>OJDD01000293.1_pt1 | contig 14756 bp, 16 predicted proteins | sample 1592591 | NCBI WGS metagenome assembly OJDD01 (sample SAMN05416809, study PRJEB24817) | seawater metagenome | isolation source: Sea water | place: Canada:Atlantic | collected 2013-07 | reverse complement strand
TTGGATCTGGCAATATTGGCACAGATCTTATCTATAAAATTCAAAGAAGCCCTTATCTTGAACCTGTTTGGATGGTAGGTATTGATCCAGAGTCCGAAGGTTTAGTTCGTGCTAAAAACATGGGTCTCAAAGTAACCTCTGATGGTGTCGATGGTTTATTACCTCATGTTCTTGAAGACAACATTCAAATTGCATTCGATGCAACCAGTGCTTATGTTCATGCTGAAAACAGCCGTAAGCTGAATGAGCTTGGCGTATTGATGATTGATTTAACACCTGCTGCTATTGGTCCTTTATGTGTACCACCAGTGAATCTAAGCCAGCATACTGAAAAACTCGAAATGAATGTGAATATGATTTCATGTGCAGGTCAGGCTACCATTCCTATTATCAGCGCGGTGTCAGGCATTCAGTCCGTTGAATATGCGGAGATTGTTGCCAGCCTTGCTTCAAAGTCTGTTGGCATAGGTACTCGTGAAAACCTAGATGAATTTACTTACACAACCTCCAGCGCGATAGAAACGGTTGGTGGTGCTCGTAAAGGGAAAGCCATGGCTATTGTTAACCCCGCCGAGCCTCCCCTTATTATGCGCAATACTATTTACTGTATTACCGATGATAAGCCTGATGAAGATAAAATTATTAAGTCCATCCTTGATATGATTGAAGAGGTTAAAAAGTACGTTCCTGGCTACAAACTAATTAACGGGCCTATTTTTGATGGTAATAAAGTATCCGTTTTTATGGAGGTTGAAGGCCTTGGTGATTATTTACCCAAATATGCTGGCAATCTCGATGTGATGACCGCCGCTGCCACTAGGACTGCGGAAATGTTTGCGGAAGAAATTCAAAATGGAACAATAACACTTAAACCTGTGGAGGCTGCGTAATGTCTGAGTCAACAACCGAAAAACTAAGCTCCTTAGACGGCCGCAAGGTTATTCTGCATGACATGTGCCTACGTGATGGCATGCACGCAAAGGGCGAACAAATTTCTGTTGAAGAAATGGTTCGCGTTGCAACCGCATTAGATGATGCAAATGTTCCATACATTCAAGTAACACATGGTGCTGGGCTGGGTGGTAATTCATTGCAGCATGGCTTTTCAATGGCCAGCAATGAAGAATACATTTCTGCCGTCGCACCTTTAATGAAACAGGCTATTGTGTCAGTTTTACTAATTCCTGGAATGGGCACGATGAAAGAACTTCAATCTGCTTATGATGCAGGCGCACGTAGTGTTCATGTGGCCACTCATTGTACGGAAGCAAACACATCACCTCAGCATATGGCTTTTGCTCGTAAACTAGGTATGGACACCACTGGCTTTTTAATGATGGCTCATTTAAATACCGCTAAAGGCCTGGCTGAACAAGCCGCACTGATGGAGTCTTACGGCGCACAAACTGTTTACCTAACCGACTCTGCTGGTTATATGTTGCCTGAAGATGTTACCCGCTGTATTTCAGCCTTACGCGATACGTTAAAGCCTGAGACAGAAATCGGCTTTCATGGTCACCATAACCTTGGAATGGGTATTGCTAACTCTATAGCAGCCATTGAAGCGGGTGCTAGCCGAATAGATGGGTCAGCAGCTGGTTTGGGTGCTGGCGCAGGCAATACACCATTAGAAGTTTTTGCCGCTGTGTGTGAGCGCATGGGTATTGAAACAGGAGTTGATTTATTTAAGCTAATGGACCTTTCAGAGAATATTATTCTGCCATTAATGGATCATGTTATTCGTGTTGATAGAGAGTCATTAACCTTAGGCTACGCCGGTGTTTATTCAACTTTCTTATTGCATGCAAAACGTGCTGCTGAACGATTTGGTATTCCGGCTCGAGATATTCTTGTTGAACTGGGCAGAAAGAAAATGATCGCTGGCCAAGAAGACATGATCGTTGATACCGCGATGACAATGGCTAAACAGCGAGGCATAAAAATTACAACTAGCGTTTAAGCGCTCGCATTAAAGTTGATACAACAAAGGTCTTGCCATTCATAGGTAAGACCTTTTTTTAGCCGGTTAAAACTATCACTTAAACGCCCAGTGCATCTCTTGCTAACGAGCCACCCGACCCTTGCAATGGCCCTAACGGGTTTTTCCGTGACTTTTCTGAGTCCAAAAACGGTTCACCACTCCAAATTTTATACACCGCTATACCATTATCTAGCACTATTAAGGCATCAAAGCGCCAGCCTGTTTCTATGGTTTTCCGTTTAAAACCCAATAGATCATTAAAAACGCTTCCGACCCTTTTTCTTTTTATAATACTGGGGTGCGCTTCATATGCAATACAGGCTTCTTGCTTAGCTAAACACTTATTTACGCTAGCTGGCAATTGCTCTAATTTAACCGAGTTGGTAGGCATAAACTTTCGAATAATATCTAGGTAAGATAAAATTTTTACATTCGGTGTTGAATAAGGGTCAAAGCCTAAATTTCGTAACTCTTCAACAGTCGTTTTATTAAGAATAATTTTATCGTAATCCTTCATGGCTTCGTCAAAACTCTTCCACGGTGATTTCGTGATGTCTTCTGTTCTTGGAAGTGGACTACCACAAGCCGTTAATATAATAAAAACAAACAGCAGCGTGACTGAAACCAGCTTATTAACAAATTCTTGCTTTATTTTCAAAAATAACCTCTATCGATAATGATGATTAACCAACTGCCTTAAATACTGGCTAATATTAAAATCAAACTAATATCAATTAATACATTAAATGCATGAATATAACGTTATCTTTCGCCTATCGATAGGTTAATCTCCAATTTTCAGCCATAAAAGTTTATAATGATGTTTTTTACCTCTGATAGAAGCTTAGATTAAACACTTAACCTAACGCCTCCACTATCCCAATTTAAGGCCCAACAATGACATCCCAACCTACCATAGGCTTCGCTGATTTAGCGCTGTCTAAACCCGTACTAGATGCCCTCAAAAGGATCGGTTACGAGCAACCTTCTCCTATCCAAGCAGAAGCGATACCCCACTTATTAGAAGACCATGATTTAATTGGCACCGCGCAAACAGGTACGGGTAAAACAGCGGCCTTTGCGTTGCCTTTACTCTCGAAAATTGACTTAAAAAACGCTCATCCACAAGTACTTGTGCTAGCACCTACGCGTGAGTTAGCCATTCAAGTAGCCGAAGCATTTAAAACCTATGCCAGTGAAATGAAAGGCTTTAATGTGCTACCCATTTATGGCGGACAGGCGATGGACACGCAGTTGCGACAACTCCGTCGAGGCGCTCATGTAGTAGTAGGCACACCCGGCCGTGTCATGGACCATCTTCGTCGAAAAACTTTAAAACTCGATAGCTTAAAAACCATTGTGCTTGATGAAGGCGATGAAATGTTAAGAATGGGCTTTATCGATGATGTTGAGTGGATTTTAGATCAAACACCGTCGGAACGTCAGGTTGCGCTTTTTTCAGCCACCATGCCGGCGCCTATTCGTCGTGTTGCTGATAAATATTTGAATACCCCGAAAGTCGTTAAAATTGTTTCTAAAACATCAACCGTGGAAAGCATTGAACAACGTTTTTGGATGGTCAGTGGCTTACATAAACTCGATGCGCTAACACGGATACTTGAAGTTGAAGACTTTGATGGCATTATCATGTTTGTACGCACCAAGGCTCTAACAGTTGAGCTAGCAGAAAAATTAGAGGCTCGCGGTTATTCCGCATCCGCTATTAATGGCGATATGACACAGGCCTTACGTGAAAGAACCATTGGGCAACTAAAGAAAGGTCAAATTGATATTTTAGTGGCCACAGACGTGGCCGCGCGTGGCATTGACGTTCAACGTATCAGTCATGTGGTCAATTATGATATCCCTTACGATACCGAAGCTTATGTTCACCGTATAGGACGCACCGGGCGTGCCGGAAGAACAGGTAAAGCTATCTTGTTTGTTGCGCCGCGTGAACGTCGCTTATTACGCGCTATTGAAAATGCAACGCGCCAACCCATTAAACCAATGGAATTACCTACTCGCCAACAGGTGAATGAGAAACGCGCTAATCAGTTCAAGGATTCTATCACTGAGGCACTTGGCCATGACAACTTAAATTTCTTTCATCAAATCATTCAATCTTACCTAGAAGAAAACGATGTAGATCCTATTCAACTGGCCGGGGCGCTCGCCTATATGGCACAGAAAGACAAACCTCTCGTGCTCGAAGAAGGTTCGAAGAAATCACAGAAAGAAGCTCGAGGTATAAAAGGCAGGTCTTTAGCATCCGAACGGCCTTTTAAAGAACGTGAAAGCAAATCCTTTAGGCCAGACAAAGAAGACCTACCTAAAAGTAAACGGGGTAACCCCAAAATCCCTATGGACAACTACCGTATTGAGGTTGGGAAAAACCATAATGCTATGCCCGGTGATATTGTTGGAGCGATTGCAAATGAAGCCGATGTTGAACCAAAGCATATTGGTCATATTGAACTTCAAGATGACCACAGCTATATTGAGCTACCTGTTGGTATGCCAAAAATAGTATTCCAGAGCTTGAAAAAAATACGCGTGCGCAATCAACCGCTTAATATTGAACGTACTGATCACGTTGCTAAACCTTCAGCCACTAGCGCTCAGCCCGCTAAAGGAAAGAAAAAGACATATACCAAAAAACCTAAAAAGAAAAAGGTTAAAAGAGGTTCGTAAATTAAATGAACGAACGAATCACAGAACTTGAAATTAAAATAGCTTATCAAGAAGACACTATCCAACAATTGGATAGTGTCGTTTGCCAGCAGCAGGAGCAAATTGATATGCTTATCAAACAATTCAAACAGTTAACACAAAGCTCGCAAGACTCAACAGAAGGCGCAAAAAGCTTATTTTCTGCGCTCGATGAAGTACCGCCCCATTACTAACTGATTTCAAACAAACAACCCATACGACAGTAAACCTATCATGAGCATTAATTGGTACCCAGGGCATATGCATAAAGCCCAAAAGGAGATTAAAAAACGCCTCCCCGAGGTAGATATGTTTATTGAAGTACTGGATGCCAGAATTCCATACAGCAGTGAAAACCCGATGCTGGCAAGTATTCGCGGAGACAAACCCTGTATTAAAATACTGAACAAAACAGATTTAGCCGACGACGACAAAACAAAAGACTGGCAACTTTACTTAGAGCAAAACAAAAATACCAAAACACTCGCTTTAAATTTAAATCAACCGAATAAAAGTGAGCAAATATTCTCTTTGTGTCAAAAGCTTGTACCCAATAAAGGCAGCAAAATCTCACCTATTACCTGTTTAATTACCGGCATTCCAAATGTTGGAAAATCCACCCTAATCAACACATTAGCTGGCAGAACCATTGCTAAAACCGGCAATGAGCCCGCTGTGACACAAACCCAACAACGTATTGATCTTGGTAATAATATTATTTTATTTGATACCCCAGGCTTGTTGTGGCCGAAAGTAGAAAATGAAGACAGCGGCTATCGTTTAGCCGTTACAGGAGCTATTAAAGACACTGCCATAGACTATGATGACATCGCTTATTACGCCGCAGAGTTCCTTTTAAAAGAGCACCCAGACGCATTAATCGAACGCTTCTCTTTAGACGAAAAGCCACGGGATGAAACAGCCCTGCTTGAAGCCATTGGTCGAAAACGTGGTGCTCTTGTTAATGGCGGGCGAATTAACTTAAACAAAACAGCTGCTATTTTTATCCATGAGTTTCGAACCGGTGCTCTAGGTCATATTACCCTTGAAACACCAACAAAAGTTGAAGCAGAAATCGCTAAAACCGAAAAGCTTATCGCCGATAAGTTGGCTTTAAAAGCTGCACGAAAAAACAAATGGAAAGGTCAGTAAATATGACTGCAAAGCAGCTATTCCTGTTCTTATTTAGGTTTGTTACCAACCCATCAGTCAAGATATAATACCGCGCTTAAAATCGTTACCGCCATCCACTTTAAAATCATAAGGAAACAGATGAACCTTTTAGTTCGCTTAACCAGCTTATTATGCCTTTTACTTTTACCTAGCATCGCATTCGCCACCACTACGGGGCACACTCAGCTCGATTTAACGGGGGAAACGGTTGGTTATTTAGCGCTTGCTGTTTTTTCCTTGGCTTATATCCTTGTGATTTTCGAAGAGCAACTTCATTTACGTAAATCGAAACCTGTTTTACTCGCTGCCGGTATTATTTGGATTATGATCGCCATCGTGTACCAACAACATGGCTTTGATGATGCCGCTGAAGTAGCGCTAAGACATAACTTTCTTGAATATGCCGAGCTATTTTTCTTCTTACTCGTTGCAATGACCTACATTAATGCAATGATAGAACGCAAAGTGTTTGACGCCTTAAGAGCCTGGCTTGTAGAGAAAGGCTTTAGTTATAAAGCATTATTTTGGTTATTAGGTATTTTGGCTTTCTTTATCTCGCCGGTTGCAGATAACCTAACAACTGCTCTTATCATGTGTACCGTTGCATTAACTGTCGGCACAAAAGAGCCTAAATTTGTTGCCATTTCCTGCATAGGTATCGTCGTAGGTGCCAATGCCGGCGGTGCTTTTAGTCCGTTTGGTGACATCACTACACTGATGGTATGGCAAAAAGGGATCGTTCAATTTTCTGAGTTCTTTATCTTATTTATACCGTCACTCATTAATTTCGCAGTGCCCGCAGCTATTATGCACTTCTTCATCCCGTCTGGCTCACCTGATAAAGTGACCGGTGAAGAGCTTATTATGAAACGCGGAGGAGTGATGATCATTGTTTTATTTTTATTGACCATTATTACAGCGGTTAGCTTCCACAATTTCCTTCATTTGCCGCCAGCAATTGGCATGATGACGGGTTTGGCTTATTTAAAATTCTTCGGTTATTACCTTAAACGTACCCACCATCTAGACAGAAACCTGACTGAAGATCGTTTCTATGAAGGCATGGAACTAACTGACGACACTAACCCACAACACACCGAAGGCTTTGATGTATTTAGGAAGGTTGCTCGTGCGGAATGGGACACCTTGTTCTTCTTCTATGGCGTTATCATGGCGGTAGGTGGGCTTGGCTTTATCGGCTATTTAGGCATGGCATCAGAAGCCATGTATGGTCAATTAGGCCCAACAACAGCGAACATAATCGTTGGAGTTTTGTCTGCCATTGTTGACAACATTCCTGTCATGTTTGCCGTTCTTACGATGAATCCTGATATGTCTCACGGGCAGTGGCTTTTGGTGACACTTACCGCAGGCGTCGGTGGTAGTTTATTATCTATCGGCTCTGCCGCAGGTGTCGCTTTAATGGGGCAAGCACGAGGTATTTACACGTTTGCCTCACACCTTAAGTGGACCCCTGTTATCGCTTTAGGTTATGCAGCAAGCATTTATGCCCACTTGCTTATCAATGCCTCTCACTTTTAGTCGCTTGTATTGGTAACGTGAACAACCTTGTATCACCTTCGGTTATTGGCTTTGCTGCCAATAGTGGGACTGGAAAAACAACATTAATAAGCCAGCTCATTCCTATTTTGAATGAACGTGGCTTAAAAGTGGGGCTTATCAAGCACAGTCACCACGACTTTGATATTGACCAGCCAGGCAAAGATAGTTATCGCCTAAGAGAAGCCGGTGCCTCACCCGTTGTACTCGTTTCAAAACATCGCCGTGCAATTATTACTGAACTCTCCGCTAATGAACCAACCCTCGCTGAACAGCTCTATTGCTTCCCAGCAGGATCAGTAGACTTAATAATTGTGGAAGGTTTTAAACATGAAAGCTTCCCAAAAATTGAACTCTACCGAGCAGAGCTTAACCAGCCTTACCTACTCCATACCGACGACCCATCCATTATTGCCATTGCTAGCAACACTGGGATAAGCTATAGCATTCCGAGCCTTGATTTAAACAACCCTGAGCAAATTGCTAATTTCATCATTGATCACATGCTAACCCACCACCATGACTGATACCTGCGCGACACCTGGGCTGTTATCACTTGAACAAGCTCTCGTTCAAATTTTAGGCAATTTGCCTAAAAATAATGCATACGAACGTTTATCACTAAAAAATTCATTAAACCGAGTCTTGCACGCTGATATCGTCTCCGCTGTAAACATCCCAAGCTTCAGAAACGCTTATATGGACGGCTATGCACTTAACAGTCAACAGCAACATACAGGCGCCTTAACCGTTATCGGCACATCATGGGCGGGCAAGCCCTTTACAGGCACTGTTGGTAAAGGCGAGTGTGTGCGAATTTTTACCGGCGGCTACGTTCCCAATGATTGTGATAGCGTTGTAATGCAAGAAAACGTCTCGCGAACAGAAGACACCATTCAAATCTCAGCCTGGCCTGAGCATGAAGAAAACATCAGAAATATCGCCGATGATACACAAAAAGGTCAAACCGTACTCAGCAAGGGCAAACGTCTAAAAGCGGCGGATATTGGACTACTCGCTTCTTGCGGCATAGCCGATGTTCCGGTTTATAAAAAAATTAGCGTTGCCTACTTCTCGACCGGAGATGAGCTAGTTTCAATTGGCCAGCAACTTAAACTTGGACAAATCTTTGATAGTAATCGTTACACATTACATGCCTTACTAGAAGAAGCTGGTGTAACACCTATTGATATGGGCGTTATTCCAGACAACCCAAGCGCTGTTGAAGCTGCTTTATTAACTGCCTCAAATCAGTGTGACGTGATCATAACCAGTGGTGGCGCTTCGGTTGGTGAGGCAGACTTTATCACCGATGTGCTTGAAAAAATTGGCCGTGTTAACTTATGGAAAATAGCTATTAAACCTGGTAAACCCTTAGTTTTTGGGCATATCAACAAAGCTGCATTTTTTGGCTTACCCGGTAACCCCGTATCGGTGATGATCACTTTTCAACAAATCGTCGCCCCTGCCCTAGAAAAAATGATGGGCAACAGAAAACCAGCTCAGCCAATCATATTACAGGCACGCACCACTGAAACAATCATCAAACAACCCGGACGTAAAGAGTTTCAACGTGGCTTCGTTGAAAGTAAACACGGTGAGCTTATTGTTCATTCAACCGGTAGGCAAGGCTCGCACATGTTAAGCTCCATGTCTAAAGCCAATTGCTTAATCGTTTTGGAACAATCATCCGGTACTGTTAAAAAAGGGCAATACGTCAATATTCAATTATTAGGAAAAAGCATATAACAAGCATTTTAATCATACACTGATCTATATTAGTGACCGGCAGCCACTGTTTACGGAGAGCTTGAGACAGGTTTTACTTCAGAAGACACAGCCAAATCTCCAATCAAACCATATAGTAACTCTAAGCTGATGAGCGAACAGATGATCGTGGATTTATCCAAGGCCACTGATTTAAACCATGTGATTTTGCGCTATTTCAATGTTGCAGGTTTCGACCCTAATGGGAAAATTGGCCAATCTACCAAAAATGCAACTCTTCTTATAAAGATAGTCGCTGTTGGGAAGCGTGACAAGTTACTCATTTTTGGCATCGACTACCCAACATCTGATAGCACTACATTCGTGATTATATTCACATGTCAGATTTAGCCGCAGCGCATATCAACGCACTGAATTATCTACAAAATGGCGCGCCTATCAATGTTGAAGAAATGCCTCGGCGCGAAGGCGACCCACCTGAACTCATTTCCGTCGCTGATAAAATACACTCAACTATAGGTTGGCAAACTCAATACGACGATTTAAATTTAATCGTTACAACATCATTAGCATGGGAGAAAAAGTTATTGGCGTCGTAGCTCTCTCCTATCATCACAACAGCCAGCCAGCTCGAAGATAAGCAAGCCCCATAAACGTATATCACTTATCCCTCATCAAAAAGATTTTAAGTCGCCTTAAACCTTCTTGAATACGCTCTTCAGAGGTTGTGTAAGCAAAGCGCAAGTATCGCTCGGGCGAACTAATACCAAAATCCTTCCCAGGCGTCGTAGCAACGCCTGCCTCCTCAAGTAACTGTAGTGAAAACGCGTAACTATCCTCACTAAAGGCACGACAATCGGCATAAATATAAAAGGCTCCTTCAGGCTTATCAATCAATACAAAACCCAATTCTTTTAGCCCCTCGTAAAGCATGTCTCGACGAGATTCAAATTCATCGCGCCGTTGGTCTAAAATCACCCTTGTTTCATCACTAAAGGCTGCTAAGGCAGCGTATTGTGAGTGTGTTGGCGCAGAGATATACAAGTTCTGCATTAATCGATTAGCCGCTGGCACAGCATACTCTGGCACAATTAGCCAACCTAAGCGCCACCCCGTCATGCCAAAAAACTTTGAAAAACTATTAAGAACAAACACATTATCGGAGATTTCTAACGCCGAAATAGCACGCTGACCATATACAAGACCATGGTAAATCTCATCTGAGATTAGAAAACCATTATGGTTATTCACTGTTTGAACAATATCGTTAAGCTGCGAACGATTCACCATTGTGCCCGTTGGGTTTGAAGGTGACGCTATCATCACACCACGTGTTGCAGGCGTCCAAGCTTCTGTAATAGCTGCTCCGGTCAACTGAAAATGCTCAGCAGCATCAACAGCAATCGGTTTAGCTTTGCCACCAAATAACGTCACGATATTATTATTACAGGGATAGCCAGGGTCACAAGTTAAAACCTCATCACCAGCATCCAATAATGAAGCTAACGCAACCGTTAACGCACCTGAGGCACCTGGTGTTATAAAAATACGATCTGCTGATACTTCAACTTTATATTCTTGATGATAAAAATTGGCTATTTTTTCTCTTAATAAGGGTAAACCTTGTGCTTTTGTATAATGTACATCCCCGATCGCTAAAAAGCGTTGCGCCGCGTCTATAATAGGTTGTGGAGTTGAAAAATCAGGCTCCCCTACTTCCATATGAATAATATCTCGGCCTGATTCTTCTAGCTCATTCGCCCGTGCCATGATATCCATGACGTAAAAAGGAGAGATGCTCTCAACACGCTTGGAAACTTTACCAATATTCATCAAAAAAACCTTTGTAGAAACCACCAATAAGGGCTATATTTTAAAGCATGAGAAAGGCATGCACTAGCATTTGGGTTAATGAAAAACATTGCATATTACCTAAATATCTGATATCTATGCGCGCTCAATTTTTTAACCATTGGTAACAAATAGAAAAATGGCTACAGACAAAAATCAAAACTTAGACGCGAGTCACCTAGAGTTTAAACCTTATAAAGCAAAAAAAGGTGAGGAGCATATGAACCCTGCTCAAACCGAGCATTTCAGATCCATTCTTATGCAATGGAAAGAGGGGTTAATGGGAGATGTAGACCGTACCGTCCACCATATGCAAGATGAAGCCTCTAATTTCCCCGACCCAACTGATAGAGCAAGCCAAGAAGCCGATTTTAGCTTAGAGCTTCGCACACGTGATCGCGAACGTAAGTTAATTAAAAAAATTGACGAATCTCTTAGCATGTTGAGTGCTGGCGACTATGGTTTTTGTGAATCTTGCGGTATAGAAATTGCCATTAAACGCCTTGAAGCTCGACCAACGGCTACTCAATGCATCGATTGCAAATCGCTTGACGAAATAAGAGAGAAACAAAAAGTTTAGTCACTTCAAGCCTTTTAGCCGTTTGGTTAACTTAAACTCTAGTTACAGGGGGCGATTTGCCCCCTCGCCAACCGGCCCATTACACTTTGGCTCTTTATACACGGCTATTGCCAGTTTTTTACAGGCCCGCTCTAACAAGGGGCAATGGCTGGTTCGAATAGACGACCTTGACCCTTTTCGTAGTAAAGAAGAATATTCCACATTAATACTAAAGACCCTTGAGCAATATAGTTTGACTTGGGATGAAGACGTTTTCTACCAAAGCTCACGGCAAGAAGCCTATAGGCACGCACTGAATGATCTCAACCAGCGTCAGTTACTCTACCCTTGCCAATGTTCTAGGAAAGACCTTGCTAAGCGACTTATCAAAAACAATATTTATGATGGTTATTGCTTAAATAACAAACCCACTGCTGATGCTGCCACGTCATTAAGAATTAAAGTATCGAGCGAGAGGATCACGCTAAAGGACCTAGTTCAAGGTACTTCTCAACAAAACTTAGCTAAGCAGCTTGGTGATTTCGTTATCTTTCGTAAAGATCATGTCTATGCCTATCACCTTGCTGTTGTTTTAGATGACCACGAACAAAATATATCAGACATTCTTAGGGGCTATGACTTATTAGATAGCACTTTTCGACAAATTTATCTTCAACAACAGCTACAAATAGCAACCCCCTCATATGCTCATATCCCTGTCATCAGTGGCGCTGATGGCGCAAAACTCAGCAAACAAACCTTTGCTAGTGACGTCTCTTTAGCGCCCGTTAGAGAAACCCTTATTAATGCTTTAGCTCACTTAAACTTAAACCCGCCTAAAGAACTCATAGCCTCCACCCCCACCGAGATCTTAGATTGGGCTACTAACCAATGGTCACTGGATAAGATTCAAGCAAAAGACTCAATCTTATTACAAATGAATTAACCCAGTCATTCAGCTGTACGTTTTATCTCTATTTCAATAAAATCAACACTCCCTTAACAAATACCACCTTGATGACCACAAAAAACGACCATACCTTTACTCAGTTTGATGATTTACTTAACAGCACAGTACCTGATGAGTATAAAGACTTACTAAAAAACTTTAAAAGACAAGGTGATTTCTACCAGCAATTTATCCAATGCAACAACAAGCAAGAAAATGACCTATCTGCGTTTTGGAACTTACCAAACACCCTAGGTTTTGAGTCGTTCGCCAACCAGCGGCCTGAGTGGTTACAATCATCTTTTAATCTAAACTCTTCATCAGAGTTCTCTACCAAATCACTAGCTGAACAGTTCCCGCACTTACTTCTCCAGCTGACGACCCAAGCCCAACAACACATCAAGTCCATTCAAGCAAGCCTGACTAAATTAAATGATTTATATAATGAGTTAAACCAGTCGGCGATGCAGTGCTTTAAGGGTCTCAACGATTCAGCGAGCAACCTTTCAACAGAACAGCTATGCGCGCACTGGCTAGAGGCAGGAGAAAAGGCCTATCGTCAAATCAGCCAAACTAATGAGTACATTGAAACCCATAAAACGTTAATTGACTCATTAAGTGCATTAAAAAATACCCAGCACACTTTCTCTGAGCAAGCGTCTGAGCTATTCGGTTTACCCTCTAGGCAATCCATGCAGGAGTTGAAAAAAAACGCACATAAACTTCGGATGGAATTTGCAGAATATAAAGAACAAACAGATAGCAAACTTAATGCGTTAGCAGAAACTATTAGGAAACTTAAGTAACACCACTCTATGTCTGAAAAAAACAATCATCCAGATGATACCTGGCAGGATGACTTCACCCAGCTCATCGAACAATTATCCCACCCCAGTAGACAAACTCACCCTGGTGTCGGCCTAACGACGAAAGAGCTTATTTATAGTGAAAATAAACTTCAGCTATTTCGCTATAAAGCACTCAATATTAAGCAAAAAAAAACGCCCATATTAATCACTTATGCGTTAGTCAACCGCCCTTATATTACCGACCTAGAACCTGACAGGTCGCTGGTCTTACGTTTGCTGGAAAAAGGCTACCCTGTGTACCTTATTGACTGGGGCTACCCTGACAGTAGCGATTGTTTTACCAGTTTAAATGATTATATTAACGGATATTTATACCGTTGCGTTCAACATGTTAAAAGACACGCTAAAAGAAAAAAAATTGACCTTTTAGGCATCTGCCAAGGTGGTGTTTTCTCACTTTGTTACACAGCACTGCACAGAGCAGATGTACGCAAACTAGTCACATTGGTCACACCTGTCGACTTCCATACCAAGGATAACACCCTGAGCCTTTGGACCAATAAAATACACTCAACACTGACCGATAATAATACCGGTAACGTACCGGGTTCGCTTATAAGCCAGTTATTCAAAGCACTAAAGCCCTATGAGATAAATCGAGAAAAGTTTCGCAAAATTAAACCTTTATTAACTAAAAAGGCAGGCTTAGATACATTTTTACGCATGGAGAAGTGGTTAAATGATAGTCCCGATTTAGCTAGGCTCGCTGCTGAAGAGTTTATGACTGATTTTTATCAGAATAACCGCTTACACAAAAAAACCTTATCAATTGGTGGGGCAGCTGTTGAGTTAGCAAAAATAAAATGCCCTGTTCTAAACTTATACTCTACAAAGGATCATATCGTTCCGGCCAGTTCAACACAGGCATTAAGCCAACATATAAAACCAGCTCTTTATCAAGAACATGCTTTACAAGGTGGGCATATTGGCGCCTTTACCAGTTTAAAAACACAACATCATTTAATCAATGTACTCAGTCAGTGGCTGGCTTAATGCGAGCTACTTTTCATCACTCGTAGCCGATAGAGAGGCACTACTTATCATTGCATCCCACATCGTTTTTTGAAAACCTTCCATCGCAGACATTTGCTCTGGCATCGGCATATAACACTTCATTAATTCGGCTATTTCGTTCGATTCAATACTTGATAATAATTTTTCTCTAATTTTTTCCAGCGCCTCTTGCTGCACGCTTTGCACATCAGGCAAGCCAATGAGTTCTCTCATTTCTTGAGGTGTTGCATCAATTTCAATCGTTACTTTCATACTAATCCCTATTTAATTAGCCCTTAATGTCTAACACTTCTTCACTAAGGGCTGTATTGATTCTGTCTCTTATACACATCTGACGCTGCCGACGACTCCTTACGTGTA
>OJDD01000292.1_pt1 | contig 14788 bp, 12 predicted proteins | sample 1592591 | NCBI WGS metagenome assembly OJDD01 (sample SAMN05416809, study PRJEB24817) | seawater metagenome | isolation source: Sea water | place: Canada:Atlantic | collected 2013-07 | reverse complement strand
TTGCGCCAGGCCAAAAAGGCTGGCTTCCGCGCCGCCATGGCGATCTGCAACGTGCCTGGAAGCTCCCTGGTACGGGAATCCGATCTAGTGATCATGACCCAGGCCGGCCCGGAGATCGGGGTCGCCTCCACCAAGGCGTTTACCACCCAGCTTACTGCGCTATTGATCTTCACGCTGGCATTGGCTCGCCACAACGGCCTGGAAGAGTCGCGGGAAGCAGAAATTGTTGAGGCGATTCGCCTGCTACCCGGCCAGGTGGATCAGGTACTGGCACTGGATGGCGATATCGCCGAGATGTCGAAGTCGTTCATGGACAAGAACCACAGCCTGTTCCTGGGCCGTGGCGCCATGTTCCCGGTGGCTCTGGAAGGTGCACTGAAGCTCAAGGAAATTTCCTACATCCATGCCGAAGCGTATCCGGCGGGTGAGCTCAAGCACGGTCCGCTGGCGCTGGTCGACAGTGAGATGCCAGTGGTCACAGTGGCTCCCAACAACGAGCTGTTGGAAAAACTGAAGTCCAACCTGGAAGAAGTTCGCGCCCGCGGTGGCGAGCTGTTTGTATTTGCTGACCAGGCAGCGGACGTGCGGCCACAGGAAGGTATCCACGTAATGCCGCTGCCGTCGGTACATCCGATCACCTCACCGATCGTCTATACCGTGCCGCTGCAGCTCCTCTCGTACCATGTTGCGGTGCTCAAGGGCACCGATGTGGATCAGCCGCGGAACCTGGCGAAGAGTGTGACGGTCGAGTAGCGTTTTACAAACTCGAAGTCTGCTTGTGGGATCATAATAAAGTTGGTAACAACATAAAAAAGTTGGTAACTTTGTAATAAAGTTGGTAACTGTTGGGGCATTGTGGCAAAGTCAGGTCATTCTTCTCAGGAATAATAGGGAATGACCGACTACAATCTCGACAATCGTACCCGCAAGTGGATCAAAGAAGATCGAGGCAAAGGAAGCGGTAGGGACTATCACCCTTGGCTCACTGTCAGGGATCTGCCTTCCCAAGGCCGTTCACATCGGGTAATGGGCCATCTGACGCAACGGACCCATCACCTACTCTCCGACATGGAACTGGCGGCCTTTCTCTTGCTCGAGTGGAATCCGGCCGTCACTGATATCCGCGAGCAATTCCCTCTCCGTTTAGAAGATACTCTGGTGCTCGCTGAGGAAGCCAACATTCGGCATCCCGAAATCGGCGGATGTACACAAGTCATGTCCACGGATTTCGTGGTTGATATCTCGGCACCTTCCGGGCCAGAGCGAATGGCTATTCAGGTTAAAGCCTCGTCCGATCTCAAAGACCCACGCACGATCGAAAAGCTGGAACTTGAGCGCCGCTACTGGCAAAAGAAAGAAGTTTCCTGGTATTTAGTCACTGAAAAACAGATCCCGAAAACCGTGGTAAACAATCTGAAGTTGCTCTACTCCGCCAGAGTCCAAGGCGAGAGCCCTGCAGTACTACTCAATAGCCTTCCTACGTACTTAGACTCCCTGAACGCTAATCCGAACATTAGGCTCCCCGAAGTCGGGATGTCAATTGACCAGTCCTATTCTCTGGAGCCTGGCACTGCTCTGGCACGATTGCGTGCCTTGATGGCCTTACGGGCACTGACATTTGATATCTCAATTCCATGGAATCAATTGGTGGCTGGCGATCTCCAGGTTGTCGAGGACATAACATTGTTGAGGGCGAGTTATGCTGCGAATCAATGATCTCGTTCAGATGGAGGAAGAGCGATATCGAGTCCTGATGATCTCAGGAAAATTTGTTATCTGGATAAACATTGATTCAGCTAAAGCTTTTCCCGAAGTCGTTACAACGTCCAATATTGACCAGTGGACGCTTGATGAAGTCCTCAGGCGGGCAGACGATCCTTTCTCCTATCTGGCATCGATTTCTGTTCAGCAAGGGACAAAAGCCCAGAAAATACGCGACGAACGACACCAACTAATCGCACCGTTGCTTGCTGACGAGGAAATTTACTATCGCAGTGGCAGGGGCCAGTTGGTACAAGCCCGCAGCGACCTTACTGGCACACCAAGAAAAACCCTCTACAAGCACTTGCGACAGTACTGGCAGCGGGGAGCGATACCAAATGCGTTGTTGCCGGATTACAGCAGGTCCGGCGGAAAAGGCCAAAAGAAAACTTCCAAAAAGAAACTGGGTAGGCCGCGAAAAACCGCCCCAGGCACTGGCATTACGGTTGACCAGTCCATCGAACGAATGTTCCGAATCGTGCTCGATCGTCATTACGTTAACGATAAGGGTCACTCGATGACCTATGTCCACAGAAGATTTATCGATATGTTCGAGGTGGGAAATCCCAATGTGTCGCGCGAGGACTTCCCAACGATCATTCAACTGAGATATTTCTACGAACGTGAGTACAAAAAAGCGGACCGAATTCGCTTGCGAGCCAACAGAATCTCCTACCAGAAAGACGTTCGTCCATTGATTGGTACCGCTACGGCGGGGGTCCCGGGGCCCGGCTCAAGGTACGAAATCGATGCGACGATTGCCGATATCTACCTGCTATCCGCTGACCGGCAAAACGTGATTGGCCGCCCAACCTTATACGTAGTGGTTGATGTTTTCAGCCGCATGGTGACAGGCTTTTATGTGGGATTGGAAAACCCGTCCTACGTGACGGCCATGAGGGCTTTGACTACCGCTGTGTCTGAGAAGACTGAACTGTGTGGCCGGTACGGTTTTGAGATTACCGCTGACCAGTGGCCTACTGTTGGAATCCCCGATGCTATCCTGGCAGACCGTGGAGAGTTGCTGGGTCACCAGATAGAGTCCCTCGAAAAGGCTTTCGGCGTGCGGATTGAAAACACGCCACCTTACCGGGGCGATGCGAAAGGCATTGTCGAGCGTTACTTCCGCACCCTACAGGCCGAATTCAAACCGTTTGCGCCCGGTGTGGTGACAGGTTCAAGAATCAGAAAGCAGGGAGGCAAGGATTACCGGCTGGATGCAACGCTGACTCTGGATGATTTTACCCGCATTATGCTCGCCTCCATTCTGCACCGGAATCAGTACGCGGTGTTGCCAAAATATGATCGTGATGAGGATATGCCCAACGACATGGCACTGACCCCGCTCAACATCTGGAACTGGGGCGTACAATACCGGACTGGTCGATTGCGGAATGCATCTGAAGAAGCTCTAAGAATTGCTATGTTGCCGAGGCAAAAGGCCTATTTGTCCGATCTGGGTGTGAGTTGTTTTGGTGCTTATTACACATCCAAGGAGCTAATGGCATCTGGTTGGTTGCATCGCAACGGAGATCGGAGGGTAACCAACCTGTTCGCGGCCTATGATCCCGCCGTTGCTGACTGTATCTATCTTTTCCCCGAAGAAGGCAGCCTGGAATACTGGGTGTGTTCTCTGACAGACCGTTCACGCCAGTATCGAGGCAAGTCGATGTGGGAGTTGTGGGCCAGTCAGGAGCAGCAGCGGCAAGCTACCAGCGCCGCAAAGGTCGCTGAAACCACAAGCAAGCGAAACCTCGAAAATCTGGTCAGCCAAACCATCAAGGACGCTGAACGTTCACGCCCCACGGTATTCAGACAATCCAAAGCAGAGACCGTCAGGGGTATACGCGACAATCGAAAGCTTGAGAGAGATGCCCAAAGGGCCGAGCAAACAAAAGCACGGCAGCCCGACCGCAGAAAACCGAAGTCTGAGGTGACCTACCTGCATGGGGAACCGGATGACGGCGGTTTCCCGGACTTTATCGACGAGCTGTTTGGAGATGATGAATGACTCTACCCTCAGGGATGGTGAGCGCGGTTTACCGGGAGACGGGCGTGCTGAGCTACCAGGGAAATCCCTTGATCGAGGCGTTGCCACCGATCCTTGAGCGCAAACAGCTCAAGGCGGCGCTCGGCGGAAGCATAAAGCTCCGACCGGCGGATATATACCTTGATGGCGAGACCCGAATTCATATCATCTCACAGCTGCTCGACGGCTTCTTTCAGCCGTTAGCTCGCCATATTCAGCTGGAATCCAAGATCTCAATCATGCTGCGCGGGGGATACGTTGGTAGAAATCTGGCCACTGGAGACCTCACGGCGCATATACAGAACGGCTACGAGCGCATCATGCGTGGAGACCTGTCAGCTTTTCGGTTTGACCATGTGGAGTCGACCGCAAAAAGCTTGGCGTTCATTGGGTGTTCCGGTTCCGGCAAAACCAGTTCGCTCAACCGTATTCTGGCAACCTACCCGCAGTTGATTCACCACCCGGAACATAACTTCACTCAAATCGTATTCCTGAAAATCGACTGTCCCCACGACGGCTCCCTTAAAAGTCTTTGCCACAATTTTTTCCGGGAAATCGATTCTATCCTCGCCACAAATTATGTCAGGCGCTACGGCGAGAAACGCCACAGCGTGGAGACGATGATTGCTCTCATGTCGCAGCTGGCAAATACCTATGCCATCGGTCTGCTGGTGATTGATGAGATTCAGCACCTGAGCGTTCGCGCATCCGGGGGAGCGGAGAAGATGCTGAATTTTTTCGTAACCCTGGTGAATGAGATCTCTGTACCCGTCGTCATGGTTGGTACGCCGAAGGCCAGGCCGGTCTTTGAAACAGACTTGCGGTCTGCACGCCGTGGAGCTGGGTTTGGCTCGATATTATGGGAACCCTTGAGCAAACCCTCAGCTGAAGAAAACGTGCTGCGAACCGAATGGGGGGCGTTTACGCAAAAGCTGTGGAAATACCAGTGGTTGACCAAAGCCACTGAAACAATTCCGGATGAACTGAGGGAGCTGTGGTTCGATCTTTCCCAAGGCATCATGGATGTTGTCATCAAGTTGTTTGTGCTTTCCCAGATTCGAGCGGTAGTGACAGGTACGGAACGAATCACGCCCAACATCATGAAAGCGGTCTACCAGGATGAGCTGAAACCGATTCATCCCATGATGGAAGCTTTGCGTTCGGGTGATCCAAGCAAAATTGCCCGCTATTCAGACCTCACGATTCCGGACATTGACAAGAAAATTCTGGAACTCAGTAACCTGTTGGAATCCAGTAAGGATCAGATCCGAAAATCGGTGCAGTATGGCGGTAACGATCAGGCAATCCGGTTGCACAACATGCTGGTTGATATGGGTTACGATTCGGAGTTGCTGGAACCGCTTGTTCAAAGAGCATTCGAAGAATATACCGAATTACAGATCAAAGACCTGATGCCTATCATCCTGAAATGGTACCAGTCCTCTGAGCAATCACCACCTGTAAAAAGAAAGCAAAAGCCCAAATCGATCAAGGCAAAAGACTGGCATACGCTGAACTCAGACGACCTTCGCTTCATGCATTCTCAGGCAGCCAACGAAGAGCAGATGCTGGGCGCGGTTCAGCAATCGGGATTAGTTTTTAACACCGATCAGTGGCTAGATTCCGTTGATTAGTCGATAAGCGATATGCTGAATTTCCCAATACCTTACGATAAAGAGCTGCTTTACAGCACAGTAGCGAGAGCGGGGATTCGGCAAGGCATTGTAAGCCCCAAGCAGTTGCTGGATGAAATCTATGGCAATCGAAAGGTCATAGCAACGCTGGACTTGCCCAACCAGTTAGAGAAGGTTACTCGCTGGTTGCCGCCCGCCTACAATGTTGAAACCCTAGCATACCGCCACACCCTGTTCCCATTGTATGCCCCGTTTATCCCCGAAGAGCGCCGTAAACGTTGTCTGGCATGGATGGCTGGTGAATCCCAAGGTGCGATACACCTCGCGATGGGCGTAGCAGCATCTATTGTGAAAGTGCCGGGCCACGTTCGATATTGCCCGGGATGCCTTAAAGAGCAAGGACGTGCTGTTGGAGAGTATTTTTGGCAGCGTGAGTGGCAAGTGGCGGGTGTTGAATGCTGCGAAAGGCATGGTGAGTTGCTGAATACCGCTATCCCCCGCCCGCTGGTAGAGCGACACCGCTATCATGCAGCTTCGCCTGAGGCATGCCCCTTGTTCCCGCAAAAGTCGGTTTGTGCCCGATCAGTGAAGATTCAGGATCAGATCCGACACCTACTGCAGCAAAGGCCGGCTGTATCTCCGGGCTTTGAGCAGTGGTCAGTTCATTACCATTGGCTGGCTCAACAGCATGGCTTTATCCGCGGGCAGTCCCAGATTGACCACACAGCTATATTCGAAGCCGTGTTAGCCAGATGGCCCTCAAAGTTTTTGCGTCGGTATGGATTGGGGATAGGAGGCCAGTCAGGTAACTTATGGCTGCAAGCCATATTCCGAAAACACCGGAAATCCTTCAGCTACCTCCAGCACATTATTGTTCACGAAGCGTTGTTGCCGGAGTTCTGGCATATGGGTGAAGTCATTGATCGTGTTCGGGATTTGCTAGTGCGATCAATGATAGCAATGCCTAAAAGAGCAAAGGTTGAAGCCTCGCTAGATTTAACACAAGATCAGCAGGATTGGATGAAAATGCTGGAGGAGTGGCCACCAAAAGCAGCCAGGGCTGCCAAACCGGCGCTCTATGCAAGGCTGTACCGGTACAACCGGCTTTGGCTGAAACAGGCAAATAGCACTCGGCAACGTGCAACAAAGGTAAAAAGAAAATCAAGAATTGACTGGCAGCAGCGAGATCGGCAGCACCTGGCAAAATTACGAGAGGTTCTCCGGTTCTTACGAGCAAGTACGTCTGGGCCTCGGCGGTCGCAAACCTTCATGCTCAAACAATTAGGCAAGAGCTCCACGCTGGAAAAGAAACTTCACCGCTTGCCCCGAACCAGGCGGCTTCTGTTGCGATATTCCGAAAGCGTTGCTCAATACCAAGTGCGGCGGTTGCGAAATGCGTGGAAGGAACTCCGGCAAAACTTTGTGTACCCGCCTCGCTGGCGCTTATTACGCTGTGCCGGTCTCAGTGAAATACGGCTTACCAATGAAGCATGGGACTATCTGAATGGCCTCGAAGACAGCCACACCGCCCATCAAGGGAATCAAGGCTAACAGTCGGGTTAAAGAAATCGGTTCCGTTTATCGGCGCCGGGGTGGCTCTGATTGGCGCATCAATATCAAACTGGATCCTGGCCAGGGCAAAAAGAACTTCAGTATTTCACAGCTGGCATTGATGCCCAGACGACGAGTTCTGAATGCAACGGAGCACTTCAAACCAGCCGGGTACCCCTGGACGGTACACATAGAAGATGCCACAGCCTGGTCGCATCGAAGAATACGAGAGTGCCCGATCAGAAACGTCAGTGAACAAGAAGACCGAGACCAGTGGTGTTTCAGTTTTGAATCCGACGGCATCGAGTTCTTCTTGCCCCAGATAGAGCTGGCCCGTGTGCTCTTTTTTCACTATGCCTACATGGCCCGACTGGCGATGATTCCCAACGGATTGAACGAGGAGTTCGATATCCAGCCGGGGGATGATCCAGACAAAACAGAAATTCATATCCTTCCGACCAGCACACTCCCTTTGAAAGCGCGTGGGAACAACGAACAGCGGCGATTGCTGGCCTGGGTGCTGTTAGACGAGGAAGCTCGCCGGTCTTTCAGCAGCATTGCTCAACACCAGCTGAGAGAGGGGGAAGAGAGGAATGGCCACAGGGTCTGGAAGTTTCGATTTGACCCGCCGGCATTGCCGAACGTGGAACTCTCGGTACGGGGTCAGTTCCAAAAAGAATCCCAGGTTTTCTTTGTGTATGAGGTCTACAGTGCAGAGAACTTGAGCACGCGGAGCTCGAAAGTGGTTGAGTTTTTTGATCCCCGATTTGCTGAGCCACAGGCAGGTATAGGTGGGGGCGTTCAAAAAGCCACAGTGCCTGCAAACCAGGCACTGATTAACGATGACGAGTTGCCAACGGTGGATTCCGAGGAACACATTCTGGATGTTCCGCCGGTAACATTGTCGTTTTCCCGGCCTGTTATGACAACTCGTAAAGCTTCTAGTGGCCGTCGGCGCTCCGGGACCGGAGAAGGGTTGGAAGAAGATAGTGAAACAGACGACGGTCAAACAGAAGTCAGTACTGACGAACCGACCATCCGGGGTCAGTTACCGGCTGCAGTGTTCAATGCTATTGATGATCAAAGTGATGACTTGCACCTATATGCACATAAGTTTGAGGCGTTTGCTGCCGTTGTGGAGCTACTCAAAACAAAGGGCTGTCGACAGGTCTTTGGGGGCGTCAGAAAGTTACCGGCGCTTTCAGGTTACTCCAAACATTTACTGAAGGACGGTAATCCGCGCTGTATATCCTTTAACCTTTTGAATAAAAATGGAAAACTATATGCTCTTCTGGAAGTTGATACATCCGACTATAAAAATCGGTTATCAACGCTGCTCTTGAAGCAACCCCATCGGGACTTTGGTTGGCAGGTTGCGCTTGACACTTTAGAGCAGCGTTTATTGCAAAACTCATTGAATTGGCCAACCCCTTATATCAACCTTGCATTTCCTGGCCATCACAAGCGCATCCCCCATCCCAGAACACCTTCAGACAACAAGGCATTTATAGAGGCTAGTTCATTGCAACATTGGGCAGATCGGATAGATTTGGCGATGGAATAGGAAGTCAGTATTACCCCAAAATCGATTAACCTTTAAAAGCCCAATTTATCAGAATGTTGCTCAATACAGAAAATTTGGCACAGACTTCGTCGGGTTGGTAACTGTTAGGTAACGAGTGTCTGTAAACTGGACAGCGGCAAGTTGAGGTCGGGGTCACATTCTGCCGTCGACAAAGCTCAGTCCAAGCATATTGAGGGGGCCGGAAGCGATACATCCGTAGGTGAGTCGTAGGGGGGCTTTCTGACAGTCGCAGGTTGTGCCTTTTACAGCAGCTGATTGGTCAGGTCCGTGAGCGTTTTCATGGCCTCGGCGCAGCTACCGGCCATAGTCCATAAAGGGTATGAGCCGAAGCTCCGAGGTAAGCGTTCATTCCACGACGTAGTTGACCTACTTCACGTCACGCAGAGGCCTCAATAACTCCGGCGAGACCTTGTACTGCTTCCTGCCATCGTCACCCAGCACGATCACACTCTTGCGGTTGATCTTGGTGACGATCCCCAGCACCTGGCCTTCCCGACCCTCGAAGGTCACTTTCAGGCCCACCCGCAACTGGCTCAGCGCCTGTAGATTTTCCTGATCCCTCAGTTCGTCAATGCGCTGGCAGATGTATTGATTCAGTTCCAGCAACTGGTCGATGCTCATGTCTTCAATGCGCATGAACGGCCTCCGGCTGTTTGTTCTGTCGGTCAGGATGGCGTGGGTCGATCAGCGCCCGTTCCAGGTGGTTGGTGTCTGGCTGCACGTCCGGGTCTTCCAGGAACACGGTCAGGCTGGCTTCCCGGCTGAGCACGTAGTTCAGGGCTTTGGTCAGTGAGTCGCTGGGCAGCAGCCCCCCTTGCTCCAACTGATTCCGGCACCACTGGAAGAAGTCGCTGACCACCGGCTTCGAGTGGTCCAGCCGGTACTGGCGTTTCTTCTCGCCGGTCAGCCCTTGGGCTTTAATGGCCTCTTGAGTTTTGTACAGCATCGCAATCCGCTGTAACGCCTCGGCGACCTGCTCAGGGTGATCCTTCTGCGCCTCGATAAAATAACGCCGGCCGTGGGCCTTATCTGGAGCTCCGCATAAGGCGCATTATCCCAAGTCGGTTTTTATCCGGAGTGTAGCCTGAGAATCCGAGTGTTCATGCGATCGCAGGGCTCATTTTTGACGGGATAAAATCCTCCATCTCTATAGCGAAGCCAAGAAGGCGAGTAAATCTGTGCTGGGCTGCCACGGCTTCGCGTTTGTCGGTTCAATACCGGCGCGTTTCCAGAAGGCTTCGAGTGCCTCTCGTTTCATCTGTAAGTTGGTGGTGAGATAGCGGCTGGTGGTGGCGATACTGGCATGACCGAGGTAATCGCGAATAACGGTAACGTCGACTCCGGACTGCAATAGCGCGACCGCGCAACTATGGCGAAGCACATGCGGGGTGATTTTTCGATGCTGCAACGTAGGAGTTGTCGGTATCGCGGCTCCCACATACTTGTGAAGCAAATAGGCCACACCGTCACGCGTCAGCGGCTGACCGTGTCGATTCACAAAGACAAAGGCCCCTGGCACGCCGTCGCGTACCGTAGGCAGGCGCAGAAGTGCCTGAGCCGTATCGCGCCACAACGGACAGAGCCGATCCTTTCTGCCCTTGCCGTGGAGGCGCACCTGCCGGGGCGGTGTCAGGTGCAGGTCTGCACAACAAACGGTAAGGGCCTCACTGATGCGTGCGCCCGTATTGTAGAGAAACAACAATAGCCCATAATCCCGTTGACCGAACCTGGTACGGCAATCAGGCTGATCAAGGATGGCATGCACCTCTTTAGCTTCCAGGTAGGTTGCCAGGTTTTGCCGGCACTTCTTCGCGGGCAAGGCTAAAATCTTCTGATACTGCTCGGCATGAGGAAGATCAACACGGATCAGATGCTTGCAGAAGCTGCGAATCGCGGCGCGTCGGCAGTTACGCGTGGCAATCGAGTTGGCACGATCCGATTCCAACTGGGTTAAAAAGGCGGCCACGGCACCGACTTGCAGATCGCTCAGTTGCAGGTCGGCAACGGCACCCTCCTTGGAGTCAGCGAGATAGATGAAAAGCAACCGCAGGGTATCGCGATACGCGCGCACGGTATGTGAACTGGCGCCCCGCAGTCGCTGTAGATAGTCGCGGAAGAAGCTCTCAACGTAAGCCAATAACGGATCTTCAGGCTCTTTACTCATGACATTTTATTGGCGTGGCGCCAGTGCCGGGCGAAACGATCGCTGGCCAGGCCCATCAGTTCTGGCGTCGCCCTCAGATAAACTTGCGTTCCGAGCACGTTAACATGCCCCATATAGGCGGAGAGCCAGGGCAGTCGGGCATGGATATCGGCGCCCTCGTGATACCAGGCGGTCAGCCGGTGGACAGCAAAAGCATGCCGGAACTCGTAAGGTCGGGGCCCTTTGCGACCCTTGGTGGGCTTGAGTCCCTCCCGGCGCAGCAGCCGACGAATGGCTTCTGACGCGACCTCCACTGACAGCGCTTGACCGCTATTACGCAGCAGCAATGTGCCCGGATCGATGGTTGCCGTTGCGTCCAGAATGCGTCGGCGTAGTTGCAAACAATCGGTCAACTCGTGGGCCAGATCGTCCAGAAACGGCACGATCCGAGACCTGCCTTTACTCTCCCGGACAAAAAAGCATTGCTGTTCAAGATCGATATCAGGCAACTGCAATCGGGCCGCCTCCCCAAGCCGCAGGCCGGTACAATAGAGTATCAGCAACAACATTCGCAGCATGCCGCCACAGAGATGACGGGCATCATGAGCGCTGGCTGCGGTGATGAGATGGACGACTTGATCCTGAGTAAAAATATACGGTAGAAAGGTCGATTCCTTTATGGGAGCCCAGTTCTGTTCGGGCACAAAGCTGGTCGGATCCCGGCGACAACGATACAGGCAGAGTTGGCGGATGACACCAAACTCCAGCCCCACGCTGACTGGTTGCCGGTGCGGGTTACGCGACAACCACTCATGCAGTACGGCGTCGAAAGGCACCTTGGCCTGTAAACCGGCCCGTTTCTCGACAGCGCGCTGAAAGCTCTTCAGGGTCAGCTCACTACGCCGGTATGAATGTCCCATCGCGCGCTTGAAGGCGACAAATTGGGCTATGTCTTCGACGAGTTCCGCCGCACAGATAAGCGTCACCTGGGCACCGGTAGAGGTAGTTGGCGCAAATGCTCGGTGTCAATGCGCAGGTACGCGGAAAGCGACTCTGGTGATCGATGACCGAGAATATCGCTTATTACCTTGGACGAGGTCTCCAGCTCCATCTGTCGGCAGGCATGGGTATGGCGCAGAACGTGACTGCCCAAGTACGTCGCCGTAACGCCAGCAGTTCTGGCATGGCCGACGAGTATATGCCGTATAGCCGAAGACTCGCTCAAAGGGTAATGCGGCGCTCTCATTGACAGAAAAACATGTCGCGTTGGTGTCCGGCGGGGCCGCCCATGCTGGAGATAGCTGACCAGTGCCTGGGCAATCGCCGGCAACAGTGGTAGTGCGAAGGCGACACCGGTCTTTGGCCGCACGACGCGTAAGGCGGCGGCCTGCCAATCGATATCGTCGAGCGTCAGGCGGAGCACCTCGCCAGCCCCCAGACCGTAACTGCTCATCAGCAAGAGCAGCGTATAGTCGCGTAAGCCGATGGGCGTCTTGCGATCAATGGCCTCCAGGATGCGGAGAACATCAGTCCACGGTAGCGCCCGTAGTGGCTGTTCATAGCGATGTATAACCGGCGTTACGATGAACGGTGCAAAATCGCTGGACAACTGTCCGGTGGCAAACAGAAAGCGTAAGTAGCGTCGCAGGCTACCGCCAATGTCTGCTGTGGTCGTGCGGGCATAGCGCTTGTGGCACACCATCAGAAATGCATCAACATCCGTTAGCAAAAGGTCTTGCAACGACTCATGTCGAGTACCAATAAACGTCAGAAAGTAGCGTATATGAGCCAGCTTCTTCCTGATGGTACCTTCCGGGTTACCACGGTGTTGGCGCAAATAGTCGGCGAAACTCTGTAGCTGGGGCTCGGGGTGAAAAATACCATCCACCTTGGCTTGCCACGGAGGGACCTTAACGCCTAAGGCGCTAAGTCCAAATGCCCAGGCTCGCAGTGCAGACCGCGCTCCCTCGCAAGCATACTTCGTGTCGATCTGCCGTTGTCGTGCGTACCACTGAGCAAAGACGTTTACGCTAATCTGCGTCAGTTGCTCATCGGGACTAAGCGCTTCCGTCATGCAGTAATGATGAAAACGGCGTATCCAGGAGAGATACTGGCCAATCGACGCCTGCTCGGGGCTTCGGTTATCCCGCCATACATCCTGAACCTTGGCTAATCGAGTCTCAAAATCGGGTACCATCTGCTCGCTGTGCACCGTTCATCTCCGGCAGTTGCCTCAATGCTCAGGTAACAACATTAATGCTGATCGGTGGGCGGGTCTGCCCCAGAGTTGTGTTGGATGAGTTGAAAGTGCTGGCCTTGTGCAACGAATCCCAGGGGCGCGGGTAGCCCTGGCAGATAAACTGCGAGCGTGGTGCGCAGCGCCATCAAAACACCGGTTCCGGGCAGTCTCCCCTGAAATGATGTGAGACTTGGCTGGCAGTCACGAAACAACACCGGTGCCGCCTGCAAAGCTCCGATTAATGCGCCTCGTACCAGATAGGTCCGGCGGCGGATCCATCGAACGGCACTGGGTAAGGAGATATCATCGGGGCGCAACCTATTAGCCGCCGCTTCGATACTGCTGGCGTGTTCGGCATGCAGAACAGCCTGCTCCAATGCCACGAGCGTTCCAGGCAGACGAGAGGCCAAAAAGGTTGGCAACAGGCTGAACGTGCGATGACCCTCCGGGCAGTACCAGCGCGGCACCCGCGCACCAGCAGGTGTTACACGGGGATAGGTACCGTGCCGAGAAAACGAACAGCCACCTTGCGGATGTAACGGGCAGCTTGGCAAGCTTGCCAGGCGCCACCCCTGAGCCGCCACATAAGCCTCGTCCGAGAGGGACGTCTCGAATAAGAGCTGCATCTGACACCTGTGCCACGGAATGCCAATCGGTATTTTATCCTGAGACACAACGTTGCGCAGCACCCGTAAGTCCTGCTATCTCGCGTTTTACTCTGGATAAAAACCGACTTGGGATAATGTACCCAACATTGGGCGTGGGTGATGTTTTCCTGGGCGGCGGCATACCGGGCATAAGCCGCGTAGCCGTCACTGATCAGCGTGCCGCTGAACGACTCGCTGAGCACCTGTTCGATGTGGGCGCGCCCACGGCTGTTCGAGTAGGTGAACACCACTTCGTCGGCATCACCGTACAGTCAGTGGCCAGAACCAGCCGGATTTCATTTTGCCCTTTTGCGGGCCTGCCCGGCCCTGATGGGCGTTTCATCCATGGCCAACACCTGGCTGAGCAGCACGTTATTGGTCTGGGCATCCACAATGGGGCGCAGCAGGTCGATGGCGCGCTTGACCAGGTTCGTCAGGGTGCTGCGGCTGACGGTGATACCGGCCTGCTGGATGCGCTGGTGCTGGCGATACAGCGGCAGGTGGAACTGGAACCTGTCCACCAGGCTGACATCGGCCAGGCTGTTGTCCAGCACGTTGAACGGAGCGGGAGTTGTCACCGGCTTCTCGGTTCCCTTGCGGCGGAACACCGGGCGCTCGCATTTAAGCACCACATACCTGGAGGCCCGCTGGGCCAGCCGGTAGGTGGTCTTGCTGCCAATCACTTCGTACTGGTCGGCCTCCGGCCCAGTCAGCTCCGGTGGCAGGTCTTCAATGACTTCCACCGGCACATCGGCGGTAAATCGCAGGCCGGTGTCGTTCAGGCAGTCGTCGTCCCTCTGCTTTTTGCCGGTGCCACGTTGATAAGCCTTAATGGTGCGTTTTTCTTCATCAGTAGGCTGCTCCGGCAGCGGTGCTTCATCTGGCTGGAACAGGCTGTCCTGTCCTGGCAGGTCATACACCTGCTTCTTGAACCAGTCCAACTGTCGCTGCATGACCTGAAATTGTTCACGCAGCAACGCATTCTCCTCAGCCAGGGCCGAGTCGGAAGACGGGTTGGAATGGGGGGGTGGAAGCCATTAAATTCATGGCCGATATTATACCGGAAGTCCGTCCTCTATACCCCTCGAAAACGCTTGAACTGGCGGTATTTTTGAACTTCGATGCCATCGATCAGCAGTTGCAAATCCGTCAGGGTCAGGGCTCGCTGACCGGAGGCGGATAACGGCACCCGGAACTGC
>OJDD01000291.1_pt1 | contig 14795 bp, 18 predicted proteins | sample 1592591 | NCBI WGS metagenome assembly OJDD01 (sample SAMN05416809, study PRJEB24817) | seawater metagenome | isolation source: Sea water | place: Canada:Atlantic | collected 2013-07 | reverse complement strand
AAAAAATTAAAAAAACAAAAGAAATAATGGAGCCTTGCTGAGAAAACCAAAAGCCCAGCTTAAAGCCGGCAAACTCAATGGAGTTTAATGGCTCAACGAGAATAATTCCAAACACAAACGAAACGAGAAACCAGATAAATAGCAGCTTTAGAATAAGACGAATATTATCCGCCCAGTAATGGTCAGTATTGGCCGACATAAATGACTCCCCCAAGAGTGTTAGGGTCACGTTCTAAGCGTGACTGATAGGCCCGTATTATTGTGGATAAAAGGGAGGGATGCAATCTAACAGCGAAAATGACTAGGTTAGCTCAGGTGTCAGGCAGGCTTGGAGGCCGGTTTAATAGTGATTTGAAGCGAGATGCTACTGATTAATAAGTGGTAAAGAGTGTGTCTTAGCGCCAGAAATCTCATATTGGTGATTGGTTTGTATTGGCGACTGGCTTGGCTGCTTCGTATTAATCTACCGAAGCCAGTCGCTCATAAAGCCCATTTACTGCACTTATAAATCGAGTGGTTAACGAGGCATTAGTTGCTTATTTGCTACCAAAAACTTAAATAATAACGCAGTAACAGCAATGCTCCATACAATAACAGCGCCACTTGGAAGGTCAAAGAGTGAGGATAAAATTAACCCAAGCCCATAGCCGAGTGCACCAATAAAGAAGCCCACCAATAAAGGTCTGCTGCGATCCACACTGCCAAGTGCTGGAATAATCAGGCTGGCAAAAACCAAATAAACCCCCACTAATTGAACTGAACTGGTGACAGCCAAGGCAAACAAGCAATAAAAGCCAACATGCCCCAATTTCTGCCGAAAATTAAACCAGATTAGTAAAATAAAGCTGGCGACTAAGGCAACGGGCAAGAGTTGGCCCCAAGTCACCCACAATATTTGCCCTACTAATAAATCTTTTAGGGAGTCTCCACCGTGCGGGTTATTTGCCAGTAATAAAAGACTGGCTGTGGCTGCCAGTATGAAGGTGATACCAATCAAGGCTTCTTGATGTTTCCCCCATCTTTTTTCCATCCAGCTGAGCCCCAATGCACCGAGTAAAGCGGCACTTAAGGCGGCTAATTGAACTTCCCAGCCATGTGCTTCCCAGCCAAAATGATAGGCTAAAATAACACCTAAACCTGCAATTTGGGCAATCGCCAAGTCGATAAAAATAATGCCGCGTTTAAGTACCTCCTGCCCAAGTGGTACATGGGTTAACAGAACCAATAGGCCTACAATAAAAGCCGGACCAAGAATCGATAATGCCAACCCATCCACACTCATTAGTTAATGCTCAGCAATTGACTGATTATTTTGTTAAACCAAACGGTAAGCGACTCGCCCTCGCTTGGGCTCAGCGCTAATTCGACAATAGGAAGCGAGGTTTTATTAGATAGCCAAGTCGCTGGTTTATTACTTTGATAACTGGCATGAAGCAGCATATCGGCGGGCTGTTCCTGTAGTTTTTCAAGCACACGGTTCAAGTGGGCGCTAGTTGCAGGAATGCCTGGCTTTGGCTCCAGCGTTGCAGCCGGTATTAAACCTAACCAAGACTCCAAATATATCCAGTTATTATGGTTAACAACAACTCGTTTACCACGCAATGGCTCACCGAGTTCTTTCCATTGCTTCATTGATTGTTGCCATTGTTCATTGAATGACTCTAGCTTACTTAGATAATGCGCTTGATTTGCTGAATCCACCTTAGTCAAGGTATCGGTAAGTGCGGCGGCAACCTGTGCAATGCGAGAAGGGTCAAGATGAAAATGAGGATTCCCTGCCGCATGAATATCGCCCAGGCTTCGGTCCAACACGGCTGGTTTTCCCAACAAGCTAACATGGTCAGCGGCCATAAAATGCCCCTCTTGACCCGGTTGAACATTAGCATTGGCTGACTTACGAAGTAACAGAGGTAGCCAACCGACTTCAAGGTCCGCACCGGTGCAGACCAAAAGGTCGGCGCGACGCATCTTTGCAATTAGGCTGGGACGTGCTTGAATATGATGCGGATTTTGCAGCGCAGTCGTCGCACTAGTGACATTGACTGCGTCACCACCTAACGAACTGGCTAACGCCGCCCATTCAGGCTCACAAGCAAATACATTGATTTGAGCATAACTAGACTGGGCATAAAATGGCATTGCTAGGGCTGCCATTAAAGCCATCTTTTTTATTGACTGATAAAACATAATTTTCTCCAAAATAGGGTAGGCGCGAGTTATGAATAACTCGCGCAAACTATCCATTAATATTTATGGGCGCCGTGACTACCCAAGCTCATGGTGTATTGCAGGAACAATTGATCATCTGCATCCTCATAAGATTCATCACGGTTGTACTGCAAGCGGATACGTGAGAACTCACTTGGCAACCATTCGAGCATAGCGCTGAATCGCTTGGGTTTAAGGCCTTCATTATCTAGCCCTGCTTCAGCCAATACATCAGCATCAGAACCGCTGTTATCACTGTCTAGTTCGTCGTAACGTAAACCGACTCGCCATTGCGGTTTGAACTGATAAGTGGTTTGTGCATACCAACCTTGTTGATCACCGTCATAGCTACTTTCTTCAAGAGGTGGGCCACTGTTTAGCATAGTAATCCCGCCGTCTTCTTGGCGGTCAAAGTATTCAAACTGAAACTTAAAGTTTTGATTGCTGGGGTTGCCGTTAGGGGCCCATTTATAAACCAAATCCAGTGCGTTAATTTTACTTTTACCATCAAAGGAAGGCGTTTCGTCTGTGCCTACTCCACCATGAGAATGCCCGCCGCTGGTACGGCCTTCAATATCATTCGCTTGCCAATGACTTAAACCCAGCTGCCAACTATGTTCGATGCCTATGTCACCACCGATATTAGCAAACACGGTTGAGGCGCCAATGCCGTTGTCTTCACCACCACCAGGAAAGCTGCTACCACTCATGATCTCAGCGCCAAACTGTAAAAACATTTCGGTGGGAGCAATATAAGATACTTGCACGCCATCATTTTTAAGTTGATCGCCAAATAAACCTCGGTAAATCAACGGTGCGTCGGCAAAATCCCATGTATGAGTATGCTGCTCATTTAGATAACCGATGGCAGAAAAGAATCGCCCTGCTTTGAGGGTTAAACCATTTCCTAAGCCTAAGGTTTGGATAAAGGCTTCTTCAAGATCTACCTCGGTTGATCCGCCGTCATTATGTAAGCCGATGGTGGCCTTGCCATAAAATTTATCATCAATGTTGGCACTAAAAGCCAGCTCACTTTCACCTAATGAAAAACCTTGGCTACCTAACCCTGATTCGCCTCCCAAGGAAAAACCTGGTAATTCATAATCATCTGGATCATTATCAAAGTTTGCATATCGGCCATTCAAAATAACGCTGACAGCGGGGTTAAAGCTGTTTGAAGTGATCGTTGACCTACGTGCTGATTTAACTTCCAGTGCTTGTGTGTCGACCTTCGTTTCGGCTTTTAATAAACGGGTTTCCAGTGTTGCAATACGATGCTCATAATCTCTTTTAAGCGCATCTAATTGTTGTTTTAATGCTTGCATGTCAGTGTCGGCAAAGCCTGACTCTGAGAACAGTAGGGCGGCTGCTATTACAGCCATAGGGAATGCTTTACGCATCATTAATTCTCCAGTAAATAAAAACATTCATCGCAACCCTGCATGGATTACGACGTTTTAATAAAAATGTGGTTTTACAGAAGAGAAGGTGGGGCGCGAGCGCAGTAAGCCGTTTTTAAAAAGAATAATTGAAGTGTGCAAACGCTACCAACCTGTAGGTTAGTACGAGGCAAAGTGGGCGCTTGTAAATTGAGCGGGGTTATCCCGTTACCCGATTTCTCGCAGTGCAAAGACAACTGACATGATGGGTCATCAGTGTGAAATGGATGCTCTACAGAATGGGTTAGCACAGTCAGTTGGCCCATAAGCATAAAGAGGCTTATAAGTGCAACGGATGTTAGAATGTGCTGTCGATTTGTCATGTATTGAGACGGTTTAAAATGGCTTCTCTAAAGGCTCTTGGTGTTATACGATTGTTGAAGCAAAGAAGCCAAAACTTTTTTATTATAAGGGCTAGTTTAATTTTTTCGCTAGTATTATTTTTTAAAGCCTTTTTTGACGGCAATTAAAAACAGCGGTCAGTTGACTGTTATTAATCGGTTAGGGTCAACCGCTAGGTGGAACTCTCTAGGTACTGTAAACTTACTCTAATACTCCCCTATAAAGTGGCTATTAACTTACTGAAGCTGATCTTTAATATACATAGCCGAGCCATTATTTCTCATTTCAATATTAAATAACTCGCTGGCTCTTATTAGATCGCCAAGCTTCTTATAACCATAGTTTATTGACGAGAAAGAGCTGTTATTAGAGATGTAGTGTCCTACTCTGCTCATATGTGACCAACCATCATCTTCAGATGTTTGTTCGGCAGCGGTCCTCAGTAATTTAACCAACCAAGTGTCCTGTCTGAGCTCATTAGTGGTTTTCTTTTTCAACGTCGGCTGTTGTGTGTTATCGGTTTGCTCTTCTTGCTCAACGACGAGGTTTTCTGTGTATATAAAGGGCGAGCAGGCATCGACGAATGGTTTTGGTGTCTTCTTTTCGCCAAAGCCATAAACAGGTAAGCCACTTTCAAGTATTCTTAATACTAAGGGAGTAAAGTCGCTATCACTGGTCATTAAGGCGAAAGCATCAACACGTTTACTGTATAGCAAATCCATCGCGTCAATAATCATTGCCGAATCGGTTGCATTTTTTCCCTTTGTATAAGCAAATTGCTGCATCGGGCGTATAGCATGAGGGTGTAGTCTGCCTATCCAGCCAGATAAGGAGGGGTTGTTCCAATCTCCATGGGCATGCCGAACATTTACCATGCCGTATTTAGCGAGCTCTTCTAAGACGCCTTCAATGGAATGGTGGCTGACATTGTCGCAGTCAATCAGCAGTGCTATTCGTTTTCGTTCGGACATTTAGTTCTCCTAATTTTCTAGCATTTTTATAAGTAAGCGTACCGTTTGGCTGATGATTAGTGGTTCGTACTGGGTACATAGCCGCTCACCACGGCTGGCAATATGTTTAATAAGGTGACCCGAGTACGGTGCCAAAAGGCAGACAATAAAAGTAAGGCTGAACCAATAATAGTACCGGTTATGGCGAAACCATAATCGATAAAGCCAAAGGTCTCAAAATAGCTAGATAGAGCGAATAGCACATACGCTAATGATGAAACCATAAAGGCGCGTCTATCGACGATAATAGAGAGAACCGTCATGCCCAAATACAAAGCGACAATTGTTAATAAACCATATAAAGATTCATGCCCCGTTAGGATATTAAGGTTGGAAAAGACTGGGTGCACAATCAGTGGTGCGGAGATAAGGTGGAGCCAAAAGGCGACATCCGAACGATGTGAGGTTCTTGTCAGGTCAGATGCATCCCAATACATTGCATAGCTGAAAGCCAATAAGCCACTGATAAAAATCATGCTGGTAACCGATTCTTGTAGGTTGGGGAAAATAGTGATCAGTGAGGAAATAATAAAGGCAATAATAGCCGCGCCACCCACCGCAACAGTAATCGGTACCCTAAAGCGTTGCCAATGCATAAAGGTAGCAATGGCTGATAATGCAGAGGCAGCTATCAAAGTAGACTGCTCGGATGTTTGAAAAAAGTGAAGCCCCACTGCAAAAACACCACCAACAAAAGATAAAAGTAAAATAATAGCCGGTAAGGCCATTTTTCTTTTAATAATGAAAAACTCTGCTAAACCCCAAGATAATAAAGGCAATATGAGTACCGCCAAGGTTTCACTATAAGCACGGAGTGCCCAAGAAGAAGAGATTAATAATAGCAAGCAGGCAATGACGACATAGATATCATTAAAACCAGAGAGTAGCTTAAAGTTTTCTTCATCGACAGCAGATGTATTTTTCAAAGAGGCTATTTGGGTGCGAAAGTGGGAAACGTCTTCTTTCGTAAATATGCCCTCGGCAACTGCGCTATCTAAATCTTCATCTGTGTACATTGTTTATCCTTAAGTAAAAGTCGGTGGTGTTCATTCGACAGTAGTGAACGATGTGATGCCTATCGGTTAAAAACCAAATTGAAGGTAACAGGCACAGCCGAACTAATAACAGGTAAGTTAGCAATTGATCTTAATGCTTCTATGCCTTTATTTAATCCAAAATCAGCAGCATTGATAATCACGGGGTTTACCGAGTACACCAAGAGACTATCATCACCTAGCTTAACCACACCCACTGTAGCAGGCACTGAGTTTGTTATTCCGTGCAAATCAAGAGTAAGGTTCAATTTTTCTTGATACTGCTGACCCACTTTTAAATCATTCAATGTTGAGGTGTCAATTGCCGCAGTAATAGCCGCAGAGGAATATTTTGAAGTATCAAATAGCATGCTTTTCATGCGTTCATTTCTAATTGGAATATTCGTTTCTACGCTTAATAAATCGATACTGACGTTTGCGGTCTTATCAGAAATGCTTCCCGACAGTGATTTAAAATGATGGACCTCGGCAATGCTTGATGCTTTTATAGATACAAAGTTAATTAAAGACTGTTCATTGTTTAACTGCCAAGCGGCTTGAGCATTAAACGATAATAGCGCTAAGAGACATAAATACAGTAATTTTTTCATTAAATATCCTTGTGAGTTCCCCATGTTTGTATAGGTTAAACCAAGCTTGGGGTGAGCATGGCATAACAGCACAACTAAAAGGCGTGCAATTTTTTGTGCACCCAGTTGACCATTTTAATTATAAGGCATTGCCATATATATGTTTGTAATGCGCTACCTCAGGAAAAGGTTCATAAAAATGATGCAGTAATTCACGCCATTGTTGGTATTGCTTAGACTGCCTGAAACCAACGGTGTGACTTTCCAGTGTTTCCCAGTTTACCAATAAGAGATAGCGGTTATCTTTCTCTATACACTGTTGAAGTTGATGCGAAACATAACCTGACATACTTGAGATTATCTTTTGAGCAGTACTGAATGCAGCTTCAAATTCATCTTTTTGATTGGCTTTAACGTTAAGAATTGCGACTTCTAATATCATTCAAATCTCCGATGGTTTATAACGTTTAACTTAAGAGGGTAGGTGTGATTTTTAGCCTAGCTCTAGCTGATTTTTTTGTGGGTAGGCTAGATTGATTTGTTAGGCAGCTTTGTCTTGTTTCTCAGAATCATTTTCATTAGAGGTGAATTGATTGCTGGCATGCACTTTTAATATCTAATTGTCATATCGGCTTTTCAGACAGGCTAGCATCGCTTCAGCTATCCGAACACCCAAACGCGCAGGCTTCGGAGGAGAGCTATCACTGACTGTGCCCAAAAAACTAAAAATCTCATATTAACCTCTACTTGATGTTGGCTATGGAGCATAAAGCTTGGCTAAACGGGGCGTGCTTGAATCGTTTGTTAGGCATTTCCAAGCCATAATAAAACCCGAAATTATTAAAGCGCCAATGGGAATGGTAATAGCATAAACTTTAAAAACCATGCTTCTTTAACCTGGTGGAGCTGGACTAAGTTTCTGTAGCAACTAGTACTTTTAACAGACCGCCTAGCAATCAGCTTTTTATTTGTTGGCTTTAAAATTATGTCTTTAGAGGAACTGGCCCATTCAAGGAAAAAAATGATTGACATAAACCTTGAGCTTTTTTTAGCCTAACCGCTAGCATAAGCCGCCAGTACAACGAGTTGGGGGCTTATGCCTTTGCTGTTTTTTTTAATCGATTAGATGCTAATTAACAACCTTAGTATTTACCCATTTCCAAAACGGTTGTCGCAGTCACTTCGTCATCTTTAACTGCTTTAATGGTTACATAGTAGTCATTATTCTTGCCCCCAGAGCATGGCGGCATATAAGCGCCTGCCTTGTCCCACTTTGGGCTACGATGCGCTTCGATTAATGTAAACTCCTTAGGGATATCGAACGTATGGCCCAAAACAGCGGGTACTTCGACCTGACTTTTTCCTTTATCAATCGTGAATTTCATTATTCCATGTCCACCGTTATCCATTAGCTCGTAATTACGATCACTGTATTCAAGAACGAGTGCATTAGATTTAGCAGGGATTTCGCTAATAATTAGTTTAGGTGTCGCTGGGTTAGTGCCGCCAAACTTCTGGCATTGTTGTCCTGCAGGTACTTTAACGCCATCCCATGATTCGTCAGCAAATTTGGCATCTAGAGCGAATGCGTTAGTGCTAACAAAAAAAGTGACTGCTAAAGCGTTGAAAAATTTAAATTTCATAATAATGTTTACTCCTAGTGTTGTGTGTAAAGAGTGCAGATATGTTTTTTTTCTGTCTCTGCCATTGTGAAGCTAAGCCGAACTTGATGCTTCCACTTAAAGTAAATAGATCGTTGCCGCTCCGCTTGATCGTTCGCAGGCGGCGTGTATCGAGTAGCATCATCAACTAGGTTTATCATAAAAACAGATACATGTCTACCACTTGGAGTTTGCCGTATAGGTAGCACTGAATGCTTATGCCTTAATCAGTCGAGGAACCGGATTGGTGTGTTCATCTCGATTTTCATTGGTTACTAAATTAAGCCCGCAGACTCGACTATACAGCCCTTTCCTTAGCTCAATGGTGCCCTTAATTTCCTCGTCATTCTCGGCGACGAGTATCAAGTTATCTTCTTTTATTCATTAAGGAAGAGTCGCTTTCAGCAATTTTCGAAAACGTTGAAACCCCTTTATCAGACAAGTGCCGGTGACCGGTTTTTAAATTGAATCCATGCAAATAGCGCTGATCGCTTAAATATCTTTGTGTTCAACCCTTTTAAATATTAATCGGCTTCTCCAAGAACTTAACGCCTGCGTCCGATGAAAGGCATTATTAAAATTCACCTTCGATAACATCCCAGAACTTACGCGAGTACCACTCCTTTTTGTCCTCTAAATACTCTTTTAAGATTGGGCTACTATGGTAAATGTCATGAGCATATTTAAGCCATGAATCACGCTCTGATTTGTCTAAATTTGTTTTCTGTGTGGTGATCTGTTCCAAGTACAAGCAATAGTAATCTGCCACAGCGACAGCCTCGCTGTAATGCTCATGATCTCTACTAATTGCTACTCCTTCGAAAAAGTACTCTCTTAAATGAGGCTTAGAAAGGAAAACTTCTTTTATTCTCGACGCCATATCATAGATACTTCCGCGCGCGGAGCTCCTGAGACTTTTGTCAAGCTTAAAGAGCTGAATGATCACAACCAAAAAGCCAGCAAACGAAATAATTAATCCTGATACTTCTATAGCAACTTGCATAGTCTATTGGTCCATGATTATTTTTTATTTTTAACGCCAAGCTCACTTGACGCCGAAAGCAGAGTGTAGACCAGCGAAACGGCGCTTTCGGCGTCAAGTGGAGAGCCATGTTAGGCTCAGTTTAAATTCTTACTGCCCCGCACTTCATTACTATACAATCAATCGGGTTCGTATAACCAAACCCTCCCCCCCCTTCGGTGTGATTGTTTGGTAGACCCTAAGGACAAAATTTATGAGAAACTATTTTATTTGCTCGATATGATCAAGTGCCATATGGTCTTTATGCTGTGGTTCATTGCTGCGTACTGCGCGCACAAGAAAAACGTAGGGTTTTTTATTGTGCGGCTGCGAGCGTAGTGATGGATCGTGGAAATCGATATCGACAGGCACTTCAAATTCCCACGTGAGGATACCATCAACAAGTTTGCGTTCCTTAAGTATTACACTTTTTCCGATATAGGGTATTATTTCAAGCTTGTTGCTTAAAATATCTTCTTTGATACCCATATCTTCAATATTCTTTAAAACAGACTTAATACCATTTTTCGTTAACTCATTATGCATGCTCAGCTTTTCATAATGCGGGATTAGAGCCTTATGCATTCTAAGTGCCCGATTAACACCACCTGTAATCCACATTACCATATACTGGTCGGATGCACTGGACTCTGATAATGGCTGTTGATGTTTGGCAACCTGCGCAGCTTCCTCTAGTCCACTAAAAATATCTCTAGCTTGAGTAATTTGCGGATTAACGATAAGACCACCGGTCAAAGCAATAATACAAAATGTAAATTTTTGTGCTGTCTTCATAAATTGATCCTTATTTTTTTTGTAATAACATGTAGGTACCCCTATCACCTACCTGCTGATAATAACAACGATAAAATCACCTTTACGCGTAAAAAATATTACCGCAATCTAAAAATAGCGCCATACAGTAGAGCGATCTATTCTATCGATTTGATGCGAATCTAGCTACGCTCTGGCATTTTCCCAGGCAATTAACGCATCACCTTACTAAAACATAGATGCCGGGTTTTGCAATCTAGCATCCTCCGCTGTTCTAACGGCTAGACTGACGATTCATGTTGAGATAAACAAATAATGATATGCAAGATTTGTGAATATAGATGTCGGGTCTAGTCGTAGTGGTAGGTTAACTTAAAGTGGGCATCGTTTCTAGACCTGACCCTACTTACCCTGATTTCGCGCAGCCCTAACGCTGGGCTAAATCGCCGAGCGGTAGTGAGGTCGATTTGAGCCACTAATTATGTGCGGCATAGTAAAGCTGTAACAATTCACCACCATACAACTCGCTACAGGTTCCCATTGTTTAAACCTCGATACACCGACAGAACTAATGGATAGGCTGAAATTATTCCAACTATTAGCAACCCTACAATACAAATTGCATTTTTTTGCCATCCGCTAACAGCGTAATGATTACTACCAAAATTAACAGACAATTCATTTGCAAATAGGCCATATATTGATCCGAAAAAAACGAATAAATACAAGAGTGAAAAGACGTAGAACTTGATTCGGTTTCTCCTTTACATGGGTGACTTGGACACATAACGCCAAGCTAAGGGGCGCGCCGCTTTTGGCGCGTAATCTTCCCCCATAAAAATGGACAGGGTTTTCATTGAACTAACTGCCGTTCAAAATCATTGGGTGATAAATAGTTTAAGCTGGAATGTAACCGTGTTCGATTGTAAAAATGCACTATATAATCCTTTATAGCTTGTCGCAATGCACTTACTGTAGCGTATTCAACGCCGCTAATCCATTCTCCTTTTAAGGAGTGAAAGAATGACTCGATATGCGCATTGTCTGTACAGTGGCCAGGGCGGTTCATGCTGGGCTTGATATGGTGCTTTGCTAGTAATACCCGATACCCACCAGCGGCATACTCCACACCTCGATCTGAGTTGAACAGTGAAAATGGGGTCAGGTCTTGCAATCATGCATCTCCGCTTTTTTAATGGCTCGGCTAACGGTTGAATAATGCACATTAAACTCATCAGCAATGTCTTTTATTAAATAATCACCAGTAGCAACTGCAATCACTATTCCCTCATCAAGTGAGGAGTAATTTCTCATAAACCAGTTTAAAGGTTTGGCTTGCAGCCTACGCTGGGTTCTTGGAGCTTCTCTAAGGTCACCTTCGCCAGCAATGCCTTCAACTTGTCTGACCTCCTTATCAACAAATGCATCGTCACCTAAAAAAGTTGTCGCTAAAAAAATATCTTCACGTCGATCGTCACGAGAGGTCGCATGATAAAGCGCACCGATATATTCAATTCTTATTGGTCTAACCATAAACAGACCCTATCGACACGAAGGTATAAGCGCAAGTCCTGAGCCTATTTTCGCTACTAAACTCATGGTTTCAGCATATAACCAAAGCCTCGCTACTAATCAGATTAAAAATTATTTCCAACCGTGTAACCAGATGTCTTCATCCTTTAGGCTTGTCCAATCTATAGGTATTAAGCGTTTCGTCATAACCGCCTCGATGAAACATGAAGTAACATTGTCCTCTTCATCAAACTTGATCTCGGTTACCATAAAATGCTTTTCCTTATTCGATGGAGTAACTGCGGTCCATTTACTATTAAGTAACTTCTGTGGATTAATCTTATTCACTACAACTCCCTTAATTTTATAGTTAAATTATACGAAAATGAGGAAAGCTAAAATTCATGAATTTAGAAGAATGAAAATTGATGCATCCTTTGAGCCTAACGCCCTAGCTCACCTGACGCCAAGCAGAGTGTAGCGTAACGGTGCTTTTGGCGGTCAAGTGGCGTGCCATGTTATGCGGCGTTAATATGTACTTTTTGGACATCATCAAGTTTGACCCTTTTTTTAGCCTGCCATAAATCATATGCGTCTTGCATAGAAAGCCAGCTTTCAGGGCTGCGACCTAAAGACTTTGAAAGGCGAAGTGCCATTTCTGGGCTAACGCCACTTTGAGCTTTTAACACCCGATTAAGAGTCGAAGCCGCCACATTAAGTTGTCCTGCTATATAACGACAACTTAAACCAAAGGGCTCCATGTAAGTAGCCATAATGAACTCGCCAGGGTGGGGTGGGTTGTGCATAGTCATTAATGATAATCCTCATAGTTAACGATATAAAAATTGCCATCGGAGAACTCAAAAGTAATGCGCCAATTTGCACTGACAGTAATTGACCAACATCGTTTGAGGCTGCCTTTCAGCTGGTGTAACCGATAGCCAGGGATATCAAGATCTTCAATATCGTAAGCAGTATCTAAGGCAATAAGCTGCATGCGAAGTTTTTTAGCATGTTTTGCTTGAATACCTTTGGTATTACCAGAGGTATAGAATTTTTCTAAGCCTTTATGCTTGAAGGACTTGATCATTCTTGGATTGTAGCATGTTGCGCAACACTATCAAATTGCATAGCACTTAATTTAAAGGGCGCGCGACTTTTTGCGCGTCCGCTTTGAAGTGTTTGTCATAAAGCTATTGATAAGTACTCCCACTATGCTTTAACGAACCACCAATATGTTGGCCTCTAGGGTCTTGGTGAGTCCAATGAACCACGCCACCTTTATTATTCCACTCATATTCACCATAAAATTCAACCTGATCCCCCTTAGATAGTGAATTAATTCTTGGCGCTAAATATATATTATGAGCAACCAAAATAGTTTGACCTGATGTCAAACGTAAAATAAATTTCTGGTGGCGAGAGCCATCATTATCATCACGTAATAGCTTAATGACTGTTCCCACTCCGTTAACTTGAACATGGCTACGCCCATTCTCATAAGCGTTTTTTAGCGTATCGCCACTTTTACTTTCGACAAAACTTGGAGTTGGGTTATTAAAGGCTGAGCTTGTGCTTTTATCGCCTGTTGACCATTGATAAAAGCCTATGCCTATAAGAAGAATGATTAAAATATTTTTCATAATCAAAACCTTGGTTTAGCGTTTATAACGCTTATGGCAATCTGGTGTGGCTACGTGTTAACTGTGTACACGGCAATGTCTGGTAAGTTCTCATAAACAGCCCCTATTGACACGAAAGCATGATTGCAAGACCTGACCCTATTTGTTCTCTGACCCTATTTGTTCTCGAAAGCATGATTGCAAGACATGAGGTTCCCCTAAAATAACGGAGGGATTAATTAAAGGCCATTAGCCCGCTCATATTCATCTGGACTAACATAGCCTAGATACGAATGCCTTCGTTGTCGATTGTAAAATACTTCGATATATTCAAATAAGCTTTGTTTAGCTTGTTCTCTAGTCCGGTAATCTTCGTCGTCGACCAATTCAGTTTTAAGTGTACCAAAAAAGCTCTCCGCGACAGCATTATCATAACATTCACCTTTTCGGCTCATGCTCGCTAGCATGTTGTTTTTCCTCAGTAACCGCTGGTAATCACCTGATGCATAGGTGCTTCCTTGATCAGAATGTACGACAACAGCTTGTTCACTACAGTCGCGACGAACTGCAGCCATTTGCAAGGCATCAACAACTAACTTTGTGTTGTTACGATCACTCATGCCCCAGCCAATAACTTGACGTGAATATAAGTCGAGTATCATTGCGAGGTATAACCAGCCCTGACGTGTTCGGATAAACGTTGTATCCGACACCCACTTTTGATTTGGTTTCACGGTAAAAAAGTTTCTTTTCAATCGATCAGATGCAGGCGATAATGTATTCTTTGAATTTGTCGTGACAATAAATCGTTTTGTCATTTTAGATTGTATGCCTGCTGACTTCATCAGCCTTGCAACGCGATTAACGCTAACGTGTTCACCTGCCGCTAAGAGATCTTGATGAACCCTAGGTGAGCCATAAGTTTGTCGGCTTGATTGGTGGAAGCAACGTATCTTGGTTAAAAGCCGCTGGTTTGTGCGCTGAGTCTTGCTGACGGGCCTATCTAACCAGTCATAATAACCACTAGTCGATACGTTGAGAGTCGAACATAAACGGTTTAACGGATGTTTATGTTGCTGAGACTGAATGAATGCGTACCTCACTTGAGTTCCCTGGCAAAGTACGCTGCGGCCTTTTTTAAAATCTCAACTTCCTCCTTCAGTCGCTCGTTCTCCTGTCGAAGGGTGACTAACTCGCTTTGATTTTCTTTTCGAGGACGCCCAAGATTATTAGAAAAGGCTTTGTCACCTTTATCCTCTAACTGGGCTTTCCATTTATACAACTGATTACGTCTAACACCTAACTGAGCGGCTAGCTCTGAAGAAGGGATATCTGATGCATTCATGAGTCGAACAGCTTCGACTTTGAACTCTTTCGTGTATGTTTTGTACGGCTTTCTTTTACTATTCATTTGGATACTCCTAAGCAACATTGTCGCTTATTAAATGTATCCGTTAAACTAGGGGAACCTCAACATGACCCTATTTGTTCCTATTTGTTCTCATCTCCGCTTTTTTAATGGCTCGGCTAACCGTTGAATAATGCACATTAAACTCATCAGCAATGTCTTTCATTAAATAAT
>OJDD01000280.1_pt1 | contig 15140 bp, 11 predicted proteins | sample 1592591 | NCBI WGS metagenome assembly OJDD01 (sample SAMN05416809, study PRJEB24817) | seawater metagenome | isolation source: Sea water | place: Canada:Atlantic | collected 2013-07 | reverse complement strand
AATTGTGCCTACGTTTACATGGGGCTTATTTCTTTCAAATTTTTCTTTAGACATTGTAAATACCCGTCATTACTTAATATTAATAAAAAATTCTGCTCTTAATCTTTTCTTCTAAGGCTTTAGGAACTTCTGCATATTTATCAAACATCATGCTGTAAGTTGCCCTACCTTGTGTTGCAGACCTTAAATCAGTCGCATAACCAAACATCTCTGCTAACGGCACTTCTGCGTCAACTGTCTTGCCAGCAGGAGCATCCGACATACCATGGATGATTCCTCTACGCTTATTTAGATCACCAACAACATGACCCATATAGTCTTCAGGTGTTACCACCTCGACTTTCATCATCGGTTCTAAAACAGATGGACTTGCATTAGCAGCCCCATCTTTAAATCCAAGAGAACCCGCTATTTTAAACGCCATTTCGTTAGAGTCAACATCATGATATGAACCATCATATAAAGTAACCTTTATATTAATCATGGGATAACCTGCTAAAACACCATTTTTCATTTGCTCTTTAATGCCTGCTTCAACCGCTCCTACAAACTCTTTAGGAACCGAACCTCCAACAACAGCATTTACAAACTCGTACTCTTTACCTTCAAGCGGTTCAATCTTAAGCCATACATGCCCGTATTGACCTTTACCACCCGACTGCCTTACAAACTTACCTTCTTGCTTAACGCACTTATTAACTGTCTCACGATAGGCAACCTGAGGTGTACCTACATTAGCCACCACGTTAAACTCTCTTTGCAACCGATCTACAATAATCTCTAAGTGCAACTCGCCCATACCAGAAATAATTGTCTGCCCTGACTCATCATCAGTATGCACCTTAAACGACGGATCCTCTTGAGCAAGCTTACTTAGCGCAACTGCCATTTTATCTTGATCTTGTATGGTGCGCGGTTCAACTGCAATTGATATCACAGGATCCGGGAACTCCATACGCTCAAGCGTAATTGAATCATTTATTGCACATAAGGTATCACCTGTAGTGACATCCTTAAGCCCAATCGCTGCAGCAATATCTCCAGCATATACTTCTTTAACTTCTTTCCTATCATTTGAATGCATCTGCACCAAACGACCAATTCGTTCTTTCTTATTCTTAATCGGGTTAAAAACTGTATCACCCGTTTTAAGAACCCCGGAATACACCCTAAAAAACGTTAATGTACCAACAAATGGATCCGTAGCTATCTTAAACGCTAAAGCAGAAAAAGCAGCTTTATCATCTGCCGGTCTAGAATCTGACTCTTCACCTTCATCCTCTACAACCCCTACAATAGCTGGAACATCAAGCGGTGACGGCAAAAACTCAACAACTGCGTCGAGAACCGCCTGCACACCTTTATTCTTAAATGCACTACCACACAATACTAAAACAATTTCATTATTAAGGGTACGCAATCGCAAACCCTGCTTAATTTCTTTATTCGATAATTCACCAGAATCAAGATATAACTCCATCAACTCATCATTACCTTCTGCAGCCACTTCAACTAGCTCTTCTCGAAGCACCTGACACTTATCTTTTAACTCTTCCGGTATTTCATCCTTAATATGAGAAATACCCTTATCTTCTTCATTCCAATAAATAGCCTTCATGTTGATTAAATCAACGACACCCTCGAAGCCATCTTCAGCACCTATCGCATACTGCAAAGGAACTGCATTACACCCTAACCTTTCTTTCAGCTGATCAACGACTCGCATAAAATCAGCACCCGCTCTATCCATTTTGTTTATAAACGCAACTCGCGGAACGTTGTATTTATCAGCTTGTCTCCAAACTGTTTCAGATTGAGGCTCTACTCCACCTACCGCACAGAACACTGCACAGGCTCCATCTAAAACTCTTAACGATCTCTCGACCTCAATGGTGAAGTCGACATGGCCCGGGGTATCAATAATATTAATACGATGAGCATCAAATTGACTATCCATCCCAGACCAAAAACATGTTGTAGCAGCCGATGTTATGGTTATGCCACGCTCTTGCTCTTGCTCCATCCAATCCATCGTCGCAGCACCATCATGGACCTCTCCAATCTTATGTGACACGCCGGTGTAAAACAATATTCGCTCAGTTGTTGTCGTTTTACCGGCATCAATATGAGCCATGATGCCAATATTCCGATATAAATCTATTGGAGTAGTGCGAGGCATCTTTTTTCCTAAACTTTCTAAATATATTTACCAGCGGAAGTGCGAGAATGCTTTATTAGCTTCTGCCATACGGTGTGTATCTTCACGTTTCTTAAATGCAGAACCTCTGCTTTCAAGCGCATCGATCACCTCACCAGCCAATCTTGCTGACATAGAACGCTCACTTCTTTTTCTAGAGGCATCTATCATCCACCTCATAGACAAACCCATTCGTCTGTTTGGGCGAACCTCAACAGGCACCTGATACGTCGCACCACCAACACGTCTTGATTTAACTTCAACTGCTGGTTGAACTTTCTCAAGAGCTTGAATTAAAGCATCAACTGGCTCAGCATGACCTTTACCTTCAATTGTTTCTAGCGCGCCATACACAATTTTCTCAGCAATTGATTTCTTTCCATCAACCATAATCATGTTCATAAATTTTGCTAATACTAAATTGCTAAATTTAGGATCTGGGAGGATCTCACGTTTAATTGCTTTTTTTCTTCTAGACATTATTTAAACTCGTTTAATTAGTTTTTAGGGCGCTTTGCACCATATTTAGAACGACCTCTACGACGCGCCTCAACTCCTGATGTATCAAGGCTGCCTCGAACTACGTGGTAACGCACACCAGGTAAATCCTTTACACGACCGCCACGAATCAATACAACCGAGTGCTCTTGCAAGTTATGGCCTTCACCGCCAATGTAACTGGTTACTTCAGCACCATTAGTCAACCTTACACGTGCCACTTTACGAAGCGCTGAGTTTGGTTTTTTTGGAGTAGTTGTATACACACGTGTACACACACCTCTTCTTTGCGGACATGCTTCTAAAGCAGGTACGTTACTTTTTTCTACCTTTCGTTTTCTAGGCTTACGAACTAATTGGTTAATAGTGGTCATATCTTATTTAGAGCTCCAAAAACTCGTTTGAATCTTTTCTACACATCTTAATTAATGCGCACTTTAAAATTATTAATTAGGTTGTTTCAGTAAGACAAAAATCCAATCCACTGAAGAGCGGGAATTTTAGGCAGATATTGCTTTACTGTCAAGCAGAATAAAGGCGTAATTGCCCTTAATATAAAAAAGCCAACCCATTTGTTGGGTTGGCTCTTTTAAAACCTAGTTTTTTATTCTTGCATATTTAGCGCTTGCTTAAGTGCCTCTTCTGCCTCATCGTGAACAGCTGCTGTTGTCACCTCTTCAACCATTTCTGGAATCATTGCTGCTGCCTTATTCTTACGACGATCTAAATGATGAGCTAAGCCTGTTCCAGCTGGTATTAATCGACCAACAATCACATTTTCTTTTAATCCATGCAAGTCATCACGAGTACCTCGTACGGCTGCATCTGTTAACACCCGCGTCGTTTCTTGGAAAGAGGCAGCTGATACAAATGACTCAGTCGCTAGTGATGCTTTCGTAATACCCAACAGCACATTGTCTGCTGTTGCAGGGACCTTGCCTTCTGATTCAAGCTTATCATTTACCTCAAGGAAACGAGTTTTTTCAACTTGCTCACCTTTAATAAAGCTACTATCACCACCTGCTGTAATCTCCACTTTTCGGAGCATTTGTCTAATGATAACCTCAATGTGCTTATCATTAATTTTCACACCTTGTAAGCGGTAAACATCTTGTATCTCGTTCACTAAGTATCTAGCTAATTCAAACACACCACGTAGCCTTAGAATGTCATGTGGCGTTAGCTCACCCTCAGCGATGGTTTCCCCTTGCTCGACATGCTCACCCTCAAATACCGTAATGTGTCTCCACTTAGGAATTAGAAGCTCTTTAGTCTCACCATCTTTATCGGTCACTACCAAGCGACGCTTACCTTTAGTTTCTTTACCAAATGATACGGTCCCAGTCATTTCTGCCAATATAGCAGGGTCTTTTGTTTTACGTGCCTCAAAAAGATCTGCAACTCTTGGCAGACCACCTGTAATATCACGTGTTTTACTGGACTCTTGTGGTATACGCGCCAAAATATCTGCGCTTTCTACATCCATACCATCAGTCACAATTACCACCGCTCCAGCTGGCATAACATAATGGGCTGCGATTGTTGTCCCAGGAATACACACTGGCTCACCATTGTTATCAACCAAGGTAATAGCAGGCCTTAAATCTTTACCACTACTTCCACGTTGTTTAGCATCTGTTACTACAAGCGATGTTAAACCAGTGATCTCATCTGAATGCTGCTGAACAGACACACCATCTACGAAATCAGTAAAGATAACTTTACCCGCTACTTCAGTAATAACTGGGTGAGTATGCGGATCCCAAGTTGCTAAAATTGAACCAGCTGTTAATTTGTCATTTTCTTTTGCGGCAAGCTCTGAACCATATGGAATTTTATAATTCTCACGTGTGCGACCGTATTCATCGACTACGCTGATTTCTCCAGATCTTGAAATAACAACCAACTTTTGATCTTTATTCTCAATTGTTTTCAGCTTATCGTTAAAGGTTAAAGTACCTTCAGATTTTATTTGAATACTATTAATAGCTGCTGAACTAGATGCAGCACCCCCAATATGGAAAGTACGCATGGTTAACTGAGTACCTGGCTCACCAATTGATTGAGCAGCAACAACACCAACTGCCTCACCCAAATTGACTAGATGACCACGAGCTAAATCACGGCCATAACACATTTTACAGATGCCTTTTCTGTTTTCACAGCTGATCGCAGAACGTACAATAACCTTATCAATACCGTTTTGCTCTAATCTTTCAACCCAGGCTTCGTCAATAAGGGTATTTCTTTCGACCACTATTTCATTCGTTGCCGCACTTACCACATCTTGCGCAATAACACGGCCAAGAATTAAATTACCCAGTGGCTCAACTACTTCTCCACCTTCAATTAAAGGTGTAACTTCTAGACCATTTTCAGTACCACAATCATCTGCTAACACCACCATGTCTTGAGCAACATCAACCAATCGACGTGTCAAATACCCTGCATTAGCTGTTTTAAGCGCAGTATCAGCCAAACCTTTACGCGCACCATGTGTTGAAACAAAGTATTGCAAAACGTTCAAACCTTCACGGAAATTCGCAGTAATAGGCGTTTCAATAATTGAACCATCAGGTTTCGCCATCAAACCACGCATTCCAGCCAACTGTCGAATCTGAGCAGCAGAACCACGAGCACCAGAATCAGCCATCATGTAAACAGAGTTAAATGATTTTTGTTTTACTGTATTACCTTCAGAGTCCTCAACATCATCTGTGCCCAAGTTATCCATCATTGCTTTCGCAACTTGCTCATTGGTATGAGACCAAATATCAATAACTTTGTTATAACGCTCACCATTAGTCACAAGACCAGATGCATACTGACTTTCAACTTCTTTAACTTCTTTTTGAGCCGACTTAATCAGTTTCCCTTTTGAGTCAGGGATGACCATATCGTTAATACCAAAAGATACCCCAGATTTTGTTGCATTTGAGAAACCTAAGTACATTAATTGATCAGCAAAAATAACTGTTTCTTTATCACCTAGTTGACGATATGAAGCATCAATTAATTGCATAATCGATTTCTTGGTAAGGTCGCGGTTAACCAAGTCAAAGTCTAATAGCTTAGGGACAATACTCCATACTTGAGCACGGCCAATTGTTGTATCAACCAGACGTCTTGACATATGAATCTCACCTGACTCATCAACATGCTTTTCTTCAATTCTTATTTTAACTTTTGAATGAAGGCCTACAACACCTGACTGGATAGCGCGAGCCGCTTCATCAACATCACCAAACGCCATGCCTTCGCCTAAGCCATTAACACGTTCTCTGGTCATATAATATAGACCCAAAACAACATCTTGCGAAGGCACAATAACTGGCTCTCCATTGGCAGGAGACAAAATGTTATTTGTAGACATCATCAAGGTTCGTGCTTCTAACTGTGCCTCAATAGACAATGGAACGTGAACAGCCATTTGGTCACCATCAAAGTCAGCATTAAATGCTGAACAGACTAATGGGTGTAATTGAATAGCTTTACCTTCAATCAGAATCGGTTCAAACGCTTGAATACCTAAACGGTGAAGTGTAGGCGCACGGTTAAGCATAATAGGATGCTCACGTATAACTTCAGCAAGAATATCCCATACCTCTGGTCCTTCACGCTCAACCTGTTTTTTTGCAACCTTAATTGTTGTTGCTTCACCACGTAACTGTAATTTATTGAAGATAAATGGCTTAAATAACTCCAGCGCCATTTTCTTTGGTAAACCACATTGGTGTAGCTTTAATGTTGGACCCACCACAATCACTGAACGTCCTGAATAATCAACACGTTTACCCAAAAGGTTTTGACGGAAACGACCTTGTTTACCTTTGATCATATCAGCCAAAGATTTTAATGGACGTCGATTAGTACCTGTGATTGCACGACCACGTCTACCATTATCCAATAACGCATCAACTGATTCTTGCAGCATACGTTTTTCATTACGAACAATAATATCTGGTGCACTAAGATCTAATAGCCTATGTAGACGATTATTTCTATTAATCACTCGACGGTATAGATCATTCAAATCAGACGTTGCAAAACGGCCACCGTCTAGTGGTACAAGAGGTCTTAATTCAGGTGGAAGTACAGGCAATACTTTAAGAATCATCCATTCCGGCTTATTTTTTGAAGCGATTAGAGCCTCTAACACTTTAAGTCGTTTAGATATCTTCTTTATTTTAGTTTCAGATTTAGTGGCATTAATGTCTTCACGACAGGTATCCATTTCAGCATTAAGATCTAACGCTTTTAAAAGCCCATCTACCGCTTCAGCTCCCATCAAGGCCGTAAATTCATCGCCATGCTCTTCAAGTGCATCTAAATGCTCTTCTTCTGTTAGCAATGCACCTGTTTCAAGAGTAGTTAAGCCCGGGTCTACAACCACAAATGATTCAAAGTAAAGCACTCGTTCAATATCACGTAAGGTCATATTTAATAATAATGCAATACGAGACGGTAACGATTTAAGGAACCAAATATGGGCAACGGGAGACGCTAAATCAATATGACCCATGCGCTCACGACGTACTTTCGATAGTGTGACTTCAACACCACATTTTTCGCAAATAACACCACGGTGCTTTAAACGCTTATATTTACCACATAGGCACTCATAATCATTGACTGGGCCAAAGATTTTGGCACAAAACAAGCCATCTCTTTCTGGTTTAAACGTACGATAATTAATAGTTTCAGGCTTTTTGACCTCGCCATATGACCATGAACGAATCATATCAGGTGAGGCTAAACCTATGCGAATGGCATCAAACTCTTCAGTTTGGTTTTGTTGCTTTAAAAAATTGAGTAGATCTTTCAAGACCGTATCTCCTTGTTATCTGTTTTTGTTCAACTAAATGCTAAAGGAAAAAGAAACTAATCTTGTTCCAACTCTATATTGATACCTAGCGCCCTAATCTCTTTAACCAACACATTAAATGACTCAGGCATACCTGGATCCATTGTGTGATTACCATCCACGATATTTTTATACATACGTGTACGGCCTGAAACGTCATCAGATTTGACTGTTAACATTTCTTGTAGGGTATAAGCAGCTCCATAGGCTTCAAGCGCCCAAACTTCCATTTCTCCAAATCGCTGGCCACCAAATTGAGCTTTACCACCAAGTGGTTGCTGAGTAACAAGGCTATATGGACCAGTAGAACGTGCATGCATTTTGTCATCAACCAAGTGGTTTAACTTCAACATGTACATGTAACCAACTGTTGTTTCACGATCAAATGCTTCACCGGTACGACCGTCATATAACTGAACTTGACCAGTATCCGAACGCCCACCTAGCTTTAACATTTGTTTAACTTCTGCTTCTGAAGCACCGTCAAACACAGGCGTAGCCATGGGTACACCTGCTTTAAGGTTTTCAGCTAATTCAACAATCTCATCATCGCTAAATGATTCTAAGTCTTCTTGTCGACCACTCGTGTTATAGACTTTATCTAAGAATTTACGTAACTTATCGACTTTAGCTTTGGCCTCAAGCATTTTACCAATTTCATTCCCCAGGCCTTTAGCTGCCCACCCTAAGTGAGTCTCCAGTACTTGCCCCACGTTCATACGTGATGGAACCCCAAGTGGATTCAGAACCACATCAACTGGTGTACCATCTTCCATATAAGGCATGTCTTCCTCAGGAATAATCATTGAGATAACACCTTTATTACCATGACGCCCCGCCATTTTATCACCTGGCTGAATACGACGCTTAACCGCAAGATATACCTTAACCATTTTCAGCACACCCGGCTGTAAGTCGTCACCCATTGTGATCTTTTTACGCTTTTCTTCGTATAGTTCATTCAGGTCAATACGTTGCTGCTCAATTTGCTCAGCCACTGCTTCAAGCTGAACATTTAGCTCTTCATCTTTGAACTTAATCTTTAACCAATCTTTATTAGAAATACTAGATAGGTACTCTTTGCTTACCTTAGTACCTTTCTTAAGCTTTTCAGGGCCAGAAATTGCTTCTTTATCAAGAATTAACTTTTCAACCCTTAGGTAGGTATCGCCTTCGACAATTCGAAGCTGATCATCTAAATCTTTTTTGACGCTTGCAAGTTCCGCATCTTCAATTTCAATGGCACGCTGATCTTTTTCAACGCCATCACGGGTAAAGACTTTCACATCAATAACAGTACCCTGCATGCTTGATGGAACACGTAAGGATGTATCTTTAACATCAGATGCTTTTTCGCCAAAAATAGCTCTTAGCAGCTTTTCTTCGGCTGTTAGCTGACTTTCGCCTTTAGGTGTCACCTTTCCTACCAGAATGTCTCCACCTTTAACCTCTGCACCAATATAGACAATACCAGACTCATCTAATTTAGACAGCGCACCCTCACCTACATTAGGAATATCGGCTGTAATTTCTTCAGAACCAAGCTTTGTATCACGAGCAACACATACTTTTTCTTCAATATGTATCGTCGTCAAGCGATCTTCCTTAACCACTTTTTCTGATATCAATATAGAATCTTCAAAGTTGTAGCCATTCCACGGCATAAAAGCTACCATCATGTTTTGACCCAAGGCTAACTCACCCATATCAGTCGATGGTCCGTCTGCTAAGACATCACCTTTTTGTATCAAATCACCTGGTTTTACTAATGGGCGTTGATTAATACAAGTATTCTGATTAGAGCGTGTGTACTTAGTGCAATTATAAATATCTACACCTGATTCACCTGTTTCAGTCTCTTTATCGTTAACTCGAACAATAATCCGAGACGCATCAACATCATCAATGATACCTCCCCGAGTTGCCACAATTGTTACACCAGAGTCTACTGCTACTGCGCGTTCCATCCCTGTTCCTACAAGCGGTTTGTCTGCTTTAAGAGTGGGGACAGCTTGACGTTGCATGTTAGAACCCATCAAAGCTCGGTTAGCATCATCATGTTCTAAGAATGGAATAATTGAGGCAGCAACTGAAACAATTTGTTTAGGCGATACATCCATATACTGAATTTTATCTGCTGTCGTAATCGCAAACTCTTCAGCATGACGGCAAGTAATCATGTCTTCTACAAAATTGCCTTTATCATCTAGCTCAGCATTTGCTTGGGCAATGTAATAACGACCTTCTTCAATTGCTGATAAGAAATCAACTTGCTCAGTCAACTGACCATCAACAACCTTTCTATAAGGAGTTTCAAGGAAACCGTATTCATTAGTCCGAGCATAAACCGCTAATGAGTTAATCAGACCAATGTTTGGTCCCTCAGGTGTCTCAATCGGGCAAACACGACCATAATGGGTGGCATGAACATCTCGAACCTCAAAGCCAGCCCTTTCACGCGCAAGACCACCGGGGCCCAATGCAGATACACGTCGTTTATGAGTGATCTCAGACAGCGGGTTATTTTGGTCCATGAACTGTGATAGTTGGCTTGAACCAAAGAATTCTTTAATCGCAGCAGCCACAGGTTTGGCATTGATAATCTCTTGGGGCATAAGACCTTCAGAATCAGCAATAGATAAACGCTCTTTGACTGCACGTTCAACTCTAACTAGACCCACTCTGAATTGGTTTTCAACCATTTCACCAACTGAACGAATTCTTCTGTTACCCAAATGATCGATATCGTCTACTGATCCTTCACCATTACGGATACTAATAAGCTCTTTTAGCACAGCAATGATGTCATCATTGCTTAAAACACCCGGTCCGGTAATTTCATCGCGTCCAAGGCGAAGATTAAATTTCATACGACCAACAGTAGAAATATCGTATCGATCTAGAGTAAAGAATAAGTTTTGAAATAATTTAAGAGCAGATTCCTTTGTAGGTGGCTCACCTGGGCGCATCATTCTGTAGATTTCTACTAGCGCATCAAGTTGATCAATGGTTGAATCAATTTTCAACGTATTAGAGATAAAAGCACCTTTATCAAGATCATTTACATACAGGGTATCTATCGTTTTAGCACCGCTGTTAATAATTTCATCAAGGTTTTCTTCGGTTACTTCTGCATTTAAATCTGCAATTATTTCACCTGTTTCCTGATTAACAATTGCAGAAGCCAAAATCTTACCAAGCAAATATTCACTTGGTACATCAATCTTCTTTATTTCAGATTTATTAAGTGTACGAATATGTTTAGCAGTAACACGTCGACCTTCTTCAATAAGGACCTTTCCATTCACTTTAATATCAAAGCTTACAATCTCTCCTCGTAGCCTTTCAGGCACGAGATCCATTGTTAATTTCGAGTCTTTAAGATGGAATACGTTCTTCTCAAAAAACATATCCATTATTTGTTCATTCGTAAATTCTAATGCTTTAAGCAGTACAGTTGCAGGTAATTTCCTGCGTCGATCAATACGGACATAAACGATATCTTTATGATCAAATTCAAAGTCAAGCCAAGAACCACGGTAGGGAATCACACGTGCAGAAAAGAGTAACTTACCTGATGAATGTGTTTTACCTTTATCATGATCAAAAAACACACCAGGTGAACGGTGTAATTGCGACACAATAACACGCTCTGTACCATTGATAACAAAGGTTCCATTTTCCGTCATTAGCGGCAATTCACCCATGTAAACTTCTTGTTCACGAATATCTTTTACACGCTTTGAACCAGCTGGTGAGTCTTTATCATAGATCACTAGCCTAACCTGAACTCTTAATGGGGAGGCATATGTTGCGCCACGAGATTGACATTCTTTAACATCAAATTTTGGCTTACCTAAACGATAACTCACATATTCCAATACTGCATAACCAGTATGACTGGTAATCGGAAAAACACTACCTAGTGCTGCATGTAACCCAACAGAATCGAGTTCATCACTCGCTGCAACGTTAGATTGAAGAAAACGTTTGTAAGAACTGATTTGCGTCTCTAACAAGTAAGGCGTTTCCATCGCACCTTCTTGACGACCAAATGTTTTACGAATACGTCTTTTCTCAGTATATGAGTACGCCATTTTTTACCCTTTTATTCGTTTAGCTCTAATGTATTCCACAGAACAAATTAGAAATTTAATACCCTACAACGGGAAATAGGTCGGTAGTTAAAAACTACCGACCCTATTCTTTTAAAAGCTTTTATAGCTTTTTAGTAACAACAAGTATTACTTAATTTCTGCAGCAGCACCAGCTTCAACAAGCTGCTTAACAGTTTCTTCAGCTTCGTCTTTAGATACACCTTCTTTAACTGGAGCTGGTGCACTTTCAACTAATGTTTTAGCTTCTTTCAAACCAAGACCAGTAATACCACGTACAGCTTTAATAGCTGATACTTTGTTATCACCAAAGCTTGTCATAATTACGTCAAACTCAGTTTGCTCTTCTGCAGCGCCACCAGCATCACCACCAGCAGCTGGAGCAACTGCAACTGCAGCAGCAGCAGAGACACCAAATTTTTCTTCCATCGCTTCAACTAGTTCTACGACATCCATAACACTCATGTTTGAAATTGCTTCTAAAATATCTTCTTTGGAGACAGCCATTGTCTTAACCCCTTTAATTTAAATTTGTTTAAAAATAATACCTATGCAGCCTGCTTTTGTATGCGGACTGCATCAACAACTCTAACCACCTGCGCATGCGGTTCTGCAAGCGTTCTGACGAATTTCTCGACAGGTGCTTTCATCACAGACATTAACATACTGATAGATTGGTCTTTTGTTGGTAGTTTTGATAGTCGTTCAAGCTCTGAAGCTTCTAATAATTGACCACTAACAGAAACAAATTTTGTTTCTAGTTTTTTATGATCCTTACTAAAATCCTTCACCAAACGAGCCGCACAACCAGGATCTTCCATCGAGAACGCTATAATTAACGGACCCGATAAAGCATCTTGAATACATTCAAAATCTGTATTCTCAACTGCTTTACTAACCAACGTGTTTTTAACAACACGAAGGTATACCCCAGACGCACGAGCTTTTTCGCGAAGCTCAGTCATCTCGACAACAGTCAAACCACGGTATTCCGCTGCAACAACTGAAAAAGCGTTTGCAGCTACCTCAGCCACTTCAGCAACTACCGCTTGTTTTTGCTCAAGATTTAGTGGCATATATACCTCCTGACTACTGTATGTAACAACCTAAGTTATTACGATTTATAAAACCCATAATGGGCACCCTTTAACGGGGCCATCCTTTAAAACATATAAGGACTTACCGTCTGCGTAGGATATTAAGCAAAAGCACCTACGGTCTTTGACGATTGCTAACAAGTTAGCAATCCAAAGTTTTGGCTTCTAAACGAAACCTCTAGCCTATAGTAATGCTAGATTGATCAACAACTAGCCCAGGGCCCATCGTTGTTGATACACTAATTTTTTTCAAGTAAACACCTTTCGCAGAAGCTGGCTTTGCTTTTAATAAGTCTGCCAACAATGCTTCCATATTCTCTTTTAAGGCATTCTCTTCGAATGTTGTTTTACCAATACTGCAATGAATGATGCCAGCTTTATCTGTTCTATAACGAACTTGACCACCTTTAGCATTCTTAACTGCATTTGCAACATCAGGTGTCACAGTCCCGACCTTTGGGTTTGGCATTAAACCGCGAGGACCTAAAATTTGACCTAAGGTACCCACAACACGCATCGCATCAGGAGAAGCAATCACAACATCAAAATTCATTTCACCTGCTTTCACTTGCTCAGCCAAATCATCCATACCAACCACGTCTGCACCTGCAGCTAATGCAGCCTCCGCGTTTGCTCCTTGAGTAAACACAGCAACGCGTACAACTTTACCTGTTCCATTTGGTAATAAAGTTGAACCTCTTACATTTTGATCTGATTTGCGTGAATCGATACCTAAGTTCACACTAACATCGACAGACTCTTCAAATTTACTTATTGCTAGTTCTTTAAGAATCGAGAAAGCACCATTAGCTTCATACGCTTTACCTGGCTCAACTTTTTCTTTAATTAATTTTGCTTTTTTTGTTAACTTAGCCATTTACACACCCTCCACATCAATACCCATGCTCCGAGCACTGCCAGCTATCGTTCTAACTGCAGCATCCATATCCGCTGCGGTTAAGTCAGCATCTTTAACCTTTGCAATCTCTTCAAGTTGCGCACGTGTAACAGTGGCAACTTTAACTGTATTTGGCGTACCACTACCTTTTTGAATACTCGCAGCTTTTTTCAATAAAATTGAAGCTGGAGGCGTTTTTGTAATAAATGTAAAACTTTTATCAGTAAAAACAGAAATAACAACCGGGATTGGCATCCCTTTCTCCATTCCTTGAGTTTTCGCATTAAACGCTTTACAAAACTCCATAATATTAACACCGTGCTGCCCTAATGCTGGACCAACTGGTGGGCTTGGGTTTGCTTCGCCTGCTTTTACCTGTAACTTAATATAGGCATCAATTTTTTTAGCCATGTCTTTCTCCTTTTTGGGTCAAACACCTTTCGGCTCCCCTGTTAAATTAATCAGATTTTTTCAACCTGACCAAACTCTAAATCTACGGGTGTAGCTCGTCCAAATATGAGTACCGATGCGCTAATTGTACTTTTATCGTAATTAACCTCTTCAACTGTTCCATTGAAATCCTTAAATGGACCATCGTTAATACGTACAACTTCACCTACTTCAAATAATACTTTTGGCCTTGGCTTCTCAACACCTTCTTGAATTCTATTAAGAATCTTATTCGCTTCTGCTTCTGAAATTGGCGCCGGACGATCACTCTTGCCACCAATAAACCCAAGCACTTTATTAGTATCTTTCACCAAATGCCAAGTATCGTCATCAAGCTCCATTTGCACCAATACATAACCAGGAAAGAACTTACGTTCACTTCGCTTTTGCTGACCTTCGCGCATTTCAACTACTTCTTCAGTCGGCACTAATATTTCGCCAAACTTAGCCTGCATACCTTCACGCTCAATCGCTTCTTCTAATGAACTTTTAACACGGTGTTCAAAATTTGAGTAGGCGTGAACTACATACCAACGTAATGCCATATTATTAGCCCTAACCTGTTACTTGTCCGATAGCCCACATTAGTAAGCCATCAAACATCCACAATAAAATTCCAACAAATAAAACCATGACACCAACTATCAAAGTTGTTTGCATCGTTTCTTTTTTTGTTGGCCAAACAATTTTTTTCAGTTCAATACTTGAACCTTGGGCAAATCGCCAAAATGAGTAACCCAAACTTGTTGTGTAAACAATCGCAACAGCTGCACTCAAAATAACCAGCAAACCAATTACTCTAAACAAAAATGACTGCTCAGCAAAATAGTAAAAGCCACCTAATCCGCTAACAATCAGCAGAATCGCGAAAGCTAGCTTAGCTACGTCAAATTGACCAGACTCTTGATCTGTTTCTACACTCATAGTTTTAACTTTTTTTGGTATAACGAATAATGCCTATTGCCTAAAAATGGCAGGCCAGGAGGGAATCGAACCCCCAACCTGCGGTTTTGGAGACCGC
>OJDD01000272.1_pt1 | contig 15460 bp, 14 predicted proteins | sample 1592591 | NCBI WGS metagenome assembly OJDD01 (sample SAMN05416809, study PRJEB24817) | seawater metagenome | isolation source: Sea water | place: Canada:Atlantic | collected 2013-07 | reverse complement strand
GGCTGGAACATAGCGATGCGACACGTGCCATGCTCAAGAACGCGGGCATCCCCGTAGTCGAGATCATGGATGTTGACGGGCGCCCGATTGATGCGATGGTCGGCATCTCGCACCGCCGTGCGGGGCAGGAAATGGCCAAGGCGATCCTAAAGGAAGGCTATGAACACATCGGTTTCATGGGCACCAAGATGCCGCTTGACCACCGCGCCCGCAAACGGTTCGAAGGGTTTACCGAAGGGCTCGCCAAAGCCGGGATAGAGATCGAGGACCGCGCGTTCTACTCTGGCGGCTCTGCGCTGGCCAAGGGGCGCGAGATGACGCAAGACATGCTTGAGCGGTCGCCCGAGCTGGATTTCCTGTATTATTCAAACGACATGATCGGTGCCGGCGGATTGCTGTATCTGATCGATCAGGGCATCGATATTCCGGGCCAGATCGGCCTTGCCGGTTTCAACAACGTCGAGCTGCTACAGGGCTTGCCCCGTCAGCTTGCCACGATGGACGCCTGTCGGCTCGAGATCGGACAGGCCGCGGCGCGTATCATTCTGAACGATACACTGGATGAACCGGACCCCGACCTGCAAACGCAGATTACCCTGACACCGACCCTGTCGCTGGGGGACACGCTGCGCCGCAACCGCAAGGTATGACCCTGCCGCTGATCGGCAACCGCGACGCCCGTCGCATCTTTCTGCATCGCCATCTGCTAAGCGATGCGCCCCAGGGGCCCGCCAGCGGGAACGACTTGTTGCAGCTGATCCAGGGCCTGGGCTTTGTGCAGTTGGACAGCATCAATACCGTGGCGCGGGCGCATGACCTGATCCTGTTCTCGCGCCGCCAACGCTATCGCCCGCAAGCGTTGAAGACATTGTATGAACGCGATGGGGCGCTGTTTGAGCACTGGACCCATGACGCCGCGGTGATCCCGATGGGATACTACCCCCATTGGGAATTGCGCCGCCAGCGGGACGCGCAGATGCTGCGCCAGCGGTACAAGAACTGGCACCAACATGATTTCGAGGGGCGGTTCCAGACCGTGCTGGACCAGATCCGCGCACAGGGGCCGGTGTCGTCGTCTGATGTGGGGCAGGATGAACCGCGATCAAATGGCGGGTGGTGGGATTGGCATCCCTCCAAAACCGCGCTGGAATATCTGTGGCGCGCCGGTGCGCTTTGCGTCGTGGGGCGGGACGGTTTCCAGAAACGCTATGACCTGACAGAGCGGGTGATTGACGCGGCGCTATGCGACCCGTCGCAGGCACCGGATGAGGCGCAGACCATCGATTGGTGCTGCAACGGCGCGCTGGATCGTCTGGGCTTTGCCACGCCGGGGGAACTGGCGGCATTCTGGGCGCATATCTCTCCGGCAGAGGCGAAGGCATGGGTCCAGCATGAACAGGCCGCCGGACGTGTCGAGCCGGTGCAGATCGCGGGCGCCGACGGCACAATCCATCGCAGCTTTGCCCGTCCCGGTCTGGCAAGCGACCCCGCGATAGACATGGCTCCGACCGCACGGCTGCGGGTGCTGAGCCCCTTTGACCCTGCGCTGCGCGATCGCAAACGCGCCGAACGTCTGTTCGGGTTTCGCTACCGGATAGAGATGTTCGTCCCCGCACCAAAACGGGTTTATGGCTACTATGTGTTCCCGATCCTGCAAGGCGACAGCATCATCGCCCGCGTGGACATGAAGGCGCACCGCGACCGCGATACGCTGGTGGTACGCGCCCTTTGGCCAGAGCCGGGCAGCCGGTGGGGCAAAGGCAAACAAGCCGCCTTCGAGGCAGAGCTGGCCCGCATCATCCATCTGGCAGGGGTCAGTCAGATCGCTTTCGAAGACGGCTGGCTTCGCTAACCCACCCCGTTTCGATGAAGGAATTGGCGGTACATGTCTGCGCAGACAACAACGATGACAATTTGTAAACATTTTGTTGACGTATTGCTTTTCCCTGCCAAAGTGAGCGGAAAGGAATCAAGAACCATGTCGAACCGTCTTTGTTTTCATCCCAAGGGTCGCCCATGACGCGCCATGTGGTCGTCGTGGGGGCGGGTATCGTCGGTGTGTCATCGGCGATCTGGCTGCAACGCGCAGGCGCGCAGGTCACGATCATTGACCGCGCGGCCCCGGGGACGGGCACGTCGCATGGAAACGCGGGCGTGCTGGCGGCCTGCGCCGTGGCACCTGTCACCGCCCCCGGCCTGATCGCCAAAGCCCCCGCGATGCTGCTGAACCCGGATGTGCCGCTTTACCTGCGCCTACCCTATCTGCCGCGTCTGCTGCCGTGGCTGGCAAAGTATCTGCGGGTCGCGAACGACCGCGACACCCGCCGGATTGCGCAGGGGCTCGCGCCTATTGTCAGCGACAGTGTGGACCAACACAAAAGCCTGACCGCTGATTTGGGCCTGTCCGACTGGGTGCGGGACAGCGATTATGTTTTCGCCTACCGAAACCGCGCCGCGTTTGACGCCGAAGCCTACACCTGGGCGCTGCGGGCGGAGGCGGGGTTCGCGCCAGAGCTGATCGAGGGGCCGCAGATACACGAGTATGAACCGACGCTCGGGCCGGACATTCACCTGCTTGCCACCATGAAGGACCACGGCTTTATCCGCGACCCCGGCGGCTATGTCGGCGCGCTGGCGCGGGCGTTCGAACAGGGCGGCGGCACGATCCTGCAGGCCGAGGTCAAGGATTTCGACCTGTCCGGCGGCGCGATTTCCGGGGTCGAGACGACCCAAGGCCGCGTGGCCTGTGACGATATCGTGCTTGCCACCGGCGTCTGGTCGAAACCGCTGATGGCCAAGCTTGGGCTTAACGTCCCGCTGGAAAGCGAACGCGGCTATCATGTGATATTCGAGGGGGCGACGGGCGGACCCGCGCGCCCCGTGATGATCGCCAGCGGGAAATTCGTTGCCACCCCCATGGCGCAGGGCCTACGCTGCGCGGGTATTCTGGAATTCGGCGGGCTTGACGCAGCCCCGTCCAAGGCACCGCTGGCGCTGCTGCGGCGACAGGCCAAGGCCGCCTTTCCGCAGCTGACTGCCACGCGTGAAATCGAATGGCTGGGGCACAGACCTGCCCCCAGCGACAGCCTGCCCCTGATCGGACAGGTTGGCACAAGCCGGGTCTTTACCGCCTTCGGGCATCACCACATCGGGTTGACAGGCGGGCCCAAAACAGGCCGCCTCGTTGCAGGATTGGTTATGGGGCAACCCGTAAACACCGACCTGCAGCCCTATGCACCACAACGGTTTAGCAGGGGCTAACCCCGCAAACCAAAGACATACCAACAAGGAGAGAACCACATGAAACGGACCACCACATTGATGACAGGCGTCGCGACCGCCGCCCTGACGGTCACCACCGCCCTGCCCGCTTTCGCGGCAGAGAAATGGGACATGCCGATGGCCTATTCGGCGTCGAACTTCCATTCCGAGAACGGCGTTGAATTTGCCAACTGCGTGACCGAAGGCACCGCAGGCGAGATCGAGATCACCGTGCACCCCGGCGGGTCGCTGATCGCGGGTGCCGACATCAAACGCGCGATCCAGACCGGTCAGGTCCAGCTGGGCGAACGCATCCTGTCGGGGCACCAGAACGAAAACGCGATCTTCGGCTTTGATTCCATCCCCTTCCTCGCGCCGTCCTTCGAGGCGTCCGACAAGCTGTGGAAAGCCGCGAAACCCAAGATCGAAGAGCTGTTGGCAGAGCAGAACCTGACACTGCTTTATAACGTGCCATGGCCGCCACAGGGTCTGTACTTCAAGAAAGAGGTCAACACGATCGAGGACATGAAGGGCGTCAAGTTCCGGTCCTACAACAACGCCACCAGCCGTCTGGCAGAGCTGACAGGCATGCTGCCCGTCACCATCGAAGCCGCCGAGCTAAGCCAGGCTTTTGCCACCGGCGTTGCGGAATCGATGATCTCGTCCGGTGCGACCGGCTATGACCAGAAAGTCTGGGAAAGCCTGACCCATTTCTACGAGGTCGACGCCTGGCTGCCGCGCAACTACATCATGATCAACAACGACGTGTGGAACGATGTCTCGGAAGAGAACAAGGCGATCATCACCACCTGTGCCAGCGATGCGGAAACGCGCGGGCTGCAAGCCTCCAAGGACTATACGCAGTTCACCTATGACGGGCTGCGCGAAGGCGGCATGACCGTGGAACCCGCCAGCGAAGAGCTGATGTCCGGCCTGCGCGACATTGGCGGCACCATGACCTCCGAATGGCTGGAGAATGCGGGCGAGGACGGTCAGGCGATCGTCGATAGCTACAAATCCATGCAGTAAATCAACGAACGGCGGCACCCCACACAGGTGCCGCCGTTTGACGTTCGATCCGCCAATCCGGAGACCTTTCCCATGAACATCCTGCGACGCCTGCTTGATTTCATCTATTTCGCATCTGGCGCCTTGGCTGCCGTCAGTCTTGTCGCGATCCTGCTGCTGATCGTGGTGCAGATGGTTGCCCGCTGGACCGGCGAGGTTTTCCCCGGTGCGGCAAGCTATGCCGGCTATGCGATGGCCGCCGCCAGCTTCCTCGCATTCGCCAACGCGCTGAACCGTGGCGCGCATATCCGCGTATCGGTGCTGCTGAACGCCCTGCCCGCAGGCCCGAAACGGCTGCTTGAAATATGGTGCTTCGGCCTTGCCGCGGCGATTGCGTGGTATTTCACCTACTACGCCTATTGGTTCGTCTACTGGTCGTGGAAATTCAACGAAGTCAGCCAGTCGCAAGACGCCACATCCTTGTGGATTCCGCAGTCGGTGATGGTTGTGGGCGGTGGCATCCTTGCCATCGCGCTGACCGATAACCTGCTCTATCTGATCGTAAAAGGCGAACACCGTCTCACCCGCGATCTTGTCGATCAAAGTTTTGGGGAGTGACGCTGTGACGGAACTTTACGCGATCATTCTGTTTATCACTGTACTGCTGTTCCTGCTGGGCACCGGCGTCTGGGTTGGCCTGGCGCTGATGGGCGTCGCCTGGTTCGGGATGGAGCTGTTTACCACCCGCCCCGTTGGCGATGCTATGGTCACGACGATCTGGGCCTCGTCCAGCTCGTGGACGCTGACCGCGCTACCGCTGTTCATCTGGATGGGGGAGATCCTGTTCAGGACACGCCTATCCGAGGATATGTTCAAAGGGCTGTCGCCGTGGCTGGCGAAATTGCCCGGCGGGCTGGTGCATACCAATATCGTCGGCTGCACGGTCTTTGCCGCCGTATCGGGGTCCTCTGCTGCGACGCTGTCGACCGTGGGCAAGATGTCGATCCCCGAACTGCGGGCACGCAACTATCCCGAAAAGATGATCATCGGCACGCTGGCCGGTGCCGCCACGCTGGGTCTGATGATCCCGCCCTCGCTCGCGCTGATCGTTTACGGCGTCACCGTGAACGAAAGCATCACCGAACTGTTCTTTGCCGGCGTCCTGCCGGGGCTTATTCTGGCGCTGATGTTCATGGCCTATGTCGCCTTTATCGCGCTGACCTCGAAGGACTGGAACCCCAGCGTCGAGACAGGGATGAGCTTTGCCGCCAAGCTGCGCAACTCGCGCTTTCTGTTGCCGGTCTTCGGGCTGATCACGGTGGTGATCGGGTCGATGTATCTGGGCTACGCCACCGCGACAGAGGCGGCGGCCATCGGTGTGCTGGGGTCGCTGGCGCTGGCGTTGATGCAGGGGTCGCTGAACTGGACCAGCTTTCAGGAAAGCCTGATGGGGGCGATGCGCACCTCTGCCATGATCGCATTGATCCTTGCCGGCGCGGCCTTTCTTAAACTGTCGATGGGCTTTACCGGCCTGCCGCGTGCGCTGGCGGACGGGATTGCCGCGCTTGAACTGACGCGCTTTCAACTGCTGATGGCGCTGCTGGTATTCTATATCGTACTGGGCATGTTCCTTGATGGTATTTCGTCGGTCGTGCTGACGATGGCTGTGGTTGAACCGATGGTGCGCGGTGCGGGGATCGACTTGATCTGGTTCGGTATCTTTGTTGTGGTTGTGGTCGAGATGGCGCAGATCACGCCGCCGATCGGGTTCAATCTGTTCGTGCTGCAAGGCATGACGGATCACGAGATGGGATATATCACCAAAGCCGCCTTGCCGATGTTCCTGATCATGGTGGTGATGGTCTTTGTCCTGATCTTTTTCCCCGACATCGCGACCTGGCTGCCCGAAAATCTAAGGCAGGTGCCCCAATGACCGACTTCCCCCTGATCCAGACCGTTGGCCTGTCCGGCGTGCTGGTGCGTTTTGCCGACACTATGTCAGAGCCCGCGAACCGCGCCGCCCTGTCGTTTCGCGCCGCCGTGGATGCCGCCGACTGGCCCGAGGTGACAGAGACGAGCACCTCGCTGGTGTCCACCTTCCTGCAGATCGATCTGGTGGCGGCTTCGGTGGACACCCTGCTGGACCGGCTGCACGACCTGCTGGCAACGCGCGACTGGTACACCTCTGACCTGCCGACGGGGCGGACGCTGTGGCATGTGCCCACGGTCTATGGCACCGATCTTGCGCCGCAACTTGAAGAAGCGGCTGAGCTTGCGGGGCTGGACCCCGACGCGGCGATTGCGCAGCTGTCGCAGGCGCGCGTACGGGTGCTGACCATCGGCTTTGCCCCCGGCCAGCCCTATATGGGCGAACTGCCGCAGAACTGGGATATTCCGCGCCAGCAGGGGCTGACAAAATCCGTCCCCGCCGGCGCGTTGATCGTGGCGATCCGGCAGCTGATTATCTTCACCAATGCCTCCCCCACCGGCTGGCGCCATATCGGGCAGACCGCGTTCAAGACCTTCCGCCCGCGCAGCGACACGCCCTTTGCCCTGTCACCGGGGGACGAGCTGTGCTTCCCCTCCATATCGCGCGCCGAATATGACAAGATCACCGCGACAGATGAAACCGGCCAGGGCGGCGCAGAGACAGAGGTGCTGGCATGAGCGCGACCCTCACCATTTCCCAAGCCGGTCCCGCCCTGACGATACAGGATATGGGCCGTCCCGGTTGGCGTGCCCAAGGGCTTACAAAGGGCGGTGCCGCCGATCCCGTGGCGCTTTACGAAGGGGCCGCCCTGCTTGGCCAATCGCCCGAGTTTGCCGTGATAGAGATGACAGGCACCGGCGGGACCTTCACGGCCGACGCCGACATCCGTATCGCCCTGACAGGGGCCACCATGGCCGCCAGCATCGACGGGGATGCCATCGTCTGGAACGCCAGCCACATGCTGCCCGCGGGCGCAAAGTTGACCATTGGCGGCACCACGGGCGGCACCTATGGCTATCTGCATGTAGGCGGGGGCATCGCCTCTGACACACTGTTGGGGGCACGGGCCAACCACCTGAGCGCAGGTCTGGGCCAGCCGCTTGCTGCGGGCGACGCGCTGCCCCTTGGGGCGGACAAGTCGCGCGAAACGGGGCTGCAACTGCCCCGCGACAGTCGTTTTGACGGCGGCACCGTGCGCGTCGTGGCCAGTATGCAGACCGACCACTTTACCGCTGATGAACGCAAACGTTTCGAGACCACCGCCTTTACCCGCGACCCGCGTGCCAACCGCATGGGCGTGCGCATGGACCACGACGGCGACGGTTTCAGCGCTGAGGGCGGTCTGTCCATCCTGTCCGAGGTCATCGTGCCCGGCGACATCCAGATCACCGGTGACGGCGCACCTTTCGTGCTGATGGGCGAGTGCCAGACCACCGGCGGCTATCCCCGCATTGGCACCGTGATTCCCCGCGACCTGCCCCGCGTGGCGCAAGCCGCATCGGGCACCGCGATCCGGTTCGAATTCATCACGCTGGAACAGGCCATCACGCTCGAGACGCAGCACCGCCAAGACATCAAGGCGCTTGGCGGGCAGGTCACACCGCTGGTCCGCGACCCTGCCAAAATCCGCAACCTGCTGGCCTATCAGCTGGTGGGGGGCGCGATCTCTGCCACCGACAACCCCTTTGAAGAGGAGCATTAAATGCCGACCGTCGATCTGAATGCCGATATGGGCGAAAGCTTTGGCCCGTGGAAAATGGGCGATGATGCCGCTTTGTTGCAAATCATCAGCTCTGCCAACATCGCCTGTGGTGGCCATGCGGGTGACGCTGATGTGATGTCTGCCACAATGACGCTGGCGCGTGACAATGGCGTCGGTATCGGTGCGCACCCCGGTTTCATGGATCTGGCCGGTTTTGGCCGCAACCGCATGTCGGTGCCACGGGGCACGCTGCAAAATCAGGTCCGCTATCAGGTCGCCGCCAGCGTCGGCATGGCCCGCAGCCTTGGCACATCGGTCCGCCACCTGAAACTGCACGGCGCGCTCGCCAATATGGCGTCAGAGGACGAAATGCTGGCCCGTGACCTTTATGAGGCCGCGCTCAGCGTCGCGCCTGATCTGATCGTCATGGTGCTGGCCGCCACGGCGCAGCAGGACGCGGTGCAGTCGCTTGGCTGTAAGTGGGCCGGAGAGATCTTTGCCGACCGCGCTTATAACGACGACGCGACGCTGGTCGACCGCTCTGAACCCGGTGCGGTGATTCACGATGCGGCACTGGCGGGCGAACGGATGGTCAAAATGGTCAAAGCCGGTGCGATTCTGACCGAGGGCGGCCAAACAATTCCTGCCGCGATCGATACGATCTGTCTGCACGGCGACACCCCCGAAGCCGTCGATATTGCCCGCGCTGTCAAATCATCCCTGCAAGAAGCAGGGATCGCGCTGAAATGTTTTGAAGGCCATACGGGCTAAGCCTTAAACCCAACACCTGAAACGAAAAACAGCGCCCCTCGGGGCGCTGTTTTTATCCGTTCCAGTCAGACTGGAAAGTAGTGGTGAGCCGTGATGGGTTCGAACCATCGACCTACTGATTAAAAGTCAGTTGCTCTACCAACTGAGCTAACGGCCCACTAGGCGGGTATCTAGAAAGGTGCGGCCTTGGGGTCAAGCGGAAACTTACGAAAAATTTCACTCTCGCTGGATTAGTTTCAAATGCCGCGTTATATGCGCCGAATGTATAGTGATCTGACCAACGGTTTGCCCTTCATGAAGATGCATGGGCTGGGCAATGATTTTGTCGTGCTGGATGCGCGTGCCGACGGCACCCCGGCGCTCCCGAAGGTGACCCCTGCGCTTGCGCAGGCCATCGGACATCGCCAGTTCGGCGTGGGCTTTGACCAGCTGGCCGTGATCACCAATGGCGCGGCTGATGCGCATCTGACGTTCTTCAACGCCGACGGCTCCACCTCTGCCGCTTGCGGCAATGCCACGCGCTGCATCGCGCGGTTCCTGATGGAGGAAACAGGCAAGACCCAGCTGCACCTGACCACCGACCGCGGCGATCTGGCGGCGCGGGACGCAGGCAATGGGCTGACATCGGTCAACATGGGTCATCCACAGCTTGAATGGGACGAAATTCCGCTGGCCCGCCAAATGGATACGCTTGAACTGCCGATCGACGGCGCGCCGACAGCCACCGGCATGGGCAACCCCCATTGCACCTTCTTTGTTGATGATGTCGACGCGATTGATCTGGCCGGTTTTGGCCCCGGTATCGAGCATCACGCGCTTTACCCCGAACGCACCAATGTGCAGATCGCCCAGATCATCGGCCCCGATCACATCCGTATGCGCGTGTGGGAACGGGGTGTGGGCATCACGCTGGCCTCCGGCTCCTCTAGCTGTGCGACGGCCGTGGCAGCGGCACGCAGAGGGCTGACAGGCCGCGCCGTGCGCATTGATCTGGACGGTGGCACGCTGCACATCGACTGGCGCGAGGATGGCGTCTGGATGACCGGGCCCTCGGCCCATGTCTTCAGCGGCGTGCTGACCCCTTCGTTTCTGGAAAGCCTGACATGAGCGCCCCGATTTTCTCGAATCACGGCTGCCGCCTGAACGCTTATGAGACCGAAGCGATGAAGGAACTGGCCGAACAGGCTGGCCTGAAAGACGCGGTAATCGTCAACACCTGCGCCGTCACTGCAGAGGCCGTGCGCAAGGCGCGTCAGGACATCCGCAAACTGCGCAAGGCCAACCCCGACGCGCGTTTGATCGTCACCGGCTGCGCCGCCCAGACCGAACCGGAGACCTTTACCAAGATGGCAGAGGTCGACGCGGTCATCGGCAACACCGAAAAGATGGTGGGCGCGACGTGGCAAGGGTTGGCGGCTGATTTCATCGGCGAGACAGAGGCGCTGCAGGTCGATGATATCATGTCGGTGACCGAAACGGCGGGGCATCTGATCGACGGGTTCGGCACGCGCAGCCGGGCCTATGTGCAGGTCCAGAACGGCTGCGATCACCGCTGCACCTTCTGCATCATCCCCTACGGCCGCGGCAATTCCCGCTCGGTCCCAGCGGGGGTCGTGGTGGATCAGATCAAGCGGCTGGTCGACAAAGGCTTTAACGAAGTCGTTCTCACCGGCGTCGATCTAACCAGTTGGGGTGCGGACCTTCCCGCGACGCCCAAGCTGGGGGATCTGGTGATGCGCATCCTGCGGCTGGTACCCGACCTGCCGCGCCTGCGCATCAGCTCCATCGATTCGATCGAGGTGGACGAGAACCTGATGCAGGCCATCGCCACCGAGCCCCGCTTGATGCCGCACCTGCATCTGTCCTTGCAGCACGGCGACGACATGATCCTGAAACGGATGAAGCGCCGCCACCTGCGCGACGATGCGATCCGTTTTGCCCAAGAGGCCCGCAAACTGCGTCCCGACATGACCTTTGGGGCCGATATCATCGCCGGTTTCCCGACCGAAACGGACGCGATGTTCGAAAACTCGCTCAAGCTGGTGACGGACTGCGATCTGACATGGCTGCATGTCTTCCCCTATTCGGCGCGCGAAGGCACGCCCGCTGCAAGGATGCCAGCAGTGAACGGCACGCTCATCAAGGAACGCGCGGCGCAGCTGCGTGCTGCGGGTGACGCGCAGGTCGCGCGCCATTTGGCGGCCCAACAAGGTCGCGCCCATCAGGTGTTGATGGAAAGCCCCACCATGGGCCGGACCGAACAATTCACCGAAACCCATTTTGCCACCCCCCAGACCGAGGGCGCGATCATTTCGGCCACGATCACCGGCCAGAACGCAGGGCATCTGCTGGCTGTGTGAGGCGTTGCAGATTGTAAACCTTTCTCCTCTAGGGTGATTCCCTAGCGAGAAAGGGTTAACATGAGCGAAATTATCGAATGGGTCCTCGAGATGGACGTGCGGGATGGTCAGGGCGACAATGTCCAACCATTGCTTGATGAAATGGTACAGGCTGCAGAGGCAGACGAACCGCGCACGCTGCATTGCGAATTCTACATGTCCGACGACCGACGCACCTGCACTGTGCTGGAACGTTATGCGGACAATGCAGCCGTGATGGCGCATTTTGCGCAGTTCGGTGGCCGCTTTGCTGACCGGTTTACAGAGCTGTTTATGCCGGTGCGTTTAACCGTCTACGGCCCTGCCACCGCCGCGGTGATGTCCGTGCTTGCCGGCTATGGCGGTGTACGGCTGGACCGCGTGGCAGGCTTCCACCGCTAAGCCACGGGCACCGTCGGTAGCGGTAGTTTACCAGCGGGTTTGGCGACCAGCCGATTACCCCCCAAAAAAGAAAGCCCCCCGAACCACAAAGGATCGGGGGGCTATATTCAAACATTGGCCGTGTGAAGGAAGATCAGTCTTCCTTGTGTTTCACAGGCGCCCACAGACGTTTGTTGGTCAGGTACAGCAGTACCGACAACAGCGTCAGGAACAGAACGCCAGCAAAACCGGCTTGCTTGCGTGCCATCATCTTGGGCTCGGCTGTCCACATCAGGAAGGCCGCAACGTCTTCGGCTTCGTGGTGCAGGTCAGAATCGTGGCCGTCGTTATAGGTCACATCGTCGCCGTACAGCGGGGGTGCCATGGCAATCCAGCTGCCTTCGATAGTGGCGTGGCCATTCTCGTCCTTACAGGATTCGGGGATACCGCCGCTTGGGAACGCTGTGTTGTAGTGACCGGGGAAATCCTCGGGGGCACAGGCAGGCGCTTCTTCATAGCCGACCATCAGGGACGCGATATACTCGGGTCCGCCGATGCCTTTGAAGAACTGGTTGATCCCCAGACCATAAGGCCCGTGGAAACCGGCGCGCTTCTTGGCCATCAAGCTGAGGTCGGGCGCGGTATCCAACGCGGACTCAGGGAAATGGTCAACCGGCGTGCCGGGACGTGTGTCGTCCAGCTCGGGGTCGAAGATATCAAAGTTCGCGGCATAGGCACGGACCTGATCTTCGGGAAGGTGGGGGCCACCCTCATCCGCAAGTGTACGGATCGGCACAAACTTCATCCCGTGGCAGGCAGAGCATACCTCGGTATAGATTTGCAGACCGCGTTGCAGCTGGTTGGCATCGAAGGACCCGAAAGGCCCTTCGAAAGAGAAGTCGAAGTCTTCGACATGCGCTTCACCACCGGCGGCGAAAGCAGCGGAACCTGCAAAGCCCAAGGCGACAACAGCCGAAAGGAAGGTTTTCTTGATCATTGTCATGGTCCTTACTCTGCTGGCTTGACCAGCGTCTTGGTGCCGCCGGTTTTTGGCGCGTAATGCGCGTCAAAGTCGGCTTCGATGGTTTCAGGCTGCGGCGCTGGTTTCTCGATCACACCCAGAAGCGGCAGGATCACCAGGAAGTATGCGAACCAATAGGCCGACGCGATCAGCGAGAAGCTGGCATAGGGCTCTTCCGCAGGCATGGCACCCAGCCACATCAGCGCGAAGAAGTCGATCACCAGCAGCGCGAACCACCACTTGAACATGGGACGATAGCGGCCCGAACGCACCGAGGATGTGTCCAGCCAAGGCACCAGTGCCATCACCGCGATCGCACCGAACATCGCCAGAACACCAAAGAACTTGGCGTCGATGATGCCACCGGTCACGAAGGACGCAATCTGAACAACCCAGACTTCGGCAGTAAAGGCACGCAGGATCGCGTAGAACGGCAGGAAGTACCATTCAGGCACAATATGCGCAGGCGTCGAAAGCGGGTTCGCCTCGATATAGTTATCGGGGTGGCCCAGATAGTTCGGCATGAAACCCACGATCGCAAAGAAAACAACCAGGATCACGGCCAGCGCGAACAGGTCTTTCATCACGAAGTAGGGCCAGAAGGGCAGCGTGTCTTTCTCTGCGTCTTCCTTGCTTGTGCGACGGACCTCGACCCCAGTGGGGTTGTTGTTCCCGGTGGTGTGGAACGCCCAGATGTGCACGATCACCAGACCGGCAATCACGAAGGGCAGCAGGTAGTGCAAGCTGAAGAAACGGTTCAGCGTGGCGTTATCGACCGCAGGCCCGCCCAGCAGAAGCGTTTGCAGGCTTTCCCCGATGAACGGGATCGCACCGAACAGACCGGTGATAACCGTAGCGCCCCAGAACGACATCTGACCCCAAGGAAGAACATAGCCCATAAAGCCGGTTGCCATCATCAGAAGGTAGATCAGCATGCCGACGATCCACGTGATTTCACGTGGCGCTTTATACGACCCGTAGTACAGGCCGCGGAAGATGTGCGCGTAGACCGCAACAAAGAACAGCGACGCGCCATTCATGTGCAGATAGCGGAGCATGTAGCCGCCGTTCACGTTCCGCATGATGTGTTCAACGCTCGAGAACGCGACATCGACATGGGGTGTGTAGTGCATCGCCAGCACGATGCCGGTCACGATTTGCAGTGCCAGACAGAACGTCAGAACAATGCCCCAGATCCACATCCAGTTCAGGTTCTTCGGTGTCGGGATCATCAATGTGTCATACAGCAGTCCGACAACGGGAAGACGGGTGTGCAACCACTTCTCTCCGTTAGATTTCGGCTCGTAATGGTCGTGAGGAATTCCAGCCATTCCCGTTCTCCCTTAACCTAGTTTGATCGTGGTTTCATCCACGAATTCTGCGATTGGCACCGGCAGGTTGCGCGGTGCTGGCCCTTTGCGGATACGGCCCGCAGTGTCATAGTGCGACCCGTGGCAGGGGCAGAACCAGCCGCCAAAGTCACCTGCGTCGCCCAAAGGCACGCAGCCCAGGTGGGTACAGACGCCCATCATCACCAGCCAGTCTTCTTTACCGGCCATGGCGCGGTTTTCATCCGTCGCGGGGGCACCGGCTGCGATGTTGGCGTTCTCGGCGCCCGGATCGGGCAGCTCGGACATTTCAACGTCACGTGCCTTGGCGATTTCCTCTTCGGTACGGCGGCGGATGAACACCGGCTTACCCAACCATTTGACCGTGAGCTGTGTACCTGGCTCAACAGCGGACACATCGACGCGGATGGACGACAGCGCCTTCACATCTGCGGATGGGTTCAACTGATTGACCAATGGCCAGACTGCCGCGCCGACGGCGACCGCACCTGTACCAGCTGTGGCGTAATAGAGGAAATCCCTCCGGGTGCCTGCGTGATCTTCTGCTTGGGACACGGGTTAACTCCAAATCGAGGGCCTGACGGCCATTAAATCAAGGGGCGGCGCTGACGCACCTCCCACAATTCTTTTGGTTACTAGCGGGCTGCGTCGCGCACGTCCAGATACCTTTGTCGCGCAAACCGTCGCAGTGTTGCATTCCTTCAAGGGTGCAGGCCGGATTTTTTGCGCTTTTATCCTGCCGGAGGGGCGGTGGCCTGCATGGATGCACGCGAATCAAAGCGGCGCGCCCAATCGGCCAAGGCGTCGTTTCCCTTACGCCAATTGCGCGCGTCATGCCGGAAATCAAGGTATCCCAAAGCACAGCCGACGGCGATCTGCCCCATATCCAGCGGACCGGAAAGCTGACTGATCCAGCGTGTGTTCAGCGCCGCGCACGCCCGTTCGATCTTGGACCACTGACCCTCGACCCATTCCGGCATCTGCTTGCCTTCGGGGCGCATCCGGCCCTCGTAGACCATCGATAGCGCCGCATCCAGCATACCATCCGCCGTTGCCTCAAGCGTCAGCGTGTCCCAGCGGCGGTTGCCCGTGGGATAAAGCTTGCCGCCTGCGCGATCATCCAGATAGGCGCAGATCACACGGCTATCATACAGCGCGGGCCCCTCGTCGCGCACCAGTGCCGGTACTTTGGCCAGCGGGTTGTTCGGCAGCAGCGCGGCATCAGGCGCCAGCGGCGTCGTCGAGATATTTTCAAGCGTCACATCTTCGATCTGGCCGGTTTCATGCAGCAATACCATGACCTTGCGGACATAGGGTGATGTCGGGGAATAGGATAGTTTCACGGGTGTCTCCTCCTCGGGGTTCGGGCGAACTATCACCGTCATCCGCGCGCGGTGCAATCGCTTGTTGATCAGGCGCCTTTTGCCGCGCGCATCTGGTCGGCCAAACTGTCTGTTCCCGCGCCAAAGCCGTGCGCCTCTACCCCGTCGGCTGCAGCCAGTCGCACCGCATCGGGTTTATTCTGGCTCAGCTTCCACGTCCCGTCGACGCCGGTGATCCGCATCCGGCAGGGCACGATCATGCGCATCATTTTCTGCA
>OJDD01000271.1_pt1 | contig 15480 bp, 11 predicted proteins | sample 1592591 | NCBI WGS metagenome assembly OJDD01 (sample SAMN05416809, study PRJEB24817) | seawater metagenome | isolation source: Sea water | place: Canada:Atlantic | collected 2013-07 | reverse complement strand
CCTTGAAGGACATCTCGTGAACCTGCTCCAGGCTGTCAACGTCGATGATATGCACCGTGCCGCCGATTTCCGCTGAAGCCCAGGCAATCTTGCTGTCTTTGCTGAACTCCACGTGTCTTGGGCGCTGACCCACTACAATGTTTTTCTCAATCTCGAAAGTCTCGGTGTTGATCCAGTGCAGCATGCTGGTGGTTTCACTGGTATTCACCGCCCATTTGCCGTCGGGGCTGACGGCCATGCCTTCCGGTTCGATACCCACGTCGATCTGTGCCAGAACGTCTTTGTTGGTGACGTCCACCACGGTCACGATGTCATCGTCCTCGTTGGCAATATAAAGGTGCCTGTTGTTCGGGTGGAGGGCGAACTGCTCCGGGTCCTCTCCCGAAGGTAATGTGTCGATGATCTTGCGGGTGGCTAGATCCAACACCTGCACCGTGTCGTCGTCGCTGGCGCAGATGTACAGCTTGGTGTAATCCTTGGATAGTAGAATGCCACGTGGCCGCTGGCCGACATCAATGGTTTCAATCACTTCCTGGGTGTCCGTGTCGATGACCGACAGGGTGTTGTCTTTCTCGTTGGAAACATAGGCGATGCTCGCCAGAGCCGGGGTTGAGAGGCCGACTGCGAGGGCCAGTGCGGTGTGCCTGAACAAAGACTTCATGGTGTTGCTCCTTTTTGTTTTAAAAGCCGCCGCCGGGGCAGTCAGCCGTTTACCCGACAATCGCTCTCAGGTTTGTCATAGCCAAGGGTGTCGAGGGTGGTGTTCGGATGCAGGAAACTCTCGAACGGGGCTCGCGCCACCAACCCACGTGGGTGAACCAGCGGAATCGGCTGGCGAAGCTGGCCGTTCCAGTCGCGGAATGTGAGCTTGCGGCCTTTGAAACCGGCCAGTTGGAATTCATTGCTGAACAGGAAGTTGCGAATATCATCGGGGTTAGCGTTGCCGAGTGCGGTCACGGACGTGCCAATTGAGCGAATGGCAGCCCAGGAGGCGTAGTCTTCACTGTTCATAGAGCGCCCGGCCAGTTCCCGGAAACGGTTCTGTAATTGCGCCGCGCCCCAGCTTTCCACCACCCGGTGCCAGGTCACGGGAGACATACCCTGTGTACCCACCACGGGGCGGGGTAGCCAGGTGTTGAAGGGCACGTACTCACCAAAATCGCCTCGTACATCGGCCACCACTACGGCGTCATAATCGTCGCCCTGGGTAAACAGCGGCAGCTCTTTTGACGCCGTCCGGCGAAGGTCTGCGTCAAACGTCCAGAGTTTGTCCTCGACGATTTCAAGGCCAAAGCGTTTGGCCGCGCGGCGGAATCCGTTGGCCCAGCCTTTATCGGCGTCGGTGGGGCCGGTAATCAGAAAAATCTCCACCCACTGGCGCTGCTTCAGCCACTGGCCCAGCGCGTCAGTGAGCATGGCGTAGCTGGGTATGGAGTGCAGCAGATTGGGGTGGCAGCCACTGATGCGAAGGGCATCGTCTTTGGCTCCGGCGTTGAATATCAGGGCATTGTTATCAGCCCTGGTGGTCAGGGCTTTCAGAGTCTGGGCTGGCACATTTAGCACGACCAGCGATATGCCGTTCTCGAGCATGGCGTCGAACGCCGCCAGGATGGCTTCTTCAGAATCCGCGACCTCACTTTGTAGCGAATAGGTCTGGCCCAGAAACTTGCCGGTGGTGCTGTTGTCGTTGATGGCCAGTTCGGCGCCTCGCAGGCCGGCGTCCTCAGGTTCCGGAATGACATTGGAAAGCACCGGCCCCTGATCCGGAACCCACTGGAGATAGCCAATCCGCACATCCAGGGTCTCAGCCTGAAGTGGGCTTGCTGCCGCTAGTGTGATCAGTGAAGTGGCCGCAGTCCGGGACAGAAAAGACATGGGATTCTCCGGTTTGTTGTTGTGCTTCCAGCTTAGAGAAGGGAAAAAGTCCCGGAAATATTCAGAAAGTAGGAAAGTGCCGGTACTAAAGAACTATTCCGGTCAGAAATAGGGCGTTTAGCATGATTGGTATAGGTGCCAAAGCCTTTGACTGGATAAAAATAATGACGGCTTACCGGAAAATTTCCCTGACCATGCTGGCGGTATTTGTTGTCGTGTATCTGCTGGGTGCTGCGTTGTACATTGGGCAGGCGCAGCACGATGTTCAGCGTGAGCTCACCGGCGTGTCAGGTCTGGCGAAAAGTTTGGGCGATCCTCAAGGTCTGCCGGCTAATGTGGTTGAGAATATGCGGCACATAAAGCCAGTGGCCGGCAAGACAGACGACAATGGGCATGTGCCTTCCTGGTTTTCGTCCATGGTGTCGGGACAGGTGTCTTTTCCCTCGGTCAATGGCTGGCGGATTGATCCCGCTGATGAGGTAGAGGAAATCTGGGAAGGGTTCCTGCTGGTTTCCTTTTCCTACGCAGTGGGTATGGTTTTGTGCTTCATGGCACTCTACGGAATGGTCAGGCAGGGGCTTCGGCCTCTGGTTTCATTAGCCGGCGCTCTGGAGGCGGTGGCCGGGGGGAAGCTGACGTCCAGGCTGCCACGGCAGAGTATCCGAGAGCTGGATACTCTGGCCGGTCGGTTCAATGCAATGGCCACCGCGCTGGAAAAGGAACAGAAAACCGTCAGCCACCTGCTGAACGAACTGCTGCAGTTACAGGACCGGGAGCGATCACATATTGCCCGTGTCTTGCACGATGATCTTGGCCAGTATCTCACCGGTATTCGTGCGCAGGCGCGAAGCTGGGTGTACGACCCCGAATTGAACGAACGACAGAAGCAACAGGCAAAAGATCTAGCGGGACACTGTGAAACCGTGCAACAGCATTTCCGCCATTTGTTGCAGGATCTGCACCCATTGGTGATGGAGCAACTTGGCCTGGACAGCGCCATTCGACACCTGGCGGAACAGTGGCAGCAGTTGAGCGGGCTGGACTGTCGGCTTGATATGGATACGCAACTGCCGCAACTCACCGATGAGCAGCAGACACATCTCTATCGTTTCCTTCAGGAGGCGCTGAACAACATATCCCGACACGCCAGAGCCCGCTGCGCAATACTGGCGGTTGCTCAACATTCCGATGGACTGCGGATTGACATTCGGGACGACGGAGCCGGTGCAGAGAACTTTCCCGCGAAGGCGGGCCTGGGCATTCGCTCCATGCGTGAGCGGGCGCGATGCCTCGGCGGAAAGGTGCAATTTTCCAGCAAGGTGGGTGAAGGCACACGAATACGCCTTGCGGTGCCTTTGTCTGAATCCATTACAGCGCCAGGAGGTGCCGTGTGAAACTGATGATCGTTGATGACCATCAGGTTGTGCGTCAGGGGATTGCCAACCTGCTGAGGTCGATGATACCCGCCGTCGCCATTGTCGAAGTGGAAACAGGACAGGATGCGGTTGCCCGTTACGCGGACCACCAGCCGAATGTCGTGCTGCTGGATATGGGGTTGCCGGATATCTCTGGCCTGGAAGTGGGGCGCCGACTTCGTCAGCGCTGGCGCAGCGCCGCCATTCTGTTCTTTACCATGCACGATGAACTACCAATGGTGCGCCAGGCCCTGGATGTTGGTGGGCTGGGGTTTGTATCCAAGAGTTGCGCCCCCGAAGAATTGGCGGAAGCGGTCAAACGGGTAGCGGCGGGCCAACCCTACATCGAGCACCCGATTGCGACCCGGCTGGCTATAAATCAGGAAAGACCGGTGGATCACCGTCTGCGCGATATCACACAGCGGGAGATGGAAGTTTTGCTGATGTATGCCCGGGGGGAGAGTGTTCCGGGGATTTCCGGGCGCCTGTGTGTTAGCAATAAAACGGTTTCCAACCATCTGGCGGTATTGAAAAGCAAACTGCAGGTGGCCTCGTCAGTGGAGTTGATTCACCTGGCTGTGGATGCCGGTCTGATTCGGTACGGTCAATTGGGAGAAGGCCAGCGGGTGTGAGCCCGCTCTCACCATTACCAATCGAAAGGGCAGGCCGTGCAGCCTTCCATGTAGGTGCCCTCGAACGTCGCGTAATGTATCCGGGTTCCGGTGAGATTGGCGTCAGACAGGTTGGCCAGGCCGAGCTTGGCCTCCTGAAGGTTGGCTCCCTGAAGATTGGCACCTTTCAGGTCGGCTTTTGGCAGCCAGGAGATTTCAAAACTACTGAAGGCGAGATTGGCGTTCTGCAATGAAGCGCCTGAGAACCTCGAGAAATCGAAATTGGCCCCCGTTAGATTCGAGCCGCTAAAGTCAGCCCCCTGGGCAAAAAGGTATTGCCCCTGCATGCCCTGAAGATCTGCATTTTTCAGCGATGCTCCCCGCATGCTTGCTCGGTAGGCCTGCAAACGGTAGCCAACGACGTTGTCCAGACTTGCTCCATCCAGATTGGCACCTCTGAGGCTTGTATGGCTCAGGTTGGCGCCTGAAAGGTTAGCGCCTTTGAAATCAGCGGAACGCAAGTCCATGTTGGACAGATCGGCGCCCCGAAGATCCGCTCCGGGGCACTGGGCCCGGCGCTCAAGAACACAGCCGTTGAATGAGGGCGCATGATCCTGGCCGGCCATGTAATCGCCGGCGAACGACTGTGAGCACAAAGCCATCATGGAAGCAGTAATAACGAATTTCATGGTAGTCACTCCCGAACAGATACAAAAAAGGGCCTGGCGTTAAGCCAGACCCAGGTCGGAAATTGGTTAGCGTGAAGCCTGCGCCCAGGAGGGCATCTTGAACACCCAGAATGACCCGCCTTGAGAAATGGGCTTGGTCAGCTCAGCCATATCGCCGCCCCACAGTGGCACTGCACCGCCGTAGCCAGAGGCAACGCCGATATACTGCTCACCGTCCATCTCCCAGGTGATCGGAGACGAAATGATCCCGGAGCCGGTCTGGAACTTCCAGAGTTCTTCGCCGGTTTCGGCGTCAAAGGCCTTGAGGAACCCGTCTCCCGTGCCTGTGAATACCAGGCCGCCCTTGGTGGCAAGAACACCTGCCCACAGGGGCATATTTTCCTTGTGCTCCCATTCAATGTCGCCGGTGATGGGGTTCATGGCACGGAGGATACCCACATGGTCGTCATACATGCGCTTGATGCGGAACCCCTGACCCAGGTAGGCCGCGCCTTTTTTGTAAGTGACCTCCTCGGTCCAGTAATCCTCTTTCCAGTGGTTGGCTGGCACGTAGAACAGACCGGTATCCTGGCTGTAGGCCATAGGGTTCCAGTTTTTGCCACCGAGGAAGGGCGGAGAAACTTCGATGGATTTGCCGCGGGTTTCGCCTTCAGCTACGGGTGGTGGGCGCTGGCCTTCGGCTTCGATTGGACGACCGTCCTCGCCAATCCCTTTGGCCCAGGTAATATTGTCTACGAACGGGAAACCTTTTTTGAAATCGCCGTTGGTACGGTCAACAACGTAGAAGAACCCATTGCGATCGGCGTGCGCTGTCGCTTTTACGGTCTCCCCGTCCTCATCGTATTCAAAAAGCACCAGTTCGTTGTTGCCCGAGAAGTCCCAGGCATCGTTGGGTGTGTGCTGGTAGAACCATTTCACTTCGCCAGTGGACGGGTCTACGCCGACCTGCCCGGACGTGTACAGGTTGTCGTAGTCGGCGGGGTCGCCACCGGGTGATGTGCGCTTCCAGGTGTTCCATGGGGCAGGGTTGCCAGCGCCGATGATGATGGTATTGGTGTCGGCATCGAAGCTCGCGCTCTGCCAGGGGGCACCGCCACCGTGGCTCCAGGCCTCGACCTTTCCAGTTTCGGTGTTGGGATCGTCGGGCCAGCTCGGTGCACGAGGGTCGCCCGTCGGTGTGCTTTTCTCGCCATTCAGGCGACCATAGTGCCCCTCCACGAACGGACGCATCCAGATTTCTTCGCCGGTATCAGGGTCACGCGCAAACAGTTTGCCCACAACGCCGAACTCATCCCCGGACGACCCGTGAATCAGCAGTACCTTGCCGGACTTCTGGTCTTTCACCAGGGTTGGAGCCCCGGTCATGGTGTAGCCTGCTTCGTGGTCGGCGAACTTTTCCCGCCAGGCTACCTTGCCAGTGTCCTTGTTTAGGGCAACGATGCCGGCGTCAAGGGTGCCAAAGAAGACCTTGTCACCGAAGATGGCTGCGCCCCGGTTCACAACGTCGCAGCACGGGCGGATGCCCTCGGGCAGGCGGTGATTGTATTCCCAGAGTTTGTCTCCGGTTTTGGCGTCCAGGGCGTAGATCCTGGAATAGGAACCGGTGATATAGATGACGCCGTCGTGAATTAGCGCCTGGGATTCCTGCCCCCGCTGCTTCTCGTCGCCGAACGAGAAAGACCAGGCCGGAACCAGGCGCTCAACGTTCTCGCGATTAACAGTGGTCATCGGGCTGTAACGTTGTGCCTTGGGGCCGATGCCGTAGCCAAGTACGTTTTCCGTGGTTTGTGCATCGTTGGCGATGTCGTCCCAGGTCACGTCTTTGGCGTGCACCTGAAGTGACAGTGCGGCTGATGAACCCAGCATCAATGCCAGGCTGATCCCACGTATAAGCGGATGCTTTTCTTTGGTGGTTTTCATACATGTTCCCCTTGGTTTTTGTTGTGACTAACGCCCTGCTTCGACGTCGACGCACTGAGTATTAGCTGCGTAGCCAACGCCAGGCGACGGAAATGCCCATGCTGGATCCGGGAAAAAACCAGAAAAACCCGGGAAAATATCCCGATAAGCGCGCTTGTAGCTGAGAAACGGGCAGTTTTCAGACATTGCCTTTCCATCTCATGCTTTGGCCTTCGCTCTCTGCGTCTACTACCAAGGAACTACACCAAAACCTCCAAAGTGGCATTCGGATTGAGCGGTGCGATTCCTAGACTGGGAGCAAGCACATTGGCGTCTGACAAAACCAACAGCCAATGGATGAGGAATCAAATAGCAGAGGTAGCAACAATGACCACGTCCTTTTCACTTCACGCGCTGCTGGCAGCCGCTCTTTTGGGAGCTGCTGGTCTGGTAATGGCTCACGGCAACGTGACTCCACAGGAGGTGGACACTGGTGACCTGCCTGAACTCGGTGACGAAGTGCGATCGCAGAACCCGTTTCGGGAAGGCAATGAGTATGGCAAGCACAATGCCCAGGCCGTGACAGTGGGAGAGAGTGCGTACGCCGGCAACTGCGCAGGCTGCCACGGTATCCGCGCTATGTCCGGCGGCCTGACGCCCGACTTGCGTGAGCTGACCGAGTGGGATGACGAGTATTACGTTACCCGAGTGCTCAACGGCACTGACAGGGGCATGCCCGCCTGGAAGAAGACACTGGACCAGAACGCCATATGGGCCATTCGGACTTATGTGGAGTCTCTGCCGAAGCCGGAATGATCGCCTCACGGATGTTCACACAAAGCCTGTACTCAGGCCGGCCCTGTGCCGGCCTGGCGTCGTTGGGGAGAAAACAATGAAAACACTGTCCCGTATTATCGTACTGATGCTGTTTTTCCAGGTGGTCCCGGCGCAGGAAGTGGACGACGGCGATCCGTTGCTGAACAGGCCCGCGGACCGAACCTACGACATCATTCTCGAATCCGGTTATCTGAAAGTCGGTGTTTATGAAAACTTCCCGCCGTACTCCTACGAGGTGAACGGAGAACCCCGTGGCATTGACGTGGAAGTGGGCAAGCAGATTGCCGAGGCCATGGGCGTTGAATTCCGGGTGCACTGGATTGTGCCTGATGAAAACCTGGGGGATGACCTCAGAAACAATGTCTGGAAAGGGCACTACCTCGCCAAGCGCCGGCTGGCAGACGTGATGATGCGGGTGCCTTATGACAAGCAATATGCCTACATGCAGGATTCCACCGGGGAATACATCAACGAACAGGTGGTGCTGTTCGGCCCCTACCAGCAGGAAACCTGGCAAATTGCCTTCAACCCCGAAAAGATCGAAGGCGTCGACACCGTCGCCAAGTTCCAGTATCACCCGATCGGCGTAGAGATCGACACCCTTCCGGACTTCTATCTGAGCTCCGGCTTGCAGGGTCGCATGCGTGAGCAGGTCAGGCATTACCCTAATGTTCGCGAGTCTTTCAACGCGATGCGCGATGGCACGGTAAGTGCCGTTATGGGCATGCGCGCCGAGATCGATCATGAGCTTGGGCGCCCTGGAAATACCGAATTTCAGCTGGCAGGGAACGGCTTCCCGGGTATCGGCAAGCAGGTCTGGGACGTGGGCATGGCCATCAAGCATACCCATCGCCAGCTCGGTTATGCGATCGAAGCCATTATCGGTGACCTGGTGAAATCCGGCGACATGCAAGCACTGTTTGCGGAGCTCGGGCTGCGATATAGCGTTCCCCAATATTATCGGGAATTTCTCAGCGAGGAAGCGTTGACTAAGGCCGAAGGTCAGCGTTGATGACTCCCCGCTTTATTTCGAGCGATACATCAAGCCCGCGAAGCCCTCGCGGGCTTTGTTTTTGGAGGTAGTAATACCAAGTGATGAGAAAACCAGTGCCGGGGGGTAATTGTTGGTTTTCGTCCCAAAGCGAAGAATCACTTCAGAGGCGGGAAAAGTTCCCGGTTCATCCTGAAACAAAAACGATAGCACCGAAAACAAGAGACTTGGAGAGCGCAACCATGACATCGAACAAGTTCGGGATTCGCATTGCGGCCAGTGCCCTGGCGCTGGCGGTATCGTATGGGGCCCAAGCGGTCACCGACGAAGACATCATGAACGATCATAAAACGCCGGGCGATATTGTCAGTTACGGCATGGGTACCCAGGGTCAGCGCTTCAGTATCCTGGAAGACCTTAACACCAGCAACATTCAATACCTCCAGCCAGCCTGGGCGTTCTCGTTTGGCAGCGAGAAAATGCGCGGCCAGGAGTCGCAGCCATTGATCAAGGATGGCGTGATGTATGTGACCGCCTCCTATTCCCGTGTTTACGCTATTGATGCCAGAACCGGCGAGGAGATCTGGCAGTACGACGCGCGTTTGCCCGACGGCATCATGCCCTGTTGTGATGTGGTTAACCGTGGCGTTGCCCTATACGACGACAAGGTTATCTTCGGTACTCTCGATGCCAAACTCGTCGCTTTGAACAAAGATACCGGCAAGCCCATGTGGATCAAGAAGGTTGCCGACTACCAGGCGGGTTATGCCATTACCGCCGCACCTATCGTTGTCAAAGGCAAAGTGATTACCGGCGTTTCCGGTGGTGAGTTCGGTATTGTCGGCAAGGTGGAAGCCTACGACGCCAATACCGGTGAGCTGGTGTGGATGCGCCCGACTGTTGAAGGCCATATGGGCTATGTCTACAAAGATGGCAAGGCGGTTGAAAACGGCATTTCCGGCGGCAAAGCCGGACAGACCTGGCCGGGTGATATGTGGAAGAACGGCGGTGCTGCGACCTGGTTGGGTGGCACCTATGATCAGGACACCGACTCCCTGTTCTTCGGAACCGGTAACCCGGCACCCTGGAACTCACACCTGCGCCCTGGCGATAACCTGTTCTCATCCTCGCGGGTGGCAATCGATCCGGACGATGGCAGTATCAAATGGCACTTCCAGACCACGCCTCATGATGGCTGGGACTACGATGGTGTCAACGAGCTGATTTCGTTCGATTACAAAGAAAAGGGCAAAACCGTGAAAGCGGCGGCAACCGCTGACCGTAACGGCTTCTTCTACGTTCTGAACCGTGAGAACGGCGACTTTATTCGCGGCTTCCCATTCGTGGACAAGATCACCTGGGCTGAAGGCCTTGATCCGAAGACCGGTCGTCCGATCTTCAAGGACGGTGGCCGCCCGGGCGATCCTTCCGCAATGGAGGGAAGTAAAGGTGAGGTGGTTGTTGCCCAGCCGGCGTTCCTTGGCGGCAAGAACTGGATGCCCATGGCGTATAGCCAGGACACCGGGCTTTTTTATGTGCCGTCCAATGAATGGTCCATGGATATCTGGAACGAGCCAGTTTCCTACAAGAAAGGCGCGGCTTTCCTGGGTGCGGGCTTTACCATCAAGCCAGCTAATGACGATTACATCGGCGTGCTCCGTGCCATGGACCCAAAGACCGGCAAGGAAGTCTGGCGTTATGAAAACACCGCTCCACTGTGGGGTGGTGTGATGACAACCGCGGGCAACCTTGTCTTCACTGGTACGCCCGAAGGCTATCTGAAGGCTTTTGACGCCAAGACCGGCGAAGAGCTGTATAAGTTCAACACCGGTTCCGGCGTTGTGGGTACGCCTGTCACCTGGACCATGGACGGCGAGCAGTATGTCTCTGTGGCCTCTGGCTGGGGTGGGGCGGTTCCGCTCTGGGGCGGTGAAGTGGCCAAGGTGGTAAAGGACTTCAACCAGGGCGGTATGGTCTGGACGTTCAAACTGCCGAAGGATCGTGTTGCGAGCAACTGATCCCTGGAGTTTACCGACTCGGTATCGGGTCTAGAAGGGGCTGCCGAAAGGCAGCCCTTTTTTTATGGTACATCCTTTCAGTTTTAATCAAATGATTATATGATGCCTTAATCAGATGATTAAACAGGGGTGGCTTGTGGTGCTGGTAATCATTCTTGCGGTGCTGATACTGGCCGGCTGCTCGCCGGCTTCTGAACCACTGGATACCTCTTCTCCGCCACGGCTAGTGGACGTGGCAAATGTTGAGCCGGCTGAATCGATGTCCTGGATGACCTTGCCGGGCCGGGTGGAATCAAGCCGAAGAACCACGCTGAGCTTTGAAGTAACTGGCCAGGTGGAGTATCTGACCCTGGATGTTGGCGATGCCTTTCAGCGTGGCGATATCCTCGCAAGGTTGAATGGCGAGCGCTACCAACTGACGTATGAACGCAGTAAGGCGGCAGAGGTGGAGGCCAGGACAGGCCTTGCTGACGTTCAGCGCGAGCTACGGCGGCTGACAAGGCTGCGCCAGGGCGGGCATACCAGTGAAGCTACCCTGGAAAACGCAGAGGCAGCCGTGGCTGGTGCCAGGGCCAGGGTGGACTCCGCCGTCGCGTCCCGGAAACTGGCAGCGCGGGATCTGGAACAGACAAGCCTGCGGGCACCGTTCGATGGCACTGTGGCACGCAGGCACGCTGAACCCGGGCAACGAGTGGCGGCCAACGAGGTCATCTTCAACCTTGTTTCAAGTGGCGACGGTTTTGACGTGTTGACCCGGGTGCCGGAGAACGTCATCGGGCAGGTTCAGGCAGAAAGCCTCCAGTCAGTGTCAGTGCCCGCACTGGACGGCGCACAGACGACCGCGCGGGTAACACACATTGGCAGTCACGCCGCTGACGGGAATGATTACCCGGTTATCCTCCGTATGACTGGGTCCATGGCGGGGCTTCGCTCTGGTATGACCGCCGAAGTTTCTTTCAAGATAGCGGCCGATAGCATGACCACGTCGGTTGACTCATTTCGTGTGCCACTGACTTCCCTGTTATACCCAGTCCTGGGTGAGCCCCGGGTTCTGCGGCTTGATGACGCTAACCAACTGGTCTCCGTGCCGGTGAAAGTACTCTCGGTAGCAGACGGCGAGGCGGTGGTCACCGGGGGCCTGCAAGTGGGGCAGAAAGTTGTCGCGCGCGGTGTCGAGTTTGTCTCGATAGGTGACCGCGTCAGCATTCTGGGCCAGGGCCCACAACAGTTCCATTGAGGTGGTCATGAACCTCTCCCAGCTCGCGTTCCGTTTCCGTCCGGTTGTCCTGTTGGCCACCGTGGCCGCCATGTTCTTTGGCGCGTTCAGCTACCTCTCGCTTCCCACCAGGGAAGATCCCAGTATTACCGTCCGCGAGGCGGTGGTCAGTACCCGTTTTGCTGGCTTACCCGCCGAGCAGGTCGAGGAATGGATCACCAAGCCGCTGGAAACCCGGGTTCGACAGGTTGCCGAGGTGGAGCATATCCGGTCCACCTCGATGCGGGGGCAGTCACTGATTCATGTTGAGATTCAGGATCGCTACTTCGATCTGGCTCAGATCTGGGATGACGTGCGCCAGAAGGTGGAGAGTGCCCGCAGTCAATTACCGGAGGGGACGGAGGCGCCAGTCGTCAATGACGATTTCGGTAATGTGGCCGTGGTCACTGCTGCGCTCACCTCAGATCAGTTCAGCCAGGCTGAACAACTGCAGATTGCCGAACATGTGCGCGCCCGTCTGTATGATGTGGAGGGAAGCCGTAAGGTGGAGTTGCACGGTGTGCAGCCGGAACGCATCTACATCGATGTCAGTGAATCCCGCCTTGCCAATCTTGGGCTGACGCCGGTTCAGTTGGCCTCACAGCTTAGTGATCGAAACGTTATCTCACCGGCGGGCGTTCTGGAATCCGGAGAGCAGCGGCTGGCACTGCAGGTGTCGGGTGCGTTTCCGGACTTGGAAGCCCTGCGGGCATCGGACATTCGGTTGCCCGATGGTGGCTCCCTTCGCCTGGCGGACCTTGGAGCGGTCAATCGGGGATACCTGGATCCTCCCGCTAACACCGCTTACCACAATGGCAAGCGTGCAATTGTATTTGCCATCTCCATGGCTGATGGCTATAGCGTCCTTGATTACGGCGAAGCCGTAAGGGCTCGCCTGGACAACATCGGGGCCAGCCTGCCGGCGGGCTATAATCTGGACATCATGACGTTCCAGGCGGACCAGGTGGCCAATGCGGTCTATGGCGTCAGCCTCAGTGTGATACAGACCCTGGCTATTGTTCTGGCGGTTGTGGTTCTGTTTCTGGGCATTCGCACCGGCCTGATAGTCGGCTCAACGGTACCGGCAGTCATGCTCGTAACCCTGGCATTGATGGGGCTCTTCGACATGACGTTGCAGCGCATGAGCCTCGCAACCCTCGTCATTGCCCTGGGGCTGTTGGTGGACAACGCGATCGTCGTTGCGGAGGACTTCAAAGTCCGCCTGGCGGAGGGTAAGTCTCGTGACTTGGCGCTGAAACAGACCGGGGGTGAACTGGCTATGCCCCTTCTGTCGTCCACGCTGACCACCATTCTGGTCTTCCTGCCACTGATGTTGGCGGAACATGTCTCGGGAGAATATACCCGGTCGATATCAATAGTGATTGCCCTGTCGTTGCTGACGTCCTGGCTGCTGTCGATGACAGTGGTGCCGATATGGTGTCATCGCTTCATGCAACGCCCCGCTGATGATTCCGATAGCAGTGCACCTCAGCAACAAACCGGGCCGGCGGCATTATCCGAGCGCCTGTTCCGGGCTATGTCCAGTGGGTATGAGGTAGTGCTCAGACGCTGCCTGCGGCATCGGCCGTTATTCCTGATAGCGGTGGTGGCTTTGCTGTTGCTGGGTATTGGATTGATGCAGGTGGTGCCCAAGAAGTTCTTTCCCGATTCAGACCGGCATCAGGTATTGGTCTACCTGGATCTGCCATCTGACAGTGCGTCCTCTGCAACGGACCAGCAGGTTCAGGCGGTCAGCCGGTCGCTCACCGAATCTCTGGGCGACAAACTGACGGGTGTGGCGGCCTACGCCGGATTTGGTGGTCCCAGGTTCGTGTTGTCACTCACCCCCATCGATCCGGCGCCGAATAGAGGCTTCCTGGTGTTGAACGTGGCAAAGAGAGACCAGATGGCATCGGTGATGACAGCGGCGCGGCAACTGCTGGCTAAGGAGTTCCCGCAACTGTCCTCCCAGGTCACCCGGATGTTCCTCGGGCCTTCAGATTCCAACCTGCTGGAGATTCTGGTCAAGGGGCCAGACCGAGAGGTGCTCTACGATACTGCGGCAAAGGTGGAGGCAGAACTCCGCGCTATGCCGGGGGGCAGGGACGTGCGTCAGAGCTGGGAAGCACGCATACCGTCATTGCGTATCGAGGTTAACCAGGCACAGGCGGATCGCGCCGGTGTCACCTCTGCCGATATTGCCAGTTCGCTGAAAGGAGCCATTGATGGTTATCAACTGAGCCAGTTACGCCAGGGCGACACCCTGGTGCCCATTGTGTTGCGTTACCCGCCTGAAGTGAGGTCCCGATTGGAGCGCCTGAAATCGCTGGTGGTCTACCCGCTGAACGACCCTGGTGAGGGTGTTCCCCTGAACCAGGTGGCGACAATCGGGCTGGACGATGGCTACTACCGGATCGACCGGCACAATCTGGTCCGCGCCATTACCATCGAAGGACGAAACGATGCTTTGACTGCCGAGGACATGGTGCCTCGCATTACCCCAACACTGAGATCCCTGGAGGCATCTTTGCCGCCGGGCCATTGGGTTGAGTTTGACGGCGTGGTGGTGCAGTCCGCCGAAGGGCAGGCCTCGATGCAAGCCAACCTGCCATTGTGCCTGGGGTTGATCCTGATCCTGCTGGTAGCCCAGTTCAATTCCTTCAAGCGCCCGCTGTTGATCGTGGTCACCATTCCCCTGGTGATACTGGGCGTATCAATGGGCCTATTGGCATTGCGGGCGGATTTCGGGTTCATGGTACTTTTGGGGATCTACAGCCTGGCCGGCATTATCATCAATAATGCCATCGTGCTGATCGAACGAATCGACCGGGAACGTCGTGACGAGGGGTATTCCCTGCAGGAGGCCGTTGTCCGCGCCTCCGTTCGACGGCTCAGGCCCATTGTCATGTCGGCTGCCACGACCATCCTCGGACTGTTGCCGCTGATTGTGGGTAAAGATCCGCTATTCTATGCCATGGCCAGCGCCATGGCCTTTGGTTTGGGCCTGGGAACCCTGATGAGTCTGGGCGTGGTGCCGGTGCTGTACACCTACTTTTTTGCCCGCGAATCAGGGAAGATGCCTCATGCAACCGAGACAACATAGTGCATTTGGAGAGAAAGCAGTGGCAAACGAGCCGGGCAAAGCCGAAGACGAAACCGCCCAAAAACTGATCCTGGCGGGCATGGAGTTGTTTGGTCAATATGGTTTCAAAGGCACCACGACCCGCATGATTGCCGAAGCCGCCGATTCCAATATCGGCTCCATTGCCTATTACTTCGATAATAAGACTGGCTTGTACCACGCCATTGCCCGGCATATTGCCCGGCGCATGAGAGAAGTTTTCGGTTTTACTGGCGAGCAATCGGCTGCAAGCGCCAGTGATTGCGATCAGGCCCTGGCCCAACTCGAACTCATCGTGAAACGCATGGTTCGCCAGTTCGCCCAGGCCCCGGAGGCTCGCCGCTGGCTCATGTTGGTGATGCGCGAACAGGCCAGTCCCACTGAGGCGTTTGATATCCTCTACGAGGAAACCTTCGAACGTGTCCATGTGCACCTGACCCGCCTGATTGCGGTCGTGATGGACCGGTCACCCGATGAGCGCCGGGTCATCATCGAGGCCCATACCGTCATGGGGCAGATTGTCTTTTTCCTTGTAGGCCGCTTCCCATTACTACGAAGGCTTGGGATAGAGGGCGAATTCCCTTCTGACGTCGTGGACACTGCCGAACAGGTGGTGATTTCCCACCTCCATGCCCTGGCGTTTACTACCAAGGGATGAGTTTTTCACCTCCATCGAATCATTCAACTATCCAGTGCCGGGGTCTATATTGAATAGGTAAACGCGCAAGGCCGCGTTGTCCTGCGACAAACACAACAAGAGGTCGAGACC
>OJDD01000264.1_pt1 | contig 15704 bp, 13 predicted proteins | sample 1592591 | NCBI WGS metagenome assembly OJDD01 (sample SAMN05416809, study PRJEB24817) | seawater metagenome | isolation source: Sea water | place: Canada:Atlantic | collected 2013-07 | reverse complement strand
TTTTTTTCAAGCAGAAGACGGCATACGAGATAGCGTAGCGTCTCGTGTGCTCGGAGATGTGTATAAGAGACAGAGACGATCATCTATAGCCGCGACATGGACGACCGTGCGACGCAGAAAGCCTTCTCGGACGAGATCAAGAAGCTGTCGGGCGGTGAGGGTGTCGATGTGGTTTATGACGCCGTGGGCGGTGCCTATGCCGAACCCGCCGTACGCGCGCTGGCGTGGAAAGGCCGCTATCTGGTCGTGGGCTTCCCTGCCGGTATCCCCAAGATCCCGTTGAACCTGACGCTGCTTAAGGGCTCGCAGATCATGGGTGTTTTCTGGGGCGCGCATACGGCCCGCGAACCCAAGGTACATGCCGAAAACATGGCCGATCTGTTCCGCATGTATGCCGATGGCCAGATCAAGCCGCGCATCTCTGCCCGCTATCCGCTGGAAAAAGCCGCTGACGCTCTCAACCTGATGCAGGACCGTAAGGTGCAGGGCAAAGTGGTGTTGGATGTTCAATAAGCAGATAGGACGTTCAAAATGACCAACACACAGATTGTCATCGCAGAGCTGCCCAGCGATTCGCTGACGCCTGCGCATTTCAAACAGACCACCGCGGATATGCCCGTGGCAGGCGACGGTCAGGTGCTGCTCAAGGTGATCCTGATGTCCATCGACGCGGCCAACCGGTCATGGATGAAAGGAGCGACCTACCGCGCGGCGGTCAACGCCGGTGATGCCATGCCGACCTATGCCATCTGCGAGGTCGTCGAGAGCAAGAGCGACCGTCTGGCCGTTGGCGATATCGTCGCGTCAGAGGCAACGTGGTCGAACTTTGTCGTCGCCGATGCGCGCAAATGCGAGAAGCTGCCAAAGGTGCCGCAGCTGTCGAACCTGATGTCCATCTACGGCATCGCGGGCAAAACCGCCTATCACGGGCTGATCTCTGTCGGGCAACCGGTTGCGGGTGAAACCGTGCTGGTATCGGCAGCCGCAGGGTCGGTCGGTGGCTATGTCGGCCAGATCGCCAAGGCGCTTGGCTGTCGGGTCGTGGGCATCGCGGGCGGAGCGGAGAAATGCAAATGGGTGACGGAGGAATTGGGCTTTGACGCCTGCATCGACTACCGCGCCCCCGGCATGTCCAAAGCCCTGCGTGCTGCCTGCCCCGACGGCGTGGATGTCTATTTCGACAACGTCGGCGGCACCGTGCTTGAGGCCGCGTTGTTCGCGATGAACGAAAAGGGTCGCATCGTCTGCTGTGGTGCTGTCAGCCAATATGACACCGAAACCCCCACCGGGCCGCGCAACCTGCCCGGTCTGGTCGTGGTCAAACGTCTGCGGATGGAAGGCTTTATCGTGATGGACTGGACCCAGAACGACGCCAAGGCGCTGCGCGCGTTGCAGACCTGGGTCGAGGCGGGGCAGATCAAGGTGACCGAGGACATCGTCGACGGATTGGAAAACGCGCCACAGGCGCTGATCGGCCTGTTGGCCGGTGAGAACAAGGGCAAGCGCATGGTGCGTGTTGCCGCGGACCCATCCTGAAGGAGTATCCCATGTCTGCATTGAAAGAGGCACTTGCCCATAGTGAAACGCTGATCGGGACCGAGGTCGGGGTCTCTGACTGGATCACGGTGGATCAAGAGATGATCGACCAATTTGCCAAAACCACCCACGACATGCAGTGGATTCACATCGACCCCGAACGCGCCGCTGCGGAAACGCCCTTTGGCGGGACGATTGCGCATGGGTTCCTGACCCTGTCGCTGGCGAGCCGCTTTGCCTATGATTGCTTTAACATGATGCCCGGACAGGTGATGGGCATCAACTATGGCATGAACAAGCTGCGGTTCCTGACCCCGGTCAAGGCGGGGTCGCGGCTGCGCGGGCGGTTCACGCTGCAAAAGGTCACGGCGCGCAACGCCACCGATATGCTGCGCGAGAACCTGCTAACGATCGAGATCGAGGGCGTCGAGACACCCGCGATGGTCGCCGAATGGTTGGGGCTGGCGGTGTTCAAAGACTAACCCCCCACACCAGCGCAAAGACAAAGGGCCGCGCATCCCTGCGCGGCCCTTTGCTATTTCGTCACCTCGGTTACCCCGCGGGACAGGCGGCACCCGTCTCGATCCAGGCCTTGGTCAGCTCGCCAAAAATTTCTTGGCTGCCGGGTGCGGGCTCGCGCCCCTCGCCCGGATGCCACCCCCAACCGACCAGACCGTCTTCGGCGTTATGCTCGTGCAGCTCTTCCAGCGTCTTACCGCCATTGCGTTCCTCGTCCTTGATCTGGGCACAGATTTCGGCGGCCGATTTACCGATCCAGCCCATTTCAATCGGAGCCAGCTGCCAAGGAGTATGCCCCGGAATCGACCCGCCCCCCGCGGCAAAGGTAAAGTTCTGTTCGCCATGACAGGTGTTGCAGCGCATGCTGGGCGCGCCAAAGTCCGCCTCTCCGCGTACCACGGGGGGTTCGTGCATCTGCATATCCATCCCTTGGCGTGGGGAGTTATCGACGGGGTGGCAATTCAGGCAGCGTGGATGCCCGATCACCACCATCATTTCCTCGAACAGCGCGGTGGAGCGTTCTGCCTCCCCTTCGATGGCATCAAACTCGTTGACGGTGCGCAAACCGTTGACGGTTTCCGCCATAACAGGGCCCGCCATCAGCGCAGTGATGGCCATGATGTTCAGCGTATTTTTCATGACTTACACTCCTACGGATTTGGTAAAGGGCAGTTTGGTAACAGCTTGCCCCGTCAGGGCGCGCCACGCGTTCGCAACGGCCGGACCGACGGGCGGCAAGCCCGGCTCGCCGATACCGGTGGGGTCATTATCGCTTTGGACGATAGCGACCTCTACCTGGGGCATCTCGTTGATGCGCAGCATGCGGTAGGTGTCAAAGTTGCGTTCCATGATGGTACCGCCTTCGCCAAGGGTGACTTCGTCGAACAGCACCGATCCCAGACCATAGCCCGCCCCGCCTTCGATCTGCGCGCGGATGACATTGGGGTTCACGGCGACGCCACAGTCAACGGCGCACCAGATTTTATGCACCTTGGGGAAGCCGCCCTGATCCGAGACTTCGACGATCTGGGCCACATAGGTGTTAAAGCTTTCGTGCACAGCAACGCCGTAGGCACGATCCCCTTTCACCTTGGTGCCGTCCCAACCGGCCAGCGCGGCCACTTTCTCCAACACGCCACGGTCGCGACCGGCGTCGCCTTTCATCAGGTCCAGACGCCCCTGAACGGGGTCTTTGCCCCCTGCCTCAAGCAGTTGATCCAGAAACACCTCGGTTGCGTAACCGGTATGCGAATGGCCGACCGACCGCCACCAGAGCACGGAGACGGGGCTGTCCTGCCGGACCCAATCCACCTTCAGCGCGGGCAGATCGTAAGGCATCTTGGTGGCCCCCTCGTAGGACGTGGGGTCCATGCCGTCTTTCATCATGCCTTCCATTGGACCACCGGCCATGATGGATTGGTTCACCACCACGTCATGCCACCCGACGATATTGCCGTCCGCGTCCAGACCGCCCTTCATCTTATGCACGGTCAGCGGGCGATAATAGCCGCCGATCATGTCGTCCTCGCGCGTCCAGAGCAGTTTCCAGGACCCGTTCCCGCCCGCGGCTTTCGCGATCTCGGCGACTTCGGCGGCGACATGGGCCGTGGGCTGCGCGCGGCGGCCAAAGCTGCCGCCCGCGAACATCACGTTGATCTGCACCTCCGATGGATCGATCCCCAAGGTGGCGGCCAGAGTTGGCTTGTCGAGCGACGGGAATTGCGAGCCCATCCAAAGCTCCGCCTTGCCGTCCGTGACCTCGAGCACGGCGTCAAGCGGTTCAAGCGCGGCATGCGCAAGATAGGGAAAGTGGAACTCTGCCTCGATCACCTGCGCGGCCCCGTCGATCCCCGCCATTGCATCGCCAACCTCTTCGGCGGCACGACCGCCTTCGGCAGCGGCACGCGAGAAATCCGCATAGATCTGCGCGCTCGACCGGGTTTCGGCTTTGCTGTCATCCCATGTCACCTGCAATGCTTCGCGCCCCTTGAGCGCGGCACCGGTGGTCTTGGCATAGACAGCGACCCCTTGCGGGATTTCACGTACCGCGATGACACCCGGCACCTTCAGCGCGTCGGTATCGTCAAAGCTGGCGACAACGGCGCCCATCTTATCGGGGTGGGCCACGACGACCGTTTCCATCCCCTCGCGGTAGACATCCATCGTGTATTCCGCCTGCCCGGTTGTTTTGGCATGGGTGTCCAGCTTGGGCACATCGGTGCCGATCAGGGTAAAATCCTTGGCCTCTTTCAGCTTGGGTTCGGCGGGGGCGGTCATGGTCGCCGCCTTCTCGGCGAAAGCACCAAAGCCTGCCTCGGTCCCGTTGGGGTGGGATATCCGCCCTTTCGAGATCGTGATCTCGGACGCGGGCACGCCCCATTCGGCGGCGGCGGCATCAACCAGCATCGCGCGGGCGGCAGCGCCGGCCTTGCGCATCTGCATATAGCTGTTCGCCATCGCGGTGGACCCGCCTGTGCCCTGCAACCCGAACAGCGTATTGGCGTAAAGCTCGTCATTGGCAGGCGCGCTTTCGGCACGCATCTGCGACCAGTCGGCATCCAGTTCCTCGGCCACGAGGGTCGCAAGGCCGGTGTTCGGCCCTTGCCCGAATTCGATATGTTTGATCAGCACCGTCACCGTGTCATCAGGGGCGACGCGCACAAAGGCGTTCGGCGCGAATGTGGCCGGATCGGCCGCCGGATCAAAGGCGGTCGCGGCACCGGACTGGGCGCGCGATTTTTCGGGTAGAACAACGCCGATCACCAGTCCGGCAGAAGCGGTAGACAGAAAGCCGCGGCGAGAGAGATTAAGATTGGTCATGGCTTACCCCTCCAGCTCTTTGGCGGCGTTCTTGATCGCCTCGCGGATACGGACATAGGTGGCGCAGCGGCAGATGTTGCCGGCCATTGCATTGTCGATATCCTCGTCCGTGGGGTTCGGGATCTCGCGCAGCAGGGCCGTGGCGCTCATCACCTGACCGGATTGGCACCAGCCGCATTGGGGCACGTCGATCGCCTCCCACGCCGCTTGGACCGCTTTGGCCTCTGGCCCGTCGACACCCTCGATTGTGGTCACATAGGACCCTTCGACCATAGAAATCGGGGTGACGCAGCTGCGGCGGGTCATGCCGTTCAGCTCGACCGTGCAGGCACCGCATTGCGCGATACCGCAGCCGAATTTCGTGCCGGTCAACCGCAGGTCGTCGCGCAGCACCCACAAGAGGGGCGTGTCATCGGGCGCGTCGACGCTCACCTCTTTGCCGTTCAGGGTAAAGTTTATCATGCTGGCTCCTCCTATTGGATGTTGGCTGCTGGCGTGGAATGTTGGGACTTCCCTCGCAGAGGGAACTAGCCCGCAACCGCGGCGCGTCAATGTGCTCCAACGCAAAAGACGGAGGCAACGCGCGGTTGCCTCCGTCCTGACTTCATCAAAGCACGATGGTGCCTAGCCGGTGGTGTCCTTGACCGGATCCTTGCCGGTGAAACGCGCCACCATCGCAAAGAAATACGGCACGAAAAGAACACCCAGAACAGTTGCGGCAATCGTACCGGCCAGCACACCGGCCCCAATCGCTGTACGTCCACCGGAGCCCGCACCGGTGCTGAGCACCAGCGGCAATACCCCCAGCGAGAACGCCATAGAGGTCATAATGATGGGGCGGAACCGTTGCCGCGCGGCGTCGACAGCGGCGTCAAAGATGCTTTCGCCCTCTTGCCGTCTGTCGCGGGCAAACTCGACAATCAGGATCGCGTTTTTCCCCGTCAGACCCACCACAGTCAGCAGCCCGACCTGAAAGAAAACCCCGTTTTCGAACCCGCCCAGATAGGCGCCGGTCAAGGTCCCCAAAATGCCGATTGGCATGGCGAGCATCACGGCAAAGGGAATCGACCAGCTTTCATAAAGCGCCGCCAGCGCCAAGAAGATCGCCGCCAGGGACAGACCGTACAGCAAGGGGGCCTGGTTGCCGGATTCCTGTTCCTCCAAGGACAACCCGGTCCAGGCGATCTGGAAGCCGGGGGGCAACTGGGTGACCAGACGTTCAAGCTCTGCAATCGCCTCGCCTGTGCTGACCCCTTCAGCGGGGGAACCCTGGATCTGCATCGCGGGGATACCGTTATAGCGGTTCACCCCCTGCGGCCCGTACGCCCAGCTTCCTTCGGCAAAGTTAGAGAAGGGCACCAGCCCCCCGCTGTCATTGCGCACGCGCCATTTCTCAAGGTCCGACGGGGTCGCGCGGGCCGCGGCCTCGCCCTGCACATAGACCCGTTTGATCCGCCCCTCATCGACAAAGTCGTTCACATAGCGACCCGCCCAGGCGACGGTCAGCAGGTTGCCCACATCCGTGGCACTGACCCCCATCGCACCGGCGCGGCGCCAGTCGATATCCAGATTGAACTGTGCCGCATCTTCCAACCCGCTGGGGCGGGCAGAGGCGATCAGCGGGCTTTGCGCCGCCATCCCCAAAAGCTGATTGCGGGCCTCCAGCAGCTGTTCGTGGCTTTGACCGCCGCGGCCTTGCAGGTAGAAATCAAAGCCCGACACGTTGCCAAGCTGGCTGACCGAGGGCGGCACGATGGGGAAGACCATCGCGTCCTGTATCTGGCTGAAGGCGCCAAAGGCTCGCCCCGCCACCGCCTGCACGCTTTGCGCCGCCTCTGTGCGTTGCTCCCAGTCTTTCAGTCGTACGAAGACCAGACCAAGGTTCTGCCCTTGGCCCGCAAAGCTGAAGCCCACTACGCCGAAGACGGATTCAACGACGTCACCCTCGTTTTCCAGATAGTAGTTTTCGACCTGTTTGATGACCTCGAGCGTGCGTTCCGCCGTCGCGCCCGTGGGCGCCTGCACCAGCGTGAACAGCGTGCCCTGATCCTCGGCCGGCAGGAAGCCTGCGGGCGTGCGCATGAACAAGAACACCATCGCCGCGATGATCGCCAGATAGACCAGCCCGACCCGCAGCGGACGCCGCACGAGCCAGCCCACCGTGCCGGTATACCCACCAAGTGTCTTGTCAAAACCGCGGTTGAACAGGCCAAAAAATCCGCGCCGCTTCTCGTGGCTGCCCTGCTTTAGCAGGGACGCACAAAGCGCGGGCGTCAGGGTCAAGGCGACCACCACCGACAGCGTCATCGCCGAGATGATGGTGATCGAGAACTGTTTATAGATCACCCCCGTCGAGCCGGGGAAAAACGCCATCGGCACAAAGACCGCCGACAGAACCACCGCGATCCCGATCAGGGCGCCGGTGATCTGGTCCATCGACTTGCGCGTCGCCTCAAGCGGGCCGATGTGTTCCTGCTCCATGATCCGTTCGACGTTCTCGACGACCACAATCGCGTCATCGACGAGCAGGCCAATCGCCAGCACCATGCCCAGCATCGTCAGCGTGTTGATCGAAAAGCCAAAGGCCGCGAGCACGCCAAAGGTGCCCAGCAAGACGACCGGCACCGCCAGCGTCGGGATCAAGGTGGCGCGGATGTTCTGCAAGAACAGATACATGACGACGAAGACCAGCACGATCGCCTCGATCAGGGTCTTGATCACCTCTTCGATAGAGATTTTCACGAAAGGCGTCGTATCGAAGGGCACGACATAGCTCACGCCTTCGGGGAAGAACGCCGACAGTTCCTCGATCCGCTGTTCGACGGCGGCGGCTGTATCCAGCGCGTTGGCACCGGGGGCAAGGCTGACCGCCATGCCGGTCGCCGCATTGCGGTTGTAGCGCGAGATCGTGGCATAGCTTTCCGACCCGATCTCGACCCGCGCGACATCGTTCAGCAGCACCAGCCCGCCGTCGGTTTCTGCGCGCAGCACGATCTGGCGGAAATCCTCAGGGCTGGTCAGCAGAGATTGCGCGGTGATCGTGGCGTTCAGCGCCTGCCCTTCGACGGCAGGCCGGCTGCCAAAGGATCCCGCTGAAATCTGCGCGTTCTCGGCCGAAACCGCTGCCACGATGTCAGACGGGGTCAATTCAAACGCGGCGAGCTTCACCGGATCAAGCCAGATGCGCATCGCGTATTGCGCCCCGAACACTTGTACGCTGCCCACGCCTTCGACGCGGCTGATCTCGTTCACCAGATTGGATTGCATGTAATCGCCAAGATCGGTGGCGTCATACTTCCCGTTCTCGCCAATCAGCCCGATCACCATCAAGAAGCCGGCAGAGGATTTTTGCACCGTGATCCCCTGCCGCTGCACCGGTTCTGGCAACAAGGCAGAGGCTTGCGACAGTTTGTTCTGCACCTGCACCTGCGCGATATCGACATCTGTGCCGGTCTCGAACGTCAGCGTAATGCTCGCCCCGCCTTCGCTGGTGGACGACGACGAGATATAGCGCAGCCCGTCCAGACCGGTCATCTGCTGTTCGATCACCTGCGTCACCGTATTGGCCACCGTCTGCGCCGAGGCACCGGGATAGGACGCTCGCACAGCCACAGAGGGCGGCGCGATCTGCGGGTATTGCGCCACGGGTAGGTTGAGGATCGACAAGACGCCGATACCCATGATGAAAATCGAAATCACCCATGCGAAGATGGGGCGGTCAATAAAGAAACGGGCCATGCAAAACGCTCCGGCTTTTGGTTATTCGGCGGGTGCCGGTGCGGCGTCCTCGGACTTGGCGTCTGGGGCGGCTTGCTCTTGCGGAGTAACGGTCGCACCGGGCGCGGCCTTTTGCAGCCCCATCACGATCACACGGTCGCCCGCCGATAACCCCTCGCTCACGATCCAGTCCGATCCGCGGTCCTGCAGCACGGTCAACTGGCGCTGTTCGACGACGTTGTCGCCGTTCACCACCATCGCCAGCGGCTGCCCGCGACGGTCGCGGCTTACGGCTTCTTGCGGGACAAGGAAGGCACCTTTCGCGATCCCCGTGGGCATTTCAACGCGCACATACATGCCCGGCAGCAGCAGACGGTCGGGGTTGTCAAAGGCCATCCGCACCACGACGACACCGGTTTGCTGGTCCACATCGGGTTCGGCGGCGGTCAGCGTACCGGTCTGGTCATAGATACTGCCATCGGCCAGCGTCAGCTTGACCTCGCGCGGGGTATCGCCAAGGCGCTTTTCCGCATTGCCGCGCCGCCAATCCAGCAGTTCGGCCGCTGATTGCGTCACATCGACGTAGACCGGATCAATGTTGCGGATCACGGCCAGCGGGCTGGCCTGACTGTTGGTCACCAAGGCACCGGGGCTGGTCAGGGACCGCCCGATCTCGCCCGATAGACGGGCGCGGACCTGCGTGTGATCCAGCTCGATTTGGGCAGAGCGCAGCCCCGCCTGCGCCGCCTGAAGCGAAGCCGCCGCGCTGTCGCGTGCCGCTACCGCCGCGTCCAGCGCCTGATCGCTGGCAACATTGCGCGAGGACAGTTCCTCGAGCCGGTTGGCTTCACGTTCGGCAGAACTGGCTTGCGCCTGTGCCTGCGCAACCGATGCCTGCGCCTGTGCGACAGCGGCCTCGTAAACGATGGGGTCGATTTTAAACAGCACATCGCCTTCCGCCACGGGCTCACCCTCGGCAAACAGACGCTCTGTGATGATGCCGGCCACCTGCGGGCGCACCTCTGCCTCGGCAGAGGCGACAACGCGTCCGGGCAAGGTCGTGGCAAGCTGCACATCCTGCGGCTGCATCGTCATGACGGTGACGGCAGCGGGCGGGCGATCGCCCTGCTGCGCCGTTGCGGGGACAGACACCGCACAAATAGCCGTTGCAAGGGCGGCGCAGCGCAGCCCGGAGATCAAGGAGTACATTCTGACGATCCTGTCTTTTAGTTCAAATCGAAAGCACCACCGCGGGGTGCTGTGGATGGGGCGGACAAATTGCCCTATTTTTCCGGTGCCGACACGGGCGACGGCGCCGTCACCTTGGGCCCGCAGGTGGCACGGGTGTCTGCCGGTGCAGCGGCTGCGGGCCGAGGCTGGATCCTGCGATAAACCAGAAACGACGCGCAAGCTACCGCGCCCATCATCGGGATTAGGATTGCCATAGCCAAAAGCGCATTGCCCAGCAAGGCACCAAGCGACCCGACCAACAAACCGGACCCCATCTGGATAAAGCCCAGCATCGACGCTGCCGCCCCCGCAGCCCGCCCAAAGGGGGCAAGTGCCGCGGTGGACATGGCAGGCATCACAAAGGCAATCCCGAAAGAATAGGTCGCGACCGGCACCATCACATGCAGAAAGCTCGGCGGCCAAAGCAGCAGGGTTAACGTCCCCAGACTGCCCAAGGCCACAAACACCAGCCCCGGCCCGACCAGCCGCTCTGCCGAAAACCGGCCCATCAGCTGGCGCACCAACAAGGACGCGGTAAAGAAGCTGCCCGATTGCGCCAACATCGACGCCCCGAATTGCGCAGGCGTCAGCCCGACCTCGTCCATCAGGATAAACGGCAGGAATGTCGCCTGCGCATAGAGCGCGCCAAGGGCACCACCCATCACCAAAGCGGCGGATAGGAACTGCGGATTGCTGAGCAAAGCCTTGTAGGTCCGGCCAAGCGCCTTGAAATTCAGGCGCGAGGGGTCTGCGGTCACGGTTTCTTTCATGGAAAAAAGCGCGACCCAGATCACGAGGAAACCGATCACGGTCATCAGCAAGAAAATCGACTGCCAACCAAACACCGGCAGCATCAGCCCCCCGATGGTCGGGGCCAGCGCCGGACCAAGGGCTAGAATAATCCCGATCAGGTTCATGATCCGCGACGACCGGTCATCGGTGAACAGATCCCGCACCAATGCCCGCGAGATCGCGATCCCCGCGGAGGCCCCGATGCCTTGCAGGAAACGCGCGCCCATCAGAACCTCTACCGTGGGCGACAGGGTCGCAGCGACACTGGCCACACAATAAAGCGCCATGAAGGCAATCGTGATCGGCCGCCGTCCAAGCGCATCCGACAACGGCCCTGCGATCAGCTGCGCACAGGCGAAGCCCCCGAAATAAAGCGTCAGCGTCAGCTTGATCGCGGATTCCGTGGTGTCAAAGACGCGCACAAGCTCTGTCATCGCGGGCGTATACAAGGCCATCGAAACAGGTCCGATGGCCACCAGAAGCGCGCCGATCAGACTGACCCGCCGTTCTGACATAATGGGCGTTGTCATTCGGCAGCCTCGGATTTGCACGTCGCCCCGCGGGAGGCCGACAGGTTCTGTCGCAGGGTCAGTGCCGTGGCGCGGAAGGTCTGCCACTGCTCTGGCGTCAATCCTTCCGAAATGATCGTCTCTACCCGTGCACCGGCCTGTGCGATCTGCGACAGGATGTCATTGGCTCGCGGGGTCAGGGACGCGATCTTGGCGCGGCGGTCATTCGGGTCGGCGGTACGGGCAATCAGTTCTGCCGCTTCCAGACGGTCCAGAAACCCCGTGAGGCTCATCGGCGTCATGCCAAGACTTTCAGCCAGCATATGCTGCCGCGTCGCCCCGCAGCGCGCCATATGCGCCAGCACCCGTGCCTCTGCCGCCGTCACAGGAAGCTCGGCGGCTTCGATCTCGCGCTCGAACACGCCACGGCTGAGCCTGCCGATGTCGCTGATAAGGAAACCAAAGCTGTCGGGGTTGATCTTGGTACGCATGTCTTGTCCGCTTTTAATATGTTTACCTTATTATATAGCGCACTGATACATCTTGAACCAAGTGTCAATTCGACCCTGCCCCAAAAAAACGTGAGGTTACCACGGTAAAGCTGTCAAATGCGGCGCAGCTCAAAACGGGACCGGTAGCGCACGGGCTTTTCCGGCAGCAGCAAACAATCGGGATACTCGGGGTGGTGCGGGGTATCGGGCCAGAACTGCGGCTCGATCGCGAGCCCTGCCTGTGGCCCATAGGCGCCTCCGTCCACGCCCAGATCCGCACCTGTATCAATATGCGCGCCGTTATAGAGCTGCACCCCAGGTTGATCTGTCAACACATCCAACTGTATCCGTTCAGTGCATAACCGGCAGGCAAGCACCATCTGGTCCCCGCCTTGGGAAAGACAAAAGTTGTGATCCAGCACCGGCCCGATGGCGCGCGCATGGCGATAGTCGAAATCGCTGCCCGCTACCGCAACGGGCGCGCCTAACGGGATTTGAGCGTCATCCACAGGAAGGTAGCTGGTCGCGGGCACCATCAGGCGGTGATCCGACAGATCCGCCGATCCCGACAGGTTCCAATAGCCATGAAAGGCGGGATTGAAATAGGTCTGCTGATCCGCCGCGCCCGTCATCTCGATCTCTAGATGTCCTGCAGTATCAATCGTGTATGTAACAGAGGCGTCAATATTCCCGGGAATCCCGCCCAACCCGTCGGGGTGGTGCAGCTCAAGCCGGCAGCGCGTGGGGGTGACATTGGTAAAGCGCCAGTTCCGGCCGGAGTACCCCGCGACGCCGCTGTGCAGCGTGGTCCGCCCTGCTTCGTTTTGATCAAGCTGATGCCGGATGCCCGCAATCTCCATCTCTGCGCCCGCGATGCGATTGGCGACCGGACCGACCACCGCGCCAAAGTACTGCATGCTGCCAAGATAGGCAGCCACGTCGCGCCCGCCCAGTAGCAGCGAATGCGATTCCCCCATGACGCGAAGCTCTTGAATCGTTGCCCCCCTCGACAAAACCGAAATCGATGTGCCGCCATTGCTGATCTGTTGCCGGACGATCTTTTCACCCTCTGGCATTGTGCCGAAAATCGTTGAATCGGCTTTATTTTTCTTGCTCTGCGCCGGCGTCATCGAATGGTCCCTTTCGTCTATTCAACTGCTCAAACGAACATCTAATTAGCCTAAATGCCTAAGTATTTAACCGAGATCGCCCCAATTATGACAAGTTTCGCCATCAGATAGAAAGCAACAGAAACAGCCATACCGAGCTGTTACGGACAAGTAGTAAGGCAAACAAATGAAAATTCTTGCGGTAGATGACGACCCAATCATCCTAGAGCTTTTGTCGCATTTCATTGAAGGCATGACAGACCATACGCTGGTAACTGCCGAATGCGCTGCCGATGCACTTGAGGCGATCAAGGACAACGCCCGCGCCCCGTTCGACAGCTTCCTTCTGGATATCCAGATGCCGGTCACCGACGGTATCCAGCTGGCCAGCCAGATCCGTGCGATGAAGCAATATATGGATGCGCCGATCCTGATGCTGACCGCGATGTCCGAAAAATCCTATATCGACGCCGCCTTCTCTGCCGGTGCGACCGACTATGTGACCAAGCCGTTCGAAATGACCGAGCTTAAGGCGCGGCTGTCGCTGGTTGAACGCGCGGTTGACGGGTTGGCAACCCGCACGAGCAAAGTGTTCGCGGCCAAGGCGGTTACCCATCACGACGGTCGGCCCGAACGCGCCGTGCAATTGCACGAGCCGATGGCGATCCATGATGTGAACAACCTGATCGAGTTCATGGCGCTTGAGAACTATGTGCAGCAGTTGTCGCGCAGCGACCTGTTCGGGTCGATCTGTTTTGCCTTCAACATCCGCGATGTCGAAATCTTCCACGAAAACATGTCGAACTTTGAATTCTGCAGCATGCTCAGCGATGTCGGAGAGATCATTTCGGATACGCTGGAAGGCTGCCAGTTCCTCATGTCTTACGCAGGCGGCGGCACGTTTGTGTGCATCACAGAAAGCGGCTGGCGTCCTGATCCCAAGCTTTTGGCGAATAATATCAATATTTCGCTGGCAAAAACCGAATTGTTCGATAACCGTGGTCAACACATCAACCCGCGTATTTGCGCCGGCAAGGCGGTGCGGTTGATGTGGAAGACAAATTCCTCGGTCATGGATGCGCTGTCAGAGGCGCATGCCTCTGCCGAAGAAGCGACAGCCAACTACCAGAAGGTCCAGAACGACTTCTGGAATGTGGGGAGAACAGCGTGATGCACAAGAAGCTGGAGTTACCGGGGATCGAGCGTATTCGCGCGCGGTTCCTCGATATGCTAGAGCAGCGCCAGCGTGCGCTGGCCGAGCACGCGCTTGCCGCCTGGGAAGGCAGCACGCTGCAAGAGATCAACGATAACCTCGCCGAAGCGCGTACCATTCTGCACCAGATCGCGGGCACGGCCGGTTCTTTGGGGTTCGACGATCTGGGTACCGTGGCGCGCGACAACGAGCTTGCGATTGACGCGCATCTGGATGGCCCCAAGGGCAAGATCGCCAACTGCCCGACCGAGATTATCTTTGGTCTGGATGACTTCCTGAAATCCTCCGAAGCGTTGATTGCCGAACAATCCGCGTTGGAATCCGCCTAAACGGTCCTTCGCGCTTCCGGCCCCCACGGGCCATTTGCCGTTGCAGCGCCTCGCGCTCCGGCGATCAGGGGTGTGTCCCGCTTTCCCAGACATCCCATTGATTTCCGCACCATGATGTAGGACGTTCGTCGCGCAACGAAATGCCCCTAGTCGAAAGCGGAACTGCACCATGACCCAACCCCATATCCTGATCGCAGGCGGCGGTATCGGCGGCCTAGTACTGGCGCTTTCGCTGCACCAGCTTGGCCTGCGCTGCACCGTTTATGAACAGGTGCGCAGCTTGAAACCGCTGGGTGTGGGGATCAACATCCAGCCCAATGCCGTGCGCGAGCTGTTTGATCTGGGGTTGACGCAAGCGCAGCTTGACGAAATCGGCGTGCCCGCAAAGGAATGGGCGCTGGTCGGGCAGAAGGGGCAAGAGATTTACGCAGAGCCGCGCGGCACCGACGCAGGCTATCGCTGGCCGCAATATGCCGCGCATCGGGGCCAGCTGCATATGCTGCTGTATCAAACGCTGGTGGATCGCGCTGGTGCCGAGGCCGTGCAGCTTGGTGCCAAGATCACCGGATACACCCACGGGCCAGCGGGTGGCGTGACCGCGCATATCGCCCATGCCGACGGGTCACAGACACATGCCGAGGGCACCCTGCTGATCGGTGCCGACGGGATACATTCCGCCGTGCGTGCGCAGATGCATCCCGATCAGCCGCCGATCCACTGGGGTGGTGCTTTGATGTGGCGCGGCACCTCGCGCGCAAAACCGGTGCGCACGGGGTCTTCGTTTGTCGGGCTTGGCGACCACCGCCAGCGCATGGTGATCTATCCGATTTCAGCACCCGACGCTGACGGCTTTGCCACGATCAACTGGATCGCCGAGGTAACGCTGGATGAAACCGAGGCGCGCAAAAGCGGTTGGTACAAGCCCGCGCAGCTGTCCGATTTTGCGCATCATTTCGACGGCTGGACCTACGATTGGCTTGACGTGCCTGCCCTGCTGCGCGGCGCATCCGAGATATACGAGAACCCGATGATCGACCGTGATCCCGTGTCGACTTGGGTTGACGGTCCGGTCGCCCTGATCGGGGACGCCGCTCATGCGATGTATCCCACAGGATCAAACGGCGCGAGCCAAGCGATCATGGACGCCCGAAACCTATGTGCACTTATGGTAAAGCAAGGCGTCACACCCGCCGCGCTGCGCAGCTTTGATGACACCTATTGCGGGCCTATTTCCGACCTCATCCTACGCAACAGGGGGGCGGGCCCGTTCGGGTTGTTGAACATGGTAAATGACCGCTGCGGCGGGACGTTCGACCGCATCGACGATGTCATACCTGCCGCGGAGCGGTCCGCGTATATGGCACAGTACAAAACCGCTGCCGGCTTTGCAGTTGACGCCCTGAACGCCGCTGACCCGACGCTGCCGCAAGGCGCACGGT
>OJDD01000255.1_pt1 | contig 15870 bp, 10 predicted proteins | sample 1592591 | NCBI WGS metagenome assembly OJDD01 (sample SAMN05416809, study PRJEB24817) | seawater metagenome | isolation source: Sea water | place: Canada:Atlantic | collected 2013-07 | reverse complement strand
AGATAGCGTAGCGTCTCGTGGGCTCGGAGATGTGTATAAGAGACAGCCTTCATTGGGGGCACTCATTACCTAAAGCACACATTTAATTAGAATGAGGTAAGCGTAGTTAATCGCTTGTTTAAAAACCCTGATTAACAATATTTTTATAATTTTAAACAACTAAATGTCTGAAATCTGACTTCGCTAGACATCCAGTATCTATTCTAACATACGCTGTTTAAGCTGCTCATAAGGTGTTTTACTCATGTGTGGAGCATGAGGCCTGAGAAAGTTTTAATAATCCTCCCACTGAGCTAGTTTCTTGTGTGGGTCGACATCATCGGTGTAGTTGAGCACTTGATGGAACTTAAATTTATCCGTTAGGTGAGAGCGTTCAACTTTTCCATTTAAACGAGGCGTTCCTTATTTGATATAAGCATGCTCCATCCCTAGGTCTTTAATATGCCAATGAAACCTTGTTTGGAACTCATGACCATTATCAGTACGTATTATCTTTATCCTAAATGGAAACTTTTCAACAACGTGATCAACAAAAGCAATTGAATCAGCACCAAAATGGTAGGTTTTTCTTAAATGGATGACCTTTTCTTCAATTTCCTGAGGGACACGTAATTTATGATTTTCAGGGCAAGGTCTGCTGTCGATTAAAGCATTGTCTTCCTTAGCAAGAGAAGCTCTTTTCCACGTATAAAATGTTTAACGGCAAATGCCAAAATAACGGCATGTCTTCGATATATTACCGATGTCTTTAGCGTGATTTAAAGCCTTTAGTTTTCTAGATATATCTCGTTGAGCTTGCTGATTCATAATCTCGACTCCTGATATTAGATGGTATTCAGTATAAACTGTCTAGCAAAGTCGAGATTTCTATACTATCCTTTAATTTTTTATAACTTGGCAAGATAGTTTGTAGCCCAGCTTTGCCATTAAGATTGATTCTTTGTTTAAGTCGGCCATCGTGACATCTTGTTCAAGAAAAAACAGTTTATCAATAGTTAACACCATATCGCGTCCATCAACCTTAAGCGAGAGTGAATTAATATCTAAGGGCTGGCGACTATTATTTAAGATAACGGCTAAGCGGAATAGGCGAATTAAACGTGTTAACATTTTATGGCTGACAATACGAATGTCAGGAAGTCGTCTGCGTCTAAATTTTTTTCGTCCATTGTCGACTATGATGGAAAGCAGAAGCTGCTCGTCTTGGTTATATCCAGCAAGGTCACTGTTGGCTAAAATATAGGCTGAGTGCTGCTGGAAGTCATTAATACTAATTTGTTGGCCAATTTCATATAAATAAGCAGCCTCAAGTAATAAAGTTTTAAGCTTTGAGGATGTTAGGTTCCAACCTTTTGAGGCTTGATTCCATAATAGCTCACAAGTCTCTGCTACTTGTTGAGCTTGTCGACGGTCAACGTGGTAACGACTTTGCAAACTTTGGCGAGTACGTAGTCGTGTATCTCCTTGTTGATTCTGTTGCTCCATTTCAAACAATACGCCCTCTCGCAAAGCAGCAGAGCAGAACGTCAAAGACGTTAAGTTTAGGCTCTTCATAATGGCAATCATAATGGCTAAACCGGCTGGTAAAACAGTAGCTCTAGCATCGTCAATGCCGACCAATGAAAGTTTTGAGATTCCCTCACTCTGGCACAATAAATTTTGCAATTTGACTAAGCTACTTAGCTCTAGACGTTCGGTTGTTTCGCTTACTAAACCGATCGCCTTAAAAAGAGCTTTGGCGGTGCCTGATGTTGCAAATATCTTACTTTGGTGACTCGTTTTAAACTGATGAGAACATTGCTCAAGTTTTTGTAACGCGGATACCTCAGCACGTTTAAACGATTTTTGATTCACGCCTTTACTGAAATAACGCTCAGTAAAGCTGATGCAGCCCATGTTTTTGCTATCTCTATATTGAGTTTCAGTGCCTTCTCCGAGCACTATTTCAGTACTGCCGCCACCTATATCAACCACCAAGCAGGAATCTTTGATTTCTTCGCTTCGCACTACACCTTGGTAGATTAATCTTGCCTCTTCAGACCCTGAAATTATTTCAATAGGAAAGCCTAAAGAGTGCTCTGCGAGCGAGAGAAAAGCATTTCGGTTAACTGCCTCGCGTAAGGTATGAGTGGCAACAACACGACATTTTTTAATTTGGTGTGCTTTTATTGTGGCGCCCATTTCTTCAAGACTGCTTGCTGCTCTTAGCATCGCCTCGTAGCTTAATTCATTAGCCTTATTGAGACCCGCTCGTAAGCGTACGCGGTGCTTTACCTTATGAAAGGGTTCAAGCTTGTCTGCATATAAGCGGGCAATAATTAAATGAAAACTATTAGAGCCTAAATCTAAGGCCGCAATTAATTCAGGTTTAGCATCAATATTAAGGTCATTCATTTCTTATCAAACTCAAGTTCTTTTAAATAAGTATATACCGATATTTGAGAGCGAATCTTTCGTTTATTGCCCCGTGGTAAGTATTTATTCTGCTGCTTTTTATCAATAATTCTAGCTTTTGTCTTATCAGACCACTGAAGGTTAAATACATGAATAATTTGTTGCTTGATAGTGGGATCATAAATAGGACAGCCAACCTCTACGCGTCGCTCGATATTACGGGTCATCCAGTCTGCTGAACTGATGGTAACGCGAGGGTCTCCATTATTATGAAAAACAGTAAACCGTGTGTGCTCTAAAAACCGGTCCACGATAGAAATCACTTCAATATTTTCACTAAGTCCTTCAACACCAGGGATCAAGGTGCACATACCTCTCACTACCATCTTAATTTTTACACCGGTACCACTTGCCTCGTACAATTTATCAATAACTTGCTTATCATCAACGTTATTCATTTTAATAAGAATTTCAGCCTTGTGCCCCTTCTTGGCCAGCTTTATTTCATTATCAATCGACTTATTAATCCAATCCCTCGTGCCGATAGGGGAAACAACTAAATGTTTAAACGCAGTCTTTTTATAACTGTGAGCAATAAAATCAAAAACAAGCGCGACTTCATTTGTAATATTTCCATTGTTAGTAAATAAACTAAAGTCGGTATAAATTTCAGCTGTTTTTTCGTGAAAGTTACCCGTACCAACATGGGCGTAGTGGGTTCGTTTGTTTTTTTCATGTCGGCCAATCAAACACAACTTACTGTGGCATTTAAGCGATGGTACGCCAAAATGAACCTTAACACCCGCTTCGGTTAATATACGTGCCCATTTCATATTGGCCTGCTCATCAAAGCGTGCATGGAGCTCAATAACAGCGAATACTTGCTTACCATTTCTCACTGCATTGATGAGTGATTTAATTAACCGACTGTTACTGGCTACTCGATAGATGCAGATTTTAATTTCAAACACATTCGGATCAAAAGCGGCCTGGCGTATCAATTCCGTAAAATGATCAAACTTGTGATAAGGATAAAAGAGCAGAATATCTTGTTCTTTTATTGCATCAAAAGGGCAGGGGTGACGGGCAAAGTGCTTAGAAACCAAAGGCATAATTGGTGGGTTTTCAAGCTGTTTACGCCCTACATTAGGGAAGCCAATAAAATCTCGAAAATTATGATAACGGCCTCCTGGCACAACACTATCATGACGTGTAATGCCTAGTTTTGATTTCAGCATGTCGATGGCATGATCCGGCATTGTTCGTTCGTACACAATTCGAACAGGCTTGGCATGTAGGCGTTGCTTTAACCCAATAGATAACTTTTCTAAAACGGACAAATCAATGTCGTCGGTCAAGCCGAAATCCGCGTCGCCCGTTACCTTCATAGAGTAAACATTGCACACCTTGTAGTTAAAATAGGCGGCAAAAATATTATCTATGCAGTAGCGAATAATATTGTCGGACATAATAATATCTCGTCGTCGTTTACCTTTTTCACGTGGTAATTCAATAAAACGAGGTGAATCTGTCGTTGGTATCGCAATGGCTGCATACTGTATGCTTTTACCAACCAGCATTTCACAAATTAAATAGGTTAAGTCATCTTTTAATAAGGCCGCTAAATTAGTATTTTTATTGATAATGATAGGCTCAATAAAACCTTGTAGATGATTAGTGAAGTATTTTTGCAACCAATTTCCTTGCTCAGGACTCAGCTGGTTTTCATTAATTAAGAAAATGTTTTTATGCGCGAGCCCTTTTAGTACTTCATGGTAAGTGACATCAAATTCTTCTTGGAGCCTTAAGACTTTTTTTTGTATATCGCGTAACAAGTTTTTGGTTGGTGTCTGCTCATCTAGGTTTTTCTCAATAAGGACACGACGTTTAACATTAGCAACACGCACCCTAAAAAACTCATCTAGATTGTTTGAAAAAATTCCTAAAAATCGGACTCTTTCTATAATAGGCGTAGATTTATCAGCAGCTTCTTGAAGGACTCGTTGGTTAAAGGACAGCCAGCTGAGCTCCTTTGCAACATATTTAGTCCCAATTTTTTTGATCACCTAATTACCTAAGCCGTTTACTAAAAGCCTCATTATCTAGAGGTAAGATGACAGGTTCGTGACAGCGATCATAGAAGGCGGATCGTGCTGCAAAATAAATAAACAGCTTGTTGATCCAAGTTAAAGAAAGTAAGGGAGGAAAGCGGCGTTACCATATATTTTGTTGATTTTTGGCCGATATTCAAGAGAGCTACTAATCGACAATATACGCGGTGTAATAGAACTATGGCTTTCGTAGGGAAGCCTTTTAAAGACATTTCGGTGAATGAGGGCTATTATACCTTCGCAATAGCCATGCAGTGTTATGTGCCCAATAATTTGATCTGGGTAAAGCACGAGATTAAATTATTGGGCAGGGCCTTATTTTTTATACTATATTAGACGGTTTTTCTGCACTACTTGGATTAGCTTCATAATGTATAACTTGAGGCTCGGAGTAGTTAGGAACATCATCATAACTAAAGGCGGCGTAATATTTTGAAATTTTGCTAGAGCCAAAGCTGTCGTAGGTGTAATTATCTGAACCGGCATAGAGCTTGACGCCATCATACGGTGAACGGGGAGGGCGAAACCTATTACGCACAATGTAAGTACCTACAAAAGCCTCGGTGGATGGGTTTGCCCACGTTAATTTCATCCGGCCATTGTCATTGCTTGCTTTTAATTGAGTCACCGGTGCGGTCGGTTTTTTCCGGCGCTTGATATATTTAACGACTAATTTTACTTCGTTCTTATGGCCAGCCTCATGCCAGTCAATTAATTTTGCATAAGACTCTGATTCAGAGGTAGCTCGTATTACAAAAGCAGCTGTTTCATTAGATTCGTGTTTTTCCTCTAATGTTAATTGGCTATATTTGTCGAAAATGAAGTATTGTTTTTGCTTGCGAACAAGGTCTTGTGTGGTTGCTTCATAGCCAACATATTCGATATTATTACGGTTCCTAATATCAGAATAGCTGATGGTGTTGATATCAACAAATTCAATGTTAAAGCAGATATCACGGTCACTGGGTGGTGTGTTTTTATTTTGTAAGCAAATAAAAGCTTCGGTGATAATCGTTTCGTCTGGGTTTGGTAAATTGTAGAGGTTAAACTCGATATAACCGTATGTTTTTCCATCGCTTTCGCTGAATCCAGACAGTAGCTTGTTTTCAACAATACCTTTTTTTGACAGACTACATAGCCGTGTAGGTGATAAGACCACCTCCGTTTCAGGTACGGTATAAATGACCTCAAGATGCGGGCGGTAATGTATTCCACCGCCAAATTTTCCATAACCAACGTCGAATTGCATCATTTGTGAGTCACGCCCTAGGGGTAATGTTTTAGGGCCGTCTATGCGAAATAATACGGAGCGTTTTGCCAGGTTTGATTCTAGGATTCGACACTCATGTGAGGTAAATGTCCAGTGACTCCAGATGCCTTGTGTTAAGGCGTCTGATGGAACTGTTTCACCTAAGGTTTCAATGCTTTCTGCTTGTTCAATATGGTCAAAGTCGGTTATATCGGCCACACTATCTTGCTCTAAAAATGAAATGGACCAATCTCCAAACTGTTCAATTTTTGCAGCGACGCGGTTCATTGGATAGAGTGAAGCTCTTGCTGATTTAATAACGGCATTCTCAGGGATGTTATCTAAATTAAACTCGAGAACGCCAGTACAGATACCTTTGGATTGGTTGATACCGATAAACAGCGAATTGTGTCCAAAATGTTGGCGGTTTTGTTCGCCTGTATATTGGCCGACATAGCCAACGTTGGATTTGCCGGGGAATAACACCCTAGAAAACTCATTGTGATCCAGTAATGTTTTTAATCTAATTTTTGTAGCAAAAGGTGATTTTATGTTGCTTACGCGATGAACCGCGCGAATGTAGTAAAAATACATCGTGCCGCTGTTAAGCTCTATATCTGTAAACTCTTGTGCATGGGTAAGACCGACTAAATTACTCTCAGTGCAGGCTTGTTTGTTTTTAGTATTACGATAGATTTCAAAATAAATATCGTCATCTTTTTCATACGTCCACGTTAACGTGACAGATTTGCTTTCAATGTTGAGGATATTCAGTTCAGAAACACGTTTGGGGGCAAGTGGAGAGTAATTAATCGCTTCGCCTAATGCATACTGTACGGCCGGTATATTCTCATTAATAGACTGGGTCATATTTTGCATATAGTCGGGGATGTTACGTGTACCCACTTCGACAACGGTAGCAAGAATGCCTCGACTATAATAATATTCTCGACCGCTTCCACCGATCAAATTGGTGGGTGGTTTGCCACGATGAATACCATATTTACGCCCCGTCACTTTATAGATTTTTCTGGCCATATTGGCACAAAGCATATTCAGGTCTGTGCCTTCGTGTTCGGCTTCATGATTAAACTTATGGGCAGGGAAAAAAACATTTCCCTGCGAGTGATAATCTAAAGCAATAGTAATGTTTTCATGACTGTCCACAAATTGCTTAATGGCTTGAGTTTCAGGTTCACTAAAGGCCTGGGGGCCACTATAGACGTTTGATGAAGTATTTTTTGAGCCTGGGAAACCTACGCTAAAGTTACGATTAAGGTCGACACCATAGGTACCATCGTGATTGAGACGACGGTTTTTTCGCCAGAATGAAAAGTGCTTCATAGAGTATTCGAAGCCATCTGGGTTTAAACACGGCACCATATAAAGCGTGTTACGACTTAAGATATTGATAAGCTGCGGGTTGTACTCATGGTTATCGACGATATATTCAATAAACTTAACGGCTAGCTCGTTTCCAATCCATTCTCTGGCGTGAATGGTGCCCGTATATAAGAGGGCAGGTTTTGATTCTGCTTTTTCTACATCAAAAGAAGCGGTGATCAGCATAATGTCACGTTGTTCGTGAGTGCTTCCAATGCTCTGAAGTTTGAACAAATTAGGGTGCTGGGAAACAACGTGTTGTAGATATTGCTCGGTTTCTTGGTATGTATTGTATTGTTTTTTCACTGCAGTCGTTTCTTTTTAAGTAAAGGGGAGCGTTAGCTCAAAGGCACTTCTTGGGTCGTATAAAGCCAGCCAGATAATGCTTATTGGAGCGATGCTAACACGTTGATAAAATTAAGTTAGCATTCATACTAGCTTGCTTGCGATACGTTTTTATCGCAATTGGTTTGTTGAGTTTATGAATCAAAGCTTAGCGACTCCTATCTATAATGCAATGGGCAACATATCATTTGCTAAGCCTTTGATACTCCGTGGTTGCTTTTTCACCGTGAGTTGCAAGCACAATAAACCCGGTAGTAATGTTGTTACTTCGTCCGCTCTTCCTTTAAAGGTGCCTGCATTACCCCATATCGCGATGGTTTTTTCAGCGCGTTGATGGCTTTCTAATAAGCTGACGTCATTATATGTGCCGACTGGGTCACAGGCTTTTTTTACTTCAGAAATATTATTCGCACGGTACGCAAAAAGACTGCCAAGAATAATGCCACCATAGCCATGCTGTTTGGCATATGCGCTACACTTTTTTATTAATGCATCATCCTCATGATCATCTGCACGAGTTGGATGTAAAGTAATAAAAAACAAAACCGGTTTGTTAATATCCCAAGTTCGGCTCAGTGAATAACGGTATGTGTCATCGGTGGGAGGTATGACAGATGAACGGCGGGCGTTTGGGCTAATCTGCTTAGTTGTTTGAATAGGTCTATTTGAGGTGATGAAAGATGCTTGTGAGTAGGGTTTTTTACGACCTAAATTGTCTTGAAAATTCCAAATATCACTCGGCCACTCCTCTTCATTAAGGTCATCTTCTAAGAGCTTGTTAGTCTTTGTTTCGGCAAGCGGTGTAAAACAGTCAGCATCTGAGCTAGGTGTATATTGTCCAAAGGTAATTTGGCGCATGGTTCTTAAGATGTGGGGTGAAATTTTACCAAGCTCTTCCCAGTTATTCATGGGAATATTAGGTTTTTTAAACTGCCCATTGCCGAATAGCCACATCAAATATTGGCCTATCCAATCTCTAATATAAGGGAAGGCTGCAAAGGCTGTTGCACACTCTAGTATCCTATACTTTCCATCTTTGCCCACCGCGATATCGCAGGCCCAGTATTCCGCTTTTGCGGCTTTAGAAACACGCACGGCCAAATCTAGAACTTCCTTAGGTATATCTTGATAATCCATACTGCCACCTTGACTGGTATTGGTTAACCATTCTCCTTCAGGCGGGCGGCGCCAAAAAGCACAGGCAGGTTCGTGACCGATTAACATAACGCGAATGTCGGCAGACATGGGAATAAAATCCTGAACATAAATGGGGTTGTATTTTTTGCTTTCCAAGAGTTGTTTGGCTTCATTAAAGCTATCGACTTTATGAACAAAATACCCGCCATAATTTGAAGGGCCGTACGATTTCTTTATAATTTTAGGGTAACGAGCTTTTCTAAGAAATTGATAGCCTTTTTTTTGGTCATAAAAAATATTGGTTGGTGGGATAGGGATGTCATATTTTTTACAAAAACGGGTGACGTTTTCTTTAGATTTATTAGAAAACTGGGTGTCTAGTGAGGGCACAAAGCGGACCTTAGGGAGTTCATTGGAGATATCACGAAATGTTTCATAGGCCGTCGCAGGCACGTTACCAATTAAGACCTCAATTTTTTTGCTTTTAATCTCGTTAATAAGGCGTTGTTTATCATTTTTCCAATGATAGGTCACCGTTTCAATTTTATCTGGCCAACCTTTAAAATTAGATTTATTAAAGAATTGCAAAACGTAATCCATGTATAGCAAGCCTAGTTTGGGACGTTTTTGTTTCTTGGTCATTTATGCTTCCTGTAATTTCTTTTCAATTAGGTTAACGATAGCGTTAATTTTTTTTTCATTAAAATCTAGCCCGAGCTGTTCTTGCTCAGGTGTTGCAAACGCAGGAATACCATTAACTTCCAAGACGACATATTGCTCACGTTCTTGGTCATAAATCATATCGACGCCAGCAATTTCTAGATCGGTTAGACTGGCGGCCCTTTTAGCTAGATTGACCAGCTCATCATTTGGTTCGCGTAATAACAATTTACCGCCACTGGTAATGTTGGTTTTCCAGTCGCCGGGAGGGGCTTGGCGGCCATAACAGCTGATGTACTCACCATCGACAATATCAACCCTGAAGTCGGTGTTGTCGTAATCAATAAAGCGTTCAACGTAAAAGTGCCGAAGGTCGGTATGTTTGATAAAAGGTATTAGCATATCAAGGGCAGCATCGTTTTCAATTTTAACGAGTCCCATGCCCCCCCAGCCTTCAGTAGGTTTGTAGATAATTTTGCCACCCCATTCCTTTAATATTCTATGTAGTGTATTAACATCATTGCGGTGACATAACTCGTATTCTGGCGTTATGATGCCATTACGTTGCAATAAATGAGCTGTTTTAAACTTGTCCTCAGTTAGATTAAAGGCCTTATAGTTATTAATAATGGGTATATATCGATCAAGAGTCTCATAAAGATACAGTTGGTATTGTGTTTGTTGGCCAGCATTGTAGCTAAAGAATAAATCTAACTCTTCCATCCTAATGCCTTCACAATAAATAACACCATTTATGGCGGTTGCATTTCTTAAATTTAGGTTGGTAATTGCAGAAATATCCCGTTCTTGTAACTGGGCAATCATTGAGTCTTGAATGACATCACCACCACCATTTTGATATAACCACAACCCGATCTCATAAGTAGACATGTTTTAATCCTTATATGAAGCGTATCTATAGGATTAAAGCAATATTAATACCAAGCCTTTTAAGTCTTTGTTAAAGCAAGTTTTAATTTATTTTCTTTACGGTTAATTGCACCATGTAAGAGCTTTCGCCTTAGAATGGTGCGGTGCAAAAAATTAAACGCTATTTTTTTAAATAGTTGTTTGAAAATGCGATATATTTCATAAGAGGGTTAAGTAAGAATGGTTACTGCTTAAATGGTTGAGAAACACAGCTTGTGTTCATTCTCGGTTTGGTAACTATTTTTGGGCATTAAATAATATGGTGAATAATGGAATGGACTTTTCTGAATTAGCAAAATTAATTAATATTAACTCCTACACCAAGAATAAGCAGGGTGTGGACAAAAGTGGTGTTTTGTTTCGGCAATGGATGGAAGAGATAGGCTTCGCCACCTATGTTTACCAGCGGGAAATAATAGGGAATCATTTATTGTTTACCTCAACTCAATCAGCGGGTAAAAAATTACTGTTGTTGGGGCATTTAGATACTGTTTTTCCACCCATGAGTTTTGAAACCTTTAGTGAAGATGAGCAGTGGATTTATGGTCCAGGAGCTTGTGATATTAAAGGCGGTAATTATGTGGCTCTTTGCGCCTTAAGGGCTGTTGAAGCTGCTTGTGGCCAAATTGGCAATATAGATATGTTGTTGGTTAGTGATGAGGAGACCGGCAGTGATGATTCCAAACTTATCAGTCAACAATTAGCGGAACAATATGACTATGTGTTGGTGTTTGAGGCCGCAGGAAAGAATAATGAATTAGTGACAGGGCGCAAAGGCGTGGGAACATTCTTTATTGATATTAAAGGCAAAGCCGCGCATGCTGGGAACCACTATTCTGAAGGCATTAATGCCAATTTAGAAGCGGCATATAAATGTATTCAGCTGACCGAATTGACCGACTTAGAAAAAGGTACCACAGTGAATGTTGGTAAATTCGAGGGAGGTATCGGCGCAAATACCATTTCTCCCCATGCTCGTTTAATTGTTGAAATGCGTTATACCCATGTAACTGAAAGGGACCGAGTGCTTGAAGCCATGCATTCGATTGCCCATGCACATGAAGTTAAGGGAATTGATGCTAGCTTATCTGGTGGCATTCAGCGCGATGTAATGGAACCCAATGAAAAACAGTTAGCGTTTTTAAGAGAACTAGAAACCATCACCGGTGATCAACTCTTAACAGAGCAGCGTGGTGGTGTTAGTGATGCAAATATTTTTGCCGCGAAAGGCTGTATTACCCTAGATGGCTTTGGCCCCTTTGGTGATGGGGACCATACTATTCATGAACGAGCGAATAAAAATAGCTTTAAAGTGCGTATTGAGCAAGTCAGAAAAATATTAATGCATTATAACCAAGGCTTGGAAAAAGATTAGTGTGACTAACTCAAAGTGTAAAGTAACCGGGCCGATAGCGTAGGCATACGAAAAAAAACTGCATCACTCTTTATTAGGCTAGTCATGTGGCCGAATATTAAAGAGGGTACTTAACCAACAACGCAAGTTGAGCAATAAAACAACCACTTTTGCACGGTGACCTTTTTCGATATTGCGGTAGATGGGATCTAGAGTTTTTATATCACTAGGAAAGCACACATTTTTACGCTGACTCTCTCTTCTAGTAAGGTGATGTAACATGTTTGAGAAAATCGACCTTGCCTGTCTATGTATCGTTATATTGAAAACAATTATCAACCTCAGCTTGTCCCCTCTTTAATTCTTAAAACTGAATGTGAAGGGTAGCGTTCACCTCATTTTACGGCTAAAGTGACGATTCTAAAAAGACTTGGGCAGTTGCTGTATACCATTTAAAACTCAGTTTAATATAATTAGAAGGTCATTAAGTTTGAAAGGTATTAAGAAGATGTTCTTGAACTCAAAGTGAGTTTGACGATGAAAGGGATATCCATAACCGTGGACTTAAACTACAACTTTATACAATCAGCTGACAAACCCAGCCCCCCTAGAGGCTAATCAAATAAGAAATTGGAGCAACGTTTACTCTAAGGACTTAAAAAATTCGGCAACTTGGCCCAAGTATTGAGCAAGCATTGAATAAAATTAACTGAGCAAATAATGAAAACAGCTAAAAGCCCCTGTATTAATATCTGTGAATTTGCCGGCTCCAACGGATGGTGCACTGGCTGTGGGCGGACTCGAGAGGAGTGCCGGCAATGGAAGAATTTAAAGCCCTATACAAAACAAACGCTTCAAAAAGAGCTTGATAAAAGAGTGTCTAAAATGACGGTTACCAACAAGTGACGGAACTCAAAGGGAGTTGGAGTATTCTAAAAAACTGATTTAGCCTAGTTTAGGAAACGGTTTGTTCTAGGTAGTTATCAATTTAAAGGGTATTCGTACCCTTGCAGCTGAAAATTGTCATCCTTCTGACGCTTCTTTGTCATCATCATTGGGTACATTCATTGCAAACTCTATTGGATGAATGTCTTGCTGAATACTCTACAAATATCTCGTTTAGATTCTCGTTTGAAAAAAGTTTTTGGGTGGTCCCGTATTGGGCTGTTTAGAGCGTGCAATAAGCAAAATGTGGTCTATCTCTTATTAACGTTATTTGTTTCATTAGGTCTATTTGCTGGTGAAGAAAAACCCTTAGCGGTCGGGCACCAAATTGGCTTGAGTAGCTATGAACTATATGCGACGCCGAAGCTGATAGCTGGTATTGAAGATAATGCGTCTGGCTTAACCTATGACAGTAATACCAATACATTATTTGCTGTCGTTAATAACCCAGAAACCCTACTTGAGCTGACAAAAGACGGTGAGCTAATTCGTCGTATTGACTTAACTGGCTTCCACGATACAGAAGGGGTGATGCATTTAGGTGGCGAACGATATGCCGTGGTTGAAGAGCGGAAAAGAACGTTGGTGATGTTTGATATTAATGCACAAACAAAAGCTGTTAATAGAGCAGGGTTGAAGAGTTTTCAGCTAGCTATTACATCGGGTAAAAATAAAGGCTTTGAAGGTTTATCTTATAATCAAGAAAGTGGAGATTTATTTATCATTAACGAGAAAACACCTCGTCAACTAATAAAGCTTTCAGGTTTTGTTGAGTCATCTGATATCGCTATTTCAACACCGTTTTCATTAGAAGAGAACCCTTTTGGCGGTGATGATTACTCAGGGGTGCATTATGACGGTCAGACAGGTCATCTAATGCTCTTGAGTGATGAATCGCATCAAATTGTTGAAGTAAATAAAGAAGGTGTTGAAATCAGCCGATTGGATTTGAGTAGAGGGAATGCTGGTTTGCATGATGATGTGCCGCAGGCTGAAGGCATAACAATGGACAAAGACGGTGATATTTATGTTATCAGCGAGCCAAATTTATTTTATCGTCTTAAGAGTAAAGAGCGCTTGATAAAAGTGGCTTCAAGCAATAACTAGTCGAGTTAAGTCAAGTTGGCTGTCGCATGATTTTGTGATTATTTAATGAAAGGCATTGCTGATGAGTGTAATGTGCATTTTTCAACAGTTAGCCAAGTAATTTAAAAAGCAGAAATGCGTGCTTGCAAGACCTGACCCTGTTTTTCTGTTTTTTTTGCTGTTTTTTGGGGGAGGAGGAGCAGTTTGTGCTTGCCAGCGCGTCGCTATTTTTGCGAAAGCTTGTTTGAGGCATAACAACCAAGAGCTTAAAGGGTAAAGGCCCTTTTAAATTATAGGTCAGCCTCTTTTTATACGCACTACTTTCATAACTTCTAAATCAATGCCAGCAACAGATTCTTGTGCTGGGTAATAAGTCATGTTTACTCGGGCACCTTTTAAGCTCTGGTATTTGCTTTTGCGCTTGAATTTAAAGGGTACATTGCAACCTTCTACCATTAATGTATGTAAAATCCAGTCGCCCTGATGTCGTTGAACATGTGACATAACCTTCATTAATTCTGAGTGAGTTAGGCTTGAGTGTTTTTCGACTAGTTTTTTGGGGTCAGATTGCATGTTTTCAATTATTTATTTAGCCAATAGTCGTCAATGGAATTTATTGGTTTCTTGTTAAGAACGGGGGTGACTGCCTTCTGAATCATCAAAATCAAGGTGGCTTTCCCCTTGATCTCAAGGCCGTGTTCCCTTTAATTAGAAAATGTGTTTACGTCTATAATAGACACATTAATTATTCTGTAGTGCAGCAATACGTTTTTCAAGCGGTGGGTGAGACATAAAGAGCTTTTTGACCTGCCCCCCATTAATACCAAACGCAGCTAATTCTTCTGGCATATCGGTTGGTTCGTGGCTACGTTGTAAAGCTCTTAATGCGGCAATCATTTTATCTTTGCCAGCTAAATTTGCGCCGCCTTTATCGGCATGAAATTCACGATAGCGCGAGAACCACATGACGATCATAGACGCTAAAAAGGACAGCACAACCTGCGCTAGCATCTGAGTCACAAAATAACCAATCCCATGGCCACGTTCATTTTTAAGAATAACCCTATCAACAATATGGCCAATGACAGAGGCAAAGAAATAAACAAAAGTATTCACCACACCTTGCATCAACGCCATCGTAATCATATCGCCATTCGCAACATGGCTAACCTCGTGCCCAAGCACGGCCTCTACTTCATCTTTACTCATTGCGTTAATTAGGCCAGTACTCACGGCCACTAAGGCGTTGTTCTTATTCATGCCCGTCGCAAATGCATTGGGAGTCGGGTTGTTAAAAATGCCGACCTCAGGCATGCCAATACCTGCTTTGTCGGCTTGCTTTGATACTATAGAAACAAGCCATTCCTCAGTTGAATTTTTTGGCTGCTCAATGACTTGAACCCCCATAGAACGTTTAGCCATGGATTTTGACATCGCTAAGGAAATCACCGAGCCTGTCGTGCCAACGACCATAGAGATAATCAACAAAGCATTTAGGTCTAAATCCACCCCATTAGACTGCAAGGTGCCGGACAAGCCAAATAGACTAAATACAACACTGATAACGATCATAATGGCCACATTAGTGGCTAAAAATAAAGCAATGCGAGTCATGATAGTAATTTCCTTAATCTGTATATAAACAGTATTTTGGGGTTGATGTTTGGTAAATTCAAGTCATGCCCGATTAGTTATAAAAAATGATGGGGTTCGGCTACAGAACCAATAATAAATCGAATCTGCCCCTGTTGATTCAAGGACTGACATGGTTTTAAGTAGAGAAAGTTAAGCTTGGCAGCCCTTGATATTCATAAATGGGTAAGTTTTCAATTTATTGTGATATTCGCGTTCTTTTCGGGTACTAGGAATAACTAAATTTATAAGGTATAAGTTATCAAAATAATGGTTAAGATACGTTAAATAAACGAATAAGGACAAGATAATGAATCACTCAATTTACGATATAGCGCTAACTAAAATTGACGGTAGCGAATCGACCCTTTCTGACTACCAAGGAAAGGTTATGCTGATTGTTAATGTAGCCTCTAAATGCGGCTTAACCCCTCAATATGAAGGTTTAGAAGCGCTTTATCAGACGTATCAAGACAAAGGCTTGGTGGTATTGGGTTTGCCTTGTAATGATTTTGCAGGGCAAGAACCGGGCAGTGATGCTGAAATACAAGCATTTTGTTCAACAAACTATGCCGTCAATTTTCCGCTGTACAGTAAAGTAAACATAAATAGCAGCCCAAGACACCCGCTATACGAATGGCTTA
>OJDD01000253.1_pt1 | contig 16041 bp, 15 predicted proteins | sample 1592591 | NCBI WGS metagenome assembly OJDD01 (sample SAMN05416809, study PRJEB24817) | seawater metagenome | isolation source: Sea water | place: Canada:Atlantic | collected 2013-07 | reverse complement strand
GGGCTCGGAGATGTGTATAAGAGACAGCCCCAAAAGAGCAGCCCCGCCAATCCCAGCTGAAAGATCAGAACGCCGCCCAGAACCCGTGCCACGGGTGGGCGTTTGGAAGGATCACGTCGCAGTTTCATGTGGTTTTCGAAGGCGTGCTAAGGGCAGGGTTTTCGGTCACGATATCATGGGGCGCAGTGTCATCGCGGTCATCATGCGCGTCCTCATCAACAGATGTGCCCTTCATCGCCGCATCCATGTCACGCATCGCCAGCACCGCGGCCCGCAGTTCGGCAAGGGTGAGTGTTTCCTCGATCGCGCTGCCCTCGCGGCCTTCGCGGATCGCGCCTTGGGTAATGGCGAGAATGAAGACCAACACGGCGGGCAACAGATCAATGGCAATCGCGCCGGCCCAGGAGGGCACGAAGTTGCGCGCGTATTTGATCACCGCATCGGCGCTGGAAATCGGGGTGTAGGTCGTCTCTGTTGGCGGGGCCATGGCCAGCACGTCTTGGGCCGCGCGCTCCAGTGTGGCGGCACGTTGGGCCAGAACCTCAAGCACGGCACTGATGGTCGAGGCCTGATTGCCCCGCACCTCGACACTGCTGCCATCCAGTTCGGGCAGCACGACAGAGGCCGACAGATCCTGCGCGGCGCGTTCGACCAGCGGGGCGACCGACAGTTGCCGCAAGCGCGTGATCAACCCGGCAAGCCGTACCGCCTGTTCGGAAAATTCGACCGATCGCGCTTCCACCGGACCGGGCTCGACCGTCAGCGCGCGCATCCGGCTAAGGATCTGGTTGCCCTCGACAAAGGCGTCGTTGACCAGCGGGGTCTGGGTGGCGATCTGCGCCTCCAGCCCCGACAGCTCTGCTGATTTCTGCCGCAGCACGCGGAACACGGCACCACGCCCCGCCAAGCCCGACAGCCCGCCCGTGGCCTCCTGTTCGCTCAGATCCTCGAAGCTTTGACGGACACGGGCAACATCCCGCTCCAAGCCTTGGGCGGAAAGGGTGATCTCATGCGCGCGCTCTAGCGAGCCTTGGTAATCCTGCACGGTCTCGGCCAGATGCTGTTCCACCGCTGCAGATCCGGCAAGGGCGGCGGCGTTCAGCCAGCTCGACATCGCGATGATCGCGACGCTTCCCAGCGACATGGCCCCCAACAGCCCAACCCGCGCGCGGGCGCTGCGCACCGCCGGAAACAGACGCAGCATATAGGACCAGAACACAAAGATGCCCACGGAAACAGCAGCGGAATAGGCGATCGCGGCAAAGGCCGACATCGCCCCGTTGTCATCCAGCAAGGACGACACCCCAAGATAGGTGTAGATGCCCGACGCCACCGCCAGCACCCCAAGCGCTGTGCCCGAAAACGTATCGAGCCAGCCCAGATGCCCTTCGAGTTCGCGCGCATAGCGGATGCCGCGCTGTTGATGTGTCGAGTTTTCGCCGTCGCGCGCCATATGCCCACCCTGTTTTCTTTTGAACTAGATAGGTTGCGCGCTGCGGATTACCAAGCGCTTGCCTGATGTTCATGAATTGTTCATATTGCACCCATGACCCAGACCGACCTGATGACCGCCCCGACCTTGCAACCCGGACAGTTGATTGCCCGTGGTGTGACCCGCCAGCTTGCCGCACTCGGTTTCGCGAGCGTGGAAGAGTTGGTGCCGACACGCGGCCTGCGGGTGGATGTGATGGCGCTTGGCCCCAAGGGGGAGGTCTGGATCGTTGAATGCAAATCCAGCCGCGCCGATTTCATGTCCGACAGCAAATGGGAAGGGTACCTCGAATGGGCCGACAGGTTCTTTTGGGCAGTGGATGCGGATTTCGACGTCGACCTGCTGCCCGAGGACACCGGCCTGTTTATCGGCGACAGCTACGGGGCCGAACTCGTGCGCATGGGGCCGGAAACCCGACTGGCTGCCGCGCGCCGCAAAAAGATGACCCATCTCTTTGCCACCCATGCCGCGCGCAGGCTGCATATGCTGCGCGACCCCCATGCCATGCCGCAGTGGGGCTGAAACTTTCCCAAATGGAGAATATCCCGGGGGTGCCGCGCAAAGGCGCGGCGGGGGCTGGCCCCCATCCCGACCGGGCAACATGCGTTAGCGCTTGTTCTTGCCAGCTTTGCCCGCACGATGGGCGGCGGCCATGATCTCTTCCGCGATTTCAACGGCTTCATCCGTGGTGAAATCCATCGGGATCTCGATCCCGCCTTCCGCTTCGATGAACAGCCGGACCATGCCCTTATCGGTTGGCCCGATTTGCAGGTTGGCTTCAATGTCGCGTTCTGTGTCGATGCCCATGAGGTTTCTCCGAAACTGTGTCAGGTCCCGTACCCTGCGGCGGTGGAAATGGCAAGTTTTGCCATTCTCACCTGCGACAGGACAAATCGAAGTTTGCGACGGATATGTGCTTGCATTCCTTTTTCATGAACGCTAGATCGACCGCAGTGCCGCCTTAGCTCAGTTGGTTAGAGCGCCTGATTGTGGATCAGGAGGTCCCTGGTTCGAGACCAGGAGGTGGTACCACTCCCCCCCCGAAAAAATTAGAGCATATTTCTGTGCGGCGTGATGTTTTCGTGCGCCGTGCCTCGGCACTGTGGCGCATAGGCTGCGCGCGTTACTCGATCGTGACGCTCTGACGTAGCTCGCCTGTCATCCGGTCAAAGATCAGAATCACATCTTCTTGTGTCACCACAGCATACCAGTCTGGACCTTGGGTGAAGGTCACCGCTTTTTCGCCGTCGGGCAGGGTGATAGAGGCCGGTAAATCGGGGCTCTTGTTCGAGAAGCGGATGACAAGTAGCCCGATCACGACTAGAAGGCCGAAAATCATTGTGGCGGTCAGCACCGTCACCAGCCGCCGCAGGAATTTGATGTTCGGGGGCTCGGAAGGATCAGTCATGTCGCACCGTCAAATTACGTTTACCATCGCGGACAGCCCGCCACCTCGCCTTGATAAGGCGCTTGCGCGCGATGTGCCAGAGGATGCGAACCTGTCGCGTACACGGCTGGGGCGTTTGCTGGAACAAGGGGCCGTGCGTGTCGACGGGGCAGTGGTAACCGACCCGCGCAGCCGTGCCGAAGCGGGGCAGCAGATCACCGTCGATGTGGAAGAGGCCGAAGACAGTCATATCCTCGCCGAGGAAATCCCGTTGGAGGTCGTGTTTGAAGACGCGGATCTGATCGTGATCAACAAGCCCGCAGGCATGGTGGTTCACCCTGCGCCGGGCAGCCCGTCGGGGACGTTGGTCAATGCGCTGCTGGCGCATTGCGGCGATGACCTGTCGGGGGTGGGCGGCATGAAACGCCCAGGGATCGTGCACCGGATCGACAAGGATACCTCGGGTCTGCTGGTTGTCGCCAAGTCTGACGCAGCCCACCACGGGCTGGCCAAACAGTTCGAGAAACACTCCGTTGAACGCTATTATCAGGCCTTGGTCTACGGCGTGCCGGATGCCAACGATCCGCGCCTGCGGGGGGTGAAGGGGGCCAGCTTCGAGCCGGGCAATATCCTCAAGCTCACCACGCAGCTGGCGCGTCACCGTACCGACCGCCAGCGTCAGGCTGTGTTCTTTCAGGGCGGCCGCCACGCCGTGACCCGTGCGCGCACCGTTGCGCGGCTTGGCAATCCAGAGGTTCTGGCGCTGATGGAATGCTGGCTTGAAACCGGCCGTACCCATCAGATCAGGGTGCATATGGCCCATGCCGGTCACGCATTGGTGGGCGATCCGACCTACGGCGGCAAACGCAAGCTCGCAAAAGGCGCTGTCTCGGACGCCGCCGCCGAAGCGGTGCGTAGCTTTCCGCGCCAGGCCCTGCATGCGGCGGTATTGGGGTTCGATCATCCGGTCACGGGCGACTACGTACGCTTTGAAGCGCCGCTGCCCGGCGATATGACCGACCTGCTCGGGGCCGTAGGCTACGACCTGCCCTAGTGCACAGTTGTGTGATCGACCTGTAGTAAAACGGTTTTTTAAGGATTATTGGGCCCAATTCACCGTCCCATGCGTTAGGCTGGACACTTGAAACGGAGCGGGGCCCTCTCCATATCTATGTTAATCCAAATAACATGGGCCCCGGAAATTGGGGAAAGGGACAAAGATGGCTAATTACGCAAATCTGCCAGCGCCAACACCGGAAGGCGGATTGAACCGCTATATGCAGGAAATCCGCAAGTTTCCCCTGTTGGAGCCGGAAGAAGAATACATGCTCGCCAAACGGTGGGTCGAAGAGCAAGACACCGAAGCCGCGCATCGCATGGTTACCTCGCACCTGCGTTTGGCGGCCAAGATCGCCATGGGCTACCGCGGCTACGGTCTGCCGCAGGCAGAGGTGATTTCAGAAGCCAACGTCGGCCTGATGCAGGCGGTCAAACGCTTCGACCCCGAAAAAGGCTTTCGTCTGGCGACCTACGCCATGTGGTGGATCCGCGCCTCGATCCAGGAATATATCCTGCGGTCCTGGTCGCTGGTGAAACTGGGCACGACCTCGGGCCAGAAGAAACTGTTCTTCAATCTGCGCAAGGCCAAGAACCGCATCGGCGCGCTGGAAGAGGGCGATCTGCACCCCGACAACGTCAAACGTATCGCGACGGACCTTGGTGTGACCGAAACCGAAGTCATCTCCATGAACCGCCGTATGTCGGGCGGGGATGCGTCCTTGAACGCCACGGTCGGCTCCGAAGGCGAGGGGACGATGCAGTGGCAGGACTGGCTGGAAGACGAAGACGCCGACCAGGCCACCGACTACGAGGAACGGGACGAGCTGGAAACCCGCCGCGAGATGCTGGCGGAGGCGCTGGATTTGCTGAACGACCGCGAGAAAGACATCCTGACCCAACGCCGCTTGTCGGACCAAACGGTCACGCTCGAAGATCTGAGCAGCCAGTATGACGTCAGCCGCGAGCGTATCCGCCAGATCGAGGTGCGTGCCTTTGAAAAACTGCAAAAACGCATGCGTGATCTGGCCCGTGAAAAAGGTCTGATGGGCACCGCCTGATCGCCAGCCACGGTTTTGAATATTGATCCCCGCAAGGCGCGTCGCTTTGCGGGGATTTTTTATGCGCCCCTTGATGATCTGCTGCGGCTCCCCCTACAGTCGCGCGACACCAAACATCAGGGGATCACGATGAAAACGCTACGCTGGGGCATCCTCGGGGCTGCCCAATTCGCACAAGAACAGATGGCACCGGCCATCCACGCGGCAAAGGGGGCCGAACTGGTTGCCCTCGCCACATCTCACCCTGACAAAGCCGCGCCCTTTCAGACCTTCGCCCCGCAGCTTGCCGTGCACAGCAGCTACGAGGCGCTGCTTGCCGATCCGGATATCGACGCGGTCTACATCCCGCTGCCCAACCATTTGCATGTGGAATGGACGCTCAAGGCGCTGAAGGCGGGCAAACATGTCTTATGTGAAAAGCCGATGGCGATGCAGGCGCAAGACTATGAGCAGTTGATCTCCGCACGCGATTCCACGGGCCTGCTGGCGGCCGAAGCCTTCATGATCGTCCATCACCCCCAATGGATACGCGCCCGAGATATCGTGCAATCGGGCAGCTTGGGGCGGCTGCGCCACGTGGCGGTCAACTTCTCGTTCTTCAACGACGATACCGGCAACATCCGCAACGACCCCAAGGCCGGTGGCGGCGTGCTGCCGGACATCGGTACCTATGCCTTCGGCTGCACCCGTTTCGTCACGGGGCAAGAACCGACCGCGATCTCCCATGCCGAGATCGACTATGAAAACGATGTCGATGTCTTCGCGCAGGTCGCGGCCCGCTTCGACGGGTTTGACCTATCCGCAACCGTGTCCATGCGCATGTTCCCGTTTCAGCAGGTCGTTATTAACGGCGAAAAAGGTATCCTGCGTCTGACCTGCCCGTTCAACCCGACGGTCTATTCCCAAGCCGAGCTGCATCTCGAGACCACACAGAACAGCACCACCGTCGAACGCTTTCCCTGCGTGAATCACTATGTGCAGCAGGTCGAAAACTTTGGCGCGTCAGTGACCGAGGGCACGGCCTATCCCTGTCCGCTTGAATTCAGCCGCGGCACGCAACGCATGACGGATATGGCCTTTGCCGCCGGGGGTTGAGCCTTGGGGCGTGCGCCCTACCTATAAGGAGTAACACTCAAAGGGGATGATCATGGCCGGAGGATGGGCGAAAGACGGCGCTGTCAGTGAACAGATCGAAGCGTCGATTAACGATGAACTGGCCCGCCTCAAGGCGCGCAAGGCCCCTCAGGGCGAAAGCCGCACCCATTGCGCCGAATGCGAAGAACCGATCCCCGAGGCGCGCCGCCAAGCCTTGCCGGGCGTAAAGCTCTGCATTGATTGCGTGCGCGAACGGGACGGTCTGGCGCAGGCCCGCGGTGGCATCAACCGGCGCGGCAGCAAAGATAGCCAGCTGAAATAGCCAAAAACAGAACGGGGCGCTGCATCTGCAGCGCCCCGCTCGATTTCCAAATGGTCTTAAATCCTCGCCGAAGGCATTAAACTCTTATGCCTTCCCGCCGGATCAATCCTCCATCGCCTCCAGCTCATCAATGAAGCCCGAAATCATCGACAGGCCCTTATCCCAGAACGCGGGGTCAGAGGCATCAAGCCCGAAGGGGGCCAGAAGCTCCTTGTGGTGCTTCGATCCGCCCGCTTTGAGCATATCGAAATACTTGTCCTCAAAACCTGGCTCGCCTTCCTCGTAGACCGCGTAGAGCGCGTTTACCAAGCCGTCGCCGAAGGCGTAGGCATAGACATAAAAGGGCGAATGGACGAAGTGGGGGATATAGGCCCAGAAGGTCTCGTAGCCCTCCATGAATTCAAACGCTGGCCCAAGGCTCTCGCCCTGCACCGACATCCACAGCGCGTTAATATCGTCAGGTGTCAGCTCTCCACCACGGCGGGCGTCGTGCAGTTTGCATTCGAAATCATAAAAGGCGATCTGGCGCACGACCGTGTTGATCATATCCTCGACCTTGCCGGCCAGCAGCACTTTGCGCTCGGCATTAGTTTTGGCGCCGTCCAGCATCTTGCGGAAGGTCAGCATCTCGCCAAAGACCGAGGCGGTTTCGGCCAAGGTCAGCGGTGTGGAGGATAACATCTCGCCCTGACCTGCGGCCAGCACCTGATGCACGCCGTGGCCCAGCTCATGCGCCAGTGTCATCACGTCGCGCGGTTTGCCTAAGTAGTTAAGCATCACATAAGGGTGCACGTCGGTCACGGTGGGGTGGGCAAAGGCACCGGGAGCTTTACCCGGTTTGACGCCTGCATCGATCCAACCTTCGGTAAAGAAGGGGGCCGCGATTTCTCCCATACGGGGATCGAAGGCATTATAGGCGTCCATGACGGTCTTTTCAGCCTGTTCCCAGCTGACGGTTTTGGGGTCTTCCATCGGTAGGGGGGCGTTGCGGTCCCAGACCTGCATGGTTTCGAGGCCCAGCCATTTGCGTTTCAGCTCGTAGTAGCGGTGGCTGAGTTTAGGGTAGGCGTTGACCACCGCATCGCGCAGCGCTTCGACCACCTCGGGCTCCACGTGGTTTGACAGGTGGCGGCCGGTTTGCGGTGTGGGCATCCCCCGCCAGCGGTCGATGACCTCTTTTTCCTTGGCTTGCGTGTTATGCACGCGGGCAAAGGTCCGGATATTGGCCTGAAAAACATCCGCCAATTCGCGCGCCGCGGCTTCGCGCAGATCACGCGACGGGTCGGTCAGCAGGTTCAGCACGCCTTCGATGTTCAGCGGCTCGTCGTTTACCTCGAATTCCAGCCCGGCGATGGTCTCGTCAAACAGACGTTCCCATGCGTCGCCGACGACGCCCAGATCATGCAGGAACTTCTCCATCTCGTCGGAAAGCTGATAATCTTTCATCGCGCGGATACGGTCGAACACCGGCTTATACCGCGCCAGATCCGCTTTTTGGCTCAGCAGGTTGGCAAGGTGATCATCCTCCAGCCGGTTCAGCTCCAGCGTAAAGAACACCAGCGGCGTGGTAAAGTTGGTGATCTTCTCCTGCGCGTCCGACATGAATTTGGCACGGCCGGAATCCGTAGTCAGCTGGTAATAGCGCAGCCCCGCGTAAGACATGATGCGCCCGGCGATCTGGTTGATCTTCTCATTGCGCAGCACACAGTCCAGCAATTCGTTCGCATCCAGTTCGGCCAGTTTGCCTTCGTAATCTTCGGCAAAGCTGCGGCAGGCCTCTTCAAGCCAGTCCAGATCGCGCTTGAGCTCGGGCGCGTCTTCACCGGTGTACAGATCGTCAAGATTCCACTCAGGCAGCTTGCCGAAGGCAGAGGCCCCGGAACCGGCGTTGGCATCAAGGACGGGGACGGGCAGTTGAAACATGAGAAACCTCTTTTTGACGTTAATTCTACCTAAGCACGGGTCCACGGCAAAGCAAGGCGATGGCAGGGTGGATCAACCGTAAATCCGCAGCATTTCTTCAAGATCGGCCAAGGTGTTGGCTTCTTGCAGGGGCTTGTCCTGCCGCCAGCGCAGCATCCGCGGAAAGCGCAAGGCGACGCCTGATTTATGCCGCGTGCTGCGCTGGATGCCTTCGAATGCGATCTCGAACACATGATGCGGGGTGACCTTGCGCACGGGACCAAACCGTTCGAGCGTATTCTTGCGCACCCAAGCCGTGATCTTGCGAAACTCGGCATCCGTCAGGCCGCTATAGGCTTTGGTAAAGGGCACCAGATCATTGCCGTTCCAAACCGCAAAGGTGAAGTCTGTGAACAGGTTGGCGCGTCGTCCTGACCCGGATTGGGCATAGATCATCACCGCATCGATGGTCAGCGGGTCCAGCTTCCATTTCCACCAATCGCCCTTCTTACGCCCCGCCAGATAGGGGCTGTCGGCACGTTTCAGCATGACCCCTTCGGCCTGCGCTTCGCGCGCGGTGGCGCGTTGGTCGGCCAGTGCATCCCATGTGGGGAAGGTCAGTTGCGGCGACAGGCGGATCGGCGCATCGTCGGGCAGCGCGGCGCAGGCCTGTTCCAGCAGCGCACGGCGCTCGGCAAAGGGGCGGGAGCGAATATCTTCGCCCTGCCATTCCAGCAGGTCGTAGGCGTGCAGCACCACCGGGGCTTCGGCCAGCAGTTTTTTCGGCACGGTTTTGCGGCCAATTCGGGCTTGCAGCGCATTGAAGGAGGAGGGCGCAGGCTGTCCGTAAGGCCAGACCAGAAGCTCGCCGTCCAGAACCGTGCCGTCGGGCATGAAGTCCACTGCACGGGCGAGCTCGGGGAAGCGGTCGGTCATCAGCTCTTCACCGCGCGACCAGACGAAATAGGCACCGTCCCGCAGGATCAATTGGCCGCGGATGCCGTCCCATTTCCATTCGGCGCGCCAGTCTTGCGGATCCCCCAGCTCTTGCGGCTCGGCTTCCAGCCCATAGGCCAGATAGAAGGGATAGGGGCGCGATGCGTCGGCAGAGGCATCTTCGGCCTCTACCAGCCCATGCCATGTGGTGTCGTCGGGGTGCCAGTTGCCCATGAGGCGATGCGCAAGCTCGGCTTCGGGTTTGCCCGTGGCACGAGACAGGGCGCGGGTCATCAGCTTTTGGCTGACGCCCACCCGAAACCCGCCGGTGATCAGCTTGTTGAAGATAAATCGTTCGGTCCCGCCAAGCGTCGTCCATGCGTCAAGGACAAAGGCTTTGCGGGCCTCTTCATCCTGGGTGTAAATCTCGCGCAGTGCCGCGATCCACGCGGCAAGCGATTGATCATCCTGCGTCGGGTTTGGGGGCAGAACGAGCGTGATCGTCTCGGCCAGATCGCCAACGATGCTGTAGCTTTCCTCGAACAGCCACAGGGGGATGTTCGCGCGCTCGGCGGCCCATTCGCGCAGCTTGGTGGTGGTGACGGCGCGTTTGGGGCGGCGGCCGGAAAATAGGGCGATGGTCCATAGCCGGTCGTCATCCGGTGCCGCGCTGAAATAATCGGCCAGTGCGGCGACTTTCACTGTCGTCTTGGTGCTTTGGTCAATGGCGTTGAACAGCGCGGCAAACCGTTTCATTCGCTTGCGTCCTTATCCAGGGATTCACCTTCGAACTGGGTGGGAACGACCTGCGCTTGCCAACCGCTATCGGCCAGAAACCGGCTGAAGACATCGGTGTAACCATGCGTCACATATATATTTTCTGCCTCGGTCGCTCTGATCGCCGACAGCAGCCCATCCCAATCCGCATGGTCCGAGATGATAAAGCCGCGATCGCCTGCGCGACGGCGACGCACGCCGCGCACGGCCATCCACCCGCTGGCAAAGGCGGTTTCCTGCGGGCCGAATTTTTTCGACCACGCACTGCCCAAGGCACCGGGTGGCGCCAGCACAATCGCGCCGCGGTGATCCTTGGGGTTCAGATCCGCATCGGCGAGGATCGTGTCGGGCAGGGTGATCCCCTGATCGCGCATGACGCGGTTGGTGTTCTCGGTCGCCGTGTGGGTCAGGATCGGGCCGATGTCGGGGTCGAGCATCGATAGCAAACGTTGTGCCTTACCCAAGGCATAAGCCCCTAGAAACGCCGTTTTGCCCTGTGCCGCGCAGCCTGCCCACCATGCGTTAATCTCTGCCGCCACGGCGGCTTGCTCGGCCCAGCGAAACACCGGCAGGCCAAAGGTGCTTTCGGTGATGAAGTGATGACATCTCACCGGCTCGAACGGGTCGGACAGCCCGTCATCGACCACCTTGTAATCGCCCGAGGCAACCCAGACCTCGCCGTTGACCTCAACGCGTATCTGGGCGGAGCCGGGGACGTGGCCGGCGGGGTGAAACGACACCTGCGCCCCGCCGATCTGCCGCTCCTCGCCATATGCGATGCCGTCAGCGGTGATGTCGCCCAAACGATGGCGCATGACGGGCAGGGCGATGTCGGTGGCAAGGTAACGGTTCATGCCCCAGCGGGCGTGATCGGAATGCCCGTGGGTGATCAGAGCGCGGTCCACAGGCCGCCACGGGTCGATATAGAAATCACCCGCGGGGCAATAAATGCCGTTTTCGTTGAATGTCAGAACAGGTTGCTTGGCCATGCGCATAAGCTAGCGGGGCGCGCGCGTTTGAACAGGGTGGCTGAGAAAATCCTCGCCGATGCCGAGTTTTCCGTCAGAATAACAGTAGGTTGCAGGCGGAAGTGCATCCTGCGATCCGCGCTATTTTTTGGCGTTTCCAAAGAACAGGGCCGCCATCTCATCCACCGCTTTGTCGCGGGTGGCGGGGATTTCCATCAGCACTTCGTGCTCTGCGCCGTCAATGATATGCAGCTTGCCGCCTTTCCAAGTCTCCATACGGGCGTGGATGCGGCCCTTGTGCACGATACGTTCGTTGGACCCGAGGAACGTGGCGCAGGGCAGGCTGGGGGCGGCGCGCAGGGACAGATGCTTGGTCTCAGATAAAGCCTCGCGCAGCCAGATAAAGCTGGGCCCGCCCAAAGACAGGTCGGGATGGGCCGCCAGTTGCGTGCGCATCATCTCGTACATCTCGGGGTCGGTGGTGAGCATGTTGTTCTCGAACGGCGCGGTCGAGATATAGGATGCCGCCTGCGTGCCCATGGGCAGCTTGTAGCCCTGACCGATGCGCGGCATCAGGTTGGACAGCCCCGCGGCCACCAGACGCATGTGCGGCGCGATATGGATACCCCACATCGGCGCGGTAAAGGCGGCGGCTTGCACGGACAGACCCTCCATACAGGCGCGCAGGCCGATGGCCCCGCCCATGGAGTGCGCCAGCAGGAAATACGGGCGCGGCAGCTGCAAGGCGCGGGCTGTCCGCATCATGGCCGCCACGTCTTTTTGATAGTCAGAGAAGACATCGACATGGCCGATGTTACGGTCGGGGATCAACCGGTCCGACAGACCTTGCCCCCGCCAATCAATCGCCATGACCGCCAGCCCCTTTTTCGCAAAGGCGCTTGCGGTCATCGCATATTTTTCCACGTATTCGGTGCGGCCGGGGAAAAGCATCACGGTGCCCTTTGCCCCGTCCAGCGGCCAATGCGCGACGCGCAGCTTTTTACCATCCGATGTCTCGGCCCAATGCGCCTGACCCGTTTCGGGCAGCGGCGCAATGTCGGTGAAAAAGGGCGCGGTTTCCAGCATATTAGGAGAGGACGGACGCCAGCTTCATTGCCATGCCCATGTCGCCGTCAATCTTGAGCTTGCCGCTCATGAAGGCACCGGTCGGGTTGGTATCGCCGGACAGGATCGCCTGGAAAGTTTCTGCGTCAGCAGAAAGGGTTACATCCGCATCTTCATCCGCGGCGCGTGCGCCGGTCGAATCCATCATGACAGTGCCTTCGTCTTCGATGTCGAACTTGGCTGTGCCGTCAAAGTCGGCCCCCGCCAGTTTTTCGTTCAGCACTGTTACAGCTTGGTTCACAATATCGCTCATCATAGGCCCTTTTCTTGGCAAATGGTGCCGACACGTCTGGAATTGTGGCGGCAGCCTGTTACATTCACTCTTGTTATGGGCAACCGCATCGTCAACCTCAAACATACCGTCGCGGCACTTGGTCTCTGGGTGTTGCTTGGGGGTATAAGTTTCGCGCAAATGTCGCCCCCCGCGGCGGCGGAATTGCTGCAGGATTTACGCGATGCCCCCGCGGCAGAGGCGGCGCGAATCGAACGAGATGTGCAGCGCGCTTGGGCGCGGTCCGGCTCGGCCGCGATGGATTTGCTGTATTCCCGTGGTCGCGATGCCATGTCAGAGGGGGACACCACCTTGGCGATCGCCCATCTGACAGCTCTGACGGATCACGCCCCTGATTTTGCCGAAGGCTATCACGCCCGTGCACAGGCCTATTTCGCCGCAGGTCTCTATGGCCCTGCAATCGATGATCTGGAAACGACGCTTGCCTTGAACCCGCAGCAGTATAACGCCATCTTCGGTCTGGGGGCGATCCTGCAGGAGTTTGGCGATCTGCGGGCGGCTGCCGATCTCTATCGCCGAGTGTTAAGCATTAACCCTCACCATGATAACGCGCAAAGGGCGCTCGACGGGCTGCGGCGCGACGGAATCGGGCGCACGCTTTAACGATCTAAGGAATTTCTGGTGGCAGGTGACAGCAGGGTCGTGGCCGTTTTAGGCCCGACCAATACAGGCAAGACGACCTATGCAATCGAACGGATGTTGGCGCATCGCACGGGGGTGATCGGGCTGCCGCTGCGGTTGCTCGCGCGCGAGGTCTATGACCGCATCGTTGCCCTGCGTGGCCCGTCCATCGTGGCGCTGGTCACAGGCGAAGAACGGATTGTGCCGCCGCGCACCCAATATTGGGTCTGCACCGTCGAGGCGATGCCCGAAGGCATGGGCGCTGATCTGGTCGCGGTCGATGAAATCCAGCTTTGTGCTGATCCCGAGAGGGGGCATGTCTTTACCGACCGCCTTTTGCGTGCGCGCGGTCAACACGAGACGCTTTTCATGGGGTCCGACACCATGCGCGGTTCAATCGCGGCGCTGGTACCAGAAGCGCAGTTCATCCGGCGCGAGAGAATGTCGGAATTGATCTATTCTGGTCAGAAAAAGATAAGCCGGATGCGTCCGCGCAGCGCAATCGTCGGGTTTTCGGTTGAGAATGTATATGCGATTGCAGAGCTGATCCGGCGTCAGAAGGGCGGTGCGGCGGTGGTTATGGGCGCGCTCAGCCCGCGCACGCGCAACGCGCAGGTCGCCATGTATCAAAACGGCGAGGTCGACTATCTGGTGGCCACGGATGCCATCGGGATGGGGCTGAACCTTGATGTGGACCACGTCGCTTTCTCGGCACTCAGCAAGTTTGACGGGCGTCGGATGCGGCCCTTGGCTCCGAACGAACTGGCGCAGATTGCCGGACGGGCAGGGCGCGGGTTCAAGAGCGGTACTTTCGGTGTCACGGGCGATGCGTCTCCGCTTGATGATGGTGTCGCGCGGGCCATTATGGATCATCAGTTCACACCGCAGAACAAGCTCAACTGGCGCAACCCGGCGCTGCAGTTCGGATCCATTGACCGGCTGATCCAGACGCTTGAAATGTCGCCGGACAATGAACGCTTGTTCAAAGCGCGCGAGGCCGATGATTTGCGCGCGCTCAAGAATCTCGCCGTTGATGCCGAGATCGCGGCGCGCTGTACCGATGGGCCATCGGTGCGCCTATTGTGGGATGTCTGCCGGATTCCCGACTTTCGTGGTATAAGCCATGCAGAGCACGCCAGCCTGCTGGAGCAGATTTTCAACTTCCTGCATCAGCGCAGTTCTATCCCCGACGACTGGCTGGCGCGGCAAATTAAACGCATAGATCGAACCGATGGCGACATTGATGCGTTATCCAAACGATTGGCGTTTATTCGCACCTGGACCTACGTGACACAGCGCAAAGGCTGGACAGGTGACGAAAGCCATTGGCGACACGAGGCGCGTGTCGTAGAAGACAGACTGTCGGATGCGCTGCACGAGCGTCTGACCCAAAGATTTGTAGATCGGCGCACATCCGTGCTTTTGCGCCGGCTAGGACAGAAGGAAGCCATGGTGGCCGAAGTAAACGAGACCGGTGAAGTAACCGTTGAAGGCGAATTTGTTGGCAAGCTGGACGGGTTCCGCTTTCGCCAAGACAAAGGCGCAGGCGTTGCCGAAGATAAAACGATCAAAGCTGCATCGTTGCAGGCGCTGGCTCCTCAGTTCCATTTGCGGGCGGATCGTTTCTACAACGCGCCTGATACAGAGATTGATTTCACAGAGCAGGGTGGCCTCATGTGGGGCAGCTCTGCCGTAGGTAAACTGGTTGCGGGCTCCGATCCGCTGAAGCCCGGTGTCGAGGTCTTCGTCGATGAAGTTGCGGGCCCCGAGGTCGCGCAAAAGGTGCAGCGCCGTTTGCAGCATTTCATCGACCGCAAGGTCGCAGCCCTGTTCGAGCCCCTGATCGCCCTGTCCAAGGATGAAGCGCTGACCGGTCTGGCCCGTGGCTTTGCCTTCCGCATGGTTGAAAACCTTGGTATTCTGCCCCGCGCTGATGTGGCGGACGAGGTGAAAGCCCTGGATCAGGACGCCCGTGGCGCGCTGCGCAAGCATGGTTTGCGTTTTGGTCAGTTCACCATCTTTATGCCGTTGTTGCTGAAGCCTGCGCCGACCCGTTTGCGTCTGGTGCTGTGGTCGATTTCCAAGGGGCTGAACGAATTCCCTGAATCGCCGCCCCCCGGTCTGGTCACCATCCCCGTAGACACAAGCGCGCCTGAAGGCGCTGCGACGATGGCTGGGTACCGCAACGCGGGTGAACGCGCGATCCGTATCGATATGCTGGAACGTCTGGCCGATATGCTGCGCTCCGAAGATTCGCGCGGCGGGTTCGAGGCGAAGGCCGATATGCTGTCGATCACGGGCATGACGCTCGAACAATTCGCCACGTTGATGGAAGGTCTGGGCTATAAGGCCGAAAAGGCCGAGCGCACCAAGGTGAAAGCCGTTGATACTGTCGTGCCTCATGACGGTGCACCGATGGCTGCCGACAAAGGCGCAGACGCCGAGACGCCCGTGATGGATGTCGCGGACAAGCAACCAGCCGGTGGTATCGTCGAAGATCCGACGGCTGCTCAGGCGGATGACATAGTGCCCGCAACCGCGGATATGCCCGACGACGGGATCGCCCCGATGGTCGAGGAGCTGGCCGAGACACCGGAGGTCGACGATCACATCCCGGACACCCCCGCCGAGGAAAACCCCCAAGGCACAGCGCCTGACGCCGATATCGCAGGTGCCGAGCTTGAGACATATTATGTCTTTACCTGGGGGCGCACGCCCCGTGGCAATGCCCAAGGCCAGCGTCGCGGCGGCGGGGATCGTCCACAAGGGAAGGGGAAACCCGGACCGCGTGGCAAAAAGGGTGCACCACGCGGGGACAAGGGCGGCAAAGCCCAGAAGTTCAGCAGCAAGCCCGCCCGTGCCGAAAAGCCGATCGACCCTGACAACCCATTCGCCGCTGCGCTGATGGGGCTGAAAGACAACAAGTAATTGTCCGAAGCGCCGACAAAGCTGCGGCTTGATAAATGGCTGTGGCATGCGCGGTTTTATAAAACGCGTTCTCTGACGG
>OJDD01000251.1_pt1 | contig 16067 bp, 13 predicted proteins | sample 1592591 | NCBI WGS metagenome assembly OJDD01 (sample SAMN05416809, study PRJEB24817) | seawater metagenome | isolation source: Sea water | place: Canada:Atlantic | collected 2013-07 | reverse complement strand
GCATGGTCGGCAGCGGATACGGTGGTCGGCCGGTCTGGCCCTTGGGATAATATCGGGCTACCTTCTTCTCCAACTGCTTCCACGGAATCAGCTTGTCCATCCGCTCCAAAAAGATCTCGCGGCGGGTCTTGCGCTTCTTGGTCTGGTACTCAGCTTCGGAGAAGGTAATCTGATCCATGGTGGCAACGAATCCTGTGCGGTTGACGGTGACCGTATTATCGCTGATTTTGAGACTTATTCAGAGCCTCCCTAACCCAATTTATTTGCCGGAACTCCCAAATAACCTGTCCGTTAGCCATATATTTTCTGCTTCGTTCTATGCGGCTATTGGCGGCAGATCCGGGACCCAGGCAAGGCCAAATTTTACGTCAGCAGAGATTGCCGCCGTAGTTACCAAGACATCAAGGAGCGCAGGTGTGTTGGCGAGGGCCCTTGCATTGCGGCCTGGTCCGTTCGATTCACGCTGACGACACAACCAAATGACGTGCCAACGCCAATGCATACTAAAGAACCTGGATCCAGGTAGGTTGTTGCGAGGCGCCCCACTCGTGCAAAGGCGAGGAAATCACCACCGGCTATCACAATCACGGAATTTTTCGGGACGCCACCGCGCAAAGCTGCCAAAAGGCGATTAGGGTGCATGAGGTCATCACTTCCCGGCACTGTCTCGCGAATGTTCCGAAGCAGCGTTTCCAAGCGCTCGCAATGTTTCTATCGCAATCCTTTTGTTCTTTCAATGTCGGTTGCCGTTATCCGGCTTCGACCAAAATTGCTTTCAGGGTCACACGCGACTTGACTAATCGACGAGGGTCTAAGAGTCATAGGCCTGCTCAGGTTAATCGCGCTCTTAGGATCCTGGCTCGCTGAGGCCGGAAGCCGGCAGTGGCGAGTAGTAACAGAATAACAGTCACGGTGGCGATAACACCAAGGGCCATCGGATTCCACTCCAGATACAGGGAAAACCGGATGGCCTCCACTGCATGAGTAAACGGATTGAACTGGCAGATCCAGTACAGCCAGGGGCTGGCTTCGTTCATCTTCCAGAGTGGATACAGCGCCGAAGACATGAAGAACATCGGGAAAATGACAAAGTTCATGACTCCTGCAAAATTCTCCAGCTGCTTGATCCAGGTGGCGATCAGTAATCCGAGAGCTCCGAGCATAAGGCTGGTTAGGACCAAAGCTGGTAACACCACAAAATAGCCCCACAGTGGCGGTTCCACATCCACCAGCAACGCCAGTAGCAGAAACACATAAACTTGTCCCACGGACACCACGCCCATCGCCAGCAACTTAGTCACCAACAAAAATGGGCGAGGCAGAGGACTCATCAACAGCACTCGCATACTGCCTAGTTCTCGGTCGTACACCATGGATAACGCACCCTGCATGCTGTTGAATAGAATGATCATTCCGCACAGGCCGGGGGCGATGTAGGTTTCGTAAGTGATGTAGCCCTGGTAGGGTGGGAGAGTGGAAATACCCAGCATTGTCCGGAAGCCGGCAGCGAATACCACCAGCCACAGCAGCGGACGCACTAGGGCACTGGCGAAGCGAGCGCGTTGTTGCCAGAACCGTAGCCACTCCCGGATCTGGATGCCAACAAAACAGTGCCAGTAGTGAGCAGGCTTCATGGTTATCCGGCTCCCGTCAGGGTATGGAAGGTTTCTGCTAGGTCGCGCGCGCCCTCAGCTCCGCAGATATCTTGACCCACTCCGTCGGCCAGTAGTGTTCCGGCGTGCAGGATCAACACTCGGTCTTCCTGTCGAACCTCTTCAATCAGATGCGTGGCCCAGAGCACAGTGAGGCTGCTGGATTCACAGAGCCTGCGCACGTGATCGTTCAGCCCTCTGCGGCTGGCCACATCTAGCCCAACCGTGGGTTCGTCGAGCAGTAAGAGAGAGGGCTCATGGAGCAGTGCGCGGGCAATCTCCACCCGCCGGCGGTGACCACCGTTGAGTTTCCGCGCTGGTTCATTCGCCCGCTCAAGCATATGAAAACGCGTCAGCTCCCGGTCGCTTCTTACCCGGGCCTCTTTGCGGGAAAGGCCATGAAGCGCGGCATGATAAAGTAGGTTCTGACGCACGGTCAGATCCAGGTCCAGGGCATTCTGCTGGAACACCACACCAATTTTACGCATAGCCTCAGTGGGCTGTTTTTTCAGGGATTGCCCGGCCACTAGGATATCTCCCTGTTGCAGCGCGAGAAGCCGGGTCAGCAGGCCGAACAGCGTGGACTTTCCTGCGCCGTTCGGCCCAAGAAGGGCATGAAAGCCGCCAGAGGTCAGCGTGAAGCTCACCTCCTTGAGCACCGCCCTATTACCGTAGCGAAAGCTGATGTTATGGGCTTTAATCGTCATGAAATCGGACCAATTATCGTACTCAAATGTTGCGACTTTTCTTTTTAAGTGCCTAATGTCAAAACTATAGTTATGAATTTATAAACAACCCGGATTTACAATTTCGACTGCTTTCACAGTAACAGTATTCTGTGTGCAAAATAAGCGAATTCCGAACTGATTATGCGCGAGAGTTAAAACCCATTGATCTGTATGGTTCGGAGAACGGAAGCAATCCTCTGTTTGGTAGCATAGCACCCTGCCAATTGGTCCATTGTCGATTACGTAAAAGAGATGTACGACGCGGATATTTCCACAACTCTGGTGTCCAAAGTCACTGAACAGGTGGTGGGTTAAGGCCATGAGGAGTGGTAGAAATCAACCCCTGTACCTCCAGGCCTTGGGCCGTAGCAAGGAAGGTCATAAATAGCTGTAGGGGCTTTGGCTGGCTGAGACCGCAGGCGCGAAGATCTGAATATCAGTTACTAATCGAGCTGGAGGACGTAGTCTGGAAGATATACTGAAACGCCTGTGTGGGCAGCCTTGGCTTTCTGGATGCCATTACGGGCGAATACCCCCAGACCAAGGAGTAACTCCGTATCGTGCACATGGTCCGTAGCTCGCTGCGGCATTCATCCTAGAAGGACTATAAGCGGCTTGGACCTCATCCATTCCAGGGCAGCTAAACACCGTCATCCCTCTTGGTCGGCAGCTAACAAAAGTTCCGGGTTAAAGCCCATTACTACCGCACCCCAGTGTTTGCCATGCACATACACCGGGATCGACAGGTCGTTCAGAATTTCCCCGGTATCCCGGATATAGGTTTGCAGAAGGAACCGTTCTGTGTGGCTCACTCGCCGTTTTTCAGTCTCGTTGCTATAATAAATTCGCTGATCTCGACTGTGGATAAGATCTTTGTCATGGTCGCCGGTGATCTGCTGCGAAAAAGCTTTGTGGTGAACTGGAATATAGCCATTTGCATCTACCAAAAGGCTGTAGGTAGTACCATCGAAACGCTCCTTGCTGCAATCGGTCAAGTTCTGCAGCTCCTGCTTGAAGCGATCAACGAACCGAGTTCGGTATTTTTGCGGCCAAGTATTTTGAACCGGCTCGTAACGGTGATCAAATATGTCCACACCCTGCCGGGCCAATGCCGTCAGTCTCTGTTCGAATTCGGCAGCGAGCGCCAGGCGTTCTTCTAGAATTTCTTCGAAAGCACCCCGGCCAATGCGGTAACGGGCCAGTAATGCCATCGATGCTTCAGTTGATTTGCGCAGTTGCTCTGAGTAGATATCCGATTCGGAAATCTCTCCCGACAGATCGCGACCAAGTTGATGGATCTCGTTGCCGTGCTCGTGCACCCGACGATTGGTAATACTAACTTCCTCCACTGAAGAGGTGATGGACAGAAGCTCCTCGTGTGCTTGCTCAATGTACTGGAGCATGGCGTCAAACTGGGATGCAGTCAAGGTAACTCTCTCTCTCGCCTGATCGGTCTGCTCAAGCAACTGTTCCGTATCGCTTTCAGTGCGGCGAACCCGAGAATTCATATCGTTTATAATCTGTCGCACTTCGTCAGTCGCCAATGCTATCTTTTGAGCCAGTTGGCGGACTTCATCCGCCACCACGGCGAAGCCGCGACCCGACTCGCCAGCCCGTGCTGCCTCAATGGCAGCATTCAGTGCCAGCAGATTGGTCTGGTCCGAGAATCCCTGCACCATCTCCAGAATCTTACCGATTTTACCCGCGCTTTCACTCAGCCCTGCCACGGTCTCTCGGAATGTCAGCAACTGATCGTTGACCTGCCGGATTCGTTCGGCCACCTGGGAAAACGCCTGATTGGATTCACGCACTCCGTCAAGATTACGGGAGTTGAGATCTGAGACTGATCCGGTACGCTTAGCTATGTCTTCAAGTGCGGTGGCACCCTCACCACTGGACTGAGCAATCAGCTCCGAGACCTCTTCCTGCTTACGTGCGCTCTGCTGCGCCTCGCTGGTCAGCTTGCGCAGTCTCGTCGACTGCACTGCCACCTGCACCGCATGAAGGCGTAAGTCCAGCAGGGCGTTCCGCATGCTGGCCAGAAGTTCATTGTGCTCCCTAGCAATCCGACCAGTTTGGCCCGAGCCGACCGGCTGGTCCTGTGATATATCCAATACCGCCTGACTATGCCCGACACCAGATTCAATCGGTGCTTCTACGCCGGCCCACCAGCCATGCACCAACCACCATGCCAAGCTAGTTATCAGGACCGCCAGTCCTAGGCCGAGCATCGCAAGTTCCGGCTCCACCACAATTAGGGCGAACAGTACCAGAACCAGAACGCTACTGACGCGCCAAACAAGAGGCTGACGTAGGTGAATTTGCGAAGCGACTGTATTCATCTTGTTAGAATCCTCTCCAGAAGTATAGCTTTTAACGATTGTCCGCAATCCCCGACAGGAGTTCGGCGCATTGGCGTCCCGACTAAGGACAGGCTTGCTTCATTAAACAACCCAGCAGTCGATGAAAATAAGTCTGAGCTAGCTTCAGTTTCAAAACTATCCAGTATTAGACCGGTTTTAGTTCCGGTATATCTTTCATTGATCTCGCCGAGCTCACTGTACATCAACCATTCATAGTTACCTTTCGGAAGCAATTAGTGGGTCGGCGTTGCTACCTCTTAGCACTCAGCCGTAATCGGTAAGTCGTTTTCGACTCGATTGCAAACTCGATTGAGGTTCTGAGTAGAGGCTGAAAGTGCCATTGGTGGACAACTGCGATACTCAGGACCACCTCCTATGACAGTGGAATGCATAGCTCCTGACTCCTGAAACTGCTCGTGCTCAACTGTTTGGATCTAATTGTGACTTCAGCTAGAAACGCTATATCTGATCTTCCAAATTTAGAATATTTGAATTCTGTATTCAAGTTAAGTTTAATATGATGTATTCTGAATTCGAAGATATTGGTGAGGCCTCGAGGCGAAGTACCGATATCGTGTGGTTAAAGGACCTTACAAAAATGAAGATCGGAATCCCCAAAGAAATTCACAAATTTGAAAAGCGCGTGGCCGCGACACCCAGATCTGTGCAAAAGATGATCAAACTTGGGCATGAGGTCGTAGTCGAACAGAATGCCGGTATCAACGCCCAGTTCGCGGATGAGCTCTATGTAGCCGCCGGTGCATCGATCGTTGAGACCCCTTCAAAGTTATACAAAATCGCAGATTGCATTCTGAAAGTCCGTGCTCCGGAACTACACCCGGAATACGGTACAGATGAAATTATGTGGCTCGACAAAGATAGCTTTTTGTTGAGTCACCTTTGGCCGGCTCAGAACCCGGAATTGTTGGAAAAACTATCCGCACGAAGCATTACTGCCTTTGCGATTGATGCCTTACCCCGGATCAGCAAGGCTCAAAGTATGGATGCCCTGAGCTCAATGGCAAATATTGCCGGATATCGGGCGGTCGTCGAAGCAACGCAACACTTTGGCCGCTTCTTTACTGGCCAAGTGACGGCTGCAGGAAAGGTGCCCCCGGCGAAGATTCTGGTAATTGGTGCGGGCGTCGCAGGTTTGGCTGCGGTTGGTGCCGCTCGAAGTATGGGCGGCATAGTTCGAGCCTTTGATACTCGTCCGGAAGTCCGGGAGCAGGTGGAAAGCATGGGTGCCAGTTTCCTAGAAGTGGAAATGGACGAAGATGGCTCCGGAACTGGCGGCTACGCCAAGGAAATGAGTGATGAGTTCATCCAAAGGGAAATGGAGCTGTTGCATGAGCAAGCTAGAGAAGTTGATATCATCATCACTACCGCTCTAATTCCAGGCAAACCCGCGCCCAAGCTGATTACTGGAGAAATGGTTCAAGCCATGAAGCCTGGCAGTGTCATTGTGGATCTCGCTGCCGAGCGTGGTGGGAACTGTGAGCTGACTGAACCCGGTGAAATTTGCTGCAGGTATGGCGTCACGATCATTGGCTATACTGATCTGCCCAGCCGGATGGCCACCGTTGCCAGTGAACTATACGGTACCAACCTTCTAAACCTTATCACTGAGCTGACCCCGGCCAAAGATGGTCAGTTTCTGGTAAACATGGATGACGAAGTCATTCGCGGAGTGACGGTGACTCATCAGGGTGTCATCAGCTGGCCACCACCTGCGCCGAAGGCGCCTGCCTCCAGCCAGCCCAAACTTGGTGCCAAGGAAACGTTGGCGCGGACAGAGAGCCGGAGGCCTACATCACCGATACTAAAAGCTGTCACCAGAACTGCCACGACGCTAACAGCAGTAGCAGGTCTATATGGTCTTGGCGCCTATGCGCCCGACACATTTTTGGCTCACTTTACGGTGTTCGTGCTCGCCTGTTTAATCGGCTGGCAGGTTATCTGGAACGTCACTCCCGCGCTGCACACACCCCTAATGAGTGTAACCAACGCTATCAGTGGCATCATTGTGATTGGTGCGATCCTGCATCTTGCCCAGAGCGAGAGCGTCCTCATCGGTGTGGTGTCCTTTATTGCTGTGCTGATTGCCAGCATCAATATAGCTGGTGGCTTCCGAGTAACCCACCGCATGCTCAATATGTTTCGGAAATGAGGAGGAGCAGCCATGTATTCCGGACTGGTTAATGTATCTTATGTAGTTGCAAGTATCCTCTTCATCCTAAGCCTTGGGGGGCTCGGGCATCAGGAAACCGCCCGCCGCGGTAACCTTTATGGTATTGCCGGGATTATTATTGCCGTAGTGGCAACTTTATACCACACCGCCGAAAACAATCTGCTAGCTACGCTGGTTGCGCTGAGCCTTGGTGCCATTATCGGCTTGACTGTGGCCCAGCAGGTAGTCATGACCCAGATGCCACAGCTAGTGGCTATCCTGCACAGCTTTGTAGGCCTCGCCGCTGTTTTGGTAGGATTCGCGGGTTACCTTGACCCGCTGGTCAGCACCACGGGGGCGGAGCACACCATCAAAATGGTGGAAGTCTATGTAGGCATTTTTGTTGGAGCTGTCACCTTTACCGGTTCCATCATTGCCTGCGGAAAACTTCGTGGCTCGATTGCCAGTCGGCCCATGATGCTGCCAGGTCGACACTGGCTCAACCTTGCCATTCTCCTTGCGACGATCGTTATGGCTGGGTACTTTCTGACACACGAAAATACCACCTTTAATCTTGTACTTCTGCTAATCATGACTGGCCTAGCGCTGCTGCTTGGTATTCACCTGATCATGGCTATCGGTGGTGCCGACATGCCAGTAGTTGTCTCAATGTTGAACAGCTATTCCGGCTGGGCGGCCGCCTCAATCGGGTTCCTGTTGCGCAACGACTTGTTGATTATTACTGGCGCCTTAGTAGGCAGTAGTGGCGCAATCCTCAGTTACATCATGTGCAAAGCCATGAATCGTTCATTTATTAGTGTCATCCTGGGCGGTTTTGGCCAGAGTAGCAGCAGTAGGAAAAACACCACGAACGAACCGATTCATGAAACCTCTGCTGATGAGGTCAGCGAAGAGCTGCTCCATGCCCAGTCGGTGATTGTTGCACCAGGTTACGGTATGGCCGTCGCTCAGGCTCAACATGCAGTCAGTGATATCACTCGACTGCTCAGGGACAACGGTGTGAATGTAAGATTCGCCATTCATCCCGTGGCGGGCCGACTGCCTGGCCATATGAACGTGCTGCTGGCGGAAGCCAAGGTACCTTATGATATCGTTCTGGAGATGGATGAGGTCAATGAAGATTTCCCTGGAACGGATGTTGTGCTGGTGATCGGGGCAAACGATACGGTGAATCCGAGCGCCTCGGAGGATCCGGATAGCCCAATATCGGGAATGCCGGTTCTCGAGGTGTGGAAAGCCCATCGGGTTGTTGTTGTGAAGCGGAGTATGTCAGCCGGTTACTCTGGGGTTGAGAATCCTCTATTTTTCAAACCAAATACCCGCATGCTCTTTGGCGATGCGAGGCAATTGACAGAACAGCTGTTGGTGAAATTGAAAGGCTGATCAGTACCGTGCGGTGAAGGGTCACTGCCCGCGCTTGTTTCGTGGAAGGTAACTGACCATTGTTCAGGCGGGTTTGTCCGCGAAGCATTTTCGTCCGATGAGGTTGGAGGCGGATAGTGGCGAGCAAAGCCAAAATTGATGCCATACCTGCGGTAACTCCGAATTCTGTGAGGCCCAGCTCCTTGTAAAGAGACAATCGGATCGTCTTCACTGCATGAGTGAATAGACTGAACGCGCAAAGTGGCTGAATGCAGTCAAAGGTTGAGTTGGTCAACTGAAGCGAAGCGCGCTTTATCGAGACATCATCACTAGCGTGGGTGAATTGAAATTAGCTAATAAAAAATATATAAAAGTTCGCAACAAGCAATTGGTCGATCCATTCCGGTGGCATAAAAGCGTTGACGTCAATATGAAATCGGTGGCTTGGAGAAGGTCGACCTTAATCAATATTGGATAATCGATTTAACCAAATCACACGCTAATTACAACCAGCATTAAACAGTCAATTTAAGACTATCACTGTACAGAATAATAGATTTAAGGCTTGGCGTTGACCGGTTGAATGCCCCGCAAAAAAATGGCTAATTACCACTAGTTTTTAGGTTAAAAAGCAGTTTATACTAACTATGCCTCTACTGAAATAAATGGCGATTTCTTAAAAAACAAAGACCTTTTTAAAACAATTGAACAATACTGGAGGGTTTATGAAAATTGATAAATTTATAGTCGCAGTTACAGTAAGTATATTTTTACTTGCAGGATTTTTTAATTTTTTATATGAAGTATATGCTCGCAGTGGAGCTACATTTAATCTCGCAGGGCTCGTCCCAGCCGGATTCCTTGGATGGGCGACATTCTATGCCGTCGGTGGAACGAAATCTGGTGTAGCCAAAGGTATTTTTTCGAACATAAGTGGTGTGTTTTGGGGTGTAATTATTGTTTTAATCTGGGAGTTACTCGGCTTTAATTTATTTGGGGCTTTCTTGGCGGTTGCTGTGGGGGCCGGAGCGATGTGCTTCCAAGCGCACTTTAAACCCTTTGAGTTCATCCCGGGTGCATTTATTGGAGCCTCCACGTTCTTTGCGCTTGGGGCAGGAGTGAACGGTGAAACCTTATGGCCAGTAGTTATTGGTCTATTGCTCGGAGGTGTGTTTGGTTTTATTTCAGAAGAGTTTTCTAAACTCATCAATAAGAAATTGACTAAATCTTCTCAAATTAATTGATAAATTTAAGACTCTCTCTAGGATAGAGCATTGAGATTTTGTGAAACCTTCGAGAGAGTCTTCATTAAGTATTAGATAGATTTAAAAGGATTGATAGGGTGAGTTTCCTACTTTAACGCTTTTAATCTGTAATCGATCCACAAACTACACAGGAATGGTTTCGCCCTGACTCCATCATCCTTTGGTTAATTCGCTGACTTATCTAGGCTATTACAGAGCTTCATTAACTAGTAATAATAAGTTCCCATTATGTCCAAACCCGCAAACCTATTCATTTACTCTGATTGTAAAGGATCAACTGGAACTCGAAGAGCTGGCGCCGAACCAATACTCTGGGTCAACGTGCCAGGTTTATTTTGTCACTGAATGCCTCAAGGGATCTCGTACTCGCTTCAGGTTAGCATTCAAACGAAACTTTACTACTGGGGAAAGTGTATGGTGTTGTCGGCCTTTATCTGAATCCATCGAACAATGCGTTGCCGCTGCCTGTCTGTTGATGAGACGGAGATTCAGGCTCTCGACCGGATACAGCCAAAATTACATCTCAGCCCCAAACAAGTTGAGCGCCATGGTATGGCCAGCCTATACGCTGCTTTCAATATTTTGACGGGCGCGAGGTGATTGGCCGTATCACCGTATCACCGTATCACCGTATCACCGTATCACCGTATCACCGAGCCAAGTGTAATAGTAGATAAGCAAGACACAACTAGCCTTGCAGGAACGGATAGAGGCAAGGAGGGGCTTTAGCTCCGGAAGAACAGCCGGGAGTTATCTGCATTTCGATACGTAAGCTCAGAAATGCCAGCAGTGGCGTGATCGGCGGCTTTCCTTGCTGCGAGAACTCGATCATGATACGGCGATTTACTGCATACTGGATCCGCGTTATCGGCAGTGCCGGTCAAAAGATAGGCTTGGCAGCGACAACCGCCAAAGTCCTTTTCCTTCTCGTCGCACGATTGACAGGGCTCCGGCATCCAGCTATCACCTCGGTAGTGATTGAAGCCTGGACTGTCATACCATATACGTTGCAAATCCATCTCACGGACATTGGGGAAATCGATAGGCAATAACCTGGCGCTATGGCACGGTAGCGCGGCTCCGTCCGGAGCTACAGTCAGAAAAAGGTTTCCCCAACCGTTCATACAGGCTTTCGGGCGCTCCTCGTAGTAGTCTGGCGTTACAAAGATCAGCTTCATGGCCGAATCGTTGGCGGCGAGGCGTTCACGGTAGCAATTCACCTCCTGCTCCGCCTTCACCAGTTGAGCCTTCGATGGCATCAACCCTTCTCGGTTTTCGAATGCCCAACCATAATATTGACAGGTTGCCAGCTCAACATAATCCGCTCCCAGCTGTTCGCACAAGGACATAATATCCGTCATTTGGTAGATATTGTGCCGGTGGATTACAAAGTTGAGCACCATTGGATAGCCCGCCTCCTTAATCGCTCGGGCCATGGCCAACTTCTGGTCAAATGCTTTACGGGAACCAGCGACGGCATTGTTAAGCTCTGGATCAGAGGCCTGAAAACTGACCTGAATATGGTCAAGGCCTGCTTCGGCAAAGGCATCAACTTTTGCTTCCGTTAGCCCGAGCCCGGAGGTAATGAGATTGGTGTAATAGCCAAGGCTTTGCGCTTCGGCGATCAGCTCCGGAAGATCCTGTCGCACCAGAGGTTCGCCACCAGAGAAGCCCAGTTGGGCGGCACCCATGGCTCGACCCTGCCGCAGCACACTCACCCACTCTTCCGTTGTTAGTTCGCGTTCGGTCTGAGCAAAGTCCAGAGGATTAGAGCAATACGGACACTGTAACGGACAACGGTATGTCAGCTCTGCCAGCAGCCAGAGTGGGGGGCCCGCCTTATGAGGGTTGTTGAGCGACATTGGCGCTTTAGAATCTGTCATGACATCTCTATCCAGTGTTGATTGCAGGCATCCTTGAGAAATCTGTTCACGTCATCGTCAAGGGAACCTGCTTCCGGAAATTGTTGCTCCAGTGATGCGATGATACCAGCCACACTACGCCGACCATCAATCTCATTGAGGATGGCTCCCGCGCTACCATTAAGCTTAACCATGCCCTCCGGATAGAGCAAAACGTAACTTTGCTGTACTGGCTCCCACTGAAACCGAAAGCCTCTACGAAAACGCGGAACTTTTTGCAAGACAGCCTCCATTATAGCCCCCGATGCCAGACCCGCTGCTCCGTCACCGTATGATAAGGCGGCGCCGCATACTCGTAAGCCATGGTCATGGCATCCAGCATCGTCCAAAGGATGTCCAGTTTGAATTGCAGTATCTCTAGGGCACGGGACTGCTGGGCTTCCGTCGTAAAATGGTCAAGAGTGATGGTAAGCCCATGTTCCACATCCCTGCGTGCTTCCTTGAGGCGCTTGTGGAAATAGCTGTATCCGCGATCCTCAATCCAAGGGTAATGGGCTGGCCAGCTATCCAAACGGGACTGATGGATATTCGGTGCGAACAACTCAGTCAAGCAGGAACAGGCAGCTTCCTGCCAAGTCGCACGACGAGCGAAACTCAGATAGGCGTCCACTGAAAACCGAACGCCGGGTAATACATGACGCTGGTCAATCACTTCTTCTCGAGTCAACCCCACAGCTTCAGCTAAAGATAGCCAGGTTTCGATACCTCCCACATCGCCGTCGCGGCCATCGTGATCGAGAACCCTCTGCAGCCATAGACGGCGCACATTGGCGTCCGGACAATTAGCCATAATAGCGGCGTCCTTCTGAGGGATACTGATCTGGTAGTAATACCGGTTGGCTACCCATCCACGGATCTGCTCAGGCGTGCATTCCCCTCGATACATCGCTTGATGATATGGATGGTGGATATGGTAGAACTGACCTTTGGCCCTGAGGGCCCGCTCAAAATCTGCGCGGCTCATAGCGGCGGCGCCAACGGTATTCATAGCGCCCCCGACAGGTCAATATGCATCCCATCCCAGGACACCTCAATACCGTGGCGTGTAAGCTCCGCGCGCTCAGGGGAATCTTCGTTGAGGATGGGATTGGTGTTGTTGATATGAATAAGAATTTTGCGCCGTGCCGGCATACCATCAAGCATCTCAATCATACCACCCTTGCCGCTTTGGGCGAGATGGCCCATGGCCTGCCCGGTTTTGGTGCCCACTTCCTGACGGATCATTTCATCATCGTGCCAGACCGTACCGTCCACCAGAAGTACATCGGCTTGTCTCATCCAATCCAGAATGTGCTGATTCGGCTGCCCCAAGCCAGGGGCATAAAGAACTTTATGACCTGTACGGGTATCTTCCAAGAATATGCCGATATTATCCCCCGGATGCGGTTTGTCTCTGCGCGGTGAATAAGGGGGTGCATTGCTATGCAGTGCAATGGCGCTAAGTTTGATAGATGGAGCGCAAGGGATTGAAAATGGTTCTTGATCATTGGCCTTCACCTGGCGCCACTTCAAGCCACCGTTCCAATGCTCCAGCATAGTAAATAATGGAAAGCCGCTGCTCAGGTCCTGGTGAACCTGCTCGGTGCACCAGACTTCTATGGGCAGCCCCTCACGAAGCGATAACAAACCGGTGGTATGATCAACCTGGCTGTCGATCAGAAGAATGGCGTCAATGCCTGTATCGCGTAAAGCTCTAGCTGGCTGCAATTTATCGAAGGACGCAAGTTGGGCGCGGATGTCCGGAGATGCATTAAATAGAATCCAATGCACACCGTCTTCACTGATGGCAATGGAAGACTGGGTCCTTGCACTGGCATTCAGAGTACCCTTCCGGTACCCCTTGCAATTCGAACAGTTGCAGTTCCATTGAGGGAATCCGCCGCCTGCGGCAGAACCTAAAATGTGTATAAACATTGTTATAATCCCAGAGCGAGACGGCCAGCGCTCAGGCTGGCCGTTTCACTAGTCACCGGTTGGCGAAGTACATAGTAACTTCGAACCCGATTCGCAGATCTTCATAGGCTGGTTTGGTCCACATAATGCTCACCTCTGTTATATTGTTTTGTCTTACTCAAGGAAGCGAATTCAGAATTCGCCCAAACACATTACAACATTCCTCCGACAAGCCACAAGAAAGCTATAGAATTTTTAGAACTATCGTTATTCATTTAAAGTATTTGCAACAGTCTGGGTCAGCCTTTACTCTGAATTCAGAATTCACTTAAAGTGTTTGTTGATGATTTGGCGATGTATCATAGTCAAATATGAAACTGAGATCCGTCCCTAAATCAGTTTGTTGCTTTGGCTAGTTGCAGTGACTTCGTTGGAGCCGACTGTCTCCACAACTCAGTGTTGGGCCAGCACAAGGAGGTGTACTTTTGCCGCCTAAGATCAGGCGGACTCCACTTTCGTTAAAGTGGCAGGGAAACATTGTGTTGTTTTGCCCCCACCCGGGGGCTTTTTTTTGTCAATCGTGAGATATCGCGGAAAGTAATGCGTAGTTCCCGCCCTCGTTATCACCCCATTCCACTCGTACTTTACCGCCTACTCTGAGCGATTAGGGCCACTCCATTCGTTTTACCGCGCCCCGTCGCGGGTAGTTTTCCGGAATTACTGCCAAGAGCCGGTTTTCCAATTCTGGCTGGCCCCAATACAGGGTCAGGTACACCCCTTCATAGACCGAGGTCAAAACGCTGCAGAACTGGCTGAATATGGCCGGAAAGAAATAGGCTAACCCCCCTCGAAGCGACTCATATAACGCAAAAAGCTACGCTTTGGGCATTGTTGGCAGCCCAGTCTCAGCGATTTTCAAACCAGTTGCCCAAATGGCCGCGCTTGAGCAGCCAGTTTATTGCCCTCAGTATCCCGCAATTTCCCAGGACTGAGCGATACCGGTTCGGTGACATTTCAGTTCCGGGCTGTGCCAGTACATCTCTGTGGATTTTGGCGCTTTGCTCTTCCAAAAATCTATTTTCCGGTACGCCAGGCACTCGTGATCAATACCACCATGCCGGACAGCCGACAATACGAACCAGATACCGCTGTGCAGGTGCCGTTCGCTGTACGCACCCTCGAACACCAGCATCCCGTCGCGCACAGATGCAAGCGATGTATAGCCCCCTTGAGGCCCAGCCTTGAGTGGATAGGACATCATCAGCGCTCCGTTGACGCCCTTCTAAGAGTCAAGCAGCGATTTTCGACTGACCAATCTCCCGGTGTCGATGGCGCAAGACGTAGAAAATCTCACGCGCTATGTAACGTTTCAGGCAACGGATAGCTTCTAGCTTGGAATGTCCCTCGGTTATTCGTTTCGCAACATACTCTTGGGTTTTAACATCAAGCCGAAGCCTACCGATCGCAATGATGTGGAGTGCACTATTGGCCGCGCGATCACCCCCTCGATTGAGCCTGTGACGCTGGGTCTTTCCGGAAGAGGCCGGAATAGGATTAACCCCGCAAAGCGCTGCAAAACTGGCTTCTGAGCCAAGCCGATCAGAATTATCACCTGCGGTAAGCAGCAGCTGCGCTGCCGACTCATAACTGATAGCCGTTCTGGAAACCAAGTCGGGGGCAAGTTCATCAACGATGGACTTGATCATGATGTTCAAATCTGCGATTTCGTCATGCAGCTCTACATATCGGCGAGCGAGAGAGTTTAACGCAATTCGATACGCCATCATGACATCCCGATATCCGCCTAAATCGGGCGCGATGATGCTAGCGTCCGGATTAGCTGCATACGGGTCATTTTTCTCAATTGGTCCCGCAGTTCCTCTGGCGCAGAGACAACTTGGGTTTGAATCATTTGAAGCGCCACCCGACGGGCTGAGATGGCAGTCTTTCGCCAAGCCTTTAAAACACGCAAAGACTCGACCATGCCATCACGTGTCTTTGGTGTCACAGTGCGAATGCCGGCAAAAGCCGCATGCGCTGCATTCTCAGCATCGATGGTGTCTCTTTACCACGCTTGCGCCGGACGGTTCTGTCACGGCTCGTAACCTCCAGAGTGGTGATGCGGGATTGCAGTAGATAGCGCAACAGACCCGCTCCGTATGTTCCTGAGCATTCGATCCCTATTCGGGCGACTTCACCAAACGAACGCATCCAGGCCAGCATGTTCTTGTAACCATGACGGGCAGCTGGAAAGCTGGCCGTACCAAGAACATGATCGTGTGCATCCACTGCGGCGGCTACATGCAGATCCTTGTGAGTATCAACGCCACCGACAATGGCTGGGTGACCAGTATGCTGTTGAGGCATGACGAATCTCCAACTATCGGTTTCAAGGTGGCTTCACCATGCTCGATAGCTAGGGACACGACAGTAACGAGACAGGCTGTCAGGCCCTTCTTGAGTCACATGCATCGGCGGGATGAAACCCTCGCCGCTAGATGTTCTCGGGTTACCGACAGGTCCAGCGAAAGACACGTTACCCAGGTCGATCGGAGTGCGGGTCAGGAAACCCAAGAACTCTTGCGACACCGAGTATTCCAACAAAGGTCAAAATCAGGAATGCCCAGAACCTAACAGTATTACCTGTCTCTTATACACATCTCCGAGCCCACGAGACGCTACGCTATCTCG
>OJDD01000250.1_pt1 | contig 16070 bp, 16 predicted proteins | sample 1592591 | NCBI WGS metagenome assembly OJDD01 (sample SAMN05416809, study PRJEB24817) | seawater metagenome | isolation source: Sea water | place: Canada:Atlantic | collected 2013-07 | reverse complement strand
AATAAAATAGACACTTAACATTGATGGTGAAAATCAGTGGTTATACTGAGGTCTCTATCTATCATTTGTACTCGGTTTAATTGTCATCATATTTTAAATAGCTGTCGTATCTTTTTGCTTGAGTCGATGTGCTTGAAAGCAATGAATTTAACATGGAAGCACTAGGCGTACTAAATGCAATTTTAGTGGAAATCAAACGGCATAGTGGTGCGGTTAAGTTAAAGCATACAATGGTTAAGCATGGTTTGTGTGTAAATAGTTAAGCACACAGCCCATTAAGCGGTTGATTGAAAGAAACTGTTCTTCAGGTGCGGATAAAATTGTATCCTCCGTTTGAATGTATTTAGCTTCTACAAGCTCATCACCACAGTTATCGACAAGAGCTTGTGCAGATTGAAGCGTAGTTTCTAGGTGAAATTGCAAACCGATGGTCTTAGTGCCAATTTGAAAAGCTTGGTTTTCGCAAGCTTCATTTTTTGCAATGTGAATGGCACCTTTAGGTAGCGTAAAGGTTTCGCCATGCCAGTGAAATGCATTAATGTCATCGGGAAATTGGAAAACGGTGCTTAGCTTTGGTTGTATGGCCTTTACTGGAAACCACCCAATTTCTTTTTTTGGCTGTGGATAAACTTTGGCGCCCATGGCGCTGGCAATAAGTTGTGCGCCTAAACAGATACCAAGAACAGGAAGGTCTGATTTAACGGCTTTTTGTATAAATTGTTGTTCTGCTTCTAACCAAGGGTATTGTTGATGGTCGTTTACACTCATTGGCCCGCCCATCACAATAAGAAAGTCAATATCTGTTAAGTCGGGTAATGCCTCAGAATTATAAAGCTGTGTGCTGGATATGTTGTAACCCGCCTGTTGAAGCCAAGGCGCAATACTGCCCAAACCCTCAAATGGAACGTGCTCTAAGTAATGTGCTCGCATGGTGTTCCTTACCTTTTTATGCCAAGGTCTTTAAATAAGGGTGAAAAAACACGGCGAAGGGGCGTTGAGCTTATCCATCTGCATGAACGGCTGATGTTTCATTATTTTTGCGAGTTAAGTGTAAGAAAACACCCAGCGAAGCGAGTAATAAAGCGGTGCTTGTAATAATCGCTACGGGGTAATATAAATTACCAGCCAGTTCTAACTGGCTATATTTAATCACCATAATCAACGCCTCTAAAGACAGCGCAATACAAACCGTTCCAATAAATCTTGGAATGGTTCTACGTAAACTTTCAACAGCATCTTCATGTTCTTCTTCGCCGGAATACTCTTTATTAATGACCAAGGCGAGTTCAAAAACAGCTAAAGCGATAATCCCTGTATTAACTCCGCTCAAAAATATTTGCATAATATCTTTGCCTGCAAGAATGCCTTGAATAATTGTTTGCGCGAGCGAAAAAATGATAGCTAAAGCCATCCCAAAAAATATAAAAGTAAAGAGTTTTGCAACAAGAAAACGCATGATATGGCTGATGTCTTTTTTCATTTAAAACTTCCTATGACATTTAACGACCGCGCTTAGTGACTGTGCTATGTTGCTTGGTCAGATTAATTTATTGGTGAGTTGGCCCCCATTTATACCGCAGTGTAGTCACTATTTAAATATTTATTAGCATTTTAATAATGCTTATATTGCTTTAAACCTAATGGTCAGATTGTGCAAAAAGGCTCCGTTTAGATAAACACAGCAAGGTGCGACTTTTACAGAGTAACTTCATGGTTTATGTCGTTATTATTAAGCCTAACATACCAAACATAAAGCCCAAAACGGCTCCCATGGGTGGTGCCCAATGTTTTTCTAAAGTCACTTGTGGCGCCAAGTCTTGAAATATTGAATAAAGAATGCCCCCAGAGGCGAAAAGCATAATACCAGCGATAATAACTATTTCGTCAGACAACCAAAGATAACCGCTTACCCCAGCAATCGGGCCAAGCAAGGCCATCACAGCAAAGGTAATGATAATTTTATAAGGCTTATAAGTAGCTGTGGCGTTTAACTCGCGATAGGCATTAAAGCCTTCTGGCATATTTTGTAAAGCGATTAAGCCAGCCAGTAACAGGGCGTTGCTACTGCCCGTTGCAAAGGCTGCTCCTAACGCTATGGATTCAGGAATAAAATCAGACAGCATAGCGGCTAATTGACTTGCTGAAGTGTTGGTTTTTTTAAGATAAATATCAAGAAATAAAAAACTGAAGCCACCCATTAGCAAGCAAAGGCAGGCAGACAATGGGGACAGTATCTCTATACTTTCGGGGACTAAAACAAAAGCAACTGCGGATAATAATGCGCCTGCTCCAAAAGCGATCACACTGTGCCTTAGCTCTTCTTCTAACCATTTGTTTGCAATTTTTTCAAAGCAGGCAATAGCAGCGCCTAAGGCCATCGCTAGCCCAGCGAATAAAGTTGAGGTAATAACCGTTAGTAAAGAGTCCATTAACTAAGAAATGGCTTGAAAGGTACGAAGAATTCCAGCATCCATTTCAAATGGACTGCTAAGCATTGAGAGTCTCTACATGTTTACATTTGGGGTATGAACTGCAGCCCCAAAATTGTTTCCCAGCATGGGTTCCTTTTTTTGTAGTACGCATGACAAGTACCGACGAGCATTTAGGGCAAGTTTTCTCCTTTACTGTCTCAGTAGTCATACTGACTTGAACGTCATTTTTGCTTATCTTTAGGTAAGGAGCTAATAAATCATTAACCTCAGCAATAACATACCCAGCCTTGGCAGGCACTTGAATGAGTGGAACAGAGGAAGCCTCACATGCTCCCCTTAGAAATTCGTCGCGTTGTTGTCTATTTTTTGAAAGGTGAGAGCTGTCGTCTAGTTCTATAGCACATAGGACTGATAAGTCATCGTTTTTACATAGCAAAAAATCAAAATGCTTAGCAGATATTTTATTAAACGCTTTTTGCCACTCACTTCTTGAAAGCCCTTTATTGGGTTTAATAACATCAGCAACCCTGACCTTACCAAGCACTATTGCGCTGTCGCCTTTTATCTGTTCTAGCACACCATAAAAAGATCGCTCTGCTGGCGTAAACAAAGCGTCCAATTTTTGATAAGGGTAATTGGCTGAATTAGATTTCTTATCTTTCGGCAGTTTAGAAAAAAAGACTACTGCAACTGCCAATAATATTATTGCTAAGATGCCCCAACTCATAATTATCCTTTTTAATTTATAGTGTTTAAATAACGTGCTTAGTTTTCCTTAACTGAGTTTGGAAGATGCAAAGTACGTTGTCGCTAATTCCCTGCGTAAGTAATACCTACATGGTGAATTTCCAAGATTGCATCACCAAGGAAAATAAACTAAACGATACCTTTTTTGTTTATATGTATTGGTCTATGGGCTTGTAATGTACCATTTCAATTAATATTTGTATTAACCTGATTGCTCTCAGCTAACTGAGCATTATTGATTGAGGGAAGTTTAGTTTATCGAAGCCTGGTATCATCAATTGATATGTCTTAATTTCATTAATCTGAAAGGTAATAGGCAACGGTAGAAACCACTCGAACTTTTTTAATATGTGGGTTGTTTTTATCTCTAGCATTAATACTAAATTGCCCTTGAGATGCAGATTTAATTGTTCCTAACGTACTTTTAGAGTCGGCTGCAAATTTCTCTGCAACTTCACGGGCCTTCCTTGTTGCCTCTTCAATCATGTCGGGCTTTATTTGATTTAAACGAGTAAAAATATACTCAGTTTGAGAATGATAATTGCCAGCAGTAAATACAATTCCTTGCTTGCCTAAACTAGACATCTTACCCATAACATCGCGTACCACGCTAATATTTTTGGAGTAAACAGTGACAGTTTGGGAGGCTGTATATCTGAACTCAGCTCTTGCCTGGTTGCCATATCGTTGGGCGGACTTATCTGTAATTGCCGGTGAAGAATATGAAATCTCATTGGCGTTAATTCCGGCGCTTTCTAGAAATGCTTTTATCTTTTCGGTGCTTGCATCTATGGATTCATACATCTGTTCGAGGTTATTACTTGCGGAACTAAATTGGATAGGCCAGATTACGATATCTGCACTGTATTCTCTCTCCGATAGTCCTTTTACAGTAACGGTTCGTTCATATTCCTTAAACTTAATGGCCGCATCACCAAGAAGGGATCCAAGAGAGGAAAGAGCAATAATCAGACAAACCCCAAGAATCAAGGCGCTACTTTTATTTGACACGGTCATAAATCTCTCCTGTACGTATAATGCCTTAAATAACAGACGGCGCATTTTTGCGCCGTCCAAGTTAAATCATCTAGTTAGGCGTTGCCTATTTATGCGCGATGGGTTTGTCGGTAAATAAGTAATCTTTTAGCTCTTTATCCATTCTTGGGTCTTTTCTTCTAATCCATTCAAGAACCATGGCAGCATGCTCTTTCTCTTCATCTCGATTGTGAGCAAGAATGGCTTTTAACTCTTCATCTTTGCATGCATCAACTCGTTGGTTATACCAATCTACCGCCTCAAGTTCTTCCATAAGGGAGGTGATGGCTCTATGCATATCTCTTGTTTCATCTGTAATTTCACTAATAGGTTCGTGATAGCCTTCATTTGACATACTTTTAATCCTTTTTTATTTCCATAGTTTATACGGCTCCCCATTAAGGGGTTTAACGTGGAGCCGCAATATAAATATCACGCTAGGTCGAAGCGATCTGCATTCATCACTTTAACCCAGGCCTTGATGAAATCAGCAACAAACTTTTTCTGGTTATCATCTTGCGCATACACCTCAGCGTAGGCACGCAGGATTGAGTTAGAACCAAACACCAAATCAACGCGTGTTGCTGTCCACTTTACCTCGCCAGACTTACGTTCCTGTATTTCATACAGATTTTTACCCGCTGGTTTCCAGGTATAACGCATATCCGTTAAATTCACGAAAAAGTCGTTACTAAGGGCGCCGACGCGGTCTGTAAACACACCATGTTGGCTATTGCCGTAGTTGCTGCCCATCACGCGCATGCCGCCTAATAGCACGGTCATTTCTGGTGCGGTAAGCCCCATCAATTGAGTGCGATCGAGCATCAATTCCTCAGCGGAAACAGCATAATCTTGTTTCAACCAATTACGATAACCGTCATGAATAGGTTCAAGGTCGGCAAATGAATCCGCGTCAGTCATTTCCTCTGTGGCGTCACCTCTGCCCGGCGCAAAAGGAACAGAAGCCTCTACACCGGCGGCACTGGCAGCCTGTTCAACACCGACATTACCCGCCAATACGATTAGATCCGCAATGCTTGCACCGGTTTCGCTAGCAATTGGCTCAAGCACAGATAGTACTTTATTAAGACGCTGTGGTTCGTTACCTTCCCAATTTTTTTGTGAAGCAAGGCGAATCCGCGCCCCATTGGCACCGCCACGTTTGTCTGATTGGCGGAAAGTACGCGCACTGTCCCATGCTGTTACCACCATTTCGCTGATACTTAGGTCGCTATCTGCAATTTTTGCTTTAACAGCCTCAACATCGTAGTTGCTGTTGCCAACAGGAACAGGGTCTTGCCAAATTAAGTCTTCTTGTGGCACTTCAGGGCCGATATAGCGTGCTTTTGGCCCCATGTCACGGTGTGTTAGCTTAAACCAAGCACGAGCAAAGACCTCGGAAAAGTAAGCAGGGTCGTTGTAGAAGCGCTCAGATATTTTGCGATACTCAGGGTCCATTTTCATGGCCATATCGGCATCGGTCATAATAGGGTTTAGTCGAATAGAGGGGTCTTCAACATCAACAGGTTTATCTGCTTCGTCAATGTCAATCGGTTCCCATTGCCATGCGCCGGCTGGGCTTTTTTTCAATTCCCAGTCGTATTTTAGAAGCAATGAAAAGTAACCGTTGTCCCACTCAGTTGGCTTGGTTGTCCACGCACCTTCAATACCACTTGTTACCGTGTCACGTCCAATACCGCGTGTTGTTTTGTTGTTCCAGCCTAAGCCTTGCTCGTCTACATCAGCCGCTTCAGGTTCCGCGCCCAACAAGGCTGCATCACCGTTCCCATGGGTTTTACCAACGGTATGACCACCGGCTGTTAGGGCAACTGTTTCCTCGTCATTCATTGCCATCCGCTCAAAAGTAACACGTACATCGTGTGCAGTTTTTAACGGGTCAGGTTTGCCATCGACACCTTCAGGGTTAACATAGATTAAGCCCATCATAACTGAGGCTAATGGGTTTTCTAAATCTCGCTCACCTGAATATCGGCTATTTTCGTTGTCACTAGGAGCAAGCCACTCTTTTTCTGACCCCCAATAGGTATCTTTTTCTGGATGCCAGATATCTTCACGGCCAAAGGCGAAACCAAAGGTTTTTAGGCCCATCGATTCATAAGCAATAGTGCCAGCGTAAGTGATTAAATCCGCCCAGCTTAATTTGTTACCGTATTTCTTTTTGATGGGCCAAAGCAGACGCCGCGCTTTATCTAAATTAACATTATCTGGCCACGAGTTGATCGGTGCAAAACGTTGATTACCGGTGCCAGCACCACCACGACCGTCGGCTATTCTATATGTACCAGCTGCGTGCCATGACATGCGGATCATCAATCCACCATAATGCCCCCAGTCGGCCGGCCACCACTCTTGGCTATCGGTCATTAACGCTAGCATGTCTTGTTTAAGTGCAGCGAAGTCAAGAGTTTTTACTTCGTGAGCATAATCAAAGCTCTCGTCTAAAGGGTTTGTTTTGCTGTCATGTTGATGCAATATGTCCAGGTTAAGGGCATTAGGCCACCATTTCATATTTGATGTGCTGACTTCTGTTGCACCACCGTGCATGACGGGACATTTATTTTCTGACATACAGTATTCCTCAAGTTATTGATTAGTCGTCACCACCTTAGGAGGTGGCGTGAACAAGTATCTATTAAATCCAACGATATGTATAATTGATTGATTGTATAGCTATGATAGTTTTTATCTATTCATGATGTTATTCATATAAATCCATGCAGAATCACCTATTCTGCTTAAGCTTTATTTAAGAGCCCTTTTTCTCTCGTCCATTTTTAAATATTTATTCCACAATTCCTACTTGTCCACTTCGCTGCGTATAACGCGCTGCCTGCTCTTGAGATAAATTGGGAAACGCTCTTATCAATAAGGTATTCATAAAACCCAACCTCACAGACACCCCAAGACTGTCCCTTTATGAAATTATCAATTGAAAACCATCCTTTTTTCTAATAGCTGAGTATTTTTAACACCGCTATTCTGTCAAGGGAGCCGGTCTTGCCACTTTTTTAATACTACCTTGAAGTTTTTTTATTAGCTGTCAATAACTGTTCGGGCGGAGAGTCAATTAAAGCCTATAAGCGGCTAATCTCCTGTTTTACTTTTACGTATAGTTCTTTTCGTATCATTATCTCTAAGGTTATAGGTCCCTTTTGATACGTTATTTATGGCGCCGTTGACCCTAGCAATTGAATCTGATCTACCATTAAAAACTAAAGGGTAGCAGCCTTTTAACCTTAATTTATAATCTCGGGTGGCTAAAAGTGCAGTGCTTTCCACCCGTGATTCTATTTGTTTGATTTATCGTGCAGCCTCCCAGCCATTATCCGTTTTAATCAGCCTAAGTGACTGTATACCTTGTTGTTTTTGAGTTCCTATAAATGGCATCTTAATATCGATATCAACATTGATATCGCAGTGATAACCCGATTTTTCTTTGGCTTCAGTGCATCCAATTTTTTTAATTGAGTTAATGCTCACGTCATCTTCATTAAAAATGCCACCCGTTGATTTCAGCTGTGTTTTCAATTGGTTTGTTACGGCTGCTGCTATGTCACTTTCTGTCGGTTCGCCACTACAAGCGACAAGTTGTGAGACAACAAGCAATAAGAAAAGCTCTTTAACTATTTGCATTTTTTAGCTCCATTGCCCTTATTTTTTTGTTTCTAGGGGCGGGCATAAAACCACCTAGCAACAGAATGACCAAATAGATTCAGGTAGGTTTTATTATGCTGTAAACCTGCATATATTGACAGCAGCCCTAACGGAATAAATATTATGGGCCGATAGGTGAATATGGAAAATAAAACCAGCCCTCCTTGGTTAATGCACTAATTTTCAACTCCTCTGCTTGTATCCTCTGAACAGTCATTTCTTTTCGAAATATTATTGGATCGAGTGAGCCTGAAGCAAAATGTGTCCGCTCATCAAATAATGCAACGGTTTAACCCCTTTTGTTATAACAACATTACCGGTGTTTACACTATAAAAAGATGTTTGTTATAAATTTTGTTAGTTAAACTTGGTGGGCGCTAGACTGCATTAGTTCTGACTACCTTCCTTTTTTATAACATATGGAAGCGATCTTGACCTATCTAAGGTTTCCATTGACCTGAAAATTGATAGGACATTTCTAACCCTGAAGCTCACCGCCCCGAGGCAAACCAAATTTATCATGCCTTCCAAGACCTAGGCACGCTTGTTAGTCTGAGGTGCTAGATATATTCTAAACGGTTCAGTAGCGTTCAAAGAGGTACCTCGCCCACTATTAGCAATACCATTTCTCTATCGCCCCATACTAGCTAGGGTCTAGTCAATAAAGTCTCTATTTAGGCAAACACAATATTGGTGAGGGTCAATATCTTGTTATGGCAGCTGAAGCCACTGACAAACAAGCCCCTTGTTAGCTGACCGTACGAAGCTCTTGCAAAGCGGCTGCAATTACTCGAAACGAAGAACGCGTTAGCAAGCAAACGAGAGCCAGCGCAACTAGCATATCAGGCCAACCCGAACCGGTAAGCCAAACAGCTCCTGAAGCTACAAAAACCGACAAGTTAGATGCAATATCGTTACGTGAGCATTCCCATACCGAGCTCATATTTACATCTTCATGCCGATGCCGCCAAAGCAGGTAAAGACACAGTGAGTTTGCAACTAGACTAAAAAAGCTGAATACGCCCATGACCTCAAAGATCGGCGTGCTTGGAACTAAAACTTTGTAGATAAGATGGCCCGCTACAACACATGCCCCTAGGAAAATTAAGCCGCCTTTGAACAGTGCCACCTTAGCCTTTGCGCGGCCTCCCCAAGAAACAGCATAAAAGCTCAGGGCATATGTCAACGCGTCTCCAAGGTTATCGAGACTGTCGGCAAGTAAGGCAGTTGAATTTCCATACAATGCAGCCAACGCAATCACAATAAACATGACCGCATTGATGCCGAGCACAATTTTTAATGTCGCACGTTGCTTATCGTGACGCGCATCAAGAGCGCAACTGTTATTACAACAACCACTCATTGCGCATACCTCAACGAATACACTTGACGTAACAGAGCCATATTAAATAGTTTTTTGAATATTGATATGTTCAACACCTTGCTCCAAATAAAAACCACCTACAACTTCTTAACCTAGTTTTTATAAAAAAATACAGCTGTTCCTCTTGCCGACAACGCTATTTTTTTAAACCCGTTTTCCTGTAGAAACGACTCAACCTTTAATAAAAGATTTTTTCCCGCACCTTGACCTTGAAAAGACGCCGCAATGGCCATTTGTCTTAATTTAACACCTGTTACATTTTCTGTAGGCTTGGCAACAACACAAGCTTTAAGCTGCTTATCCTTAAAGCAACAGTAGTGTAGCGACTATCTTCACCAAAGGTATCTGCACTTGAAAGCTGTAGCTAATAGAAGATCAGACCTTAGTCTTAAAGAGTCCATGTATTCTAACGTATTATCTTTAATTTCTTTAGTCAGCATAATGAGGTAGCCAATGTTTCATAACAGCCCAATCAGGTACCATAGCTTAATTCTATTAGTTCCAACTCAAGTGAAAATGCCGGTGGTTATTAATCTTCACATATAATAAGCCCCCCTTTATCTTAAAGTCATTTTTTGTTTTTCTTAAACTTTAAATTAAAGGGGCGGTCCATTTAATTTCCATTAACCACAAGATAAAGAGCTCACTATCAATTCCCACCAGCAGCTTGTAATACAGTATTAGCAGGCACATTGAATGCCTCACCATTAACTAAAAAATGAACCCAGATACTGGCCGCATATCCCAACCCAATCGCCCAAGTCCACTTGAGGTGTGCCATAAAGGTATACACACCACGTGCCGTGCCCATAACGGCCACACCTGCTGCCGAACCAATTGATAACATAGATCCACCCACACCTGCTGTTAGAGTAACCAATAACCATTGCCCATGTGACATATCAGGCATCATGGATAATACCGCAAACATCACCGGAATATTATCGATGACGGCTGATAGTACACCCACAAGAATATTCGCTTGCGTTGTACCTAAATCAATATACATTAGTTCAGAAACAAGCGATAAGTAACCTAGCGTTCCTAAACCACCGACACATAAGATGATGCCGTAAAAAAACATTAAGGTATCCCACTCAGCACGCTCTAGTGATTTAAATATGTTGTAGTGATTTTTGTGATGATCATTATCTTCAGCTGATTTCTCAGAAACCCCAGTACCTTCAAGCTCCAAGCCATGTTCACCCATTTGTGTTTCAAATTCTGCCAGCGAAGCATCTCTACGTTTTAGATAATATCCATAGAATTTAAGGAATCCTAAACCTGTCATCATGCCCATCACTGGCGGTAAATGCAGGAAGTTATGTGCAGAAACGGCCATCACAATAGTTAGTATAAACAAGCCAGTCACTACCCATGCACCATGCCCTAAATGATATTCTGCATCAACTGCGTTTGGTCGATCACTACTCACCGCGAATGACATAATAACGGCTGGTACTAACCAGTTAACCAACGATGGTGCAAACAGTACGAAGAAGTCTTGGAACGCTATGATTCCTTTTTGCCAAACCATTAACGTTGTAATGTCACCAAACGGCGAGAATGCACCACCGGCATTGGCTGCTACCACAATATTGATACATGCTACTGCAACAAACTTAGTGTTATCTCCACCCACTGCCATGGCGACGGTTGCCATTAGTAATGCCGTTGTTAGATTATCTGCTATTGGGGATATTAAAAATGCTAAAACGCCCGTTAGCCAAAAGATTGTACGCAACGTAAAGCCTCTAGAGACTAGCCAAACGCGCAACATATCGAATACACCGCGTTCTTCCATGGTATTGATGTAAGTCATCGCCGCTAATAAGAACAAAAACAATTCTGCGAATTCTAATAAATTATGCCGTACTGCAGCTTCAGCTGTATGGTTGTCCCCGACGCTCGAATACATTACAGCGACAAGCGCCCAAATTAAACCTGCAGCGACCATTACCGGTTTCGACTTACGTAAATGAATCGTCTCTTCTGCGATGACAAGAGAATATGCAAGAATAAAAATAAGCACACAAACTATGCCTACCCAATGCCCCGTAAAGTCCTGTAAGTTATCACCCGCGGCAAAAGATAAAACTGGGCTTGCCAGTAATAAAACCCCTAACAAATATTTTACCAAACCGTGCCCATTGAATGATAAAGGCGCTACTTTTTTACAGGTCATAACCACTTTTCCCTTATTTCGTTTATCTATTTTTTATACAACTGACTTTAAAGATAGCGGAGTATTTTATTAATACAACAAATTCAAGGAGAGCAAACGACTTGGTTAGTTTTAGTAAACTAAAACTCTACTTCTTCTAACCTTTAGGATAAGCATAGAGAGGACTCCTTAAGCTCACCAAATTATGCAGACCGTTGAAAATAACCTAGGAAAAAAGCCAAAAAAAGGTGGCATTCAATATATGTACGAAACATCATTTAGCACATTAGTTCTAAAAGTTAAGTGAGCACCTACTTGTTTTCACGACTCCCCTAACTCTACTGCGGCTCTTGAGCGCTAGATCCATACTCCCTATAATCCTACGTTTTTTAAGTCAGGCCATTCACATGCACGATTCTAAATCACTTCCAGCTTTACCAGATCGCCTTTCGGGTAATTCACGCAGCCCATATCATGTGGCTGAAATATTTGAGCACAATATTGGCATCAAACTGAATGGTAAAGAACGTAGCGATGTTGAAGAGTATTGTATTAGTGAAGGCTGGGTTAAAATCCCTTCTCCTAAAGCGTTGGACCGTCGGGGACAGCCGCTTTTGATAAAACTAAAAGGAACTGTTGAAGCTTTTTATAGTTAAAGCTGAATGAAGGGGGAGACTTTATCTTCCGCTTCAATGAAATTCCTACCCTTTGGATATAAGTAGCACTCCCTTTTTTATCCAAAAACCGAGAAGCCAATCAGATCTTTTTTTTCAAAAAACCTACACAACAAAATATACCTAACCGCTTAACTCAGCGGCTTATTCACCTCACGTAATCGATAAGCTACGGTCACAACTAAAGCACCTTGGCTCCCGAGTTATTGGGTCAATAAACTGAAGTTTTTTTGCTAGTAATTGTAAGGGCGCTGAATAGTTATCCGCTGATTTCGGTTGTAATTGCGGGTAGTACTTATCATTCAATATGGGCCAGCCAAGCGTCTGCATATGAATGCGTAGTTGATGGGTTTTGCCAGTTACAGGATTTAATTCAAATAACGCTTGCTTAGTAGATTGCTGTAAACATCGAATCACTGAGTGACTATTAGCTTTGCCCTCAGTTACACACATATGAAAGCGTGGTTCGGCTGGCACGATACGGTTTTTAATGTCCCACTTCTGGCCAATAAGGTTTTCACCATTACTAATGCTGGCAATTGCCTGATATGTTTTATGTATTTGCCGTGTTTCAAACAAATGATGATAATGATAGCGGGTTCTTGGGTTAACAGAGAACATGACCAAGCCTGCTGTCACTCTATCTAAACGGTGCAATGCTTGTAAGGCCTTAATGCCAGTGCTACGTCGTAAGCGATTCTGCAAGCATTCATTTACATAAATACCGCCTGGGGTTAATGCTAAAAAATGAGGCTTGTAAGCCACTAAAATATGTTGGTCTTGAAATAAAATGGTCTCCTTAAAAGGGATGCTCGGCTCGCTCTCAACTTCCCGGTAATAATAGACCCGCTGCTGAGGTTTAAAGGGTGATTGTGTCGTTATCAGTGAGCCGTCGTGCCAATGTACCTTGCCATCGATGATACGTTGCCGCCAAACTTCGGCATCAATAGATGGAAATTTAATAATCAGGTATTCCAGCACTGTATCAACACCAGGATTAGTCTGCGGTAAACTTAGTTTTGAGGGGCGTTCGGAAATAGCCATTGAGTAAACTTAATGATTGCTGTTCTAGGCATTTATTTTAATCGACTTTGATACCTAGCCTTAACCGAGATGATTAAATAAAAGCATGCTTAGTTGTACTATATTGCCTATTCGGTGACGGGTATAATGTCCCTTTATCCTTTTTTGTTAGATATTTATATGAACGATGGCATTGACTATACAAACAACCCGCTGCATGGTCTTAGTTTAAAAAACCTGTTAAATGAGATTGTTGATCACTACGGCTTTGACCTTCTGTATGCCTATTTGAATATCAATTGCTTTAAAACCAACCCAAGTATAGCGTCGAGCGTTAAGTTTCTTAAAAAAACAACTTGGGCCCGTGAAAAAGTTGAAGCGTTCTATTTGTATGAATTTAAAAGCTTACCCAAGGTCTCTTCCGAACAATATTCATTATCTCCGAGAGACCGAATTATTCCTGATGACCAAACACCCGGAGAACCGGCTGAGCTCAGCTTAGAAGGTGCTGAGAAATTGCGTGTCAAACGTGAAACAAAAGCAGCTGCCTATCATGACGGCAAACCAAGCTATAAGCAGGGGCAACAACGTTACCAAAAGGATAAATACGAAACAAAGGATCATACAGAATCATTAACTGATGAGTATGAAGACCCATGGGCTAAATGGAGATAATAGCCATTAAAATTCATGCGCTTGCGTGATCCAAGGACATCCTGACTTTACTAACCATTAACAAAAGCTTCAACGCAAGAAACTAACAAGTACGTATGCTCTAACCTAGCTGTTCGGGCATTTAAAGGATGAAGCCAATGGCCAATATATTTAGTGACATACCTCCGAACTTACCGAATGAAATATTCGATGATATTGTCACCACTGATCAGCTAAGAATTGAGCGAATCATATCAAAAGGACACACATCACCAGATAAAGGCTGGTACGACCAAAGTGAAAATGAGTGGCTTATTGTCTTATCTGGCTACGGTGTTATTGAGTTTATAAATGGCGTTAAAACTACGCTAAAACGAGGGGATTACTTAAACATCAACGCACATAAAAAGCACCGTGTAATTGAGACCTCAGCTGATGAAGCAACAGTTTGGTTAGCCATTTTCTATTAAGCGCATTCATTATAAAATCAAACTAGTCAGCCTGACTGAGTTTCTTTTTTTGAGCTCAACTGCTTATTATCAGCCTCTGATGGACATAAAAAAAGGGCTTTAACAATAAGCCCTTTTTATAATATTGATAACAAAGCATTAGAAGCCAAAGCCCACATCAATTGAGAATTGATCCATGCATAACTCTACGCTGTTGTTAGGAACAAACAAGCTCCCTCCTGAAACACATTTTTCAGGCGCATACATAAAGGCAACATCGATTGAGTTACCATTATCTAATGTCTTACTAAACCCTGCCGTATAGTGCTGCTCCATGATGCCAGAGGCCACAATATTAAAGGTTAACTCGTCGCTTGGAATAGGTTGTTGCCCATAACTTGCACCCACACGCCAAGTCCAGTCTTTTTCTGTTGACCAAGTGTAACCCAGCTTGTAGATCGTCATATCATTCCAACCAAAGCCAACACTATCGCCCAGCTGTCCACCGCTTAATAATTTACGTGATGAGTTACCAATAGCGTCTGATTGACTGTATTGAATCTGTTGGATATCGGCCGTTAACACGCCTTTGCCAACATCCGCTGCTAGGCCAATTTGTGCATTAGCAGGAATATCAAACTCACCATCGTGAGGAAATAATCCGGCATAATCATCAAACGTGTTTTTAATTTTTGTTTGGTATGAAGCACCAAAACGAATACTCGGCTCGACCCACCTCTGCCAAAACACCAAAACGTAACCCAAAACCAGCAGCGTGATCATAGCGATTGTTGCTAAAATTATCTGGATTTACTGAAAAGCCTGCGAATTGACTGAGACCATTCATTCTTAAAAATGAATAGTTGAAAATAGCAGCAAGCCCTCAAGACACCTTATTAACGGCAAATTTTCTTGAATAGTTTATGTTGGCAACAATCTGCCCATAATCAACACCGGTATGATCACCTCCAAATATCCCCATATCAAAAGGCCTATCGCGTGTTGCGTAATCAGTATTCATTCCACCATTACCATAAATCGCCAAACCAACTGATGCACTAGGGCTAATGGCACGACTCAAATTGACAGAAGGAATGAAAAAACTCTCGCTATCGCTGTCAACGGTTGAGCCTGGAAATGGAGCGCCCATGCCATAGGCCCATCTACCGTGTATTTACGGCTGGGAGAAAAGTTTATATTGTTTTACTCACCAACAAAGGCGACACCAGCCCGATTAATAGGAGAGGGTCACCGACAAGGAATACTATCACCTCTGTATTGGAAATATTTTATACGATGCTATAAGGCGACAGAGAATGATTGAAAAACTCATCGTCGCACCAGGCGCCTACCTTTATTTCTATAAACCTTGCCGATATTGCGCCATCGTCGATTGCGGTATCATTTCAGTCAATTGATCTTTAGCGTCATCTTCTCCAGCGATCATTCTCTCAAAGTATTTAATGAGTTGCGTTTTATTTGCCTCTGCTTTTGAGCCTGCACCAATATTCGTTAAATCAATGAAAAACTCATCAAATAAATCAGCTAAGTCGGCCACCACATCCATATTCAAAAATTGCTCATCATTGTAAATACTGGGGTAGCCGCCTTTTTGCTTATCAATGGCAAATGACACACCTTTTACATTGGTAATGGTTGTTGCCTTTTGACACTTAAGCATACAGCCATCTTCTATGCTCGGTTTTTTACACCCCACCGTTTGCTGGAAGAAACATTGCCGACTGGTCATCATTAAAATGGGATGATAAATGCTGTATAGCAATTTGAAATTTTTGGGTCGCGCAATATTTTTAATTTGCATACGATTAATTT
>OJDD01000242.1_pt1 | contig 16509 bp, 17 predicted proteins | sample 1592591 | NCBI WGS metagenome assembly OJDD01 (sample SAMN05416809, study PRJEB24817) | seawater metagenome | isolation source: Sea water | place: Canada:Atlantic | collected 2013-07 | reverse complement strand
AATAAAATAGACACTTAACATTGATGGTGAAAATCAGTGGTTATACTGAGGTCTCATCAAATCAATCAAAGGTGTTATAGCTTTAGCTTTACCAGCAAAAGCTATAAGACTAATAAACACTGTTTCTAATGAATGAGGGTCTTGACGCAAAGTAGTAACAATGTCATCTATGCCCTCTTCCATTCTACGTAAAGGTTCTCCAACCATTGATTCTGAAACATCTAAAACAAAAAATATAGGCAAGCGTCGCATATTATTTCCTTATAAAACAATTTGTAATTCTGGAGGAGGAGGAGGTAATGTATTATCTAATGTGCCTTCAACACCAGCACTCATAGAACCAGCGGTTATTGAATCACTCACCCATTTAAAAAATTGTGCAAAAGCAGAGCTATCCATATTATCTAAAACAACCACTTGACTAGTTAATTTCTTTAGATAATCTGTATTGGCCTTGGGCCCAGCAGCACATGCAATAATCTCAGCAAAATTACAATTTTTTATTTTAGGAATAGCTTCTTTAAATATCATTAAATCCGATGGTGCACCATCAGTCATAATAAATAACATTGGCCTAAAATCACCTTTCACATCAGAAGATGATTTAATAATATTTTTTGTTACTTTTTCAACTAAAAACTCTAGACCTTCACCCATATGTGTAGCACCAGATTTAGGTAGTTCAATATCATTAATTTGTGCTTGATCAAGAGGAGTCAAAGGTAAGATTTCATTTATTTCTCGGTCAAAGGTAATTAAGGATAAATGAACAGACTCTAAAGCATATGGATCTTGCCTTAACGCAGATAGCATAGAACTAATACCAACATTAACTGCATGTATTGGTTCTCCTTGCATAGAACCAGAACTATCAATTAATAAATAAACGGGAAGACGTCTGCTCATTATAATTTCTCACTTAAAGTAATTTTGTGATTTTGTCTATAAATATTTATAGATAGTTTTGTTGAGCTGTTTTAATGGTCCCTTCTAGTTTTTTATCGTTTGTAGAGTCGCCTATTGCCAAAAATTTCCACTTTCCATCTTTTCTATATAGCTTGCCCATAATCATAGATACCTTTCCTGAAAATTTAGAATCATTTGCAATATCATATGTCGCATGAATTTTATCAACTCTACTTGGAGTACCTTCATATAATCGAATAGAAGCAAAAGGGATATCTTTAAAATCCTGCCCTTGAAATGAATTAAGAACAAAAACTATTTGGTCAACACTTGAACTAACTTGGTTAAGATTAACCACAATAATTTCATTGTCTAACCCATCATCACCATCCATATCCCCAGTTAAATCATCACCTGAATGTTGAATTCCCTGCCCAGAAAGTTGACCAAAATAAATAATTTCAAGAGGGCTTTTATTTTGATCAAAAGTAGCACAACTAGCATCAAGATCAACGGCTTCTTTTTTGTTACCACCAAAAAACCCCTTTTTATCTATCGCACCCCAATTAACGCCCAAACACCATTGTGTGATTTGACTACCATCATCTTTTTCTAGACTTATTCTTTGACCTTTTTGTAATGATATTGCCACGATTTATTCTCCTTTAATTTATTATGCAAATTCTTCCATTTTCAACTTTAGTTTTCCAGTGATAGATGTAGCTTTTGCTTTAATATTTGCAAGTAACGCTTTCTCTGTTTCATCATATTCACCATCACCTTCAATTTGTGCAATTAACCAATCACCTTCGGCTTCATCAATTTCATTTGGTGATTCATCATCATCAAGAACATGTGAGCTAATAGCTTCAACAAAAAACTCACTCCACTCCGATACATTATTTTTACCAGATACAGCATCATTAATTTCAAACAACAAATCTGCCTCAATTCTATCAACTGAAGCACCATCAGCCCCACCTTCACCATAAATTACTTTTTTAAGCATTTGAACTTCTTCTAAGTCAACAACACCATCAGCAAGTACGGCTTCTTTTACAGATTGAAGTGTAAATTCAATCAATGAGTCATCACATTTAGTTGCAGAATCAATAATGTTTACTAGTAGTGCAAGCTCTATAGAATCAACAGCCCCATCCCCTTTGATTTGTGAAATTAAAGTAGCAGCTTCTTCTGCATCTACTTCACCAGGAGATATTTCATCTTTAAGAACAAAGTCTGTGAGTGCTTCTACAAAAAGGGATTGCCACTCGACTGCATTATCTTTACCCGAAACAGCATCATTTAATTGAAATAGAAAATTAGCTTCATCTTTATCAATAAGACCATCGGCATAAATAGTTTCTTTAATCTCTAATACTTCAGAAGCATCAATAATTCCATCTTCTAATACACTTGCTTTTAATTCTTCAATAGTTTTCATGTTATTTCCTGCTTTTATTATTATATTTAGCTAAATTTAATTTTTACCAGTTAATTGAATACATACTCAAACCTATTCTGAGTATGTATTCAATGATAAAATAATCAGCCTATAGTAATACCATATCCTATAGCCAGTGCTTTTAATCCACCTTCAAAACCTTGACCAATAGCTTTAAATTTCCACTCACTATTATGTCTATATATTTCACCAAAAATCATTGCAGTTTCAATAGAGTAATCTTCTGATAAGTCGTAGCGAGCTATCTCTTCATTATTTTCATCATTCACAATACGCATAAATGCATTAGCAACCTGTCCAAAATTTTGATTCCGATTTTGTGCATCATGGATAGTAACTGTAACAGCAACTTTATTAATCTCAGCTGGAACTTTTGATAAATCAACTTTTATCGCTTCATCATCACCATCACCCTCGCCTGTTCTATTATCACCTTGGTGAACAACTGAGCCACAATCAGATGTAAGTTTGTTATAAAAAATAAAATCACTATCTGATTTTGCTTTGCCTTCTGAATTTAAAAGAAAAATACTTGCATCTAAATCAAATTCGGCACCATCAGATGATCGCTCATCCCAACCTAAACCTATTAAAATTTTAGTCATGCCTGGTGCGGCTTTATCTAAACTAACATTTCCACCTTTTTGTAATGAAACGCCCATTTTAAAACTCCTTTTTAATATTAAATTTTATATATACTGATTGTAATAATTAGGATTACTATCCCAGTAAGTTGCAAATTAAGGGTTTAACCCATCTGCAAAAGTATCTTAACAGCAAAAGTTGCCATTTTTATATCTATTTTAATTATTTGAAAGTATATATATTTCCATTGTTAACACTATAGGCATTAGAGGCCAACATAAGCATTGGTATATCAACAGGTAAGTTTCCATAAGCGTCAGTAATTAATGGAGATATTCCCTTCAATTCAATTGCTTGTTTAATAACTTTTACCTTCTCATCCTTTATACACTCCTCTCCAAATTCACCAGTAAATACCCCATTATGTTTGTATAATTCGGTACCTATTACTTCAGAGACTGGCCAACTTAATTGGTTTATAACACCCTTTACAAAAGGCGTTGGTGTAGCAGTAATTATCCAAATACGAACACCTTTTTTATCCAACTCAATTAACTTATCAAGGACTTTCGATAAAGGTGTTAATTTTCCTGAAACAATTTCCCCCGATTCAAATAATTGTTTTTCACTAACTCCATTTAGGCAGCTTAAATATAAATGCCTCTTGATTGTATACTTGATACCAAAGTTATAAACATTAGTAAAGGTTGATAGCTTAAAAAAAATAGATAATAGTTTAGGTAATAAATACTTGCTATCCAATATATTCTTAAATAAATAACTTAAAGAATTCTCTTTTATTAACGTTTCATCAAAATCAAAAATTGCTAATTTCATAAAAATTAAGACAAATCAAATTCGGAGGGTTTTAGTTGTAACTCAATTGTAATTTTAGTTGCAACTTTTTTCATTTGAATCAAACTTTCCATCAGATAATCGGATAGCACAAACCATTCGTAAAACCAATTTAGTTTGACTTTTCCTAAAGCAGTCATTGGCTTTTCAGTGCCAACATCTATATCAGCAGCAAGAGTATCCATATGCCCTGTCCATATTTTATATACTTCATATTTATCATGTGCTGATAATGCATCATGGCTTACATTAAAAGCCATCATTTTTGTTTTTGCTTTAGGAGATGCTTTTCTATCTGCCATTATTACTAAAGCGCTTCCACGAAGAGCCGCATTAAGAAAGCTTTTGACTTAAATTTTAATGTTTCATTTTTTATTATATTTGCTTTACTTTTAACTATAATTAAAAAATTAGTCATATATTTTCCTTATGGCGAGAAGAATAAAAGCTATTTAATAAAATTTTGAATTTGGTGAAGAGCCTCAGTATAAGGCTGTGCCCAAGTCATTTCATAAGCTTTACCTATTATATAAGCTGCAAAAAGTCCATAAAGCGCAAGTAAGGTGAATGCTTTTAATTTTCCAAGACCTTTACCAAATAAAAATATAAAAAAAGCACCTATTGTTAGCAGTAGAAGTAAAATCCTTAACTCCGATACATTATCAACTGTCTCAGTAGACATGGTTATAGGCCCATATATAATAGTATATAGAAATAGTGGAAGGCCCAAAGCAAAGCAAATGTCAAAAATATTACTACCTAACGCATTTGATACTGCATCATCATAATTACCCTTTCTTGCATCTTTCATCGATAAGATTGTGTCAGGCACGCTACTTGCCGCAGCAGCTAAAATAACGGCAACAAAATAACCTTCAATACCCATAGACACGCCAAATTGCTCACACCCTTCTACCAAAATATAACATGCTATGGCAATAAAAAAAGTTGAAACTGCAAGTAAGCCCCATGAATTGCCCTTTTGTAGTGTTCCATTTCCTATCAGTGCATATTCTAAATCTAATTTAAAAAATGAAACCAGCCTATTTGAAGAGTTTTCTTTTTCATCGTCATCGTCATCGTCATCGTCATCATTGCTATCGCTTCTTTTCATAGAAGCGAACATGTATCCGATATAAGCAAAATAAAGCAACATCAGCATCATTCCATGCCACCATTCAAGAGTTTCGCTAATGGTAACAATTAAAATAAATTCAATTGCTATTAACATCAATCCATCACGCAATATGACCTTTTTTGAAACTTCAACCATGCCAATTTTAAACATTTTTAATGCTACTAATATACTGACTGCAGGTATGATCATTGTATTAAAAACAGCACTGCCTGCTGTTGTACCTATACCACCAGCAAAACCAGTCGTGTTGCTATATAGGAATAAAAAGACAAAAGTAGCAAAAAGCTCAGGCATTGAGCTGCCTATTGCATTTATAGAGGCCCCTTTAACGCCTTCCGATAAATTCCTACCTAGGTAATCAGCAGCAGCTTCAAACCCATCACATGCCTTTGCTATTATTAATGCTGAAATAACAACCATTATTAATGAAATTAAAATATCCAACTAACTATTCCTTTTATTAAAATTAAAAACGTACCCTTTATAGATAGAATATTAACATAATTTACAAACCGAACTATTATTGTTTGCTGTATAAGAGAGACCCCAGTAATCTACATCATTTACGGTGGCCGTTAAATCACATGGCTTCGTCGTCTTGTCCCAACTCGCCTCCAGCCTACGCCTAATATGAGGTTCTTGTTCATTAGCTCGCAGTTTTGCTAGCGGCTTCCTTCAAACTAGTCCTCACGGAGAAGCTCTTGCCATTCGCTAGTAGTTATCATCTAATACTGATAGGTAATAGATGGTGATCTTCCTACAGAGGACTTTCACCTCATTAGTTAATGCCCATGTCGGGCGTACACAAAAATATCAAGTACGACGCGCAAAAACCTAACGTCGCATATAATACGTTAGGTTTTAAGGAGAATAATAATGTGGGAAAAGATTCTAGGTTTGATTGGCTGGGCATTTTTGCTGTTCATTGGCTGGGCAATATTTATTAACGAGCCGGATAACAAAGGCTTGCCACCATCTACAAACAGCAATTACACGCAGGTAGCTCCCAAGTTTACACAGCCAGCCCAACCGCTACCCCAAACCGGAGTCAGCACGGCTACGTTTGGCAATGGAGTTGCGCCACTCAATATAAAAACATCACCAGCAGGCGGTTATCACTATTTTGTGAAGATTGTTAATGCAGGCACCAATCGAGAGCTTGGTAGTTACTTTATTCGCTCTGGCGCAACTCTTGACATACAAGCTCCCTTAGGAACCTACGAAATTAAGTATGCAACAGGCAAGCAATGGTATGGCTCAACTTATTTATTCGGGCCTGAAACAAGCTACAGCAAAGCAGATTCCACATTTACCTTTAGTTTCGATGGATATCAATACAGTGGTTACACTGTCGAACTAATAATGCAGCAAAACGGCAACCTCAAGACATCTGGCATTCAACCTAGTCAATGGTAAGCAAACCAACAGTGTTATTAAGCGGAAACCATTGTCCACGTATTATCTAGATATATATGGATAGGTTTTCCTATGTTTTTGGATATTAAAGGCTAAAGCTGGATGGCTGTTATTTGTTGCCCGCATGGTTTCCTTTCCGGTGGCTTTGTTTGATTTCTTGCAACAGACCATAGCAGATTAGTTTAAATATAAAAAGCTAGGGCTTAAGCCAATTTGGCATGACACCCGCTGACCATTTCAAGATAGATATTCCAAAGCCTAAAAGCACAGGTGGCTTCGAATACTCTTGGATCTTCGGTGCCAGTCGCTAATATTGACAAGCAGTTACATGCTGAGCGAGCAGTACGTGGGGGAGCAAAGGTTACATACACGGAAGAGTTCGGTAAATTGCCCTCAGGAACGTTTATCGAACACAATGAAGAGGCCTGCCTATTGTGGAAGGGACAGCTTAACAGTTGGTCACCTGATGGTTATCAGCAGTCAGCGTCATTGCCTGCTTCAGGGGAGATCGTTACCGTGTTAACTCCATTGTCTATCGTAAAAATATTTATGAATGGGTTTATGCCACAGGTCCACCTTAAAGCAAAGCTGGGAAATCACACAAGTTAACGAACTGCTGACACAGATGGAATCATTCGAAGGTTTGTTTGTATGCTCAACCAATTTAATGGACAAGCTTGATATGGCCGTCTTGAGACGCTTTGATTTCAAAATAAAGCTAGACTATATGAAAACAGACCAAGCCTGGCTGTTGTTCTGTAACTCAATGAATTGGAGCAAAAAACAAGCTCAAAAAAACAATCATTGGAAAAGCGAACTATCAAAATACACCAACCTAACACCGGGTGATTTTGCTAATGTTTTGAGACAGCACAGGTTAGTTAAACACCAATTAACACCTGAAAAGTTAATGGAGGGGCTAGCCCAAGAATCACAATTCAAACAAGAGCAAAATCAAAGCAGAGAAATTGGGTTCCATGCTAGTATCTAATTTTATTGAACTTGGAGGGTCGCTACAATAAATCCTACCAGAACATAGACTGACTGTTACATATTCATAAAGACTACTAGAATAGTACTTAAGTGTACGGAAGGAAGCCTATATGACAAAGTTCTACGAAATTGAGCCCTCACTCGAAAACTACTGGCGTTCAATTATTCTATTCGGTCGAAATGTAGCCTCTTACAAATTTGCCTTAGCAAAATCAATGTACGACCTTAAAGATAGCGGCAAGACCGTCATAATGTTAGAAGATTTGGCCGTTCCCTACGTTAAACATATCTCAGAACATTTACAACTTTGCCCAAAACAAGGAACATCTGCAAACAGTCAATTCCTTGAAGGCTGTAGACGCTATAACAACCAGCAGCTTTCTCATGATGAGGTAATTAAACTAGCAGTTACCCGAGGATTTAACAACGTAATTGACGCCTTTCATAATGTCCACAACCAAGAAATACCCACCCGTTTTTTTACAGATGAAAGAAAAACAAAAGGCGGTATTATTCTAACGGATGATTTCTTCAAATTAGGGGAAGAGGCACAATACAACAACCTGACAGAAGAGACCGAAGCGAGATGGCGATTGGTAGAGACGGCATGGGAGCTCAACCTGCCCAAACACCTGATTCAAATTGACTACAAAGAGTCATCAGATGAGTTTATTGCCGATAACAAGCTGAGGCGCGTTACTGTGACCTCCGCCAAGCCCTCACTCAATGGGTACCAAAAAGGGCGATGCTTTTACTGTTTTAAAGAAATATCGATAGAACAAGGTCAAGAAAATTCAGCCGATGTTGACCATTTTTTTCCTCACACATTAAGACACTGTGACTCTGATAAACCAATCAATGGGGTGGTCAACCTAGTGCTCTCATGCTCAGAATGCAACCGAGGCGTTGCTGGAAAATTTGACCGACTCCCTGCCATTTCACTCCTCGAGCGGCTCAGTGATCGTAATGAGTACCTCATTACCAGTCACCACCCCTTAAGAGAAACACTGATTGCCCAAGCCGGCAACACAACTGGAAAACGCAGACAGTTTTTACAAGATGCCTACAACTGCTCAACGGAGCACTTAGGCGCTCGGTACAAATGGAATCCAATCCAGTCAGGAATTTCTACTTTTTAAAAACGAGGTTATGCCACGTTAACTGGCGCCCTGCTTCCAGATCCTCTTCCGCATGAACGACCTGAAGCCCTTCTACTTCAAATAGCTGAATTAAAGCCACCACATCAATTGACTCATACAGCTTACCGCGCTCCCTATTATCCAGCTCATGAGTACCCCTAAATGAAATAATCAGACAGCCATCATCACTCATCAGCGCAACCAACCGCTTACAAGCTAACAACAAGTCATCCTGGCTCAAGTGCATCAACACAGCAGAGCAGAGAATATTTTGATAAGTGCCCACTTTTAGGGACTCAAGTGAAGGCAACAGATCCACAAAAAAATCTCGATCTGGGTACAAGCCCTGAGCCTGCTTTAACATCCCTTCTGAGCCATCAATGCCTAGCACCGGATAGCCCTGCCGTGCCAACCAATCAGTATCACGTCCAATGCCGCAACCAACATCAACCGTCTTGCCACTGGAAATGAAATAGCGGCTAACCAATTCGTAGATACGGCTTGGTTTTAGCGTTGCGTGAAGTGCTGCGATGCTTTTTGCTTCAGTGTTGTAGGCTTGTATTGTAGAGTTGTCCATTATGAATGCCTTGTCTTCTATATGTCAGGTTATAACGATGACGGCTAGTTAAAATACCTTTGGTTTTTTTGAGCGGATTACTGTGTCTGTATTTAAAAGTTATAAAAACATGAGAGGAGATTGCTGACCCCACTATCACCTACTACACTACTAATTCGTTAGATAAGTAATCGTATGATTCTATATTAAATAACACGCTATCCTTAACATCCCTCCAGACCAACGGAACCACCCAAAGACTCAAATCGTCATCAAAATCGAACACCGGCAATGGATGTCTAAAATGCTCGTTTTCAGGGTAAATTAAAAACAAATCACCTTTACCACCTAGATATTTCTTACCGTACGCAAACAGCTGATACATATCTGATGAGCTAATGCCGTAATTTTCTTCACGATTTTTTGAGTTTATCAGCTTCCATTTACAATCCAAAACAGCTAATACCTTTTCAGCACTGAGAATAAGCAAGTCCGGTTTTAACTGAAAAACACACCGATCTATATGCCTTTCTACCAAAAACTTCGAAGCGGCTTGTTCTTTTAACCTTAAGCCTTCTTTTAATTGTTCTTTCAATACAACTGCAACATATTTCTCAAACAAAACATTCATAGGAAAAAGAAATGACAATCCCTGATGAGCTCCCGCTAATGAAAATGGTGTTTTCTCATTTAAAATAAAATCACACCAATGCTTCACAGGTTTGTAATGAATCATTGAACGGTCATTCTCCAACCAACGACTAAAATCTAGCCTATAGTTCGATGAAACCGGTATGGCATCAAAAACAAACAACAACTCTTGAGCTAAACGCTTGTTTTTTGAGTTTCTTGTTTGTTTAGATACCTGAAGCAATGCAGAGTGAATCAAACGATTTTCAGCTCGGTCAGGCAAAAATTCATCATATTCGATTTGAAAAAGATGCTGACGGCCAACAGGTTGCCTTATTTGTGCAGCAATTTGCAATCGACCTTTTAAATAAGTCGCCTCATCCTTTACAGCAACATAATCATTACGAATACCACGTTTAATTAAACGAGTAACATCATCTAAAAACTGCTTAATTAACACTTCTGGCAACGGCCTATCAAACACTTTCAAAGAAGCATGATTAAACGCTCTAAACTTTATTAAACCAATCCGCGAGAGCATTTGAGCCAGCTTAAGCCTACTCTTAGCGGCCTCTTCTTTTTGACCACCCGCCCCTTCACCATCAATAACATACTTATCAATTTTTGGAACAATCTCAATCTGACAACCATGAGGCGTGGTAATAACTCCTACATAATTTAGAACCTGTAAGCCAATGAAACCGTCTCGCTTAATCGGCCTTACCAGTGCTTTGTATTTATCTGTACCTGATGCTTCTTTTAGCAGCCAGTCCCAATCTTTTTTTGGAATAACACGGCTGGATAAAGATTCAGACATATCTCTTGGAGCAGCAAAAAGAACACCATATTCCCTTACGCAAATCGTTATCACGCCTCTTCTTTCTCCGGCTCCGCTGTATTTTTCTTTTCCTGTAAGTAAATAGATATATAGGACTCTTCTAGGTCAAATGCGTCCGTGTTTAGCTCCCATACATCATTAGATTCATTGCCGTCATCTGAGACCCATTTATTGCCCATCAACTTTTTTAAATCCTCAGCTGAAGAACCGTATTTCTTTTTCACAAAATGAGTACTGGTCGATTCCGGGTCTTTAAGACAATCCAACACCGTATGAATTCTCTTCCAATCATCAAAGAAATATTCTTGAAGCAATGGAATTATACTTCTAGTGAAAACATTTTTTAAATTAGCAAGGCTAGATTCGCTAGATAATTCCATGAAAAAACTATGCCCAATAGTATGTTCACGGTCATAAAGAAGCTCAATACGCTCATTTATCGACGTTAATAATTTTATTAAGTTAATACCTTCGACAACAATTGCCTCACCCGCTTTTGTTTTAGTATCTGTTAATAATTCAGGCTTTGGTTCCATCTCAATAAAATTGAACCGTCGTCTTAATGCCACATCTAATTTTGCAATACTGGCATCAGCTGTATTCATTGTCCCTAAGATATGAACATTCTTAGGCACGGAGAATGGATTTTTAGAATACGGTAATTTAACACTAATTTCTTCTTCCGCACCCTTGCGTTTATCAGGTTCAATTAATGTAATTAGCTCACCAAATATTTTTGAAATATTACCCCGGTTTATTTCGTCAACAATAATTACATAATCAACCAAAGGATCACCATCAGCATCTTCACATAAAGCTTTAAATATTCCAGGCTCTACTTCGTAAGTTAACACCCCACCTTCTGACTTAACTTTTATTCCCTCTACAAAGTCCTCATAGCCATAACTCTGGTGAAATGTTGTAAATACAATCTGTCCCTTCTCAAGTAACCTCGCATATTCATTAAGGTTTGATTCTCGATCTTCTGGAAAATACAGGTCTTCTTTTATGATCTTCAATGCAAGGTCAACTGTACTATACGTTTTACCTGTACCTGGAGGCCCATACAAAATTTGGTTCGTTGCAGACCGGTCAGCCATTTCATCACCACCTTGTTTTGTCCCTTGACCGTCACTCACTTCTTCTTGATCGATAAAAGTGATTTTTTCAAGTTCTTGTCTTCGCGAACTAATGTTTGCGAAAGCATCCATTGATACCATTTTTTCTAATTTCTTATCTTTTAAGAAACTTTCTTCCCAATCTACTACCAGATAATTATGGTGATCACTTCCATCTATTAACACATCTTTGCTATATAAGGACTCCCCTCGAACAACTCCTTTACCGATAATTTCTTTTCTCCCTTTAAATGCATAAATAATATCGCCTGATCGGGCTTTATTCATCAAACCAATGATTCCTGCTGACTTCGTATGTTTATTGAAATACTCAGTGTCTAATTTTCCAATTTGGAATTTAGTTAACCCTGAAAAATCATAGTCCCCCCAACCAATTGAAGCTATTCCCTTCTCTTTCATTTCCTTCCAGTAAACAGCGCTTTCTCCAGGTGATAATTTCCAAGTATTTATTGGCTTACTGTCATCAATAATCCTACTTCTACTGTCTGAAAGAAACTTAACCATGTTCTCATAGTTAAAATCACTGATATCAACAACTTCCTTCGTTAAATATTTAGCAGGGCTATAGAACTCAAATAATCCATATGAGACTTCTGGGTAGGAAAAATTTACAAATAATTGTAATGAAGAGCTTTGGTTGGGTTGTCTCTTGTTATAGATGGCAAGCCATGCAGAATCAGCTCCAAAATTCGTCGCTCCATCAAAACCAACTTCTTTGCTTGCAGAAAACTCCGTTAACTGAAGGTCATTCTTAATGTTTATTGATAGATCCTTAAGATGCTTTCTAGTGCTCACCCTTATGCCGCAGTAAAAGAAAATATAGAACAAGCTAAAATATGATTTCCAAGACCTAACAATATCTGTTGAATAGGAATCATTTACACCACTTTTGATTTCTTCAACAACTTCTTTTGTTATAGATTTATTACTACAAAGGTACTCAAGGACATTACCCCTGATTCTATTAATTTTTTCTCCCGAAGTTGTGGCTAAATACGACCTTATCTCTATTAACTTATCTTCTGACAACTCATTTAAAGCTTCAATTACTGCATTATCATTTTTTCTCAATCGCTTAAATTCATTTGAGATTCCCATTATTTCTTTAATTAACTTTTCCACCTACTGACCCCTACTTAAACTTATAAAAAAACCAACCTTCTCCATTTGCCCCAAGCTGCTCACATGGCATTGTTCCAGTCCATCATTCGCCACAATAATGGCTAATGCTTGCGCTCTTGATACCGCAACATTTAGCCGGTTTATATCGAATATGAAGTCTAAACCCCTGCTTGATTCTGCTACGTCACTGACTGCCATTGAGATAATAACAACAGGAGCCTCTTGTCCCTGGAACTTATCGATTGTCCCAATTTTTAGCTCGCCCGTTAGCTTTTCTTTTAGTAAATTAACCTGCATGTTGTACGGTGCAACAATCAATATATCGTCATCGGTTATTACTCTGTTTTCGCCTTTGTTGTTGGTAAAGCTCCCCGTTTTTAGCTCATCAATCAATTGCTGTACTTTCTTTACTTCTTCCTCGCTGCTTTGTGTGTTGAATTGATGTTTTACTGTGACCGACAAAATCCCCGTTGGCTTGGTTATTAGCTTTGAGTGTTCAATATTTACGGCTTGCTTCTGCGTTTTAACATCGGACTTTAACCTGCCCTCATAGACGATTTCTGACAACGGCTTACACACATCAGGGTGCATACGATAAGTGCGCTCTAGGAACACACCTTGATCTTCTGGAATGACTGAGTGACCTTGCAGCATGAACTCTAATGCTGACGTACCTGCGGGTTCTGGATGCGATCCTTGTATAGGCTGTTCTAATTGCATTTGATCACCCATCAATACAATATTTTTAGCGGCACCGCTTACAGCGATTAAATTAGCTAATGCAACTTGGCTAGCTTCATCTACAAACAGATAATCCACGGGGTCGTCATATGCGAGATCTTTGGCAAAGCTATACACCGTTGCACCAATAACATCTTGCTGCTCATACGGTGCCTTTTTTGTGAAGCTCATAGAGCTTCGGTAATTAAGGTTTGGGTAGGCTTCTTCTGTGTAAGCAACTCTATATTCTTTAATTGTTCCAAAGCCTCCTACTTTTACAAGGTTCGCATTTGGCAGCATGGCTGGCAATTTATCAAGCAAGTTCATAATAGCTGCATGGCTATTCGACATAATGCCTATCCGCTTACCACTGTTAACCAATTCAGCAATTACATGTTTAGCCGTATACGTTTTGCCCGTACCTGGTGGGCCTTGTATGCACAGGCAAGTATTATCCATGCCTTTAATCACTTTCAATACGGCCTTTTTATAGTCATCGTCACTTGGATAGCGTGCACGAGAAACCGGTAACGGTGATAACTCTGTTGAGAACACAGGCGGTGCTTGGTTAAGGATGGTTTTTATCACCCCTGATAGTTGGCCTGAGTCAAAATACTGCTCGGTGATTTCACACAGTCTGTTCTCTAATGTGCTGGTGTTGATGTTTGTGGATTCACCAAACAAGGTAAGGGTTGATTGTTGTAGCGCTTGTTCATCTTCAGCTTTTATAGCAAAGCTTATCTCACCGGTGTGCTCATTAACGTCCGAGAATGTTATTTTATTCGCTCTAACGTCACTGCCTTCAATAACGGCTGATGACATTTTATCTGTTCTAACCGCTTGGTCTTTATTGTAGGTTCCAACGCATAATAGCTTTTCTTCATCGTATGTCGTTTCGAGCGAGGATATGTTGAAAACAACGGTATCATCGTCAAATAATTCATCATCGCTCTTGTCAAGCCTATCGAAATACGACCAAATTTGTGGCTTACGTTCACGATCATAAAAGTGTAGTAGTGAGATTAAAATAACCGCTTGTTCATCGTTCTTTAATTTTTCATCTGATTCAAAGCGTTCGATAAGTGCTTGTTGCCGAGCAATTAACGCTTCACGCTTTTCTTTATTTTGGAGCTGTGTCTCTGATTGTTCTGATTGCGTTTCTATGGCTTCTACTGACTTATAAAACACACCAAATTCTTCTTGGCACTCACGTAGCCAATCAACCAACTCTAATGTCGACTCGCAGTCATCAATGTTATACGAGCGAATATCATCAAGCGCTTGCCAAGCACTCCAATCAAATCCATCTGGATCGGCTAACCAACTATCATAGCCATTGTTATCGTTTACCCATCGTTCAAGACCACCTTGTTCACGCCAATTATCATAGAACACGATGGATTCACCACCGTTTGCAACATCGGTTGTTCGCTTGCCTCTATATAAGTGTTCAACGTTTTTTATGGAGTACTTAGGTTCACCAATCAATAGCCCGTTTTTAACAACCTTGTATAAATCAATAAAGACGCCGGCCTTTAATAGCTCAGCCACTTCTTCTAATCGTGTTTGATTACGTGTCGATAGTTTTCTAATGGCTGTAATTTCATAACTGGCGTAGTGATAAACATGCATGGCAGGGTCTTGTTGCCATCGTTTATATGTCCAATCTATAAAGTCTTCAAACGCTCTTCTTTCTTGCGTTTGATCATTCCCCCACCAATCTTTAAAGGCATAGTCTTTGCCTTGTGCCGCTTGCTTGTCGTGATAGCTAACGCCCCATAAATATTCGAGGCCACCTTCTACTAAGGGATGTCCTTCTATATCAAAGAAAACATCTTTATCTGATGTCGGAGGTAATACTGTTAAACCCTTGCCGTTATCTTGTTTAAGAACATTAAATAGGGGCTTATCCTGTCCTTTGGAACGTAGCTGAATATCCGCTTGCGCTTTGATCTTCTCGAATGTTTCAGGTGATATCCCTTTGACCGACTTGATATCCGTTTGAGCAAGACTCGTTAGCGTTGTAATTCCATCTTCTTGCAAACGCTTTATCTGTGTTTTTCTCATGCCTGCGACAAGCGCAAGGCTATCCCCTTTCACCATCAACTCTTTAGCGTAACTAGCCCAAGCGCCATGATCACTTTCCATTGACGGATCGGGCATGGAACTTATTTCACCCGTAAAATTATTTTGTACCTGTAAGAATTGTTCTTTAAGATTATTAAAGTAGCTTGAATAAGCCGGTAGCCTCAAACGATCTTGGGTTTTATCACCTAATACAACCACCGCTTCTTCAGGGAGCTTTCCTTGTATTTCTTCAAGCATCCAACTGTAACAACACAACTGCATAACAAAGTACGGCTTAGTTGTTTTAGACAGCTTTGTATCCCAAGCTTCGTAATAATAGTTACCTAAATCTGAACGGCCTTCACGACGAACAAGGAAGTCGGCAAAACCTGCAAATTCATCACGCTTAAGAAAGGCTTGAAAAATGACTTGGTAGCCTTTCTCCATTGCTTCTTTTGTCGCCTGTTGTGCTGTCGAAAAGTCAGGGTTGATAACGGCAACATGATCAGCGCCATATTGAAGCTTCAGCTCCTCTAAAAATGATGTCTCATGCTCGCCACCTTTTGTAGCCAGAAGCCCCATCATTTCATCATGGTCTTTTTCAATGCCTTCAAGCCGATCAGGATAGTCTACTGATAGCCTAGCCATCCATGAGGAGAATGGCGAGTTCATAAACACCATTAAGTCCGATGAAGAAAAAGTGATTGAGTGGTTTACTTTATACATTCAAAGTCCATTTTTATTTTATAGCGATAGCTTAAATTACAAACTGTAATATTCACTAACAGCATGATGAATAGATCCAACTATACAACCTAGATGCATTTAAAATTATTCGAAATAGCAAACACACATTACTATTACAGTGCGACAAAATGCGTCGCATGAAGCGGTTCCGCTCATTAGGACAGTAAAAGCCGTTAGTTAAGGAGTTATTTTC
>OJDD01000239.1_pt1 | contig 16586 bp, 14 predicted proteins | sample 1592591 | NCBI WGS metagenome assembly OJDD01 (sample SAMN05416809, study PRJEB24817) | seawater metagenome | isolation source: Sea water | place: Canada:Atlantic | collected 2013-07 | reverse complement strand
GTAGGCAGCGTCAGATGTGTATAAGAGACAGATCCGTTCAACCCCGGCATCACCGCCAAAGCCATGGACGAAGCCGATATCCTGTTCCGCGCCGATCAGGGCTCGCTGGCAGAGATGACAGACCGCGTGGCCGCATTGCCGCTGGCGTTTCACCCCGGCACCCGTTGGGAATACTCCGTCGGCATCGACGTGCTTGGCCGCGTGATAGAGGTCGTTTCGGGCAAGTCGCTAGAGGCGTTTCTGGTTGATGAAATCCTCGGCCCCCTTGGCATGGACGAGACGCGGTTTTCTGTGCCGGCAGGTGGTCTAGACCGCTTTGCCTCGCTCTATACCCCGCTGGCGGGCAGCGCCTATGGCATGAACGCGGCCAAACCAGAGACGCCCGTGCTGCGTTGCGTGGACAAGCCCGACACCTCACCCTTCCTGAACGCTGAAATGCATTCTGGCGGAGGCGGGCTGGTGGGCACCATTGATGACTACCTCAAGTTCGCCGAGATGCTGCGCACCGGTGGGGCGGGGCTGATTTCGCCCAAGACGCTCGACTTTATGATGCGCAATCATCTGCCCGGCGACATCGCGTCGATGGGGCCTGCCAGCTTTGCCGAACAACCGATGGAAGGGATGGGCTTTGGCCTTGGCGGTGCCGTGGTGCTGAACCCCGGTCGCGTCCGCGTTCCCAGCAGCCTAGGTGATTTCAGCTGGGGCGGCATGGCCTCTACCTTCTTCTGGGTTGATCCGGTGCTGGATCTGTCTGTCGTGTTCTTCACGCAGCTTGCGCCGTCCAGCTCGTACCCCGCGCGCCCCCAACTCAAGGCCCTCATCCACGGAGCGATGACATGAACGATATCCTTTGGACCCCGACAAAAGAGCGCGCCGATGCCTCGACCATGGCGGAATTTGAACGGTTCCTGAAAGACCAACGCGGGCTGACGTTCGAAGACTATAACGCCATGTGGGAGTGGAGTGTGACCGACCTTGACGGGTTCTGGTCCGCGATCTGGGACTATTTCGACGTACAGGCCAGCGCGCCCTACACGACCGTCATGGCGAAGCGTCAGATGCCCGGTGCCGAATGGTGCCCCGGCGCGATGCTGAACTACACCGACCAGATCATGAAGCATGTGGACAGCCAGCCTGACGGCGATGCGCTGATCGTGCAATCCGAAACCTTTGGCCGCAAACGTCTGTCGTGGTCCGAGCTGCGCGCGCAAGTGGCAAGCGTCGCCGCGCATCTGCGGGATATGGGCGTGACCAAAGGCGACCGCGTTGTTGCCGTGCTGCCCAATACCGAAACCGCGATGATCGCCTTTCTGGCCACCGCAAGCATCGGCGCGATCTGGTCGCTTTGTGCCCCCGATATGGGTCATGTCGCCATTCTGGACCGGTTCAAGCAGATCGAACCCAAGGTGCTGATCGCGCAAGACGGCTATGTCCACGCGGGCAAAACCGTGGACCGTCGCGAGATCCTCGCAGGACTAGAGGCGGCGCTGCCCAGTCTGGTGCAATGCGTCACGGTGCCTTTTGTCGGGGATCTGCCCAAGGGGCATATGGCGTGGGACAGTCTGCTGGACCGCGACGCACCCTATGAAAGCACGCAAGTCCCCTTCGATCATCCGCTGTGGATCGTCTATTCTTCCGGCACCACCGGCAACCCCAAGCCGATCGTGCACGGGCATGGCGGGATCATTCTGGAATCCGCAAAACAATCTCTACACCATGATCTGCGGCGCGGCGGACGCTATTGCTGGCTGACATCCTCGGGCTGGATCATGTGGAACTCGCAATTCACCGCACTGGGGCAGGGCACCACGGTCGCGATGTTCGACGGGGCACCGAATTATCCTGACATGGGCGTGATCTGGCGCTTTGTCGCGGATGAAAAGCTTGATTTCTTTGGCGCGGGCGCGGCCTTCTTTAGCGGTTGCATGAAGGCAGGGCTGACCCCACGCGACGAGGTTGACCTTTCCGCGCTGCGCTCGCTCGGCTCGACCGGATCACCGCTGAGCTCTGATGCCTATGACTGGATATACGCACAGGTGAAAGAGGACGTCTGGCTGGCGCCTATCTCGGGCGGGACCGATCTGGCGGGGGCCTTTGTGCTGGGCCATCCCGGCATGCCGGTGCGCGCTGGTGAAATGCAGTGCCGCGCGCTTGGCAACGCGGTGCGCGCCTATGACGAGGATGGCAATGACCTGACCGGCGTTGTGGGCGAATTGGTGTGTACCGAGCCGCTGCCGTCGATGCCGCTGTTCTTCTGGGGCGACGATGATGGCAGCCGCCTACACGACAGCTATTTCGACACCTATCCCGGCATCTGGCGCCACGGCGACTGGATCGAGATCAACGAACACGGCGGGTCGGTGATCTATGGCCGCTCTGACGCCACGATCAACCGCAAGGGTCTGCGCCTTGGCAGTGCGGAAATCTATCAGGCCGTCGAAGGGCTGGACGAGGTGATGGACAGCCTTGTTGTCGACCTCGAATTTCTGGGCCGCGAAAGCTTTATGCCGCTGTTCGTGGTGCCAGCCCAAGGCGTCGCCTTTGATGACGCCTTCAAGGACAAGATCAACGCGGCAATCCGCAAGAACGTCTCGGCGCGGTTCATCCCGAACGAGATCATCGAGGTCGCCGAGATCCCCCGCACCCTATCTGGCAAAAAGCTTGAGGTTCCTGTGAAAAAGCTATTGCTTGGGCAGGATCCGGAAAAGGTGGTGAACAGGGATTCAATGGCCAATCCGGACAGCTTTGATTTTTATGTCGCCTACGCCAATGCGCGTGCGACCCAGAAGGACTGAACCCAGATGACCGATGTGGCCCGCCAACTCCTTGAATTGCTGGATATCGAACAGCTTGAGATCGACCTGTTCCGCGGCATCGGGTCGGGCGGGGAAACCACCACGCGCATCTTTGGCGGCCATGTTATCGCGCAGGCTTTGATGGCCGCCTATCGCACGGTGCCGGACCGGATGTGCCATTCGCTGCATGCCTATTTCATCCGTCCCGGTGACCCGTCGATCCCGGTGATCTATCAGGTCGACCGCGCCCGCGACGGGGGCAGCTTTACCACACGGCGGGTCGTCGCGATCCAGCACGGCAAGCAGATCTTCAACCTCTCGGCGTCGTTCCACGTGCAGGAAGAGGGCTGGGATTACCAACACAAGATGCCCGACGTAAAAGGGCCGGAACACTGGCTTGACCGTCCCGACCTGCGCGAACCCTATATCGAAAAAATCTCGCCCAAACACCGCGACGACTTTCTGCGCGAACGCCCTATCGAGATCCGCGAGGTTGATCCGCGCGATCTGTTCGAACCGGAAAAGACCTCGGACAAGAACTATCTTTGGTTCCGGATGGAGGCGGCAAAGGGGCAGTCCCCGATCATGCAGCACTGCCTGCTTGCCTATGCGTCGGATATGAACCTGCTCGGCTCGTCGCTGCGGCCCCACGGGCTGACGTGGTTCCAGGGGCAGGTCATGACCGCCAGCCTTGACCACGCCATGTGGTTTCACGCGCCGATCGATTTCTCTGACTGGCATCTGTACGAACTTGACGCCCCCTTTACTGGCGGCGCGCGCGGGTTCAATCGCGGGCTGATCTACAACCAGAATGGCCAACTTGCCGCGACAACGGCGCAAGAAGGGCTGATGCGCCCCTATAAAAAGAAAGAAGCTGCTTCATGACACAGACGGGGGGCCGCTATCCGGGTTGGCGACCGGGGATCGAACTGCGCGACGACTGGCTGGGACTGGTCCCCGAGACCGCAATCGACCCGCAGCGCGAGATTGTGGACCCCCACCACCACCTCTGGCGTCACGGCACGCCCGACGCCCCCGCCGTCTACGAGATGGACGCGCTTTGGCGCGACACAGGGGCCGGGCATAACGTGGTGCAGACGGTCTATATCGAATGTCGGTCCTATTGGGATCGCGACGCGCCCGCGCATCTGCAATCGGTGGGCGAGACCCGCACCGTGGCGAAGATGGCGGCACAGACCCCGCGCGGTCAGGCGCAGATCGCGGGCATCATCGCGCAGACCGAACTGGTGCTGCCCCCCGACCAGCTGCATGCCGCGCTCGACGCGCATGAGGCCGCAGGGAACGGGCTGTTCAAGGGTATCCGCAACTCCGGCGCGCGCGATGCGGAACCGCAGCATCTGGCGATCCCCGGACGCGGGGTCGAAAACCAATACGGCGATCCAGACTTCATCCGCGGTGCCGCGATCCTGGGGGAGCGGGGGCTGACGCTGGACAGCTGGCATTACCACCATCAACACCAAGAGTTTCTGGACCTTGCCCGCGCGGTGCCGCACACCACGCTGATCCTTGACCACTTCGGCACACCCTTGGGCGTTGGACGGTTCAAAGGCAAACGCGACGATATCTTTGCCGCGTGGAAAGACCATATGTCTGAGTTGGCGGAATGCCCCAATGTGATGGCCAAGCTGGGCGGGCTTTGCATGCCCGACAATGGGTATGGCTACATGCACCGCGACCTGCCACCGTCCTCGGACGAGATCGTAGAGACGCAGGGCAAATGGTACGCGCATATGCTGGACGTCTTCGGCCCCGAACGCTGCATGTTCGAAAGCAACTTTCCCGTGGATCGCACGGCGGTCAGCTATGTGGTGATCTGGAACGCGTTCAAGAAGATGTCAGCGCATCTGGATGACGCGGCGCAAGCGGCGCTTTTCTCTGGCACGGCGCGGCGCGTCTATGGGCTGCCGCCCGCGTGACGCGGACGGCAGATTTTTACGTTAGGCGAATTTAAAAAAGCACAGTTTGTTGCCATCAAGGTCGCGGACATAGGCCCCGTAGAACCGGTCCGGCACCCTTTGCCCCGGCGCGCCCTCGTCTGTCGCACCGAGCGAGATCGCCTTGGTGTAGATCTCGTCCACTTCCTCTTTGCTGTCGGCGGTAAAAGCGACCATCACCCCGTTGCCGGGGGTGGGGGCCTCTTTGTTGTAGGGTTCGCAGACAGAGATCATGGGCGTGCCGCCACCGGTGCCGATCATGGCAATCCGGCCGCTGTCGATCAGCACCTTGGCACCCTTGCTTTCGAACAGGTCGCAATAGAACTGCTTGGCGCGCGCCATGTCGCTGGTGCCCACGGTGGTATAGCCGATCACGATACATTCCCCTGCGGCTTTCTGCGGTCGCCATACATCCGGTGCAGCTTGCGCATGCCCCCGATCCAGCGATCGTAGTTCTCGGTTTTCTTGCGCATATACTCCAGCACTTGCGGGTGGGGCAGCACAAGGAACGTCTCGTTGCGGATGGTTTCCAGACAGGCTTCGGCCACGGGTTCCGCTTCAAGCAGACCGTCGAGTGCGGCGACAGAATCCTCGTGACCGCGGGTCATCTCGCTGCGGACAGCCTGAGGGCAGAGCACCGAGACCTTGATCCCGTCATCACCATGAGACATCGCCAGCCATTCGGCCACGGCAACAGCCGCGTGTTTGGTCACGCCGTAAGGCGCGCAGCCGACCTGGTTCAGCAGTCCCGCCGCCGACGCGGTGTTCAGCAGATAGCCGCCCCCGCGTTCGGTCATGCGCGGCACCAGATGACGGGCGGCCCAGATGTGAGCCATCACATTGATGTCCCAGATGCGCTGCCAGTCTTCGTTCGGCACTTCCATGCCGCCCGCGATCAATATGCCCGCGTTAGAGCAGAACAGATCAATCGGGCCGATGTCGTTTTCCACGGCATCGATCATATCCGCGATCTCTTGCTCGACACCGACATTCACACCGAACGCCACGCCGTCGATCTCGTTGGCGACCGCCTGCGCGCCCTCTTTGTTAAGGTCGACACAGACGACTTTCTTGGCCCCTTCCGCGGCAAAGCGGATGGCCATCGCCTTGCCGATGCCGCTTGCGGCGCCGGTGATGACGATGATTTTATCCTTCAGTTCCATAGCAGCCCCTTACGTCCACATGTTCGACCCGCCACAAACGGTCAGCGCCTGACCGGTCATGTAGCGGCTTGCATCAGAGGCGAGGAACACGGCGAGCCCCGCGAAATCCTCTGCCTCGCCAAGGCGGCGCAGCGGGATCTCGTTCTTGATGCGCTTCTCGACATCGGGATTGTCCCACAGCTCGCGCGCGAATTCGGTTTTCACCAGACCCGGGCAGATTGCGTTGAACCGCAGACCCTTGGGCCCGAATTCGGCGGCAAGGTTGCGCACAAGGCCGATCAGCGCCAGCTTGGACATGCCATAGGTGCCCAGCATGATCGACGGTTTGAACGCCCCGATGGACGAGGTGAACGCCATCGACCCGGCGCCTTTCTCGATCATATCGGGGGCCACCATCTGTGCCAGCCAAAGATTGGACAGCACATTGGCGTTCATCGTCTTTTCATAGGCATCATCTGGGATCTCGGACGTGGGCCCATAGTAGGGGTTCACGCCCGCGTTGCCGATCACGATGTCGATCTTGCCTGCCAGCTTGTGGGTCTCATCCACCAGCGCTTGCAGTTGCTCTTTATAACCAACGTTGCAGGCGACGCCGAACGCTTTGCCCTTGCCAAGCGCGTTGATCTCGGCGGCGGCGGCGTCCAGTTGATCTTGCTTGCGGGCCGAGATGACGACGGTCGCGCCATGCTCGGCCAGACCCTTGGCCATCGCCAGCCCCATGCCCTTGGAGGCGCCGGTCAACAGCGCCACCTTTCCGGTCAGATCGAATAGGGTCATACGCCACCTCGCGTACGGCCTGTGGCGATCTCTTCACGCGCGCGCGATGTGCGCAGGTTGGATTCCTGATAATCCTTGACCTCGGCGCGGGCGATCACGTGGTGGTGGACCTCATCAGGGCCGTCCGCATAGCGCAGCGTGCGCTGCGACGTGTACATGCCCGACAGCGGCGACCACTGCGAAATACCTGTCGCACCATGCACCTGCATCGCCTGATCGATGATGTTGCAGACTTTTTCCGGCACCATCGCCTTGATCATGCTGACCCAGATACGGGCCTCTTTGTTGCCCAGAACGTCCATCGCCTTGGCGGCTTTCAGAACCATCAGGCGCATCGCCTCGATCTCGATCTTGGCACGAGAGATGGTTTCCATGTTCTTGCCCAGATCGATGATTTTCTTGCCAAAGGCTTCACGGCTCAGCCCGCGTTCGATCATCAGGTCCAGCGCCTTTTCCGCCGCCCCGATGGAGCGCATGCAGTGGTGGATCCGGCCTGGCCCAAGACGCACTTGGGAGATTTCAAAGCCCTTGCCTTCGCCCCAGAGGATGTTTTCCTCGGGCACGCGCACATTGGTGAACTTGATATGCATGTGACCGTGCGGCGCGTCGTCGTGACCAAAGACATGCATCGGGCCGACAATTTCAACACCGGGGGTGTCGATCGGCACGAGGATCTGGGACTGCTGGCGGAAAGGTTCGGCATCTGGCGACGTCTTGACCATGGTAATCATGATCTTGCAGCGCGGATCACCGGCACCGGAGATATAGTATTTCTCGCCGTTGATGACCCATTCACCGTTTTCCAGCACGGCAGAGGTAGAGATATTCTTGGCATCCGAGGACGCCATATCGGGTTCGGTCATCGCGAAGGCCGACCGGATTTCACCGGCCAACAGCGGCTTGAGCCACTTTTCTTTCTGCTCCGCTGTCCCGATCCGTTCCAGCACTTCCATGTTGCCGGTGTCGGGCGCGGAACAGTTCAGCGATTCAGAGGCCAGCGGGCTTTTGCCAAGCTCGGCCGCGATATAGGCGTAATCGAGGTTCGACAGACCTTCACCGGTTTCGGCATTGGGCAAAAAGAAATTCCACAACCCATTTTCACGGGCCTTTTTCTTGGCGGTTTCCAGCAGCTCCAACTGGCCGGGCGCGTGTGACCAGCGGTCGGCACGACCTTCGCCAAGGCGGAAATATTCGTCGGTGATCGGATCGACATTTTCGCGGATGTGTTTGATGACGGCGGCCAACAGCGGCTTGGCCTTCTCGGACATCTCGAGATTATTCATTCCGGCCATAGCTTCGTTATGTGACATAGAGTGCCTCCTGGCAGTTGGTTCGATTATTTATTGACCCAGTTGGGTTTGCGTTTTTCGACAAAGGCGTTCACGCCTTCCTTGAAATCTTCGGTTTTGCTGAGATCCGCGATCACCTCGCGCGAATAGGCGATGCTGTCCTGCATCCCGTCGCGCTTGTACATGTCGTTCAGGACGCGTTTCGTGGCCTTGACCGCCGACGGCGACACGGCGCACAGCTCTTCGGCCTTTTCCATCGCTTTCGCCATCAGCTGGTCGGCAGGGTAGACCGCGTTGACGCAGCCCATCGACAGCGCCTCATCGGCCATGATGGTGCGGCCGGTGAACATCATCTCTTGCGCGGCAAGCCGCCCGATATAGCGCGACAGGCGCTGCACGCCGGAAGCCGCGGCGAAGAAGCCGACCTTGACCTCGGGCAGGGCGAATTTCGCCTGATCGGAGGCGAGGATAATGTCGCACGACAGCGCGGTTTCAAACCCGCCGCCCATGGCGAAACCGTTGACGGCTGCGACGATGGGCTTTTCCAGATCAAAACGCGAGGACAGACCGGCGAAGCCGCTGGCGGGCATTGTCGCCTTCGACCCGCCCGCAGCGGTGGCTTTCAGGTCGTTCCCCGCGGAGAACGCCTTGTCCCCCGCGCCGGTCAGAACCGCGACCCAAAGATCCTGATCCGCTGCAAAAGCGTCCCAGCAATCGGCCATTTCATTATGCATGTCGACGTGCACGGCATTGTACACCTCGGGGCGGTTCATGGTCACAACAAGGATGTGACCCTTCTTTTCGGTGGTGATATATTGATAGCTCATACCTTCAGCCCTCCGGTGTCGATTTCAGTGAATTTCCCGCCATTCTTGGCCAGGTCGCGCAGCAGCTCGGCGGGCGCGAATTCGGGGTCTTCGGCGCCCAGCTTTTCCATCACGTCCAGAACGGCCTGCGCACCGACCATATCGCCATAGAACATCGGGCCGCCCTTATCGGCGGGCCAGCCATAGCCGTTCAGCCAGACCACATCGATGTCAGAGGGACGCTGCGCCTTGTTTTCCTCAAGAATTTTGACCGCTTCGTTGATCATCGGGTAGATGCAGATCTCGATGATCTGTTCCTGCGACATCTGGTTGGCTTCGGCGCCGGTGATGTCCTTGATCACACCGGCAACCACATCCGACGGGATCGGGCGGCGGGATTCATCATAGTCGTAGAAACCCGCTTGGGTCTTCTGGCCGCGACGGTCCATTTCACACAGCGCATCGCGGATCGGGTTTTCGGTCTTGGCCCCTTTGGACCAGCCGATGTCCAGACCGGCCAGATCGGACATCTGGAACGGCCCCATCTTGAAGCCAAAGGCGTTCAGCGCGGCGTCCACATCCCACGGCATCAAGCCCTGTTGCAGCAGCTTGTTGGCCTGTTTCTGGCGTGCGAACAAAATACGGTTGCCGACAAAACCGGGGCAAACGCCGACGAGCACAGCGATCTTGTTGATCTTGGCCGCCAGATCCATCGAGGTCGCGACCACGTCATCGGCAGTATGTTTCGCGCGCACGATTTCGAGCAGTTTCATCACGTTGGCAGGCGAGAAAAAGTGCAGTCCGATGACGTCTTCGGGGCGGCTGGTCATCGCTGCGATTTCGTCGATGTTCAACGCCGAGGTGTTCGTCGCAAGGATCGCGCCCGGTTTCATCACGCGGTCCAGCTCGGTGAAAATCTTGCGCTTCAGCTCCATATCTTCGAACACGGCTTCGATCACCAGATCACACTCGGCCAAGGCCGCCAGTTCCAGCTTGCCGTCAAAGCGATCCATCCGCGCTTCGACTTCTTCTTGCGGGAAACGGCCCTTATCTGCGCTGCGCTGGTAGTTGCCGCGCACGACCTTCAACCCGCGGTCCAGCGCCTCTTGCGTGGTCTCTACGATGGTGACGGGGATGCCCGCGGTGGCAAAGTTCATCGCGATGCCGCCGCCCATCGTACCCGCGCCGATGATGCCTACGGATTTGATCTCGCGCTGTTTGGTGTTGGCGGGCAGGTCCGGGACCTCCCATGCGGCTTTGCCGGCAGCACCGATATAGGCACCAATTTCTGCGTCGGTTGGGGTGTTCATAGTCTTCCTTTCTTCCGGCCCGGTTGGTGGGCCTTATGTGTCCAGACAGGCCGCGCGGATCGCGCGGCGGTCAATCTTGTCGGTGGCACCACGGGTCAAAGGACCGTCCTGGCACCACAGTTTTTCGGGTATCTTGAATTTGGCCAGCCGCCCGTCGAGGTGCGCCGCCATGTCGGCTTGCGTCAAAGGCTTGCCATCGCGGGTCTGCACAGAGGCCCCGACGACTTCACCCAAGCGCGGGTCCGGCACGGAAAACGCGCAAGCCTCGATCACATCGGGATGCGTGTGCAGCGCGCCCTCGACATCCAGACACGCGATGTTTTCGCCGCCCCGGATGATGATGTTCTTCTTGCGATCAAGGATGGTGATATAGCCTTCGGCGTCGATCACACCCAGATCACCGGTTCGCAGCCAGCCGTCTTGCATCGTCTCTTCTGTGGCTTCCGGCTTGTTGAGGTAGCAGCGCATATTGGCGGGGCTTTTGACGGTAATCTCGCCCAATTCGCCCTGCGGGACATCGTTGCCCTCGTCGTCCAGAAAGCGGATGTCTTGCAGCGGCGGATGCAGCTTGCCTGCGGCGTCGGGGCGTTTGTTGTATTCCTCGCCCACCATGCCGATGCCAAGCGCGTTCGTCTCGGTCATTCCCCAGCCTGTCGCGATATCGGCGGCGGGGAACTGGTTTTTCAACTGCGCGACCTGCGCCGCAGGGCGTTTCGCCCCGCCTGCGCCAAGCCAGGTGAGCGTCGGCAGGGTTTCCCCCATACGCTTTGCGGCTTCCAGCAGGTCGGCAGATTGCGTCGGCACGCCGAGAAAACGGGTCACGCCTTCGCGGTTGATCACGCGCACCGCTTCTTCGGCGTCCCACTTGTGTAACAAGGAAATCTTGGCACCGGCGGGCAGGCTAAGCAGAAACAGCGGATGCGTCGCGGTGACGTGGAACAGCGGCGTGACGATCAACCCCGACGGGCGCGGCGCGGGCGGTGCGCCGGGTTCAGGGGGTGTGACCAGCGGCGCGGCGACGGCTTGTAACAGCCAGCTGAACACCGCGCTAAGCGCGCCACGGTGGGTCTGCACCACCCCTTTCGGCTTGCCCGTCGTGCCAGAGGAATACATCACCGCAAAGTCATCGTCCGTGTCCAGATCGACCCCTTCGGGCGGCGTTTCGGCCATGCCCTGCATCAGCACCGACAGCCTGTGCGGGCCCACTTCCTCGGCATCGCGCACGCCGATCAGACGCAGGCCCAGATCATCCACCAAGGGTTTCATCCGTTCAAAACGGGGACCATCGGCAAAGACCGTCTTGGCCCCGCTGTCTTGCAACGCATAGTCAAGCTCTTCGGTGGTCCACCACGCATTGACGAACACCACCACAGCACCCGCCGACGCGACCGCCAGCGTGAGCATCAGCAGTTCAGGATAGTTGCGCATCGCGATGCCGACACGGTCGCCGGTCTTGATCCCCAGCGTGTCGCGCAGCCCGTTGGCAATGCGGTTCACATCGGCGGTAAACGCATCATAGGTCCAGCGTTCATCCTGATAGACCAGAAACTCCGCCGCACCATTGCCCTGGATTTCGCGGCTCGCCTGGATCAGCCCGCCCAGGGTTTTCGGGATATTCTTGAATGTTTTATAGGTGACGCCACGGATATTACTTTCGGTTACTTCGAACGTCGGGTTCGTTGAAACCACGTGGCGAATGGCTTCTTCGGGGGTCATTGCGGTCATATGCACTCGCCCGCAGACAGCATAGATACAGATAGTGTGGCCATTTCGTCCTCCCTTATCGAGCCTGTTGCCGGACACTCCTCCACGATTGTCCGCGACTCTGATTTCTGCAGCCTAAGCGCTAAAATTCAAACTGCCAATACCGCATGATGGAACGATGTTCCGCAAGCTGACGTTTGACAGGATTTTACGCGCACCAAGGCCCTCCGCACGTGCGGCCCCATATCTCGGCGAAAATTGACCATGAATATAAAGGTAAGGAAAGCCCTACTTTCCCCGAAACCGGGGAAAGCGGCCAATGGCACCTGCGATGTCATTGAAACATCGCGTCACTTGAGGCGCGGCAGATCCCCCGCCGCAGCCGCTTATGTCAGCGCTCAGGCGCCGACGGTGCCGCAAATCAGCTCGGGGAGCCGCGTGGCAGGGGGCGTATTCCGGCTGCGCAGGCTGCGTACAACGCCATCAATCACCGTCATGCCAACACCGGGCAGATTACCCAGTTGCACAGATTCAAGCATATTTTTGCCGGGCGCATGCTGTGCCTGATCCATCAGGACGAAATCCGCGCATTTGCCGACCTCGATCAATCCGGTGTCCAGCTTGCGTTGCCGTGCGGTGTTGCCGTTGGCAAAGCAAAAGGCGATCTCGGCAGGTACATCGCCAAGCGACGACAGCATCGCAACCATGCGCATGATCCCCAAAGGCTGCACGCCAGATCCCGCCGGACCATCGGTGCCAAGGATCAACTGATCAAGCTTGCCCAACTCGCGCGCTGTGTTCAGCGTCAGCAAGGCGGCGCGTTCGTTCCCGTTATGCACGATCTCAAGCGCGGCCTTGCAGCCTTCGCACAGGCAGATGATCTGATTGTCGGGCAGGGCAGAGTGCCCGCCGTTGATATGCCCGACCACATCCGTTCCTGTCTCAAGCACCATATCCGCATCGATCAACCCTGATCCGGGGATCGACGGGCCGCCGGTGTGGATCGTGCTTTGCATGCCGTATTTGCGTGCCCATCCGACCATCTGCGCGGCGGTCTTGCCGTCCTTGACCGTGCCCAGTCCGACCTCGCCCAGCAGGGTCACGCCAGCCTTGGCCATCTCGGCAAAGTCTTCTTCGACCATGCCCTGTTCAATCACCGGCGCACCCGCGTGGACCTTCACGCCCGAGGGGCGGAAGTTTTCGTACCAACGCTGCGACGCGATCGCCATCGCCTTGAGGCCGACGATATCCTTCGGGCGCCCCGGCATATGCACTTCGCCGGCAGAGATCAGTGTGGTCACGCCGCCGTGCAACGTTGAATCGATCCACCCCAATTGTTGCTGACGCGGGGTATAGTCGCCCACCACCGGGTGCACATGGCTGTCGATCAACCCCGGTGCCAGCGTCGCGCCATGGGCGTCGACTTCTGTCGTGGCCCCGTCGCAATCCATATCCTTGGCATAGCCCCATTCCGTGATCTTACCATCCATCGCGATCAGGCAATCCCCGTCGGCAATGGGGTCTTCCATCTTGCCGGTCAGGATCATCCCGATGTTCCGGATCACGAGTTTTGCAGAAGTGTCTGACATGGGGCACGCCTTTCAAGCAGCATCAGTTTCATTTGAACGCTAACAGAAAAATGCGACCGATCAAGATGAAACACTTGACAGATAATCATTCGTATACAAACAATAATACATCCGCAGCTGATAAGGACTCTCCATGGACGCCGCTTCTCTCTCTCGCCCCAGCTTCCCGATCCCCGCCGGTGTCTTTGCCGAAACGGTGACGCAGGTGCAGCATTATACCGACAGCCTGTTCCGCTTCCGCATCACCCGCGACCCGTCCTTCCGCTTCCGGTCGGGAGAGTTCGTGATGATCGGGCTGCCCAATGCCGAAAAGCCGGTGTTTCGTGCCTATTCCATCGCGTCGCCCTCGTGGGACGAGGGGGTCGAGTTCTATTCTATCAAGGTGCCGGACGGGCCGCTGACGCAGCACCTGCAAAAGCTCAAGGTCGGTGATACCGTGCTGATGCGCCGCAAGCCGACGGGGACGTTGGTGAATGACGCCTTGCTGCCCGGAAAACGGCTGTGGATGTTCGCCACGGGGACCGGTATCGCGCCTTTCGCGTCGGTCATCCGTGACCCCGAGACGTACGAGAAGTTTGACGATCTGATTCTGTGCCACACCTGTCGCACTGCCGGAGAGCTGACCTATGGCCGTGATCTGGTCGCCAGCCTCAAGGCCGATCCGCTGGTGGGTGAATTGGCGCAAAGGCTGACCCTATACGACACGCTGACCCGCGCGCCGTGGCCACGCGAAGGGCGGCAAACCGACCTGATGGCGTCGGGCAAGATGTTCCGCGATTTGGACGTGCCGCCGATCTCTCCTGATCGCGACCGTGCGATGATCTGCGGGTCGATGGCCATGTTGAACGACACCAAGGCCGCGCTCGAATCCTTTGGGCTGGTGGAGGGGGCAAATAACCGCCCTGCCAGTTTTGTGGTCGAAAAAGCCTTTGTCGGCTGACGACATGCGAATTGATTTGACACGAAGGCACCCGACGCACTTCTATTCGTATACCAACAAGTTTTACGCCCGCAGCAAAAGGTGACCGGATGAGCTACCTGACCGCGACGACATTGGATCAAGCGTTAACCACATTGGCCGCGGGGCCGGTGTCGATCATCGCGGGGGGGACCGATTGGTTTCCCGCACGCGGCGACCGTCCGGTGACGGGGGACCTGTTGGATATCACCCGCTTGCCAGAGCTGCGCGGCATCAGCCAAACAGACCAAGGCTGGCGTATCGGGGCGGCCACCACATGGACAGACATCATCCGCGCTGATCTGCCCGCCGCTTTCGACGGGCTCAAGCTGGCGGCGCGCGAAGTCGGGTCGATCCAGATCCAGAACGCGGGCACCATCGCGGGGAATCTGTGCAACGCTTCTCCTGCCGCCGACGGGGTGCCGCCGCTGCTGACCCTGAATGCCGAGGTAGAGCTTTGCAGCGCAAACGGATCGCGGGTGCTGCCCTTGTCGCAGTTCCTGCAAGGCGTGCGCCAGACCGACCGCGCCCAGAACGAGCTTGTCACCGCAATCCACATCCCCGCGCCCCCGGCTGATAGCCATAGCAGCTTTGTCAAACTCGGTGCGCGGAAGTATCTGGTGATCTCGATCTGCATGGTCGCGGTGCTGGCAAAATCCAGAGCGGCAGGCTCACCGATATCCGCATCGCCATCGGGGCCGCATCCCCCGTCGCGCAGCGGCTGACCGCGCTTGAGGATCAGCTTCGCGGTAGCGCCCTTGGCGATGTAGAAAACCGCATAACTGCTGATCTGGTGCAATCGCTGAGCCCCATTACGGATGCGCGCGCCAGCGCAGACTACCGCCTTGCCGCCAGCGTCACTTTGGTCCGCCGCGCTGTGATGCGCGCCATGAAAGGGGCTCTGTGATGGATAAACCGACCACGACAGAAGTGACCTCTTTCACCCTGAACGGCAGCATTGCGCAGGTTGAACCGCTGCCCGGTGAATGCTTGTCTTACGCGCTGCGCGAGCGGCTGGACCGCAAGGATGTAAAGATCGGCTGCAACGCGGGCGATTGCGGGGCCTGCTCTGTGCTGGTCGATGGCGCGCCGGTCTGCGCCTGCCTGATGCCCGTGCAGCAGGTGGTGGGGCGGCAGGTGGAGACGCTGGCGGGGCTGGTGAAAACCGACCCCGACGCGCAGGCGTTGATGCAAAGCTTCCAGCACCATCAGGCCGCGCAATGCGGGATTTGCACACCGGGGATGATGGTCTCTGCCGTGGCGTTGTTGCGCGAGGTGCCGCAGCCGAGCGCGGCGCAGGTGCAGGATGCCCTTGGCGGCGTGCTGTGTCGTTGTACCGGCTATCGCAAGATCATCGACGCGGTGGTCGGGGCCCATGCTGCCGACCGGCTGACTGTCGCCTCTACCGCGCTTGGCCAGCCTGCGCGGCGGCTGGACGGGCAGGCCAAGGTCGACGGGTCAGAGGCGTTTGGCGATGACGTTGCCCCGGCCGGTGCTTTGGTCGCGCGGGTCATCCGCTCGCCCCATGCCTCGGCCGGATTTACCTTCGGCGATCTTGAGGCATGGCGCAGCGCGCAGCCCGGGATCCATTGCATCCTGACCGCAGATGACGTGCCCGGCCTCAACGCCTTTGGGGTGATCCCGGGCTTCATCGACCAGCCGGTTTTCGCTGTGAACCACATCCGGTTTCGGGGGGAGGCGGTTGCTTGCGTTGTAGGCGAGGCGGAGGCGATGATCGCCCTTGATCTGGAAAGCTTTCCTGTCCACTGGTCGCCACAAACTGCGCTTGCCGATACCGATGCCGCGACCGCCCCCGACGCGCCACAGCTGTTCGAGGACCGCAAAGGGAACATCATGTGCGGCGGCTTCGTGCAATGCGGCGATGTGGAGGCCGCGCTCGACGCCGCCGACGTCACGGTCGAGGCGCAATATACCACCAGTTTTGTCGAACATGGCTATATCGAGCCTGAGGCAGGCTTTGCCCAAGTGATCGACGGGCGCATCCATGTGCATGCCTGCACCCAGGCGCCAGGTATGGACCGCGAAGCACTGGCCGCGATCCTTGACCGTCCCATGGCCGACATCCGCATTGTGCCGACGGCGGTCGGGGGCGGCTTCGGGTCAAAGATCGACCTGTCGTTGCAGCCCTTCATCGCGCTTGCCGCGCTCAAGACGGCGCGGCCCGTGCGCATGACCTATGCGCGCGCCGAGACGATGCAATCGACCACCAAACGCCACCC
>OJDD01000230.1_pt1 | contig 16946 bp, 14 predicted proteins | sample 1592591 | NCBI WGS metagenome assembly OJDD01 (sample SAMN05416809, study PRJEB24817) | seawater metagenome | isolation source: Sea water | place: Canada:Atlantic | collected 2013-07 | reverse complement strand
AGGAGTCGTCGGCAGCGTCAGATGTGTATAAGAGACAGGGCTAACTGACGGGCATGATTATGGCATGTGATATCTTGATTTCGGGCGGCGGCATTGCCGGTTTGACGGCGGCAGCGGCTTTCGGCACCGCGGGTTTCAACGTGGTCTGCGTCGACCCCACGCCCCCCGTCACCGATGGTGCGGCGAAAGGGGCCGACATGCGCTCTACCGCGATGCTGCAGCCGGCGCGCCGCGTGCTTGAGGCAGCGGGCATCTGGGCCCATCTGGAAGAACATGCCGCACCGTTGCAGGTGATGCGTATTGTGGATGCGGGCGGTGACGGCGATGCACTGGTGACCAGCCGCGCTTTTGATGCTGCCGATATCTCGGACCAACCGTTCGGCTGGAACTTCCCGAACTGGCTGCTAAGGCGCGCGCTTCTGGAGCGGCTAGAGGCTTTGCCGAACGTCGATTTCCGCCCCGGCACCGCAACCACCAGCTTGTTCACCCGCACCACCGGCGCACGCGTAAGCCTCAGCGATGGCACGAAAATTTCGGCAAAGCTCGTGATTGCCGCAGACGGGCGCGACAGCCCCATGCGCGACGCCGCCGGCATTGAGGTTACCCGCCAAAGCTATGGCCAAAAGGCGCTTGCCTTTGCCGTGACACACCCGATCCCGCATGAAAACGTATCGACCGAGGTGCACCGCAGCGGGGGCCCCTTCACCCTTGTACCCCTGCCCGATCGCGACGGTCTGCCCTGCTCTGCCGTGGTGTGGATGGATGACGGCGCGTCCTGCCTTGCGCGGATGGCGCTTGACGCAGATGCGTTTTCCCAAGCCGCGACCGACCGCAGCGCCCACGTGCTCGGCCCGTTGACGCTGGCCTCCGAACGGGCGATCTGGCCGATCATCAGCCAGCATGCCGCGCGCCTCGCGGCCGAACGCGTCGCCCTGATTGCAGAAGCCGCCCATGTGATGCCCCCCATTGGCGCGCAGGGGTTGAACATGTCGCTGCAAGACATCGCAACGCTGCTGGAACTGGCGCAAAAGCACGGCGCTGATCTGGGCAGCCAGCACATGCTGGACGCCTACCACAAGGCGCGGTTTGGCGATATTCAGCTGCGCTTGCGCGGAATCGACCTCTTGAACCGCGCCAGTCAGGCGACAACGCCGCTGGCCCGCGATGCCCGTGCCAAAGGGCTCAGCGCGCTATATGCTCTGCCCCCCGTACGGCGCATGCTGATGGAGATGGGCTTGGGCATGCGGCAGGGCTGACCTGCCGCGCGCCTTTATTTACAGTACCTTATCGACCACGGCTGCCAACCGCGCAAGCGTGGCATCCACGTCGTAAAGCTTATCCAACCCGAACAGCCCCAGACGGAAGGTCTGGAAATCCTCCGGCTCGTCACACATCAACGGCACACCAGCAGCGATCTGCATCCCTTCAACAGCAAAGGCCTTGCCGTTTTGCACGGAGGGATCCGCGGTATAGCTCACCACCACCCCCGGCGCGCCAAAACCTTCCGCCGCGACAGAGGTAACGCCCCTCTCCGCCAGCATCTTGCGCACGGAATCCCCCAGACGCCACTGCGCCTCTTTCAGACGGTCAAACCCGTAGGATTTCGTCTCAAGCATGGTATCGCGGAATTGGCGTAGCGCATCGGTCGGCATGGTCGCGTGATAGGCGTGGCCACCATTTTCATAGGCTTTCATAATGCTATGCCACTTGGCCAGATCGATGGCAAAACTGTCCGATGTTGTCTCTCCCATGCGTGCAACCGCGCGATCCGACATCATGACCAGCCCGGCAGAGGGCGAAGCGCTCCAGCCCTTTTGCGGCGCTGAAAGCAATACGTCGACGCCAAGCGCCTTCATATCCACCCATGCGCAGCCCGACGCGATGCAATCCAGCACCACCAGCGCGCCGACGGCATGGGCCGCTTCTGCCATCTGCTTGATATAGTCATCGGGCAGGATCACCCCCGCACTGGTCTCCACATGAGGTGCGAAAACCACCTGCGGCTTATGCGTCTCGATGGCTTTGACAACGTCATCAATCGGGCTCGGGGCAAAGGGCGCGGGCGTGCTGTTGCCCTGCATCTGCGCCTTCATGACGGTGGCATTGCCGGTCAGATCGCCGCTCTCGATGATCTGGCTCCACCGATAGGAAAACCAGCCGTTGCGCACGACCAGCACCTCGGCCCCCCGTGCGAACTGACGGGCGACCGCCTCCATCCCGTAGGTGCCGCCCCCGGGGACGACAGCCACGGCATCGGCCTTGTATACGTCCTTGAGCAGAGTGCTGATGTCGCGCATGACCTCTTGGAACACGGCGCTCATATGGTTCAAGGACCGGTCGGTGAACACGACCGAAAACTCTTCAAGCCCTTCCGGGTCAACTGAATTTAGCAAAGCGGGCATGATATCCTCCTGATGGTTTCGCGCGAACATAGCCCCTCGCGTGGTAAAGTCACAGGCCCAAAGGTCCGGTCAGTCGTTCCTCGCTTAAAAGCACATTTGCCTCGACCGCCCCCGCCCCCGGCAGGGTCATGATCCGCCGCCGCAGCACCCGTTCGAAATCCGCCAGATCCCGCGCAACAACCCGTAAACGGTAGTCATATAGCCCTAGAACATGCTCCACTGTTTGGACCTCGGGGATAGCACTGACGGCGCGTTCGAAATCCTCTAGGCTAACCCGCCCTTTGGTCGCAAGCTTGACGCCAAGAAAGACGGTGACACCAAACCCCAATGCCTCCCGGTTCAAGCGCAACCTCTTGCCGCGCAGGATGCCTGCCTCCTCCAACCGTTTGATCCGACGCCAAGTGGCAGGCTGCGACAGCCCCAGATGACGCCCCAGGGCACCGGCGCTTTGTGTGGCATCCCGGGCCAGCGACCGGATCAGCCGGTGGTCCACCTCATCCAGCGTGATCATAGCGGCAACGCCTCCTCTGACTTGATCCGCGCCACATGCATCAGCGCCTCGATATCGGCAATATGCGGCAAGGTCAGAATACCCTCCCGGTAAATCTGCTGATAATGCGCCATATCCCGCGCAATAACCGATAGGCGCACATCCACCCGCCCTAGAAAGGTCTGGAGCTCGATCACCTCAGGCAGCTGGCGTGCCTCTTCAAGAAAGCGGTCAAAGGCATTGCCCTGCGTCTTGTCCAAGGTGATCCGCAAGGACACTTCGACCGTGTAGCCCAATGCCGCCCAATCGACGACAGCCGCCACCCCCTGCACGATACCGGCTTCCTGCATGCGCGTGATCCGCCGCGACACCTTACCCGCTGTCAGCCCCGTAAGGTCGGCCAACTCCGCCGGCGACAGCCCCGCATCCGCCTGCCAGTGGCGCAGAAGTCGTCGATCCATATCATCAAGCATGATTTTTCCATTTTTACCACATACTGCGCATTACCATCTTCATTTTTCCAAATAAACTCACAATTCCGCAATAGCATCTCGCAGCAGCTTCGATATGGTCTCCCTAGATTTCAACGAACCCGAAAGGACGCCCCAATGCGCGTTTATTACGACCGTGACTGCGATGTGAACCTGATCAAGGACAAGAAAGTCGCCATCCTCGGCTATGGCTCCCAGGGCCACGCCCACGCGCTGAACCTGCGTGATTCCGGTGCGAAAAACCTCGTCGTTGCGCTGCGCGAAGGTTCCGCTTCGAAAGCGAAAGCCGAAGGCGAAGGCCTGAAAGTCATGGAAATCGCCGAAGCAGCAGCTTGGGCCGATGTGATCATGTTCACCATGCCCGACGAACTGCAGGCTGAAACCTACAAGAAATACGTGCACGACAACATCCGCGAAGGCGCTGCGATCGCATTCGCCCACGGCCTGAACGTCCACTTCGGCCTGATCGAACCCAAACCCGGCGTTGATGTCATCATGATGGCCCCCAAAGGCCCGGGCCACACTGTGCGCGGCGAATACACCAAAGGCGGCGGCGTGCCTTGCCTGGTTGCGGTAGACACCGATGCCACCGGCAAAGCGCTGGAAATCGGCCTGTCCTACTGCTCCGCCATCGGTGGCGGCCGTTCCGGCATCATCGAAACCAACTTCCGCGAAGAATGTGAAACCGATCTGTTCGGCGAACAGGCTGTTCTGTGCGGCGGTATCGTTGAACTGATCCGCTGCGGCTTTGAAACACTGGTCGAAGCCGGCTACGAGCCCGAAATGGCCTATTTCGAATGTCTGCACGAAACCAAGCTGATCGTTGACCTGATCTATGAAGGCGGCATCGCCAACATGGACTACTCGATCTCGAACACAGCGGAATACGGCCAATACGTCTCCGGCCCGCGCATCCTGCCCTACGACGAGACCAAAGCGCGCATGAAAGCCGTTCTCAGCGACATCCAGTCGGGCAAATTCGTGCGTGACTTCATGCTGGAAAACTCCGTCGGTCAGCCCACGCTGAAATCCTCGCGTCGCGCCAATGACGAGCATCAGATCGAAGTCGTCGGCGGCAAGCTGCGCGAAATGATGCCCTGGATCTCTGCCGGCAAGATGGTCGACAAATCCAAGAACTGATCGCCATTGCAGCGATGTGGAAAGGCCCGGTTCTGCACCGGGCCTTTTCTTTTGCGCAACCGGCTGTCACATCTGGCGGGCCGAAGTTTCCCACAGGATATGTCATGCCGGACGCGCCCCAGATCACCAAATCCAGCTGGCTGATGATCCTGCTGCTTGCCTTCATCTGGGGAGGCACGTTTCTGGTGACCGAAATCGCCCTGACTGAAATGCCACCCTTCTGGATCGCAGCCACACGTGTCGGGTTCGCGGCCACCGTCATGATCGTTATCTGGGCTCTGCGCGGGTTCCGGCTTTTTACCCAATCCCCCACCCGCGGCGATATTGCGGCCGTGATCTTTATCGGTGCCGCCAGCTCTGCCGTGCCGTTCAGCCTGCTCGCATGGGGTCAGCAATATGTCACCTCGGGCTTCGCGGGGGTGACCATGGCCGCGACGGCGCTGATCATCCTGCCGCTCGCCCATTTCTTCGTTCCGGGCGAAGCGATGAGCCCGCGCAAGGTGATCGGGTTTGCCCTGGGCTTTGTCGGCGTTGTCGTCCTGATCGGCGCGCAAGCCTTTGAAAGCACCGGCACCGCGCTTGAAACCCAGGGGCGTCTGGCCTGCCTGGGTGCGGCGGGATGCTACGCCACCAGCTCGATCATCATGCGCCGCCTGCCCGCGGTGGATGCGATCGGCCTTGCGACGATCCTGCTGATCATTGCCACCTGCATCACCATTCCCATGGCGATCATCATCGAAGGTCTACCGCCCCGCCCCTCGCCGTCCATCTTCGCGGCGCTGGCGTTTCTGGGCCTGATCCCCACCGCCGCTGCAAATTTCCTGCGCGTGCTGGTGATCCGCAGCGCCGGCCCGGTGTTTATGTCACTGGTGAACTACCAAGTCCCCGTCTGGTCCGTCTGCCTCGGCGCGCTCTTGCTGAATGAGCCGCTGCCGCCATCCCTGCTCTACGCGATGGTGCTGATCCTCTCGGGCGTCGCGCTCAGCCAATATGGCGCGTTCCGCCGCCTGTTCACCCGCACGCGCACCTAGCTTCCAAATGGCTCTAAATCCTCGCCGAAGGCATCCCACAGCCACCGCAGGCGGCGCGTCCCGCGAGGGCAAGGCAGGGCCGCCGCGCAGGACACCCCCGCCAGCAGCCCTGCGATCAGCTTAAGGTGCGACAGCCGCCGTGACCGCATCCACGACGGAATCGACCGCGCGTTCCATCAGCTGCGCGTCTTCATGTTCTGCCATCACACGCACCAGCGGCTCGGTGCCGGATTTGCGGATCAGCAAACGCCCCTGACCGGCCAGATCGGCTTCAGCCTGTGCGATGGCCCCTTGCACCTGCGCGTCTTCCAACGGCACCTGACCGGCAGAAAACCTTACGTTCTTAAGCAGTTGCGGCACGGGTTCAAAGTTATTCAGCAGCTCGGAGGAGGTCTTCTCCGACCGGATCATCTCTGCCAGAAACTGCAGCCCCGCCATCAGACCGTCACCCGTGGTGGCGTGGTCGGTCATGACGATATGGCCCGATTGCTCGCCGCCCAGATTGAACCCGCCTTCGCGCATCCGCTCGACCACATAGCGGTCGCCGACAGAAGTCCGCTCAAGCCGTAGCCCCTTGCCCTGCAAGAAGTGTTCAAGGCCAAGGTTGCTCATCACGGTGGCAACCAAGGCGCCATTGGCCAGCCGGTCTTCGGCCGCCCAACGGGACGCCATAAGGGCCATGAATTGATCCCCGTCACCGACCTTGCCGGTTTCGTCAATCAGGATCACGCGGTCCGCGTCGCCATCCAGACATATGCCCACGTGGGCACCGTGCTCTACCACCGCCGCTGCGGCGCGTTCGGGGTGGGTCGAGCCGCAATTCTCGTTGATATTAAAGCCGTTCGGCGACACGCCAATCTCTATCACCTCGGCCCCCAATTCCCACAGGGTTTCGGGTGCGACGCGGTGTGCGGCCCCATTGGCGCAGTCGATCACGACCTTCAGCCCGTCCAGACGCATCTGGCGCGGGAACGACGACTTCACCCGCTCGACATAGCGGAACCGCCCGTCATCGATCCGCTTGGCACGGCCGATTTTGTCGGCGGGGTTCAACTCCACACCGCCTTCGATCAGCGCCTCGATCTCTGCTTCGACAGCGTCGCTCAGCTTGAACCCGTCGGGGCCGAAGAACTTGATGCCATTGTCCGTCGCCGGATTGTGGCTGGCCGAGATCATGACCCCCAGATCAGCCCGCATCGACCGCGTCAGCAGCCCGACCGCAGGCGTGGGCACCGGCCCCAGCAGCAGCACATTCATCCCCGAGGACGTCAGCCCCGCCGTCAGCGCGTTTTCGAACATATAGCCCGACAACCGCGTGTCCTTACCAATCACCACACGGTGCACACCGTCACGACCCGCGCTAAAATAGCGCCCCACAGCGGCCCCGATTTTCAGGGCGACCTCGGCTGTCATCGGATGCACATTGGCCTTTCCGCGAATACCGTCTGTTCCAAATAATTTTGTCATAAAATGCTCCCAAAATATGCGGCATGCCACAGAGCGACCGCTTGGCGGGTGTCGTCAACGTCATGCACACGGATCATTTGCACACCCTGCCCCAATCCTGCAAGCGCCACGGCGATCGACCCCGGCGCGCGGTCCTGTGCCTGCGGCGCGTTGCCGATCGTTCCGATGAACCGTTTGCGCGAAACGCCCAGCAGGATAGGCGTCCCCAAAGCGTGAAACAGGCTCAGCCGCGCCAGCAGAGCCAGATTGTGATCCTGCGTCTTGCCAAACCCGATACCCGGGTCCGCCAGAATGGCCCCCCGCGGGATGCCTGATGCCTCCAGCATGCTGATCTGCCGCTCCAGCGCGTCAAAAACATCAAGCAGCACGTTATCATACTGTGGGTCCAGATGCATGGTCGCGGGATCGCCTTGGGCATGCATAACGCAGACTGGAAGCGCCAGTTTTTGACACAGGGGCCCAAGTGCGGGATCAAAGGTGAAGCCCGAAACGTCGTTTACCAGATTGGCACCAGCGCTGACCGCGGCCTCGGCCACGGCGGCCTTGCGGGTATCGATAGAGATCGGCGTGTGCAGCCCCGCACCCCGCAGTGCGGCAATGACGGGAGCGGTGCGCGTGATCTCTTCGGAGACGGGCACAAAGTCCGCGCCGGGGCGCGTGGACTCGCCGCCAATGTCCAGAATATCCGCGCCGGCTGTCACCATCTCTTGTGCGACGCGCAGCGCATCGGGCACAGCATTATGCTGCCCCCCGTCCGAGAAACTATCGGGCGTCGTGTTCAGAATGCCCATAATGCGCGGGCGATCCAGCGTCAGCCCTGCCATCGCGGGTCTGGGCGCGGTCAGCCGTGCCATCACGCTTGCCGGGATATCGGCCGCGGGTACAACACGAGGCGGCGTGCTGCGCGACAAGACCTCGGCATGGGTGAACCAGCCCCACCCCCCCGCGAGAGACACCGCAGTGTCAGGCCGCGCGGGGCCGATCTGGACGAGAGGTCGGAAATAATCGGTCATGTCTCACAGACTGCCTTGGTCTACCGCTACGGCGCGCAGCGGAACAGAAGCGTCAGCCGGCAGGTCCGCCCCGATCACCAACATCTCTGTCGCGTCGAAGCTGGCGGCGAACCACGCGGCCAAGGCCACAGCATCGCGCGGCTGCGCCGAGGGCGTATCCACGCTATCAAGCACGATCTTCGACGGAGCCCAAACGCTCGTCTGGCCGTTCTTCATGGCCCAATCCAGCTCTGTCCGCGTCGCCACCACAACGCAGCGATCATCCTTTGCGGCCAGCACCCAAGCGTTCTGTTCAATCGCCAGCAGATCAATGCGACGCTGCGCCATTTTATGCCCGACCTGCGGCGCAGCGGTGTCCGATGCGCCGACACAGAGGATCAGGGGCCGCCCCATCTGGTGCAACTGGTCCAGCCACCCCGCCAGATGCGGCGAGGCGATGGCATCATTGCTCAGATAGACCAGCTCGGGGTGTGGCACCTCGCGCGCCTCGGCCTGACTGTCGGGGGTATCATCACGGGCGCGCACGATCTCGACGCCCAAAGCACCGGGGCCACGGTCCAGCTTTTCGATACGCACAAACACACGCATCGCCTGCCGTTCCAGCAGGATACGATCCGCGACCCGTTCGGCCAGCGTCTCGAGCAGGTTCAGCCGTTCGTCCGACAGCTCGTAGGCGATAGCTTCGGTCACGCGGTCGTAGGACAGGATACGGTCCACATCGTCGTCTACGGGGCCGGTCAGCGGCTGCACCTCGACGACGACATTGAAACAGATGCGCTGCGTTACACCACGTTCGGCCTGAAAGGCGCCGATCTCGACCTCAACGATATGATCGCGCAGGGAAATCCGGTCTAGAGGTTCAGGCCCCGCCGTCGCAGCAGCGCGTTCGGACGGGTGCGCAAAGGCAAGCCGCGTGTCACTTGTCATGGGGTTGGGCCTTTGCTTGTCTCACTCGCAAACGATCCTAGACCGTTTGCGCGGATGTACCAAAGCCAGACACGGCTGGCCAGCCGTCAAAGACGACAGAAACGCAGCTTAGTTCGACGCGGTCTGAACGCCGTCACGATAGAACATGTGCACGCCGATCTTGGTGGTGCGGGTAAAGACGCGCGACCAACGGGGGCTCACGGCGGTGGTATGATAATACGTCGCCCCCCCTGTCAGCGATGGTGCCTTGCCGTCCAGCACCGCCCGCGCGACCTTGCCGACCTGCGCATAGGCGCGCGGTTCGGCGATCACTTCGGCATTGCCATCGCAGGTGTAGGTGAACTGACACTGGTATTTGCGACCTGTTCCCTGATTGATCACGCTGCACAAAGACCCGGGAAACTGCGCGGATTTCACACGGTTCATGATCACTTCGGCCACAGCGAACTGGCCCTTGACCGTCTCGCCGCGCGCTTCAAAGTACAGCGCCTCTGCCAGACAGCGCCATTGTTCGCCGCCCGATGCTTTCGGCTGTTCGGCCAGCCATGCGCGGGTGAACTCCACCTCGCTTGCGTTGTTCGATGCGATCATGCTTTCCAGACGTTCCGACCCGACAGAGCGCAGCCCTTTGGCTTCGATGTCAGCCAGTGCTTTCGCCTGTTGCGGGCTGGCGGACGCCACGGCAGGAGCAAGCAAAGACAGCGCCAGCAGGGCGCAGGACGAGAATTTCTGAAAAGAACGCATTGAGCGCCTCGCAAGTAGTTTCGGACAGCGCCCCCTACCCAAACTGGCACCAAGCGTAAACCCTGCCGAAACCGCCTGCGCGGGAACCCGCACAAGAAAACAACATCTAGGCGATCAGCCGCGCAAAACTACCCGATCTTGTCCGCGATGGCGAGCTGTGCCGCCGCCAATCTGGCCACCGGAACACGGAAAGGCGAGCAAGAAACGTAGTCAAATCCCGCGTCACGGCAAAAAGCAATCGATTCGGGGTTGCCGCCGTGCTCTCCGCAGATCGACAAGGTAATCCCAGGTTGTGCTTCCCGCCCCCGTGCGGCACCAAGCTGAAGCAGCTCTCCGACGCCGTCACGGTCCAGCATATGGAACGGATCTTCGGGGAAAACGCCCTGCTGCACGTAGGTCGACATGAACCGTCCCGCGTCATCACGGCTAAGCCCATAGGTCATCTGCGTCAGGTCGTTTGTCCCGAAACTGAGGAAGGAACAATGGGGCGAAATCTCTCCGGCGCGCAGGGCGGCACGGGGCGTTTCGACCATCACGCCCAAACGGTAGGTAAAGCTCGCGCCGCGTTCGGATTTCACCGCCGTTGCGATCTTGTCGACGCTGGCTTTGATCAGCTCAACCTCGCGTTTGGCCGAAACAAGCGGGATCATGATCTCGGGCACCACGGGGTCGCCATCGCGGCTGGCTTCGATCGTAGCCTCGAAGATCGCGCGGGCCTGCATCTCGTAGATTTCGGGCACAGTCACGCCAAGACGCACGCCGCGCAGGCCGAGCATCGGGTTATATTCGGTCATCGCCTCGATCCGGCGGGTCACGTTGGACAGCGGCAAATCCAGCGCCTCGGCCAGATCGCGTTGACCGGTTCGGGTCGAGGGCAGGAATTCGTGCAAGGGTGGATCGAACAGACGGATGCATACCGGCTGACCCTGCATGATACGGAAAAGCTGAATGAAATCATCGCGTTGCATGGGAAGCAACCGCTCTAGCACGGCGCGACGGCCTTCGCTGGTATCGGCAAAGATCATCTCGCGCATCACGGTCAGTCGGCTGGGGTCAAAGAACATATGCTCTGTCCGGCACAGCCCGATCCCCTGCGCGTCGAAATTGCGCGCGGTTTGCGCGTCGGCCGGGGTGTCAGCGTTGGCACGTATCCCGATGTCGGCAGCGTCTTCGGCCCAGGACATGAGCTTTTGGAAGGTCGCGTCCAGCAGCGGCTCAAGCATATCCGCGGCCCCGCACAGCACCTCTCCCGAGGTGCCGTCGAGGGTGATTTCATCGCCTGCCTTGAACATCCGCCCGTCAGGGGCCGTGATCACCCCCTTGACGAGATCGAAACGCATCGACGAGGCACCGACGACGCAGGGCAAGCCCATGCCCCGCCCGATCACCGCGGCGTGGCTGGTGATGCCACCGCGTTCGGTCAGCACGGCTTGGGCGGCGTGCATCCCGCGAATATCCTCGGGCGAGGTTTCGCGGCGCACCAGAATACATTTCTCGCCCCGTGCGGCACTGGCTTGCGCGTCATTCGCGTTGAACAAGATCCGGCCGGTGGCGGCACCCGGGCTGGCGGCAATGCCGCGCCCGATCACATCGCGTTTCACCCGTGGGTCAACCTGCCGGTGCAACAGCTCTGTCAGGGTGCGGGGCTGGACACGCATCAGCGCCTCTTCGCGGGGGATGATCCCTTCGTCCGCCAGCGCCACCGCGATCCGCACCGCCGCCCGCGAGGACCGCGACACGCGCACGCCGTCAAGGATAAACAACTCTCCGTCAGAGATGACGAATTCCACCTGCATCTCGGCGCGCAGCCGCACCCGCATCAGCGCTGCGTGCTGTTTGAGCATCTCGAAGGCTTCGGGGGCGTGTTCCTCAAGCGACGGGCCGCGCGGATCGCGCGTCAGGTAAAGCGCATCGGCCGTGTCCTGCAAGGCGTCGCGCCCCTGCGACTGGCTCAGGTACCGCCCGGTGATCTGTGGCAAGCCGGTGGTGCTGTCCACCAGCTGCAGCACGCCCGAGCCGCAAATCCCCGTGCCCACACCGAACACCATCTGCTGCACGATCAGGCCCAGCCCCGCATCCGCAGGTGCCCCTTTGGCCTGCCGCAACAGCCGCGCCGAAGTGCCCTCCCATGCCCGCGCCATGGAACTGAGCACGGCGGTCAATTGGGTCACACGGTCCTGGGGAAAGCTTTCTTCGGTCTCAAGCTCGTAGGCGCGCAGGGATTGCAGCAGCGCCTCGCGCCCGTCGCCTTCGACGTCGTCGAACATATCGGGGTCCAGCCGCGCGACATTGACGGCGTAGGATTGCACGAAACGGGTATAAAGCGCCGATGCGGGCCCCTCGCCCATGCGTTCGCAATAGTCGGCATAGCGGTCATCGTTCATGCCGATGTTCATCACCGCCCCCGGCCCGCCCCAATCCGGGTCCTGGCTAGAGGGGCGCACGCACAGCAGCGCGTCTTGGGGGAATTCATCAGCGACCGCTTGCAGATCGGGGATCTGCCCCTGCGCGATCTCGAGCACGACACCAAAGGGCAGCGCCACGGTGCGCGGCACCGGCAGATCAAGACGGACCAGACGTTGCAGACATTTCGCACGCCCCCCATGCGTATCATTCGCGATGGGGGCGGTTTGGGTCACAAGGGTTGTCATGGCGGTTTTCTGCACTGCGGCACCTTTTGGTTCCTGCGCAGCATAGGCTTTCGCCGTGGTGTGGCAAGGCGTGATCGCCTTGCCCACGTGTCGGGTCTGCTGCGTTACCCGTCGATTTTCGTCAGATCCGCGACCGAGCTACAGATCGTGCGGATACGGCTGAGCAGGTTCAACCGGTTGCGCCGGACCGTCGCATTGTCCGCGTTCACCTGCACCGCATCAAAGAACGCATCAATCGGGCCGCGCAAGGACGCCATCGCGGACATGGCTGTGCCGAAATCCTGTGCCTCCATCGCCGGTTTGATCTGCGCCTCTGCGGTATCAAGGGCTGCAAACAGCGCGCGCTCTGCTTCCGTCTCGGCAAATTTGATATCCGCCCCGAAGGAGTATTCCACCCCATCCGCATCCTCGGCCTGGCTGAGAATATTGTTGGCGCGCTTGAACCCCTGAATCAGGTTTTCCCCGTCGTCGGTTTTCAGCGTCTCGCTCAGCGCCTTGGCGCGTTTGACCAGCAGGGTCAGGTCGTCGTTGCGGTCCATCGCAATGCAGGCGTCGATGATGTCATGACGGACGCCTTGGTCCTTAAGGTACACCTTCAGGCGGTCGTGGAGGAAGGAGAGGAGGTCGTTGATCTTCTGAATTATTGAACTGTAAGTTCCCCCAACTATAAAAACATGAGCTCTTTCTAATGTATCTTCAGCCCAAGCTTCCAAGCTTTCGTTTTCAATTTCTTCCTCGTCATCCTTAGAAAAAAGTGAAGTTAGCTTTCCCAAACGGCTACTTTTACCCATTTGCGCTATCGCTTCAGCAACATTTTCATAGGCCTCAACCGCAGAACTTATTTCGGATGCAGCTATCTGAAATTCATCATCTGAGAGTTGTTCGGCCAAATTAGCAGCGGAAATCTGAAAGGCAACTTCTGACAGGTTCAAGGAAATATCATTCTCAACCAAAATCCGAATAACGCCCAAGGCCGCGCGACGCAGCGCAAACGGGTCTTTGCTCCCGGTCGGTTTTTCGTCAATCGCCCAGAAGCCTGTCAGCTTGTCGATTTTCTCTGCCAGCGCCACGGCGATGGACACGGGCGCGGTTGGCACGTCGTCGGATGGGCCAAGCGGCGCATAGTGGTCTTGGGCGGCAGCGGCGATCGCGTCGGACTTGCCCGCGGCTTTGGCATAGTAGCTGCCCATAAGACCCTGGAGTTCGGGGAACTCATAGACCATTTCGGACGACAGATCGGCCTTGGCGAAACGGGCGGCGGCGCGGGCCTCTTCTGCGTCGGCCCCGACCATCGGGGCGAGCTCACCAGCCAGTGCCTCCATGCGCGAGATCAGCTCTGCCTGTGTGCCCAGCTTGTTGTGGAAGGTCACGTTGGACAGACGGTCCACCCAGGTCTGCATTCCGGCCTCCGATTGCGCGATGCGCAAATCGTTTTCCCAGAAGAATTTAGCGTCCGACAGGCGCGCAGAAAGCACTTTTTCATTGCCCGCCAGAATGGTCGCGCCATCATCGGCGGTAGTGCGGTTGGCGACGGTGACAAAGCGTTCGATGCGGCCCGTCTTGGGGTTGCGCACGGAAAAGAACTTCTGGTGCTCTTTCATCGAGGTTTGCAGCACCTCGGGCGGCAGACCAAGGAAATCATCGCCAATCTGCCCCATCAGCACGACGGGATATTCCACCAGCCCTGCGACCTCGGCCAGCAGGCCCGCATCCTCGACCACCTCAAGCCCGTTGGCAAAGGCCATATTGGTCGCGTCGTTCCAGATCGTATCGCGCCGCTCTGCCGGGTCGAGCACGACAAAGGCTCGTTTCAGCTTGGCGCTGTAGTCGTCAAAGCTGCTGACGGTGATTGTATCGGGGGCCAGAAAGCGGTGCCCGCGCGTTGTGTCGCCTGCGGTGATCCCGTCGATGGTCAAGGGCACGGTCTGCGCGCCATCCTCGGCCGACAGGATACACAGGATCGAATGCAACGGGCGCACCCACCGCAAGCTGCCACTGCCCCACCGCATGGATTTGGGCCATGGGAAGTTGCGAATGGTGGTTTCCAGCACCTCGGCCACGATCTCGGCTGCGGGACGGCCCGGCTTGTTGATCATGGCAAACAGGATCTTGCCCTTGGGCGTGTCGCGCTCTTCCAGCTGGTCGCGGGTCAGGCCCGCGCCGCGCAGAAACCCTTCGATGGCTTTTTCCGGCGCGTCGGCCTTGGGGCCTTTGCGTTCCTCGACCAGCGACGGGCTGGCGTCCAGCATCCCCTCGATCGTCAGGGTCAGACGACGCGGCGTCGAAAAGGCCGCGGCAGAGGCATAGGTCAGCCCCGCATCCACCAGACCGTTCGTCACCAGTTTCTTTAGATCATCCGCCGCGCGCGCCTGCATGCGGGCGGGAATTTCTTCCGAGAAAAGCTCTATCAGGAGGTCGGGCATGGGTTCGTACCTTTCGGGGCCGCGTGTCGCTTGGGTGCGGTTAAATATGTGTCGCGCAAACAGCGCTTATGTCAAAGGGCCGGTCGATCCGGGGTGGATCAGTCGGCGGGGCGTTCCGGGCAGGCTTCGCCCACCACGGTGCCATCATAGGATTTGTCGCCACAATCGTTCAGCTCGTGCCAGACATAGCCGCGCCCGTCCGAAGTGATCGCAACGATACGGTCCACGCCGAAATGCACGTTCTTCTGCCCCAGAAAGGTCAGCGCCGTGCCTGCCTCGATCTCTTCTGCGATGGCCTTGGCGTCGAAACAGTCGAACCAGCCCGGTGCATTGCGCGGCGTGACCTCGTCGCTGACGACATAGGTTTCGGACAGCATGGCGAGGCTAAGCGAGGTGTCGAAACATGCGCGGTAGCGGATGGGCGAGCTGTCGGCGTCGATGGCGCGGAAATTGTCGGTCAGGATCGGCTCGGACGCATTGCTCGAGATCGACACCAGCGAGACGCCCTCATCCGGTGCCGGTGCCTCGTGATAATAGCCGTAGACCTGTAGATAATAAAGCGCGAGACCCGCAATGGCTGCTGCAACCAAGATGACGCCTCCTACAATTTTACCGTTCATGCCGCGTTTTCCGACCAACCGCCGGCCCGTGTCTGAACAAAGGCGTCAGCGCAGGCTTTGGCAAGGGTGCGTACCCGCCCGATATAGGCCTGACGCTCTGTCACCGAGATGACACCGCGTGCGTCCAGCAGGTTGAAGATGTGGCTTGCCTTGATGCATTGGTCATAGGCGGGGTGCGCCATCACGATACGCTTACCGGTCTTGGGGTCCACGGCGTCTTGCGCAAGGATCGCCTTGCACTCGTTCTCGGCCTCGACAAAGTGGTCCAGCAGCACGTCGGTATTGGCGACATCAAAGTTCCAGCGGGCGTATTCTTCCTCGGTCTGTTTGAACACATCACCATAGGTCAGCGGGATCGGCGCGTCGGGGCTGTTAAAGGGCATGTCCATCACGTGATCGACGCCCAGAACATACATCGCCAAACGCTCGAGCCCGTAGGTCAACTCTCCCGAGACAGGGTGGCAATCATGGCCGCCGACCTGCTGGAAATAGGTGAACTGCGACACTTCCATGCCGTCACACCAGACTTCCCAGCCCAGTCCCCATGCGCCCAACGTGGGGCTTTCCCAGTCATCCTCGACAAAGCGGATGTCATGCAGCGCCATATCGATCCCGATCGCCTCAAGCGATCCGAGGTAGAGCTCTTGCAGGTTGGGCGGGCTGGGTTTGATCAGCGCCTGAAACTGGTAGTAATGCTGCAGACGGTTGGGGTTTTCCCCATAACGCCCGTCGGTCGGGCGGCGCGAGGGCTGCACATAGGCGGCGGCCCAAGGGTTGGTGCCAAGCGCGCGCAGGGTCGTGGCCGGGTGGAACGTACCCGCACCGACTTCCATGTCGTAGGGCTGCAGGACCGCACAGCCCTGACGTGCCCAATAGGACTGTAGGGCGAGGATGATTTCCTGAAATGAACGGGGGCGCTGGACCGGGTCGGACATAAGATTTTGCCTTTGCTGCTGCGCGCCTTTCCTAAGGTGCTGTCGCGGTAGGGTCAATTGGCAGCTTTGTGATGATTTGCGCTGTCTCAAGCATGGTATTTTGCACAGGTTCCTGCTTATCTACTGCAAGTTTAAATCCTTGAGAGCACCCATACCTATGACGCGACTGTTTGCGGCCCTGATCGCCGCCTTGTTTATTGCCCCGTTTGCCTTTGCACAGTCTGCCGATGATGTGGTTTGGATACAGGTCGAGGCCCAGCCTAATCTGGCCGCAGCGACAGATCGCGCACGTGCCTATAGCGCCAATCTTGAGGATGTGAACGGCTTTGCCCTGGGCGGCAGCTGGTATGGAATCGCGGTCGGTCCCTATCGCCGTGATGACGCAGAGCTGTTGTTGCGCCGCTACCGCCGGGACGGGGTGATTCCGCGCGACAGCTTTATCCAGCTTTCTGAACGGTTCCAGCAGCAGTTCTGGCCCGTGGGCGCGAACGTACTGAACATTCCGCTGATCGCACCGGTTGACCCTGCATCCCCCACCGATACGCAGACAGACAGTGATATCACGCAAACCACCCTGCCCCCCGCCAGCGAAGCGCTGGAGCAAGAGAACAC
>OJDD01000226.1_pt1 | contig 17123 bp, 10 predicted proteins | sample 1592591 | NCBI WGS metagenome assembly OJDD01 (sample SAMN05416809, study PRJEB24817) | seawater metagenome | isolation source: Sea water | place: Canada:Atlantic | collected 2013-07 | reverse complement strand
TGTGCTGGAACTCGTAAAGATCCGATTTGATGATTCTAACTATTCATGGACCGTTGTTGATGAGCACGGAAACCCTGTAGACGACATCCGTGATTGGATTGTGCATCTTGAACAGATCAATCTCTCTCCCAATACAATCCAGGCATATGCACGTCATGTTGCTCGCCTTGGGACTTACCTCCACTCAAATAACAAGGAAATCATCGGGATAACTGTTTCCGACTATGATCGTTTCCTTGAGTGGCTACCTTACTATCTGAACGGTACGGCCGATGTTTCCTCAAATCTTGCCTTTCTTTCTCCTTCATTGGAGCCTGTAGCTAGGCTGAGCCCAACGGTGAACAATCAGGTGCACCTGGCTGTTAAGTCCTTTTATCGCTATTTGACTGGCAGAGAGCCTGCTTTTGCATCAGTCGCTGTCAGCAATCGACATCAGCCTGTAGGCAGCTACAAGCCTTTCCTTGAACACATCAATCAACGTAGAAGTGTCAGGAAGAAAGATCCTTACCTTAAAGGAGATCTGGGGGCCGTAAGGAAGAAAGTAACTGAAAAAAGGATGTCGCCTGAGGCGGTTCTGGAGCTCATAAAGGCATGCAGCCTGGTCCGTGACGCTTTTCTTGTCACCCTCCTCTACAACACCGGAATGCGGATCGGCGAAGCTTTGGGGCTTCGCCATGCTGATGTTGACCTAGCAGACGGCGTTATTTGGGTAATTCCACGATCTGACAACGAAAATGGAGCCAGGGCTAAATCCAAGCGTGCTAGAGCAATCCCTGTAATGCCTTACCTGCTTGAAATGTACGAAGATTATATTACAAGCACAGAATACCTAGCAGCGTTTGAATCAGGGACGGAATATGTGTTCTGTAATGTTAAGAAAGGCAGGATTGGAAAAGCTCTATCTAGAAGCTATGCCGAGAATCTAAAAACGTATTTAATCAAACGTACGGGCTATACATTTACTTGGCACCACTTTCGCCACACACATGCCAGTGAGGCTATCGCTGATGGACACGGGTTGCTAGCCGTCGCTGATCGACTTGGGCATGCCAGCCCTCAAACAACACTCGATTTTTACAAACACCTCTTTAGTAGTGAAGTCCGAAAATTACATCTGACCGGCCCAAGCAAGCTGAAGGAGCGGCTTGATGAATTTATGGAATCTGGCGCGCAATTGACTGAGCGAGGCATTAAATGGATTTAGAGCTGATTTCAAATAATAAAGAAGGCGCTGATTTATATCTGACGCAAATGGAAGCGCGTTTGAATGCTATATCACCAGCACTGGTCCAAGAAAACATATGGAGCAAAACCCTTCTAGAAGAAATTCCCTGTTTTGTGAATGAATATATAGCCGCCCGAAGTCCTATATCATTTGTTGGGATTCCTGAGACTCCTTCACTGGAGCTCAAGCTCTACTGGGCCAACCTTTTGTCTGATCCAAGAATGAATTCACAGTCTATAGTTCAAAGAAGAAGGCTCCCAATGAGCTGGCTGATGGAATGCTGCGAAAATACGCTACAAAAATTCGAGGTGACATGCATAGCCGACATCCCGCATCCAGAATTTCCACTAAAAGGCTCAATTGGCCCTAGCAAGAAAGGCCATAACAAAGACCTGATTGCGAGTTTTATATTGTTCGATAAAAAACAGAACCCAAACAGGTCAAAGGTAAAAATAAACTACACCAAGTCAGGTGAGCTGCAGGAAAAGGAATACACCTCCCCTAATATTACTGTTGTCGGGGACTTCCATAAGAAAATAATAATACAGCGCGAGCAGTTTCAAAGCCTAAGAAAACGGAATGTGTTGCTCCTCGATGATTTGTATTCCGAGTATCACGTGAGATATAAGGACCTCCAAAAGCAAAAAAGCAGCTACGTCAATCTATTCCAGTTTCCGGAGTGGTTAAGGGATGCTGTCAGAGAGCATATTCTCGACAAAATCAGTCACGATGAACTCGGACCCAAAACGCTGCCGGGCTATGTTGGGCGGTTTAAGCATTTTAGCAATTTCATGCATGAGACATTCGAGCGGCCATCTCCCAGTTCAATAACGGATGTTCTTATTGGTGATATGTTTGTTGATTGGGGGAACGCAAAAGGCTTGTATGGCAGAAACTGGTATACTGACACACTGGCTATGCTGGCTACAGCAGCCAGGAAGTGGCCTGACATTTGGCCTGGCTTAACTGTTTCAGCTCGATCTTCGAAGAAAATTAAGAATGTGCATTATAAAGAAGGTCTTGGAAGGTTGGGTTATGCGCAGGAAGGCGGTGGCCGTGCTTACTCTCAGAGAATTGTTGATGAGCTCTATTCCGCAGTAAAGCATGCGCCCTCACCTACCCCATGTGTTTTTACTTTGATAATGGGGGCTGGCATGAGATCTGAGGATGGCCATGCCATTTTGTTTGACTGTCTAGATGAAGACCCGAACGACGCAGATTTCATGCTGCTTACATTCTGGCAGAGCAAAGTTAGCAAGTGGAATGTAAAGCCTTTGCACAAGAATAATAAAGACCATGCTCAGATAATTAACGCTATTGAAGAGCAACGGTCTGCAGTTATTAAACGACACGGAAAGAAGACCAAATACCTTTTCCCTGTATTCAATGGCACTCATGAAAGCTTTACATCGCCCACCTACACTATGGGCGAAATAAAAAAACAATGCGTAAGCGCTGGTGTATTGTCTGATGACGGGTCCCCTCTTTCATTTTCCTGGCATCCTCTGAGGCATACCAAAGGCACCTCAATGGCCAAAGATGGCCATGACATATTATCGATTATGATGGAGCTTGGCCATGCCAGTCCTGACATGGCCACCGTATATATAAACAACCGGCTTGAGCTCAAGAAAAAAGCTCTTCTGCAAAATGGCGGCGGCCGCTTTTACACAATTGAAGGGGAGGTAGATGAAAGCGTAGCCAACCTCCTCGTAAGAAAAGGTCAGATAAGAGCTACACGGGTGTGTGGCGGGGCTTGCACTATGCCTGCTCAAATTGGTGATTGGTGTGAGCATGCGAATGCTTGCTATACATGCAAACATTACCGCGCTGACGCCAAAGATGTAGATTTCTTTAAGAATGAGAAAGGCGCAGTAATTAATCTGATTGAAGAGCAGCAAGAAGAGCTTGTGGCTTTGCAGGAGAATCAGCAAAGTCGTATGTCTGAAATTACAGGCCGCAGACTTGCTAAAAACAAGGAAATATACAAGCGGCTTAATGACATAGTTTCTTCGATTGAAGCTGATGGCCAGTATCAAGGTCGTGAGCAACAAGCGCGCAAAACCTCACTGGAGGATAAATGAGTGAAGACAACCTTGATGGTTTGCGTCAGGCCAGGGATGAGCGCAGCCTTCAAAAGCGTAGAGCCGTCGAGCAAGCGGTTGATCAATTGAAGCAGAGCAATGAAACGATCACATTTAAAGCTGTTGCCAAGCTGGCTGGTGTAAGCCGACAGTATCTTTACAACAACTTTAAAGACCAGATTTCTAGTATGAGGGAGGGAGACCGGGCTTCGAGCGTAAAAATTGATAATGTCACCGTTCCAGCTAGAACACCCGAGGAGTCTCGGCATGTTGAAGCCCTGCTGAGAAACAAGATAGATCGACTAAAAAAAGAACTTGGCTCTGTTCGGCATGAGAATTCCAGGCTTAAACAAGCGCTTGAAAAAGAGCGAGGGAAGTCTGAGCATTTTCGGAAAAATTGGATAAATTCAAGAGGTAAGCAATAAATTGATAAGTGCCAATTTTTGAAGCCGCCCAAAATTTGTTCCTTGCTGGTTTTGAGCGTAGAAAGCCTGCCGGCCAGTTTATCTTGGCCGGCAGGTTAATCACGAATAAGGCTTTGCTTGCCCTACTTGCCCTTGGAATGCGGAACGAGAACCTCGGCAGAACCGAAGCCTACATTACCGTTTTCGTCCGTTGCACGATAAGTGATTGTGTAAACTCGTCCATCTCCGCCGCCACTTCGTTCAGCCCGGAGGTAAATGGTGCCATCTTGAGGGTTGGCAGACAAACGTGCAAAATCCCCCAAAAACATCGTAACCTATTGTTCTATAGAGAAATAAGTTATTACCCCTGTGACTCTCTACCACAACCAGCCATCCATAGGGCATCTGGACATGACTATTCGTTTCGGGGGGGTATCGCAGCCCCCCCCCCCTCAATTATCAGTGCCGGATCAGCAGCTGATCCGGCGCCAAGACTAGGAGATTACCACCCAAGCTTTAAGCTTGGTCAATCCGGATTCCTATCACGTCGTTGCATCAGCAGATAGGCTGCGGGCAGTACGAAAAGTGATAACAAAGGTGCTGTTACCATCCCTCCTACCATGGGCGCAGCAATGCGGCTCATGATCTCGCTACCTGTACCTCCCCCCCAGAAAATCGGAAGAAGGCCGGCAATAATAACAGCTACAGTCATCGCCTTAGGTCGAACACGTAATACCGCGCCATCACGGATAGCACCCATCAAGGCAGCTTCATCCTTTTGGCCCTGCTCCTGTCTCTCCTGCCACGCCTGCTTTAGGTACAGCAACATGATTACGCCAAACTCGGCAGCGACACCCGCCAGGGCGATGAAGCCGACACCAGTAGCCACTGACAGGTTGTAGTCCAACAGATACAAGAACCAGATACCACCGGTCACCGCGAACGGTAACGTCGCCATAATCAGCAAGGCTTCACCGACACGGCGAAAGGTCAGGAATAACAGTACGAAAATAATCAGTAAGGTCGCCGGCACCACCACTTTCAGTCTCGCATTGGCCCGCTCCAGGAACTCAAACTGACCGGCAAAGGACAAGCTGACGCCCTCTGGCAGCCTGACTCCATCATTCACTGAGGCACGTAGATCATCCACTACCGAGGCTAGGTCACGCCCCCGAACATCGATATACACCCACCCAGACAGTCGGCCATTCTGACTTTTCAACATCGGTGGCCCATCGGTAATCTTGATATCCGCCACGGTTCCGAGGGTAATTTGTTTTCCTTCGGGAGTGACTATGGGCAAATCGCGTAAGCGATGCACCGTGTCGCGCCACTCGCGAGGATATCGAAGGCTGATCGGGTAACGCTCCAGCCCTTCCACTGTCTCACCGATGTTTTCACCACCAATCAAACCACTGACAACCGACTGAATATCCGCGATGTTGAGGCCATACTGAGCCGCAATGCCACGCCGAATATCGATATCCACATAACGACCACCAGTCAACCGTTCAGCCAATGCTGAGGAGACACCGGGTACTTGTTTGGCTACCTGTTCGATTTGACGGCTCACCTGGTCAATGATCTCTAGGTCATTACCCGCTACTTTGATGCCAATTGGGCTCTTGATGCCAGTGGCAAGCATGTCGATACGATTGCGTATCGGAGGAATCCAGATATTTGCCAGTCCAGGCACGCGTACAATACGGTCCAGCTCTTCGACAAGCTTCTCCGTTGTCATGCCTTCACGCCATTGGTCCTTGGGTTTGAAACGGATGGTGGTTTCAAACATCGTCAATGGTGCAGGGTCAGTCGCTGTCCGCGCACGCCCCGCCTTGCCGAACACCTGCTCCACCTCAGGCACCGTTTTGATCAACCGATCGGTCTGCTGTAGAAGCTCGGTAGCTTTTTGTGCTGACAAGCCTGGTAAGGCACTTGGCATATACAGCAAATCGCCCTCATCCAGCGGTGGCAAAAATTCACCACCAAGCTGACTTAGCGGCCAAAAGGCGGTAACAAAAACTAAACCGGCAACCAGCAAGGTGGTTTTCGGCCACGCCAAGACTCGCTCTAGTACGGGTTGATAACAACTAATCAAAAAGCGACTGATTGGATTACTTTCCTCGGAAGGTATCTTTCCCCGAATCCAGTACCCCATTAACAGTGGAACCAATGTCACCGATAGGCCGGCTGCCGCCGCCATAGCCCAGGTTTTGGTAAATGCCAGTGGGCCAAATAGCCGCCCTTCCTGTGCTTCCAAGGTAAAGACAGGAATAAACGACAAGGTAATAATTAGCAACGAGAAGAACAGCGCTGGCCCCACTTCGACAGCTGCTTGCTCTATGACTCGCCAATGCGCATTACCAGTCAGAGATTGCCCTGGGTTATCCCGATGCCAAATCTCAATTTTCTTGTGAGCGTTCTCGATTAACACCACTGCTGCATCCACCATAGCGCCGATAGCGATAGCAATGCCGCCAAGCGACATGATATTGGCATTGATGCCCTGGTAACGCATCACAATAAAGGCAGCAAGGATTCCCAGCGGTAGGGAAATGATGGCCACCAGTGACGAACGCAAATGGCCAAGAAACAATACGCACACCAGTGCAACTACAATGAACTCTTCAATCAATTTGTAACTGAGGTTTGTTACCGCTCGATCAATCAGCTCACTTCGATCATAGGTGGTGACGATCTCAACCCCTTCCGGCAAGCTTTCCCGCAGTGTCTCAAGTCGCTCATGCACGGCAGATAGCACGGCGCGGGCGTTCTTGCCTGAACGCAGAATGACGACCCCGCCGACGACTTCCCCTTCACCGTCCAGCTCGGCAATACCACGCCGCATCTCCGGACCAAGGCGAATCTGCGCCACATCTCCAAGCTGTACTGGCACTCCATCAACCAGTTTTAGTGGGATTTTTCGGAAATCCTCGAGTGACTGAAGGTAGCCACTGGAGCGCACCATGAACTCCGCTTCGCCCAGCGTCAGCACTGCTCCCCCGGTTTCCTGGTTAGCTTGTTCTATCGCCTTGCGTACTTGTTGATGACTGATCCCATGGCTGGCGAGTTTGACCGGGTCAGGGACTACCTGATACTCACGTACCATGCCGCCTATGGTTGCCACTTCTGCAACGTCAGGCAGAGTCTGCAGCTCGTATTTTAGAAACCAGTCCTGTATCGAGGTTAGCTGCGATAGATCATGCTGGCCGGTGCGATCGATCAATGCGTACTGATAAATCCAGCCGACACCGGTAGCGTCTGGCCCAAGTGATGGTCGTGCTGTACGCGGCAATTCAGACTGGACCTGACTAAGGTATTCCAACACCCGTGAGCGTGCCCAATACAAGTCGGTACCATCTTCAAACAACACGTAAACATAACTATCACCGAAGAACGAGTAACCACGTACTGTGCGCGCACCTGGCACGGCCAGCATGGTGGTGGCAAGTGGATAGGTAACCTGTTTTTCCACCAGCTGCGGTGCCTGACCTGGGTAACTGGTGCGGATAATCACCTGTACATCGGACAGATCCGGTAAAGCATCTACGGGGGTATTGTTGATAGACCAGATTCCCCACGCACTCATGAACAGCGTCGCCAGCAGCACCAAAAATCGGTTAGCCAACGACCAGCGAATCAGGGTAGCGATCATGGTGCAACCTCCTGTTTGTCGAGAGACACCACAGTCAAGCCATTATCGGTATCTTTGACGCCGACGCGCACACGATCGCCCACTGCTATATCGCTGGCCACCTGTTCGCTGGCAAGACGAAAGCGCATGGTCATGCCAGGCATACCGAGCGTCTTAAAAGGACCGTGTTTAAGCTTGACCTTGCCGTCGGATAGCCCCTCGATAACCCCCTCGGCGTAATGCAACGAATTCACTTGGGTGTCTTTTTGTTCCGCCACCTGCTTTTCTAGGCGCTCCACAATCAACCCTTTGTCTGTATCACGAATGCCAATGCGCACGCGATCACCTACCGATATCCGTTTGCCTACTTGTTCATTCGCCAGGTTAAAACGCATGGTCATGGCAGGCATGGACAAGCTCTTGAAAGGGCCATGGTCCAGCATTATTTTGCTGCCATTCAGTTGCTCGACAACACCTTCGGCATAGTGCAGTGCGTTCATCATTTCCGTCTCATCTGACATAGCCAGCTCCTGAACGGCAATGCCTTGCAGGCTGGCTTCGGAATCGAGCAGGAACTGACCACTGACAACCACCTTCTGCTCTTCCTTCAGCCCTGCCAGGATCAGCGTTTGGTCTCCCAGCTCGCCCCCCGGCAACACTGCCTGCGGACGATATCGACCCTCCCCCTCATCAAGCATCACCAGGCTGCGCTTTCCTGTATGCAATAAGGCTGCGGTTGGTACGGCCAATGCTTTCTGTGTGGCTTCGCCATGAATGCGTACCTGAGCGCTCATGCCCGGACGCAGATCACCCTCGTCATTGGACAAGGTCACTCGCACCGGCACAGTTCGGCTGGACTGATCCACCAGAGGCAGAATGTCGGCAACTTGCCCCTCACGCAGTGCTGGCTTCACTCCTTGAACGGTCACGTCAACAGCGTTACCACTACTGACTTGCCCCAATTGGCGTTCCGGGACTGCTATCTCCACCCACACGGGGTTGAGTGACTGAATCTCCGCCACGGGAGCACCGGCCGACAGCGTCATGCCAGCACGAGCATTGAGACTGCGTATCACGCCATCATGCGGAGCTGTCACCGTCCAGGTTTCCAGCGGTTTACGTTGGCGTTCAATACTTCGGATCAGGGATGCAGGCATGCCCAATGACAACAGGCGCTCCCGCCCGGCGACGATCAGTTCGTTGTTGCCGCTGCCGAGCACGGCCAGCCATTCATGCTGAGCTCCAGTCCAGGCCGGAACTCTCAATTGCATCAGCGGCTGACCACTGGAGATAGTGTCGCCCTCAGCCAGAGGCCAGACCTTGTCTACGAAGGAAGGCGCGGGGCTTTGCAGGCGTGTCAGGGCGCGGTCGTTGTAAGCAATCAACCCCGTGACATCAAGCTGAGATTGTGACTGAGCCACGACCACCGAGGCACTGCGAATTCCCAGATTTTGTACCATGGCTGCATCAATACGGACCGTTGGCTGATCGCTATCATCACCACCATTGGCATAACGGGGCACCAACTCCATATCCATGAAAGGTGAGGGCCCGGGCTCGTCAAAGTGCTGCTGGGGATACATAGGGTCATACCAGTACAGCACTTCCTTTTCATCCGCTTTGCTGTTGGTTTCACCGCTGTCCATCGCCATCGATATACTGCTCTGCGAAGGGGTGACGTAACGGCCCAAATATATTCCGGCTAGCAACAACAGCGAGGCAGCCAAACCGATCAAGGCATTGCGTTTAATGTTCATTATCTTGCTCCTCGCCCACCATGCCGTGGTGGTCGTAGGTAAAATGGAGGGCGGCTGCCTGCTGGTCATACTGCCCGCTGAGATCAATCTCCTTCAGTTTGGCGTCCAGCCATTCGCTACGTGCCCGTACAAGATCGGCCAAACTGCCATCACCGCCGCGCCAAGCGGCCCTAGCCAATCCCACTTTCTCTTTTGCCAGAGGCACCAGTCGCTCCCGTTGCCGGGCAAGCGTGCGTTCCTGGCGTTCATATTCGGCCAGATCGCTCTGCAGCATCGCTTCAAGTTCGCGACGTACCGCCTCTGCACGAGATTCCAGTGCTTGCCACTCAGCTTCCGCCGAGGCAATGCGAGGCCCCTGGCGCGACCGGCTGAACAATGGCAGGTCCACATTGACCTGTAGCATCGCCATGTCACTGAATTCTTCACGATTCATATAAGCCAGAGTTAAAGCCCAGTCCGGCTTCTTGGCGGCACGAGCCTCGTCCGCGTTAGCCTGGGCGACAGAAGCCTGACGCGACGCTATCTCAAGTTCAGGGTGCTTATGCAGGCTATTCAGTAACTGTTCAGCATTGATGGCGAAATCAGGTGCTTGGCCAGCCGGTGATTGCCGGCCGGCTTCCCCCAGCCAGCGTATTAAACGAGCCTTAGCCTGGCGTTGCCTGGCCAGAAGAGCATCTCGCCGATCCAGTAATGTCACGGCTTCCTGCCTGGGTGCCACGCTATCAATAGCCTTTCCTTGACCCGATGAAAGCCGGGCACGCACTGCCTTGTCGAACAAACGATTTTCAGCAATGAGTTCTTCCAGCAGGACTAGTTGACGATCCAGAGTGTGGAGCTCAATCCAGGCTTGAGCGGTCTGACGCAGCACGGCCAGACGAGTGGCCTCTTTCGTGGCCTCCGTTAAGCCGATTTGCTGTCTGGCACCTTCTGCCCTTGCTGTGCGTTTGCTGCGATTGGGGAAACGCTGGGTTACACCAATACGCTGCATGGTCATGAAATCACTCGACAGGCTGTAACGATCGGCGCCATCCACAGGTACATTGTCGAGGCCAAGAATCAGGGTGGGATCGGGCAAAGCATCGGCAGGCCCTTCTGCCTGCTGAGCGGCCTCGACGCGGGCCGATTCCGCCCGCAATTCCGGTGATTGACGTAAGGCGAGCTGTAGCGCCTGATTAAAAGTCAGGCCTTCTGCCCCAAACGCCTGGACACTAGCTAGCAGCAGGGAGGGCGCTAGCCAGCCGAGTGCGCGCCGATACCGGCCGGCGCTCAGAAATATCCAATACATGTGTCACTCCAACACGGATCATGGCGCGCAACGCGCCCTCAGTGGGCCCAGACCAGGCCGGACCCCGAAAAGATCAGTGAGAAAGTGCTAGAGGCGGTCGCCAGATGGTAGATAAGGCAAGGGGGAGATAGAGAGGGTTAGAAAAATGAGGGGTAGCCGGATTTGCTGCCTGAAAAGAAACCGCCGGAGCCGTATTCATGATCGAGAGCTGCCCAGCATGGCACTCCTGGCCAGGCTTGCAAACCGGGCCGCTGTGCGTGTTGGATTGACCATCCAGACAACAATCGTTTTGTGGCATGGCGGACATCATGCTGCAACGGTCATCCATGTCTGCCTGCATCATGGTTTGTTCCATGGGGCAAGGCTGCGCCAATTGCACCGCTGCCATCCCCTGCAAGGAGATGCTAAGCAGAAATAGGCAACTAATGAAAAACCGAGCAATAAACATATGGTGTCAGCATAGTCCGAAGCAATGTGCTATTAACAACATAAACCTTGGGGTAGCCCCCATGTCAACGTTTAATATTGAGCTATGTAACTATTGATCGCCAGCTCTGCTCCCTCTGGCATGCTCTTCTCTACGCCACAGCCTTCAATAGCATTACTTGATGAAGCGTGAAAGTGTCTCTCGATGCCATTCCAGGCGCCTGTTGGCATGCTGGGTACCGAGGCTTATGTCGACAGGTGGCGGCGTGGTTAAGAACTATAAAATCGACACTTTGATCTATTGCGGTTGTAAGATGCCCTCGCTGATGCCAGCAAGAACCCCGCAAGCATCAACTTCACGGCCATCGTTGCACCTCGCTCTCAGGGAAACGAGTTGCTTCTCAAGCGATTGCAAAGCCGTTATCTGCGACCGCGCATCAGCAGACTTCCTGTTATAAGCAACCTGTTGGCTTTACACACCTAGAGAGTTAATCACAATGAGTTGGATTAAAGTTGAACGGGCTGAGCAAACCCCGTGGAACTTGATCACGGTCAACAGATCACGGATGAAGTCGCTTAAGGCGCCAGCTATGGCAAAATAGCCCCTACTCGAGGCTCCACGCCGATGGCCTAGGATTGCATGCCCAAAGATCCGGTAGGCAGGTATTTCCGTGCCCAGCTTCTCCTTCATCGTGGTTTTGACGTCGATTTCGATCAGCACCCCGAAGCAGTTATCCGTGAGAGACTGACGCGCTCGTTTGTCAACCGCCTCAAAATCAGCATCTTCTATGGTTCGATCAATAGTGTACGGCACCAGCGATTATTACTTGGGGCCAAGCTTGATAACTCGCAGGCGCAATGCATTCACAATCACGCTGAAAGACGACAGCGACATTGCAGCAGCCGCGAAGATCGGTGAAAGCAGTATCCCGAAGAACGGGTACAAAACCCCCGCCGCAATCGGAACGCCCGCGGAGTTGTACACAAAAGCAAAGAACAGGTTCTGTCGGATATTGCGCATGGTCGCCAGCGACAGACGACGCGCTTCTACAATACCCATCAAGTCGCCGCGCAGCAGCGTAATGCCCGCGCTTTCGATGGCCACATCTGTGCCGGTGCCCATGGCCACCCCCACGTCCGCCGTTGCCAATGCAGGCGCGTCGTTAACGCCATCACCCGCCATCACGACAACACCCCCTTCATCTTTCAGACGCTGGACGATCTTGCCCTTATCTTCCGGCAGCACCTCCGCTTCCACTTCATCGATATGCAATTTGCGAGCAACCGCCTCGGCCGAGGTGTAGTTATCGCCAGTCAGCATGACCACTCGAATGCCGTCTTTTTGCAGCGCGACAATAGCAGCGTGGGTCGTTCTCTTGATGGGATCGGAGATGGCCAACAGCCCAGCGATTTTTCCATCAACGGCGGCAAAAATCACGGTAGCACCATCTTTGCGATGCTCGTCGGCATCGCTGTCAAATCTAGTGGTGTCGACATTCTCCGACTCCATGAGAAGACGATTACCAAGCAGCACCCGCTTGCCGTCGATTTTTCCTGTTACCCCTTTACCGTTGGGAGAATCGAAGTCTTCCGCATCCGGCAGCTTCAGCTCCATGCCCTTGGCTTTGTCCAGAATGGCGTGGGCCAGTGGATGCTCACTGCCTTTCTCGAGTCCGCCCGCAAAACGCATCAAAGCATCGTCATCGTACCCATTCGCTGTAACAATTCGGGTGATTTGTGGCTGCCCCTCTGTCAACGTGCCGGTCTTATCCACTACCACCGTATCTACCTTTTCCATGCGTTCAAGGGCTTCCGCATCGCGGATCAGCACACCACTTTGGGCGCCGCGGCCAACACCTACCATGATCGACATGGGCGTTGCCAGACCCAGTGCGCAAGGGCAGGCAATGATCAGAACACTGACCGCCGCAATCAGCCCGAACGCCATGGGCGGTGTCGGCCCAAGGAATGACCAGGCTATAAAGGCAACAATGGCAATTAGGATCACGGTGGGCACAAACCAGCTCGCCACCTTATCGGCAAGCCCCTGGATCGGTGCGCGGCTGCGTTGGGCGCTGGCCACCATCTGCACGATTTGGGAAAGCATGGTGTCCCGGCCAACCTTGTCGGCCCGCATGATAAAGCTGCCCTGTTGGTTAATACTGCCGCCAATCACTTGGTCGCCAGACTTTTTGCTGACTGCAAGAGGCTCACCGGTCACCATGGACTCATCCACGTTGGAGCTGCCTTCAAGTAACTCACCGTCCAGCGGCACCTTGTCCCCCGGGCGCACTCGCAGGCGATCACCCACCTTGACCTGATCCAGCGACACATCGGACTCGTCGCCCTGGTCATCCAGCTTTCGGGCCGTCGCCGGTGCCAGATCCAGCAGCGCCTTGATCGCGCCCGAGGTTTTCTCCCGGGCCCGCAGTTCAAGCACCTGGCCTAACAGAACCAGCACCACGATGACCGCAGCCGCCTCGAAGTAGACGGCGACAGAACCGTCTTCCTGCCGAAAGGCGTCGGGGAAAATCTGGGGCGCCAGTGTCGCCACCAGGCTGTAGATCAGCGCCACGCCAGTACCAATGGCAATGAGCGTGAACATGTTCAGATTGCGGCTGACGACGGACTTCCAGCCTCTGACAAAGAAAGGCCAGCCACACCAGGCCACTACTGGCGTCGCCAACACCAGTTGAATCCAGTTGGACATTTGTGGGGCAACGATCTGGTCAAGGCCGGTGAGATGTCCGCCCATTTCCAGCACCAATACCGGCAGGGCCAGCACCAGGCCAATCCAAAATCGACGGGTCATGTCTTTGAGCTCTGCCGAGGGCCCGTCATCCAGACTTACCTGCTCGGGCTCCAGGGCCATACCACAGATAGGGCAATCTCCGGGGCCCTGCTGGCGAATTTCCGGATGCATCGGGCAGGTGTACATGGTGCCCGGAGCCACGGGTTCGTCCTGTTTCTGTTCTCCACTGAGGTAGTGTCCCGGGTCGCCGTCAAACTTCGATTTGCACCCCGAAGAACAGAAATACCAGGTTTTCCCGCCATGCTCGCTGCGATGTTCCGCCGAGTGTGGATTCACCGACATGCCGCAAACAGGATCTTTGACCGTGTGCTCAGCCGTCATGGCCGATCCCTCCCTATCGAGTTCTGGTGATTAGTGATGATGAGCATGAGATTCTTTGTGTCCCGCTTCTTCGGCTTCTGTGGCCTTTTTCAGGAACAGTTGCTCGGCCACTGCGATAACAATCATGGTGACAACCGCCACGCCAATAACAAACAGGTCAGTATTCAGTTTGACCCAAACGAAGCCACCAAGAGCGAGCAAATCCAGAACAATTGCCACCGTGGGCACCCACACATTGGCCTTCACATCCTCCCGTAAATAGCGCAGAACGCCCCAATGGATAGCAATGTCCATGATCAGGTAAAAAATGATGCCCAGCGCTGCAATTCGGGACAGGTCGAAGAAGGCCGTGAGGATAAGCCCAAGCACCACGGTATAAACCAGCGTGTGCTTCTGGATGCTACCGGGCATGCCGAAATGACTGTGGGGGACCAGCTTCATTTCAGTCAGCATGGCCAACATGCGTGAGACGGCGAAAATACTGGCCAGAATGCCACCGGCGGTGGCCATCATCGCAATGGCGACGGTAAACCAGACGCCGTAGTCGCCCAATGCGGGACGCGCAGCGGCCGCCAGAGAGTAGTCCTGCGTTTTGATGATTTCCGCCAGGGACAGGTTACTGGCAACGGCGAAACCGACCAGGGTGTAGATCACCACGCAGGCTGCGATGGAAATAATAATCGCTCGCCCCACGTTTCTCTTGGGGTCTATGACTTCCGAGCCGCTGTTGGTGATGGTGGTAAAACCTTTGAAGGCCAGAATGCCAAGGGCCGTTGCCCCCAGGAAATTGCCAAAGGTTCCAGCCTCACCGGGGCTAGAGAAATCAACAGAAACACTGTCGGCAATCCAGATACCCACCAGCCCGAAAACCAGAATGCCTCCGATCTTCAGGATACCTATAAAGGAAGCCACGCCCTGAATCATTCGGTTGCCCAACAGATTGATCATAAACGCGGCCAGAATTAGTGAGACGCCAAGAATGGGCACCATGCGGCCACTTTCATCGCCATCGAACAGTTGCATGGTGTAAGAACCGAAGGTTCGCGCAAGAAAGCTCTGGGCAATCACCATCGAGAAATACATCAGCAAAGCATTGAAAGCCGTCGGTAACCGATTGCCATAGGCTTTGTGCAGGTACATGCCTATGCCCCCGGCTGACGGGTAGGCATTGGAAATTTTGATGTAGGAATAGGCACTGAAGCTTACGATTACCGCCGCGGCCAGAAACGCCAACGGGAAAAGAACGCCAGTCATCTGCGCCATCTGCCCGGTAAGGGCGAAGATACCGGCGCCAATCATGACACCGGTGCCCAGCATAACAGTTCCCGGAAGTGTAAGACTGCCTTTCTGATAGCGCGTGCTTCTGTCGTGCGTGCTGCTCATACAACCTCCTGTTGTTTTGAACGGCGTTTGATACTCAATAAATAGCCAATGCTGGCTTGGGTAGATCTCACTTGCATCAATGTCGAGAAAAACGGGCCAAAGAAATATCTTTAGCCCCTAAGTACCTGATCAGAGTGCGATGCGCGCTCCAATCACAGCAAACCAATCTGCTGTACTGCCGCCGTCCGCTTCGGCAAAGTCGGCACTATCGCCGTATTTGCGCTCATGCACCACGCCCACATAAGGCGAGAACGCACGGTCGATCAGATCATAGCTCAACCTGAGTCCGGTTTCGGTAGAAACCAGTCCTTTACCAACGCCAATTTCCCGGTCCTCGCTAAACGCAACCGTGGCATCCAGCGTTGCCGCCAGAATCCAGTAGTTGGTGAGAAGCAGCTCGTACTCTGCATCCAGTTCGGCTGACGTATCGCCATCCTTACTGACATACAGGTTTGCATCGATCTCAAACCATTGGGGAGCCAGCCCGGCTACACCGAGAACGGCATATGTACGGTCCGGCCCCTCGGGCGTATCGAAACGTACGCCCGCTTTGGCGTCGAAGAACTTGGAGATGGGGATCTGGCCGACCAGCTGGTTTTCCAGTGTTTCGTAGGCCTGCTCCTCTATCTCGTACTCCCCGGTTGTGAGCAACCGGACTTTGAACTCGTCGGTGCCATAGAAAGCATCCGCATTCCAGACGCCCAGTTCCTCGTCATCGTCGCTGTAGCGGTATTCAAACTCCTCGAATTGAACACCCCAGGTTGTGAGCGGCTGTTTACGAGCGGTGGTGTCGGAGATCATTTCCTGAGCTGTCACCGCCGTTGAGACACCAATAGAGGCAAGGAAGCTGACTGCGACAATTGATCGAATACAGCTCATACCTCACCTCCATCTTTGGCAATCACGTCTGTTTTGGCCTGCGTCGACTCTGGCCCACCTTCAACAATGACCTTGCGGAACATACCAGCGGCCGCGTGATAGGACAGGTGACAGTGGAACGCCCACTGACCGGGCGCGTCGACCTCGGTTTCCATGTAAACGGTGGTGCCGGGCTGCACACTGACCGTGTGTTTGATCGGGTTCCACTGGCCTGCGCCAACATCAAGGATGGACCACATACCGTGCAGGTGCATGGGGTGAGTCATCATGGTTTCGTTGACAAACTTGAAACGGACCCGCTCACCGTATTTGAGACGAATCGGATCGGCGTCTTCATACTTGACGCCATTAATGCTCCAGGTATACCGCTCCATATTGCCGGTCAAACGAAGCTCAATTTCCCGGGTCGGCTCGCGAACTTCATACAACGGATCCTGAGCCTTCAGGTCAGCGTAAGAGAGGAACTTTCCGCCATTGGCAGCTTTGGGCATGAGGCCACTGCCCTTGGCGTAAAAAGGATCGCTTTTTTCTTCTGTCCCCATCGCCATGGAACCATGGTCCATGCCGGACATGCCCGAATGATCCATATCTTTCATGTTGGAATGATCCATACCTTCCATATTGGAATGATCCATGCTGCCCATGTTGGAGTGGTCCATCCCGGACATATCTCCCGAGCTGCTCATATCCATGTTCCCATGATCCATGCCAGACATGCTGCCATGGTCCATACCGGGCATACCGCTCATATCAGCCATGGTCAGACGCGCTGGTTCACGCATTGGTGGCACAGACCCTTCCATACCCTTTTCGGGGGCCAGCGTCGCTCTTGCATAGCCTGAACGTCCCATGGATTCGGCAAAAATGGTATAAGCCTGCTCATCTTTCGGGCGCACGATCACATCGTAGGTTT
>OJDD01000221.1_pt1 | contig 17350 bp, 16 predicted proteins | sample 1592591 | NCBI WGS metagenome assembly OJDD01 (sample SAMN05416809, study PRJEB24817) | seawater metagenome | isolation source: Sea water | place: Canada:Atlantic | collected 2013-07 | reverse complement strand
GCGAAGGTTTTCGTACATTAAACGAAGGTCAGCAAGTGAACTTCGACGTAGAGAACGGTCCTAAAGGACCACAAGCTGTAAACGTAACAGCTTAAGCATCTATTCGTATAAAAAAGCCTCGCTTATTGCGGGGCTTTTTTTTGCCTAAAAATCCTCTAGGCGTGTTCTTAAGGTATGATTGGCGAGTAAATTTAGGGTTAAAGAGCTAATGACTGAGATATTTGATCAAATTAATGCAGCACTACTACCGAGTGCCTTTATTATCTTAATGGGTGTTTTGCTGAGGTATTGGCAGCCAGCAGGTCTTACATTGCACGAAACTCGGCGTGTGATTAGTACATTAGTCATTAATTTATTTTATCCGGCACTTATTTTTGCTGTCATCCCTAATGTCGAGCTTTCGGGTGATATTTTCAGTGCGCCACTGGTGTCAAATGTAGGTATTGTTGCCGGTATGCTAGCTTGCTGGGTATTTTACCCTTGGTTAAAACGTAAGGGTTGGGGGAAGCCTGAGCTGGGTGCGTTGATGCTTGTTTGTGGCTTGGGGAATATTATTTCACTTGGGGTGCCGTTACTGCAAGGCATGCAAGGTGATGATGCCGCTAGATTTGCTATTTATGTCGATATTATGGCGATAACACCCATGTTATGGATCGTTGGTCTATGGATAGCCATTGAGTGGGGCGAAAATGATGAGCAAAAGCAGACACCCTTAAGGTTTATTAAGTCATTGCTGAGTTTGCCACCTATTTGGGCCTTTATTGTCGCTATTCTTATGAATGTTTACGATATTAGTCTGCCGCTGTTTCTTCAAAAAGGTACGACTATGTTGGGCAATATTACGATGTCAGGCATGCTGCTAGTAGTGGGTATGTCGTTATCATTTGGTAGCCTGATGAAGCATAAAGGAATTGCTATTTTAGCATCTGGCGTAAAGCTGCTGGTCGTACCAGCAGTGGTTTACTTTACAGCAAACTTAGCGATGACAGATGCTAAAACGATACAGGCAACTATTTTACTGGCTGCCACGCCTTCGATGATGGCAACCATGATTTTAAGTGAGCGTTATGGCTTGAATACGGAGTTATTGTCTACTGTGTTAGTAGCGAGTACGGCTTTATTTTTTGTTACTTTGCCAGTTTGGTTGGCGTTGTTGGGGTAGTGCTTTGTTCGCCGCTGTCTTTAATTTGATTTTGTAGCTCTTCGATAGATGATTCAGCCTCTTTGATTGATTCGGTAACATTGTTATCAAGAGTATTTTTTGCGCGCTCTAGAGACTGCTTTAGTTCTTCAACACGTACTTGCTCATCAATTTCATACTTAACGGTTTTTACCATCCCTTGAGCTTTGCCAATCCATAGACCAACTGTTCGTGCGACACGGGGAAGTTTCTCAGGCCCAATCACTAGTAGTGCGATAATGCCGATAAGACAGAGTTCAAAAAATCCAATATCAAACATAAGTAGTTAGGTAATAATCAAAGAGTGCTGATGTTTTAAAAATAGTAGTGCCCAGTATAAGATAAAGTTTCTGTGCTAACCAAATTAATGAGTTTTTTTGTTTACCGGTAAGCGCCCATCGGAAAGCAGTTCATGTAAAATGCTCTTTTTGTAAAAATGAAAGCAGGGCTATTTGACGCCGCCTAAAACACGAAAGTATGCCGGTAAGTTTGGCTGATAGTAGCTTCTATATAAGCTGGAAGTGTTTTTTATCACAGCGCTAGCTTGGAGGCTGTTGGTGTGTGCGTTAAGGTTAGGTGTTTGCGACGTCATAATGGAACCTATTAAGCGTTATAGGCTCTAACGTGTGTAATTTTTAATTATTATTGAGGGTAATATGTCTGTTAAATTAACTGAAAGTGCGGCAGTGCAAGTTCAAGATCAATTGAATAAACGAGGGAAGGGCTTAGGTTTACGTTTAGGTGTTCGTGAGTCGGGTTGTTCTGGCTATTCATATGTTATTGATTTTGCTGATGAAGTTAAGTCTGCTGATACTGTTTTTGAAGCACATGGTGTGAAGGTGATCATTAATCAAGATTCGCTAGGCTTTTTAGATGGTCTAGAGCTAGATTTTGCCAGAGAGGGTATTAATTCAGCGTTTAAGTTTAATAACCCTAATGTTACTGATGCCTGTGGTTGTGGTGAAAGCTTCACCGTCGACTCTTAAATTCTTTCTATTGGCCTTTCGAGCTGGTCAAGCGGTTCTAACAAGTGATTACTTGATTGCTAGACAGAGTCGTAATCTGTAAACTACACGCTTTATGGCAATCTATTGTCACATAATCTAATGCCGTGAATTTACACGGTTTTTTTCTAAAATTAATTTTATATTGTTGGAGTAATACTATGGCGCTTGAGCGTACTTTTTCTATCGTAAAACCAGATGCTGTTGCAAAAAATGTAATTGGGCAGATTTATGCTCGCTTTGAAGAGGCTGGTTTAAAAATTGTTGCGTCTAAAATGTTGCAACTTTCACGTGAGCAAGCAGAAGGCTTCTATGCTGTGCATAAAGAACGTCCTTTTTATAATGACTTGGTTGAATTTATGATTTCTGGACCAGTTATGGTGCAGGTGCTTGAAGGTGAAAATGCTATTCTTAAAAACCGTGAAGTAATGGGTGCAACAAACCCAGCTGAGGCGGATGAGGGAACTATTCGTAAAGACTTTGCTGATAGCATTGATGAGAATGCTGTACATGGTTCAGATGCGCCTGAAACGGCAGCAGAAGAAATTAAATTCTTCTTCAGCGATAACGAACTTTGTGAACGTCTTCGTTAATAATTCATGAGCTCAAAATTAAACCTGTTGAACTTTGACCGAAAAGGTCTAGAGGCACTTTTTATCGAGATGGGTGAGAAGCCTTTTCGTGCCACGCAGGTTTTAAAATGGATTCATCAAGAAGGTGTGTTCGACTTTGAGCTAATGACAAATATCAGCAAGACGTTAAGGGCTCGTCTTGTTGATATGGCTGAGGTTCGTGTACCAGACATAGTGTTTGAGCAAAAGTCTGATGATGGCACGTACAAATGGGTATTGGAATTAGATGGGCAAAACCGTATTGAAACGGTTTTTATTCCAGAAGATGGCCGCGGTACCTTGTGTGTTTCATCGCAAGTGGGTTGCGCGCTAGAGTGCACGTTTTGTTCAACAGCCCAGCAGGGCTTTAATCGTAACCTATCAACGGCTGAAATTATTGGTCAAGTATGGGTGGCTGCTAGAGCACTGAAAGGTAAGGCCAACTTAACGAATGTCGTGATGATGGGGATGGGCGAACCCTTACTTAATTTTAATAATACGGTCGCATCCTTAAACCTTATGATGGATGACTTTGCATATGGTTTGGCAAAACGACGTGTAACAGTCAGTACATCAGGGATTGTGCCAGCAATGTACAGGCTTGCTGAAGTGAGTGATGCCAGTTTAGCGGTATCTCTTCACGCACCGAATGACGAACTTAGAAATGAATTGGTGCCGATTAATAAAAAGTACCCGATTGCTGAATTGTTAGAAGCGTGTAAGCACTACATTAAAGGTGAAAAACGTCGCAAAATAACGTTTGAGTATGTGATGTTAAGCGGTGTGAATGATTCGGTTGAGCAAGCACATGAATTAAAGCGCTTATTGGCTGATGTCCCATCAAAGGTAAACTTAATTCCTTTTAACCCCTTTCCAACTACTCAATATAAACGCTCGAGCAATAATGCGATTCATCGCTTTACCAATGTGTTAAAAGAAGCTGGTTTAGTTACCACCACACGTAAGACACGGGGTGACGATATTGATGCCGCGTGTGGCCAGTTAGTCGGTAAGGTAAAAGATAAAACTAAGCGGCAATTAAAAAATCAACAGGCGGCAGGGTTATGAAGAAATGGATTTTTCGGTTAATGATGGTGTTGGTTTCGATCACCATGAGCGCTTGTCAATCGCAGCAAGTTAAGGACAGTCATTCTTCTATTCAAGGTGCGGAAAAAAGCCCTGCTGATGTATATGTTTCCCTTGGAGTGGAGTATATGTATAGGGGCATGAATGACGTAGCACTAGAGAAGTTAAAGTCAGCGATTAAAGTGGACCCTTCTTCTAGTAATGCCCACAATGTGCTTGCTGTACTTTATGACCGACTAGGTGAGCAATCACTAGCGGGTGAACATTATAAAGAGGCGGTTAGGTTAAGCCCAAATAATTCTAGTGCACTAAATAATTATGCACGTTACTTATGTGGAATTAATGAGTTTGATTTGGCCGACCAGCACTTTAATCTAGCCTTAAAGAACCCACTCTATAAATCTCCTACTGTTGCTTTAACTAATGCAGGAACCTGTGCTTGGAAGGCTGGTCATTTAGACAAAGCGGAGGGTTATTATCGAACTGCGCTGCAACGTGATAAACGTGCTGCCCCTGCCTTGTTACAAATGGCAAAGTTAAAATTTGAGTTAAAGAATTATTTGTCAGTTAGAGCTTACCTACAGCGTTTTAAGGCGGTCAATAAGCATACGCCAGCATCGTTATGGTTAGGCATTCAGGCAGAAGATAAACTGGGTGATAGCAGCCGTGTTGCCAGTTATGTTTTACAATTAAAACAACTCTACCCAGATTCTCATGAAGTGGGTTTGCTGGAAAAAAGTAAGTTTAATCGTTAATAGCCACAGAAGATTTATGAGTAAAAAGTTACAAGCTATTCGTGGTATGCACGATATTTTGCCAGATAAAACGCCACTTTGGCAGATGTTAGAAAAACAGATGGCTGAAGTTTGTCAGCAGTATGGCTACGCTGAAATACGTATGCCATTAGTTGAAAGTACTGATCTGTTCTGCCGTTCAATCGGTGAAGTGACTGATATTGTTGAAAAAGAAATGTATAGCTTTGATGACCGCAATGGTGATTCTCTTAGCTTGCGCCCCGAAGGCACAGCCAGTTGCGTTAGAGCGGGCTTAGAACATGGCTTATTTTATAATCAGATACAGCGTTTGTGGTATCAAGGTCCGATGTTTCGCCATGAGCGCCCACAAAAAGGGCGTTATAGACAATTCCACCAAATTGGAATTGAGTGTTTTGGGATGTCTGGTGCAGAGATTGAGGCCGAAATTATTCTGATGTCATACCGTTTGTGGCAAAAACTTGGTATCGCAGGTGAGTTGACCTTAGAGCTAAACACACTGGGAACGCTTGAAGAACGAGCAGCCTATAAAGATATCCTTGTAGGCTATTTTAAGCAGCATATAGACGCGCTAGATGAAGACAGCGTACGTCGTTTAAAAACTAACCCGCTACGTATTTTGGATAGTAAAAATCCGCATATGCAAGCGTTAATAGAAGCTGCACCTCAGCTCCTTAACTCTCTAGGTGCTGAGTCTGTTGAGCACTTTGAGCAGCTGCAAAGCTATTTGAATGATGCTGGGGTAAGTTTTAAATGTAACCCTCGCTTAGTTCGTGGTTTAGATTATTACTCGCACACCGTATTTGAATGGACAACGACATCACTGGGTGCTCAAGGTACAGTCTGTGCAGGTGGTCGTTATGATGGACTTATTGATCAATTGGGCGGCAAACAGACACCCGCAGTAGGTTTAGCGATGGGAGTTGAACGTTTAATTCTGTTATTAGAACAGCATGAATGGAGTGTTCATTCGCCCTTAGCTTATATTGTTTACCAAGGTGATAAAGCAAGAAAAGAAGCGATACAACTGGCTGAGCGTTTACGTAATCAATTACCAGGAGAAGGTATCGTTTTGCATTGCGGTGCTGGCAGTTTAAAAAGCCAGTTCAAAAAAGCAGATAAGGTTGGCGCGTCCTTAGCGTTGATCCTAGGTGAAGAAGAAGTTGAAGAAAACAAAGTAAGTATCAAGTTTTTACGTAATCGTCAGGAACAGCAACTATTACCTGAAGATGAATTAGTAGTCTTTTTACAAAATAACAGTTAATACGGAAAATACGATGGACTCTTATCAAACAGAAGAAGAACAAGTTGAAAGCATAAAAAAATGGTGGGCCGATAATTCACGATCGATTATTTTTGGTGTAGCTCTAGGTTTAATAGGCCTTTTTAGTTGGCAAAGTTGGCAAGAGAAAACTCGCACTAGCACGCTCGAAGCTTCAGATGCCTATCAACAATTAGTGCAAATGATGAAAGGTACAAAATTTGATGAAGCTATTCTGGTGGCCAATGAAATAAACGAAAAATATGATGATACGCCGTACGCGGCACTTGCCGGCTTACATAAAGCTAAGGCGCAGGTTGAAACTGCTAACCGCACAGGTGCAGTTGAATCTTTAGAAAAAGTTGCAAAAACCGCTAGTAATCAGTCAATTCAACATATTGCACGTGTACGTGCGTTTAAGCTGCGCATTGCTAACGGGGATATGAGCGGTGTTATTGCTGATATTGATTCACTTTTGGCTGAGGAAGACGGTCTTAATCCTGGTGAGTTTATCAGTCAATATGACGCATTAAAAGGCGATGCATACCGGTTGTTAGGGGATACTGAGAAAGCACGTTCTGCCTATATATCAGCGCTTAGAACGGCAACGATGGGTCGTCAGTTAATTCAATTAAAACTGGACAACTTGGGCCCGCCTGCAGAGAATTTTGCGGGTGCTAACAAGGATGCAGCAGTTAAAGAGACAGAAAAATGATACGAATAGGCATACTTGTACTGATGATGACCTTGGCTGGGTGTGCAAGCATGGTCGAAAAAACAAAATCGGCGGGGAAAAGTTTAGAAAGTAGCATTATCGAGATGATGAGTACGTCCGATGAGGATGAATCCGCCATACCTCTTGAGCTCGAAGAGATCGCCGAGCAAGTCACCCTTACACAGGTTTGGCAACAAACGGTCACCGAAGGTAAAGGTGGACGATTTTTAAAGCTTGAAATGGTGTTATCGGAGGGTAAGCTTTTTGTAGCAGACCACGAAGGATTAGTGATTGCACTGGATCAAAAAACAGGTGACCGAGTATGGGAAGTAGAAACCGAGCTTCCAATTTCGGGTGGATTGGGTGTTGGTTTTGAGCATGTGTTTTTTGGCACCACCGATGCTGATGTTGTTGCCTTAAAATTAAATGATGGTGATACCGCATGGACAACACAGGTATCTAGCGAGGTATTATCAACACCTAGGTTTTCAGATGGGTTGCTCGTTGTTCGTAGTATAGATGGTGCAGTGAGTACCTTAGATGCAGCAACAGGTGATGAACGTTGGTCGTATGTTCGAGATGTGCCCGCCTTAAGCTTACGTGGAACCAGTTCACCGGTAATAAAGAGTGGTGGTGTTATCAGTGGTTACGCCAATGGTAAATTAGTGGTTTTACGTTTAAAAGATGGCTTACAGATATGGGAGACAAGTGTTGCTGTGCCTAGAGGGCGTGGTGCCTTATCTCGCATGGTTGATGTGGATTCTGACCCACTGGCTGGGGAGCGGTTTATTTATGCAGCGACTTTTAATGGCGGGGTTGTAGCGGTTGATGTAAGAACTGGCGAGATCACGTGGCGTCGTTCAGAAATGTCATCATATAAAAAGATGCTGGCTGATTGGGTGTCTATTTTTGTTGTTGATGTGAATAATCACATTTGGTCTGCAGATCAAACCGATGGCGGTATCAATTGGCTACAAGATCGATTGGAAAACCGCCGATTGACGCCAGTGACACAATTAGGTGATTATTTGTTAACGGCTGATTTTGAAGGTTATCTACATATCTTAGATATAACCAATGGGGCGCTAGTGGGCCGTTTAAAAGTGAGTGATGTTGCGATTACAGCAGCGCCTATTGTTGATGATGGTTTGATTTATGTGCAAGATATAAACGGTGAAATAACCGCATTGCGTATAGCCGAACAGGACTTTTTGGAAGAATAATAATGTTACCTGTTATCGCTCTGGTAGGCCGGCCTAATGTAGGAAAATCGACCTTATTCAATTACTTAACGCGCACACGAGATGCATTGGTGGCCGATTATCCCGGTCTGACTAGAGATCGCCAATATGGCTTAGTGAAACGTGGGGATATCAAATCCTTAGTGGTTGATACCGGGGGTATTACCGCCACAGCAGAGGGAATAGATGGCGTTGCTGTGGAACAAGTTGAACGCGCGCTAGAGGAAGCGGATGTTGTTCTTTTCATGGTGGATACTCGGCATGGTATCCACCCTATTGACGAAGAGATTGGGCAAAACTTACGTAAATTAGGTAAGCAGATTGTATTGGTCGCGAACAAAACCGACGGTCTTGATGCTAATACGCATATTGCAGAATTCCATAAAATGGGCTTTGAGAAACCTTGGCCGATTGCTGCTACACATGGGCGTGGTGTGATTGAGCTTCTAAAGCATGTCTTCCAACTATTGCCGAAAATAGAGTCATTTGACGATACCTTGGCAGGAGAAGGCATAAGAGTGGCTGTTATTGGGCGCCCAAATGTTGGTAAATCGACGCTCATTAATCGCTTGTTAGGTGAGGAAAGGGTTGTCGTATTTGACCAGCCTGGAACCACACGAGATAGCGTTTTTATTCCTTTTGAACGTGATGGTAAGCAATACACATTGATTGATACGGCCGGTGTGCGACGACGTTCAAAAGTCTCAGAAGCGGTTGAAAAATTTAGTATTGTGCAAACGTTACGTGCTATCGACGATACCCATGTGGTTATCTACATGATTGATGCCAGTGAGGGGGTAACGGATCAAGATGCCAGCCTATTAGGTATGGTATTGGAAACGGGCAGGGCATTAGTCATTGGGCTAAACAAATGGGATGGCTTGTCAGAAGATCAGCGTGAGAAAGTTAAGCGTCAGATTGATGTTAAGCTAAGTTTCCTAGAATATGCCGAGCGCTATTTTATTTCGGCCTTGCATGGTAGTGGCGTTGGTAAATTATTTGAGTCTATTGGTGCGCTATATCGTTCTGCGATGATTGATATGTCTACCCCGCGATTAACAGAAATTCTTGAAAATGCGGTCAAGGCGCATCAGCCGCCTTTGGTGGCAGGTCGTCGTATCAAGCTTAAATTTGCGCACCAAGGTGGGCAGAATCCACCCGTTGTGATTATTCATGGTAACCAAACAGTGGCGGTTCCAGGTAGTTATAAACGGTATTTGATGAATGCGTTTAGGGAAAAGCTGAACTTGGTTGGAACGCCGGTGAGGATTGAGTTTAAATCACCCGATAACCCGTATGCAAAGAAAACAAGAAAGTCAGCAACAAATATTGAAAAGGGCAAGCAAAGCCAATTAAAAGATAAGAAAAGAAGTAAGCCTAAACACCGTTAACCCATTTTAGCTAACGGTGAGAGCTTTAATGCTTAAGACTCGCTGTTTTCAACCTTAATTGCATCCCCTTCATTTTTTAATGCTGCTAGCTCAGGGTGTTTTTTCATGCGTTTTTTTAGGCTATGTCGAATTGAACGAATAAGAAAACGAGTATTTGTATCCCAAGGTAAGTCGAACTCGTTTTTACAATGAGTGCAGGTGAAGGTGGCGGTGTCTTTATCATGCACAATGTTGGTAATTGTCCAGTGATCACAAATAGTACAAAGGTCTTTGATATGCATATTATTTCTTCGTTATGGAAAGCTGGTGTATATGGTCGCTAATTAAAAAGGCGGGGTCAACCTTAGTACCATTGAGGTAAACGTTCCAATGCAGATGCGGCCCCGTGACGCGACCTGTCGCGCCTATTTCAGCAATTTTTTGACCTTGTTTAACAGTATCGCCAATGATGACAAGTGTTTTGCTTAAATGAAAGTATCCACTAATTAGCCCTTGGCCGTGATCAACTAACACCGTATTGCCATTAAAAAAGTAATTCCCAACGTCGATAATAACGCCATTAGCTGGCGACACCACAGGCGTTCCGGTGGGGGCTGCAATATCTAACCCACTGTGTGGTTTTCTAGCCTGATCATTAAAAAAACGCTTTAAGCCAAAAGGGCTGCTTAAGCGCCCAGAAGCGGGCAGAATAAAATCAACATGGGCAGCAGTGTTGCTCCAAGTTGAGAGCGCCGCCGAAAGCGTTTTTCTTTCCCGCTTTATTCGCTCCATATCCATTTTATTTGGATTGATTAGGCGTTTGTTTTTAGCGGTTTTTTTTAACGTAATGTACTGCGCTGGATAAGTTTTATCGGTGACATTAAATGATGTGAGTTGCCCGGTACCCTGATTAGTTATTTGATGTGTTCCCGGTTTTTCAGATAAAGGTATTCCAATAATGGCTAGCCATTTATTGTCTTTATAGAGAGTTAATACTTTACGTTTGTTGTAGTAAATACTGGGTTGTGTGCTCGAATCGAGAGAAACAACGGCGACCCCACCGGGAACGGGCTGATGTTGAGGGAATGCGTTGACTAACCCAGAAAGGAGTAAGCCAGCAAGTAATAGTTGAAATTTAATTGTTTTCATTAATGGCTTCTACGCTTGTTTTTAATGTCCCATCAATTAATTGAATATTGATTTTGTCGCCCAAGGTAATGTCTTGGATGGACTTGACGATTGTACCATCGCTGTCAAGTTTACTAATGCTGTAGCCCCTAGAAAGGGTTGCTAAAGGACTGAGTGTTTCTAAGCCTCTATTACAGTCTGTAAAGCGAATTCTAGCGCGTTGAAGTTGGTGTTCAATTAGTGAGGGTACGCGCTGTTGGATGAAGGCTAGGCGTTGCTGTAGGGTATAGATATGCTGAATGGGGTTGCTTTTAAGTAATCTTGATTTGAGTTCGGCAAAACGTAATTGGTATTGCTGTAAAATTTGCTTAGGTGTCAGCATTAAACGCAGTTGGTAATCATCAAGCCGCTGCGCGTGCATTTGCAGTTGTACCCCAGGGTGGGCACGCTTTAGACGGTGATAACACTGGCTTAATTGTTGGTTTTTATTAGATAAGTCACGTGTTATCTCAGCGCTTAATTGTTTCGCTAAATAATTTAGATGACTCAGCCATTGTTGCTGATCGGGGCTAACCTGTTCTGCTGCCGCTGAAGGAGTCGGTGCGCGATAATCAGCAACAAAGTCGGCAATAGTGAAATCGACTTCATGTCCAATCGCACTGATGATGGGTAGAGATGAGTGGTAAATGGCGCGGGCAACAATTTCTTCATTAAATGCCCATAAGTCTTCTAAAGAGCCACCACCACGTGCAACGATTAGCACATCACAGTCTTTACGCTTATTAGCTAGCTCAATCGCCTCAACAATTTCCTTTTTAGCGCTATCACCTTGAACGGTAACGGGATAAATGAGGACGGGTAAAGAAGGGAATCGGTTGTTTAAGACAGTTAAAATATCGTGGATAGCCGCGCCACTCGGTGAAGTGATGACGCCCAGTTTTTTTGCAAGCGTCGGCATTGGCTTTTTGTGAGTTTGATCGTAAAGCCCTTCGTTCGAAAGCTTTAGTTTTAATGCCTCATATTGCCGCTGCAGATCCCCTTCGCCAGCTGTTTGCATTTGCTCAACGATAAGCTGGAAGTTGCCACGTGCTTCGTACAAGCTAACCCTGGCTTTTAACATCACGCGCATGCCATTGTCGGGTTTGAACCCTGTTTTGCGAAGAGACATACGAAACATCGCGCACTGCACTTGGGCCTTGCTGTCTTTTAGCGTGAAGTATATGTGTCCAGAAGCAGGTCGAGATAGGTTGGAAATTTCACCCTCAATACTTAGCGTTAAAAACGTCCCTTCGAGTAACAGGCGAGTTTCTCGACAAAGTTCAGAGACGCTATAAATATGTGTGTTGTCGTGCATAAAACCGGAAATATAGGTATAGAGATGATAATTAATGGAGCATACCTTATAATGAGCTGCTTTTTCTACGACAAGCCCGAGATAATATGCGATTCGAACAAGAAGCCTTAACATTTGATGATGTTTTATTGGTACCGGCACACTCAACGGTGCTCCCTCGAGACGTTAGCCTAAAAACACAGCTTACCCGTGGTATTTCGCTGAATATACCCATTCTTTCAGCTGCGATGGATACAGTGACAGAAGCGCGATTAGCAATCACCTTGGCGCAAGAAGGTGGCATAGGGATCATTCACAAAAACATGACAGCGCAGCAGCAAGCGCTTGAAGTAATGAAAGTGAAACGCTTTGAAAGTGGCGTTGTCAACGACCCCATTACGGTGTCATCAGATACCACGATTCGTGAAGTTATGGCTTTAACACGCAAACATAATATCTCCGGTGTTCCAGTTGTTAATGGCACAGACCTTGTGGGTATTGTGACCAGTCGCGATTTACGGTTTGAAACACATTTAGATAGGTTGATTGAGTCGGCTATGACACCTAAAGAAAAACTGGTTACTGTTCGAGAGGGTGCGAGTAAAGAAGAGGTCATTAAGCTACTTCATAAACACCGTATTGAGAAAGTTTTAGTGGTTGACGAGCATTTTCATTTGCGCGGGATGATTACCGTTAAAGATATTCAAAAAGCAAAAGATTACCCCCGAGCCTGCAAGGATAACCAAGAACGTTTACGAGTTGGAGCTGCTGTTGGTACTGGGCAAGGTACAGAAGAGCGTATTGGCGCACTAGTCGATGCAGGTGTTGATGTGGTGATCGTTGATACTGCTCATGGTCATTCACAAGGGGTGCTGGATCGTGTTTCCTGGGTTAAAAAGAATTATCCAAACTTGCAGGTGATTGGTGGCAATATTGCTACCGCAGAAGCGGCATTAGCCTTGGTGGATGCAGGTGCCGATGCGGTTAAGGTAGGCATTGGCCCCGGTTCAATTTGTACAACACGTATCGTAGCCGGTGTTGGCGTACCGCAAATAACGGCGGTTGATAATGCCGTGCAGGCACTGAAGGGAACCGGTGTTCCTGTTATTTCTGATGGTGGCGTGCGTTACTCTGGTGATGTGGCGAAAATAATTGCTGCAGGCGCTAGTTCGGTGATGCTCGGAAGTCTATTAGCTGGAACAGAGGAAGCGCCGGGTGAAGTAGAGTTGTTTCAAGGGCGTTCTTACAAAAGCTATCGAGGAATGGGCTCGTTAGGGGCAATGTCTCAGCAAGAAGGTTCTAGTGACCGTTATTTCCAAGAAAGTAGTGAAACTGAGAAGCTAGTGCCCGAAGGTATTGAAGGTCGAGTCCCTTATAAAGGGTCAATGGTCAGTATTGTGCATCAGCTTATCGGCGGCTTGCGCTCGAGTATGGGTTATACCGGTTGTGAAAGCATTGATGTTATGCAACACAAAGCGAAATTTGTTCGTGTAACGAGTGCTGGCATGCGTGAAAGTCATGTACATGACGTCACCATTACTAAAGAAGCACCCAATTATCGTACTGAACGATAACAAAGAGGTATAGTTTGAATACACAGCAACACGAAGATATCCACTCGCATAAAATTCTTATTTTGGATTTTGGTTCGCAGTACACGCAGCTTATTGCTAGACGTGTGCGGGAAATTGGCGTTTATTGCGAAATTTACCCATACGATGTTGATGATCAAGCGATCAGTGATTTTAATGCCAACGGAATTATTTTATCGGGTGGTCCTGAGACCGTTACAGGCGGTAATGCGCCAAGGGCTGCCGAGGTTGTTTTTGATTTAGGGGTTCCTGTACTAGGTATTTGTTACGGCATGCAAACGATGGCCGCACAAATGGGCGGGCGTGTTGAGCCATCTCAACATAAAGAATTTGGCCATGCCAGTATTCGCGCCCGCGGTCATAGTGAGTTATTGAAAGATATTGAAGACCACGTGACGAAAGAAGGCTTCGGTATTTTAGACGTATGGATGAGCCACGGTGATAAGGTGGTTGAACTACCTGATGGCTTTAAGCTTATGGCGAGTACCGACAGTGCACCCATTGCAGGTATGGCAAATGAAGAAAAGCATTTTTACGGATTACAATTTCACCCAGAAGTAACCCATACCAAACAAGGCGGTCGAATATTGAGCCGCTTTGTATTGGATATTTGTCAGTGTGAAGCGCTATGGACATCAAGAAATATTATCGATAGCAGTATTGCTGCGGTACAACAACAGGTTGGTGATGAGCAGGTCATACTTGGCTTGTCTGGCGGGGTTGATTCCTCAGTGGTTGCTGCGATGTTGCATAAGGCCATTGGCGACCAGCTCGTTTGTGTTTTCGTTGATACTGGTTTATTGCGCCTTAATGAAGGCGATCAAGTCATGTCCATGTTTGCTGAACATATGGGCGTTAACGTTATTCGTGTCAATGCTGAACAGCGTTACCTTGATGCGCTAGAAGGTGTGTCAGACCCAGAACAAAAGCGTAAAATTATCGGCAACCTATTCATTGACATATTTGATGAAGAGTCTGCGAAGTTAAGCAGTGCTAAATGGTTGGCTCAAGGCACGATTTACCCAGATGTAATCGAGTCTGCGGGCTCTAAAACAGGGAAAGCACATTTAATTAAGTCTCATCATAATGTGGGCGGTTTACCCGACGATATGAAGTTGAAGTTGGTTGAACCCTTGCGCGAATTGTTTAAAGATGAAGTTCGCCACATTGGTGTTGAGTTAGGCTTACCTGCCGATATGGTTTATCGTCACCCATTCCCTGGCCCTGGGCTGGGTGTACGTATTTTGGGTGAGGTGAAAAAACAATATGCCGACTTATTGCGTTTAGCCGATGATATTTTCATTAGTGAGTTATATAAGCACGATTTATATCAGCAAACCAGTCAGGCATTTGCGGTATTTTTACCGATAAAATCGGTTGGTGTTACCGGTGATGGTCGTCGTTACGAATATGTTATTGCATTACGTGCAGTTGAAACAATCGACTTTATGACAGCACGTTGGGCACAGCTCCCGTATGACTTTTTAGGTCATGTATCGAACCGTATAATTAATGAAATATCCGGTATTTCTCGTGTTACCTATGATATTTCAGGAAAGCCACCTGCCACCATAGAGTGGGAATAAGTCCAAATAATAAATAACAAGCTGAATTGATTTAGAATATTCAGCTTGTTACCTGCTAGTTTCTATTGCTGGCAGGCCGTGTCAGGCCAAATTTTTCAATACTATAATTCATGATACCCTGGCTCTAAAGGTTGGGGCTTTGCTAACGACCATGCCGTGTCAAAGTGCTATGCAGGGCATGAAAAATCGACAATTCCCTATTATTAATCAAAGCATCTAGCCAAAAAAATGGTATTTTTGGTCCAAGCTAGGCCTCATTATATTGACCGGCACTTTATTAAAGCGTCAGAGTAAGATAACAAAGTCAGTGATTGTTACAATGTAACTGGGTTTGGCAAGAAGCTTTAAATATGAAGGCCGTTATGGAATATATGTGAAGTAACGTTAGGATGTGACAAGATCAGCAGGAGTTTTGGGAATGAGCGAGAATTCAGTAACATTAAAAGGGCTGGTAAGTTCAGGCATTTTTCAGAGCATTATCATCGCGATAGTTATTTCACTTGGAGTTTGGCTTTGGTGGATTGCTCAAGCAAACGGTTTGCCGGAAGGCTTTGCTGCAGGTAATGGGCGAATTGAGGCCGTTGAGATCGATGTTGCGGCTAAGACAGCAGGTCGGGTTAAGGATATTTTGGTCAACGAAGGGGATTTCGTCGAAGCCGGGCAGCAATTGGCAAGGATGGATGTAGCGGTTCTAGAGGCGCAATTGCGCGAGGAAGAGGCGCAGCTGAGACGTGCACTTATCGGCATTGACACTGCACAAAGCCAAGTGACCCAACGTGAAGCTGAGAAGCGCGCAAACGAAGCATTGATTGCTCAGAGGAAGGCTGAGCTTGATGCCGCGAAGAAACGCCTTATCCGTTCGCAAGAGTTGGTATTGAAAGGGGCCGGCCCCGTATCGCAGCAAGATGATGACCGTGCGGCTTTTCAGGCAGCGAAGGCCGCGGTAAGTGCTGCTGAGGCTCAGGCGGCTGCCGCACAAGCCGCTATAGGGCGAGCGAAATCTGATGTTATTGGAGCAGAAGCTTCGGTGGAAGCGGTACGAGCAGGTATCCAGCGCATTCAAGCGGATATCGAAGACAGCGTGCTGAAGTCGCCACGTGATGGCCGTATCCAATACCGTGTTGCGCAGCCTGGTGAAGTGCTTTCTCCGGGCGGCGTGGTGCTGAATATGGTCGATCTAGCGGATGTTTATATGACTTTCTTTTTACCGACGGAGCATGCTGGGCGCGTCGCATTGGGAGCTGAGGCAAGGCTCGTGCTAGATGCCGCTTTGCAATACGTCGTGCCAGCTGAAATTTCCTTTGTTGCCGATGTGGCGCAGTTCACCCCTAAGGCAGTAGAAACGGAGGAAGAACGTCAGAAGCTAATGTTCAGAATTAAGGCACGGATCGATCCGAAACTTCTTAAAAAACACCTTTATCAGGTCAAAACCGGTCTTCCCGGTATGGCATATGTACGGCTCGATTCGCAGGTAGGCTGGCCCCCTGAGCTGCAAGTCAAGCTGCCAAAATGAATCAAAGTAACAGCGAAAAGGCGAATAAGCAGGAACATTTAGCTGTGCCGGTTGCCCGCTTGCAAGGCGTCACCTTGCGCTATAAGAAGGTACACGCGCTTGATGCTGTTAGCCTTGATATTCCAACCGGTTGTATGGCTGGGTTGATTGGCCCAGATGGGGTTGGTAAATCGAGTTTGTTGGCGCTGATTGCCGGCGCTCGCGCAGTTCAGGATGGTAAGGTCGAGGTACTTGGTGGTGATATGGCTAATGCACGTCATCGCCGCAGCGTAGGGCCGCGGGTTGCCTATATGCCACAGGGTCTGGGGCGTAACCTTTATGCGACGTTGTCGGTGCGTGAGAATCTTGACTTCTTTGGCCGCCTGTTTGGGCATGACGGCGACGAACGAGCGCGTCGAATCGAGGCGTTAACCGAGGCCACAGGGCTGAAGCCGTTTCTCGATCGGGCGGCGGGTAAACTTTCTGGTGGAATGAAGCAGAAGTTAGGCCTTTGTTGTGCGCTGATCCACGACCCAGACCTTCTGATTCTCGACGAGCCGACTACCGGTGTCGACCCGCTCTCACGACGCCAGTTCTGGGAGTTGATTGACAGAATCCGTTACTCTCGCCCCGGCATGAGCGTGCTAGTAGCTACCGCCTATATGGAGGAGGCAGCTCGTTTCGATTGGCTAGCCGCGATGTATGGTGGACAGGTATTAGCTTGTGATAGTCCCGAAGACTTGTTACAGAACCAAGGGGCGGATTCGCTAGAAGCGGCTTTCATCCAGCTATTGCCAGAAGATAAACGACGGAATTACCGAGCTGTGGAGATTCCGCCACGACTGGAAGATGGTGCCGATGCTGCGATTGAGGCGCAAGATTTGACCATGCGATTTGGTGACTTTACTGCGGTAGACCATGTCAACCTGCGTGTCCCACGAGGTGAGATTTTCGGCTTCCTAGGTTCGAATGGTTGCG
>OJDD01000217.1_pt1 | contig 17585 bp, 23 predicted proteins | sample 1592591 | NCBI WGS metagenome assembly OJDD01 (sample SAMN05416809, study PRJEB24817) | seawater metagenome | isolation source: Sea water | place: Canada:Atlantic | collected 2013-07 | reverse complement strand
CGATGGCCACCGGTATCTTGTCCAGCATAGCCATGGCTTCCTGCTTCAGGGGAATGCTGGCTCCGGCGATGATACCGATAAGCAGAATCAACACCACAGCCGCCGCCAGGGGACGGGGTACTCTCAACCGATTGATTGTGGCGACAAGGGGTTCAAGGGCGTAGCTGATTAACACCGCCACCACCAGTGGCAAAAGAACCGCCTGGGCCCAGTCAATAAAATAAAGGGTTGCGATACTTGTGAGTGTGATAAGCGACATGCTGCGCATGTTGATGGCGTCAATCAGCGCCTGACTGTTCTGGGAGTTGTTGTCTGCTCCCGACTCCTCACGCTTTGTCTTATCGCCGTTCTCCATGGGATATTGCCTCCGTGTCTAATCGGTAAAACCGTTGCAGCGCTTCGTAGACTTCCGGCTGTTCCGCTTTCAGGTGCTCCGGTTGTTGGTAAAAGGCTTCCGTCAGCACTGCAAAAAACTCGGCGGGTTCGGCGGCGCCGTATGGGTCCAGCCAGGGCTTCTGGTGATGTTGAAGCGACTGTCTCAAGTGTTCATAGGCCTGGGTCATTGTTTCCTGCCAATGTCTTGCCTGCTCGCCACTGAGTGGCGGAGCGCCGTCCGCAGTGCCGTCCAGGTAGTCCAGCTGGTGGGCGAATTCGTGAAGAATGACGTTGTGGTGCCCATCAGGGTTGACGGCACCTTCCTCGCACTGTGTCCAGGCCAGAACCACCTGTCCATAACTTGAGGCTTCGCCCGCGCGAATCTCGTTACTCTCGCTCACCACCAGGCCATCATGCTCAATATCCCTGACACGATAGGCATCCGGATAGACCAGGATACTGCGGATGTCGTCGAAGTCGGAGTAGCTGCGGTTCATGATGAGCAGGCAGGCATGTCCCGCGATGGTCAGGCGTACGGTGTCGTCCACCTCGAACCCATCGCAGCCGTAAAAGGATTTCTCCGCCAGGAACAACTGTACATACTGTTCCAGTTGTCGTTTCAGCTTGGCCGGCAACCCGGGGAATAGGGGCACCTGGGACTCGAGCGTCGCGCGCCAGTTCTCCGGAAAGGGAGTTTGAAGCTGTCTCTCGCGACGCCAGTTGCGGTAGAAAAACAGATAGAAAACCGAGGCGGCAATCACGGACATCGCGCAGAGAGTGTAGATCAGCATGGGCAAGATTCCGGGGCCGTGTGGTGATTTGACATTTTAGTTCAGTTTGCTAATTAATTAGGTGTTGGGTAGCAACATTCCCACCGTGCGATTGAATTCTGATGCCGTTCATCATAGGGGGTTGTAGGGCGGCCGTCAGGGAACTTTTCGTTACTTCCTATCAGTAGTGGCCACCAGGTCGTTCCGTGGCATGGAAGCATAAAGGAATCTGCTCCATGTATATCGTAACCAATAGAACCGTCGATGAAAGCAAACACACAGAGAGTGAGGCCTTTGGCAGTAAACCCATTGAAGGCCCCAACGAGTTGCGGCTGGCGGAGGCATCCCGCCGGCGAAACCGCTGGCATATTGATATCCTGCCTGACCAGATCACACCGCAAATGGCGAAGAGTGTCGATCTTAATCCCGACAATACCTACCCGGCGAGCGCCTACGTGGCCCGCAAACTGATCGAGAGATCCGGCCACGGCGCTGGTGCGCGCCCGAACGGAAGAAACCTGCTGTTGTTTGTTCATGGTTACAACAACGATATGACTGATGTGCTTGATCGTGCCGAAAGGCTGGAGCAGAACTTCGGCGTTGAAGTCATTGTGTTCAGTTGGCCCGCCAATGGTGGAGGGTTGCACGGCGTGCTCAGCTACAAGAGCGACAAGCGGGACGCCCTCGCCTCGGTAGGGGCATTCAATCGCGTGCTGGAGAAGCTGGAAGCCCTGGTGAGCGACTTTCATGCGCAGTACGTGATGGATCTGGAGGCGCGTGCGGAAGCCCGGTTTGCAGACAACGCCGCCGCGTGGGACCGCTACTTTGCGAAGGAAGTCGAGAAGCACTGCCCGTTCACTGTGAATCTGATGTTGCACAGCATGGGGAACTATCTCTACAAGCATTTGCTGGGGAGTTCGGTGTACAGCGGAGATCGGCTGTTGTTCGATAACGTTGTGATGGTGGCCGCGGACACCAATAATGAAAACCACGCCGAGTGGGTGGACCGAATTCCCTACCGCAATCGTCTCTATATCACCATCAACGAAAACGACGGAGCACTAAAGGCCTCACGCCTGAAAATGGGCGAACAGCAGAAAGCCCGGCTTGGCCATTACCTGCGCCGGCTGGATTCCAGGGTGGCGACCTATATCGACGTTACGAGCCAGCCTCATGTCGGGGATTCCCACGCCTACTTTGAGGAGTCGCCGTTAAAGAACGCGAAAGTTCTGGATTTCTTCAAAGCATCGTTGAATGGAAAAGTGGCTGAGAAGCCGACTCGTTATGATCCATCACGAAACGTTCACCGATTGTGATTGCGGATTTCAGTTAACCCCAAATCGCCGCTCTCGCTCAAACCGGAAGAATCCGTCCCGTTCCTCAAGGGCAATGGTTTTGGCAGAGCGCCCGAAGTGTTCTGCACGCAAATCGTCCAGCGCTTTATCCAGTTGATCTCCGGAATAGCGCCGGGCAAGCTGGTTTCGTTCGGCCATGTAGGCTTTGCCATTTTGCCAGCGTTCGTTGCGTTGCTGGTCCTGCTTTGAAAGGCGGCTGATGGCCTCTTCCGGATAGCCCATCTGGCGGCGCAGGCTGTTGATGCGTTCCTGGCGAGCGTCTGCCGATAAGGTGTGGAGGTGGCTCTGAACAGCGTCGAGGCTGAACAAGGTGCGAGCCATCACGTCCGGGCCAATAAGCCGTCGGGCCGTATCGTTGTTGTAAAGCTGTTCTACGGAGGTTTTAAGCTGGTGCGCGGTTTCTTCCGGGGTGATTTCGTGGGCTTGGTCCAGTCGCTGCAGTTCCGCCTGAAAGGCGTCCTGATTCGCATGCATGGGAGACTCCCGCTCGCCCCATATACGGCTGGCCTCGTCACCGAACAGTGCCTCCCGTTTTTCCCAGAGCGCTGTCTGGCGTTCGAGCATGGGCATACCCTGCAACAGCAGCCGGTTGTCTTCCAGCCATTGCTCGTACGCGGAGAGCTTTGCAAGGTCTTCATTGCTCAGGGCTGATGGCCCCTGGGATTGGGCCGGCGGTGATGTAGCTGGTTGGCCGGGCAGCACCGGAGTGGACGAGGTCTCGGACGTCAAAGGCTGTACGGGCGTCGTCGACAGGCTAAGGATAAAGCCGGCCGTGCCCAGAATCACCACGGCCAGCCCTGCAAGCCAAAGGGATGTTTTCACAAAGTATTTTCCTGTTCACCGGTTGTCAGGGAGCCTTTCAACGTCGTTGACGGCCCCCTGGTTGAGTTACAGCAAAGGCTGGAGTTTCGGCCAGATCAACTCTGCGATCTTTTGGGAGCCACTATCGGCCGGGTGTATGCCATCGAAGATGATGTCGCTCTCCGTCACCACCTGTCTTGGGTCCACGAAGGTACAGTCGAGAGTGGAATATTCACAGGCCCTGGCGAGGATTTTGTTGCCGTAGTCGACCGCCTGTTTCATGCTTTTAAGACGGAAAAGGCCGTTCTTGGTGTAGTAGTAACCCACCAGCACGCCGTTCTCCACGCCCGCATCGGACAATTCGTTCAGATAGTTCACGCCGTCCACATACAGATCATCGATCAGATCCTTGCACTTGCTGCTGAGGCGGCCGAACTGATACCACTGGGTTTTGCAGTTGTATGGGTCAAGGGCAATCGCCGGAATAAGGATGTCGTTACCGCCGCCATTACCAACCATGGTGCGGATGTCGGGATTGTCCTCCTGTGCGGTGGCGAACTGCTCGACAACAGAGGGCGCGAGGAACCCACCGGTGAGTTCGGCGCCGGAGACCGTGTAGCGGCGGAAGGTTTCCCCGGCTTTGGCTTCCAGTTCGTCCTGGATCTTGCCGGACAGGGCGAAGATTGAGTCGCCCAGGAATATCACCTGGTCGTTGTCCGCATCAGAGACCTGGGGATTGCTGAGCAGTTGTCCCAGCTGGCCGCAGCCTGTCATAGCCATGGCCATCGCAGTGACCGCCAGGAGTCGAAACAGGGAATGGCCTTTGGAGGAGGTGTCTCTTTCGTCACAGTGTCGGATCTTGTTCATTATTGTGTCTCCGTTGTTGGGGATGAATGGTGCCTGGCGAGACACCATTCATTCGCAACTTGCACAAATTATGATCAGCGCAACAGGTCGGAAGTGGCCGTTTTTTTGTCTTTTTCGGCGGGATGAGCTGGAGTGTGACTGGCCTCTCGAAACGATGTGTTCGCTTTTGACCGGCAGGTTATGGTCTGGAGTGATCGGTGAGCTCATTCAGCAATTCAGAAGCACCCCAGGTTTTTTCCGTTTCCTCCCGTTGATGCATCAGTCGCACGAGTTTGCGGTTGACCGGTGCGTCCGTACCCAGCTTTTCCGCCAGTTTCACCACTTCGCCATTGATCCAGTCAATTTCGGTTGGGCGCCCGGCCTGGAGGTCTTCCCACATGGAGGAACGTGCAACAGGATCGATGGTGAGCATCCGTTTGGCTAGTCGGGTAAACAGCCAATCTGGTAGTGACATCACGGAAGGAATCAGTTTGGTAGGCAGGCCTGTGAGTTTTACCGTGGGTATGCCTGCCGATTTAAGGAGCTCTAGCGTCTCTCTCTGAGCCATTGCCAGGCAGCGGCGATAGTCCCTTTGCGAGAGCTCTTCCAGCAGCGGAACGCCAGAAAGGGCGTTGACCGGGTTATTCAGATTGAGTAACAGCTTGGACCACATCACCGATTCGATATCGCGCCGCAGTTCCAGGGGGAGCCCGGCATGCTCAAACCAAGGCAGGGCCGGTTGCAGTGACGGGTGCCGGTCGGCCATCAGGTGGCCCTGAGTGCCTTGATGGAAATGCCCCGGCTCCTGTTGCAGCACGTTGAATGGAACCATCCCGGCCAATACGTTGGCGTTGGGCATAGCGGCCTGGAGGTGCTCTGCGTTGGAGATTCCGTTTTGCAGGCTGACCACCGGTATGCCCTCGCTCACCCAGGGCGCGAGCTGTTTGCCGGCCTCGGAGGTGGCGGCGGATTTGACCGTTACCAGCACAAGATCGGCGTTGCCTGCCGCCTCGGCAGAGGTCACATACTGATGCTCGGCCAGCTGGCTGTGGAAGCGAAACCCTTCATAGTCAGTGACCGTCAGTGGGGAGGTTCGAAGGCGCTCCTGCATGGTCTTTCGGCCCACCATGACCACGTTCACACCGGAAGAAAGCAGCCTGCCTCCGAGGTAACAGCCGATACTGCCAGCGCCAAATATAACGACCTTGAAAGAACTCTGCGTCACGGGCTTTGCCTTATTGTTTTCCCAAATAGTGGAAGGGCTGCCCGCGAGAGTCAACTGTCGGGGCTCCGGCAAGACGTTGGCGGAGCCTTGTTCAGTGGTTCCGTGTCAGGTGCTGTTCGGGTTCCGAGGCATGGCAACCAGCCGTTTTGGCTGGAAGGCCCGCAGTGTCAGATAGGCGAGTGGCGCAATCACGCCAAGGAGCGGCGTGGCGACCAGGAAGGGTGCAAAGTTCCTGAAATGCCCGCCCTGGGTAACATGATCGCGGTACAGAAAGTACATCAGCAACAGCAGGGCGATGCCCAGATCGAGGACGACCTGCAGGGATTCCTTTTCGGCGAACAGGTTGATGGCCCATTGCCAGAAGTCTTTATCCGAAGTGGCCAGCACCCACAGAGTGAAACTGATGAAAAGTACGAAAACCAGTGGGACGATGCGAGTCAGTATCATGACAGTGTGCCTCCGTGTACGGGGTGTAAAAATTGAGTATGCTTTCGACAAAGATCATGCGCCTGTAGTCATACCGGCGCACTTCCCGATTAGGTAAAGGCCAGGCAACATGACTGTCAGCGAAACATCGATTTCCCGAGGTGGCGAACACAGCGCGTTTGGCCACAAGCTGCGGTATTGGCGACGTCATCGGGGCATGAGTCAGTTGGACCTGGCGCTGGAGGCGGACATATCACCCCGCCATCTTTCTTTTATTGAAACCGGCCGTTCCCGCCCGAAGCGAGACCTGATACTGAAGCTCGCTGGAACCCTTGAGGTTCCCTTGCGTGAGCGCAATGAAATGTTGATGGCTGCCGGGTTGCCAGCGGCCTATTTCGAGGAAGACTATGACAGCAAGGAACTGGCGGTCTACCGCAAGGCCATTCATGAGCTGATCACCAATCATCAGCCATATCCCGCCTTGGTACTCAATCGCTGGGGCGATGTGGTGGATGGCAACGCGACGGCGTTTCTGATGTTTCCTGAGTTCAAAGTAGACCCGCCTGCCAATCTCTACCGCGAGTATCTGTCCTCAACGAAATGGAAAGAACTGGTCGTAAACTGGGACGAGGTGGCCTGGGCGGCCTATGAATACTTGGTCAATGACGCTTCCCGCTACCAGGGGGACGAGCGCATGCAGGCACTTATCCAGGAAGTCCAGGATCTGTTGCGGAAGACCCCCAGGCCGGAATTGATGCCGGCGAGTCCGTCGATCCATACGCGCCTGAACATGGGAGGGGACATCCTGGAAACCACCACAATGATTGCGCACTTCGGGCCCGTGAACGATGTGTTTCTCTCGGAGCTACGGGTCGAGATGATCTTTCCCGCCAACGACAGTGCCCGGCGATTTTTCTCTCAATTTGAGGGTTGAACACTACAGTGGTGAGTCCGTATAACGGACCTTTATCCCAATAACAGGAGGCTGTCATGCCTGAACAAAGATCCGTTGTGATTACCGGGGCCAATCGCGGCATCGGCCTTGAGTTGGCCCGTCACTTTGCTGGTGAAGGCTGTGACGTGATTGGCGTATGTCGGGAAGCGTCCCCCGAGCTCAAGGAGGTGGCGACTCGAGTCGTTGAATCTGTTGACGTCACCACGGCAAGTGGACTTCAGTCATTGATTGACGGCGTGAAGGGCCAGTCGATCGACCTGCTGATCAATAATGCCGGCCTGCTGCAGGATGAAAAACTGGGCAGCATTGATTTCGATTCCATTCGTACCCAGATGGAAATCAACGCTTACGCGCCATTGAGGGTGGCGGAAGCGCTGGTGTCCCAGATACCGTACGGCGGTAAAATTGCCAACATCACCAGCCGGATGGGCTCTATCGCGGACAACGACTCCGGCGGCCGCTATGGCTACCGTGCGTCCAAGGCGGCGCTGAACGCCTTTGGCAAGTCCCTGGCGATGGACCTTAAACCAAAGGGCATTGCGGTGGCCCAGCTTCATCCCGGTTATGTGCAAACCCGCATGGTGAATTTCGGCGGACTGATTACGCCCGAGGAGTCAGCAAAGGGCTTGGCGGCGAGAATTGAGGGCCTGAACCTGGAAAACACGGGCTCCTTCTGGCACAGCAATGGTGAAGAACTGCCCTGGTAATAGCTTGCCAGGGGCCTCGCTCAGTGGCATAGGTGGCTGACAAAGCTGGAGACCGGTGGATGCCGGGCAATCGTCTCGGGGCAGATAACCACCAGTTCCTTGGCAAGCCCGGGATCGCTCACGGGGATGGCTCGCAGGGTGCCTGCTCTCACTTCGTCAGTGACCGAAGCCGCCAACACCAGCGAAATACCCACCCCCGCCTTGACCGCCTGCTTTACGGCTTCGGTACTGCCCAGTTGCATCGATACCTCCGGAAAAGGCCCGTCGTCGCCAAAGAAATTAGCCAATAAACGGCCAGTGCCGGTCCCTGGCTCGCCGCCCAGTAGCGTCATTCCTGCCAGGGCTTCCCGGTTGATCTGCGTCATATCGGCACAGGGGTGGCCAGGCGGCACAATCAACACCACTGGCTCCTGTTTCCAGTCACGGGCCTGGAAGCCGGGCTTGGGGTGCCACCACTCCATGACTGCGATATCCAATTCTCCGCTGGTGAGCTGTCGTGCGATGGCGGGGTTATTGTCGATCACCAGATCCACGTGCGGAGAGGTCTTCCGGTCCATGAAGGAGCGAACGTGAGGCTGCAGCATGTAGATACCGATGTTGGAGCTGGCACCTACCCGCAGACTTGTTCCCGTGACCGCCTCCTGCGCGCGTTGGTCCAGGCGTAACATGCTTAGGGCGAACGGCATCAGCGCCTGGGCCGCCCTGGTGGGTTCGCAACCGGACTTGCCGCGTTGGATCAATAATACGTCCAGCTGCTCCTCCAGTTTCTGAATGTGCTGGGATAGGGTGGGCTGGGCGATGCCGAGGTGATTGGCGGCGGCCTGGAAACTGCGGTGCTGAACGAGGGTGATAAAACTCTTGAGCCAGACCAGGTTCAGCATACTGTTCCCTTGGGTTCGAGCGGTGAGTTGACCGCGTCCTGGGGCTGATGGCCTCTGAGCGCCTGAAGGATGTTGTCGGCTGCCCGCTGTTCGATGGCAAATCTCACGTCCCTGACGGCCGAGCCCGTGTGTGCGGTGAACAGGGTGTTCGGGTGGGCCAGCAGTGCCGGATCAATCCGCTGCGGGCGGTCCGGTCTGGCCCAGTCTTCCATTTCAAACACGTCCGCCGCGTAGCCACCCAGATGTCCGTACGTCAGCGATTGCAGAACGGCTGCCTCGTCCACGACGGAACCCCGGCAGGGATTGATCAGAAAACTACCGCGTTTCATCTGGCGCAGGCGGTCAGCGTTGAGCGTGTGCAGGGTATGTTCATTAAGCGCCAGGGCCAGTATGACGATGTCGGATTCGGCCAGCAGGTCATCAAGCTCTGACCTGGAAAGGTCCAGGGCGTCTTCTTCGGCAGCCGGTAGGCTTTCCGGTTGTGAGTACAGTACTCGTGCGCCCCAGCCCTGGAGCCGTGTAGCCACGGCTTTGCCGATGGCTCCCATGCCCACAATACCAATGGTCGAGCCTTCAATGCCGAGGCCATAGAATTGAGGCTGCCAGCCCTGGAATTCTCCGGAACGGACGAACTGGTCTGCTGGCCGGATCTGGCGAATCAGGCCTATGGTTAATCCAACGGTGAGTTCGGCGGTGGGCACGGTCAGCAAATCGGGCACGAAGGTCAGCCAGACTCCGTGACGGGTGCAGGCGTCCACGTCAAAGTTATCGAATCCCTTCAGGGCAGCGCCGATCACTTTCAGGTCGGGGCAGGCCACCAGAAATTCCTCGCTAACGCGATCTGGCATAAACGCCATCATGGCATCGGCCGTAGCCGCGCGGGCTCTCACCGAATCCGGTGGCAGGGTGACGGCAGACTGGTTAGTGATCAGCTCGCAGTGGGGCTCCAGGCTGGCAAGTATACTGTCGTGGACCCGGTGGGTGATGACAACTCTTGGTTTCATTCGCTGTCCTTATTTGAATGTCTTACGGAGGTGGCCGCTCAGGCTGTCCACCATCGTTACCATCAGCAGTATGACAATGAGGATGGCACTGACTTCCTGATACTGCATGATGCGCAACGACCCCATGAGCTCGAAGCCGATACCGCCGGCACCGACCATGCCCATGACGGTGGAGGCGCGAAAGTTGTATTCCCAGCGATAGATAGACACATCGGCAAACTGTGGTAGCACCTGCGGCAGAACCGCGTGCCAGAGTACTTGCAAACGCGTGGCTCCGGAGGCATCAGCGGCCTCAACGGGGGCTTCATCCACATGCTCTATGGCTTCTGCGAAGAACTTGCCGACCATACCGATTGAATGCAGGCCAAGGGCCAACACCCCTGGCAGTGCGCCAAAACCCACGGCCGCGACGAAAATAATGCCCATGATGAGTTCCGGTACGGAACGCAGGCCGTTCAGCAGGGTGCGGGTCAGGTGAAACACAGCAGGGTGGGGCGTGGTGTTTCTGGCCGCCAGAAAAGCCAGGGGCACAGAGGCCGAAACCGCAATCGCGGTGCCGGCGATGCTCATCGCCAGTGTGTCCAGCAGGGGCGATACCCAGTCCATCACATTGGTGAAATCAGGTGGTAGTGATTCTCGCAACAGGGTGGCGATCGCGGGCACGCCGTTAGCAAGGGTGCGGAAGTCGAGCAGGTCCACGTACCAGCTGGCGAAAAAGACCACCGCCAGTACCAGGCCTGCCTGCCAAAGCTTGCTCCGCCAGCCCCGTGCGTGTTCGTCCAGCACGGAAGCCGACGGAGCCGGCGACAGGGCCGCCGGTTCCGTCGTCGTGTGAGTCATAAAGCCTCTTACATCTTCGCGAAATCAAGGTTGAGCAGGCCGCCCATCTTGCGGATCACGTCGTAGTCGGAATCCTCGATAGCGGCAAACCCCTCGGCCTTAAGGTTGTTCAGGATTTCTTTGTCATTAATGCTGATGAAGGCGTAGCGTATCTTCGCCTTGAGGTCCGGGTTCAGGTTTGACCGCATGGCCCACGGATACTGTGGGAACTCGCCGCTGTAGCCAAGAATCCGGACGTTATCGCGATCAATCAGGCCGCGGTCCATGACATGCTGGAAGATGACTTCCGATAGGCCGCCAGCCTCAGCGTTGCCGTTGGCCACGTTCACCGCAACGGAATCGTGGCTGCCGACGAAGTGGGCTTCATAGTCCCTGTCTGCTTCCAGTCCGGCAGATTCAAGCAGCACCGTTTTGGGGATGAGGTGGCTTGAGGTGGAGGCGCGATCGCCATAGGCCATTTTCTTGCCCTTGATATCGTCATAGGACTTCACGCCCGAGTCCGCATTGGCGATGAGGATGGAACGGTACGTGGGTTTGCCGTCTACAATCATGGCGGCGAAAGGCTCGATGTCGCTTTTACTCTTCGCCATCACGTAGGACAGTGGGCCGAAATAGCCAAGGTCGATACGGCCGAAGCGCATGGCTTCGATCATGGACGAATAGTCCGTTGTGACGATCAGTTCCACTTCTTTCCCGAGGGTGCTTTCCAGGTAGTCTTTCAGAGGCTGGTTGCGCTTGATCAGTTCAGAGGCATTTTCATCGGGGAGCAGGGCGACCTTCAGCAGATCCGGGTTGGGGTCTGCTGCGGAGGCCTGCATGTTCATTCCCATCATCAGGCAGAGCACTAACACGAGGTTGAATAACGGCTTCATTGGGCGATCTCCAGTTGCTTGGTGGGATGGTTCGATGGTTGAGGGTGGGAGGTCTGCGCGGCGGTCTTGCCGGGGTCGGAAACTGCAACGCTCGCGCTGTGGTAGATCTCATCAAGATGGTGTTGCTCCAGCTTTGCCGGTTCCGCATCGAATACGATCCGGGCGTTTGCCAGGCCGATGATGCGATCGGCAAACCGCCGGGCGTACTCCAGCTGGTGGAGTGACATTACGGCGGTGATACCGTCCTCCCGGCAGATATCGCGCAAGAGTGTGAGTACCCGTTCGGACGTTGCGGGGTCCAGACTGGCGACAGGCTCATCCGCGAGGATCATGGACGGCTGTTGCGCCAGGGCGCGGGCGATACCCACCCGTTGTTGTTGGCCGCCAGACAGTTGATCCACCCGCGCAAGGGCCTTTTCACCAAGACCAACACGCTCCAGGCAACGCAAGGCGTACTCCAGTTCCGCCCTCGGTAGGGGAAACAGGCTGCGCCACGTACTGTGGTAGGCAAGCCGGCCTGTGAGTACATTCTGGAGCGCGGTATGTCGTTCGATGAGTTGGTGGTGCTGAAAGACCATGGCAGTTCTACATCGGTGCCGGCGGACCGTCCTGCTGGTCTTCAGGGTGCCGAACTCAGCCGAGATCACCGTGCCGGTGGTGGGTTGCACCAGATGATTGAGTGAACGCAGAAGGGTCGATTTGCCCGCGCCCGAAAGGCCGAGTAGTACCGTAAACTCACCTTTGTGGAACTCGACGGTGGTAGGTCGCAGCGCCAGGACGTTGCCGGGGTATGTTACTCCCATGTCCTCGATGCGGAGCATCATATCGGGGGAATGCACAGACGGCATGGAATCACCTTTTGCAATACATAAGCTCGCTTTATTGCGAGTTACAATGCAACGGTAATCCTTGAGGGTGACAAAACAGTGTCAGGTAGGTGACAGGTCAATGACGAAATTATGAAGGGGCAATAAAAAAAGGCAGCCGAAGCTGCCTTTTTCAAACGTGCTGACTGTTATTTAAACAGCAACAACGTTCTCTGCCTGAGGGCCTTTCTGGCCGTCAGTTACGGTGAACTCAACCTGCTGGCCTTCTGCCAGGGTCTTGAATCCGCCGCCTTGAATAGCGCTGTAGTGAACGAATACGTCAGGGCCGCTTTCACGAGTGATGAAACCAAAGCCTTTTGCTTCGTTGAAAAACTTAACAGTACCGGTAGTAGTCGACATAATCATAATCCTGAAATCGATAATTTAATGTGCCGCCAGACCATCTTAAACGATGACTGATCAGCGTTGTGCGGAAACAAAAAACGCGCGGAATCAAAAACAGGACGGACAACTACCAAAACAACAGAGATGCGTCTTATTCGTGAAATGCTGTGCTAAATCTTTCCTACGAAACGAACTTTACTCCTATGTCCCCGGAATTGCCAAGTTTATTTGTAGGCATTTACCGATGCGATCCAAAATCAAAACAATTACTCTGAGAGTCAGAGGCCCGTTATTTGGGAAATTGCCGTTTGGAACGAGGGTGAACTCATGAAATACATCTTCGAGGTACGCATACGAGAGGGGCACACGGCAGAGGAATACGCGGATGCCTGGGTTCGCGCCAGCGAGATTATCCAGCAGGCGCCGGGTGCGAGCGGAACGGAGTTGCACCGGAAAATTGGTGACCCAAACGTGTTGATTGCCATCGCCAGTTGGGACAGTAAAGAGCAGCGGGACGCCATGGAAGGGCAGCATAACCCGGAAGTGGCCCGAATCATCCGCAGCGCCGCACCATTTTGCGAGATTACGCCGCTTGGCGAGTTCGAGGACCCTGAGTGGGTAGTGATGCCGTCTGGCAAGCGAGGTAGGTGAGTGGCCATGGCTCGAAAACGCCCGCAGATCTCATCCATGGCCGCATTGGGATTCCAGGCGGGCATTGGGGTGGTGGGGCTGCTGGCGATTTTTCTATTCGGTATACCGGTTCAGTACGATGGTTTGAGTCCTGGCTCGGTCGTTCTATGGGGAGTGGCCGGCAGTGTGGCAACGTACGTTGTGATCATGATGCTGACCTGGCTTCCGGGCCGGCTTCGCGACTCTCTGGAATCCCAGTTGGAGCGGTTGCACCGTTTCGCCTGCGAGTATTCCTGGCCGGTGCTGGTAGCCTTGGCAGTCTTCGCCGGAGTCGGTGAAGAATTGCTGTTCCGTGGGGCGGTCCAGGGTTGGCTGGCCCAACACACCCACGATGCGGTTGCGATAGCGGCTGCGTCGGTGCTGTTTGGCATGGTGCATTATCTTTCGTTCACCTACTTTCTATTGGCGACGGGGCTGGGAGTGGTGTTGGGGGCAGCTTATGCACTGACGGACAGTTTGTTGTTGGTGATGGTCTGGCATGGTGTTTATGACATGATAGCGCTGTATTGTCTGCGCCGGTTTCCAGAATGGTTTGGGGTGCGGGTTGGATAAACCAGAAACACGTCGTCTGTTCTTCGGATTGGAAATCCCCGATTCGGTGAAACGGCGTCTGGTGGCGATCCAGCAACCGGTCGCTGGGGCGCGCTGGCAGCGACCGGATCAGCTGCATCTTACACTGGTATTTCTCGGTAGTGTGGCCAGACAACGGTTGCCGGATGTATGTGATGCCGCCCGAAACCTGCCAGTTGAACGATTTGATCTTACGGTTTGCGGCCTGGGCTGCTTCGGCCGACCGGACTCTCCAAAAAATCTGTGGGCCGGAGTTCAGCCAGCGGATAAACTGGCAGAGCTTCACGAGGTGCTTAACCAGAGGCTCTGCATGTCCGGGTTTGAGCAGGAAAAGCGCCCGTTCTGCCCTCATATCACGTTGGCTCGTTTCAAGAGGCAGCGCGGGTCAGTCGCCGAATTGCTTGAGTCTCAAGAACAGCAACCCATAGGGACATTTTCAGTGTGCAGCGTTGTGCTGTTTGAAAGCACTCCGGGTGCCACAGGGTCTGTCTATCAGGCCATCGAGAGAGTTCCTCTGGCCGGGGCAGGAAGGGATTGAATCCCGCCGCAAGAATAATTCCGGTAAGATTCCGTCGTTCACACAACGAAGGTGCCCTTATGTTCCACTACGAAACCGAACCAAGATTCAGCGACACCGACGCACTTGGCCATATTAATAACACGGTTTACCCGGTCTGGTTTGAGCAGGCGAGAACACCGGTGTTCCGTATATTCCATCCTTCCCTGGAGCCGAAAGGCTGGCCCCTGATACTCGCCCGGATGGAAATAGATCTGAAAGCCCAATGTTACTGGTCCACGCCTGTGGAAGTTCGCTCCGGCATTGGCAAAATCGGCAACTCTTCCTTCGAGGTTATCCAGGAAGCCCGGCAAAATGGCGCTTTAGTTGCGCGCGGTGTTACCGTGCTGATTCATTTCGACTATGAGATTCAAAAGTCGGTCCCAATCCCTGAAGCGATTCGTAGCGAGCTTGCAGGGCACGCTTTCGAGGCGTAAGCCGCCGGTTAGCCAACAACAGTTCCGGAGACAACGTGGACAAGCTTAACAATAACGAAGTGGAACGGATTTTTTCATCGGCACCGTTTGTTGCGGATATTGGTCTGGAACTGGTGTCTGTCAAAACCGGTGAATGCCGCTCCCGGCTTCTGCTGGCGGAACGGCACCTGCAGCAGGACGGTTTCGTCCACTTTGGGGTACAGGCAACGGTCGCGGATCACACGGCCGGTGCAGCCGGGGCTTCTGCTGTTAAATCCGGGCAGATGGTCCTGACATCGGATTTCTCACTGAAGCTGCTGAGATCAGCCAGCGGGACACATATCGAGTGTGTTGCCACTGTGCTCAAGGCAGGTTCCACGTTAACTGTTGTAGAGTCTGAGGTGTATTGTGGCAAGGCTGGCGACATGCGACTTGTCTCCAAGGCAACGGTGACACTGGCCATTGTCAGCCCCAAAAACAGGTGAGGTGGCGTGCAGTGAAAGACATTTTTCGAAAGCTGTTCTGGCCCATTCTCTGTTTTTTCGAGAAAGGTGGAAGCGCTGAGGGTTATCGTCAGTCGCATCGTAAAATACTGCTGGTGGTCGGATTTCTGTTCCTGGTTCTGTCCGGGGTGTCGCTTTTCTTTTCAATCTTTGCGGAAACCTTCAGCGCTTTGTTACCTATTGTGCTGTTTTTCGTGATCAGTCTGGTCTGTTTCGTGGTAGGACTGCTAGGCAGCGATAGTGCTGTAGCCCGGATCTGGGGCACCCGATAGGCCATGGGCCCCACCATTCCGCCGGAAAGCTTTATCGACCTGCTGCTGGACGCACTCTGCGTTGTAGATCGCGATGGCTACGTTCGCTACGTCAGCGCAGCCAGTGAGCGGGTATTTGGTTATCTGCCGGAGGAAATGATTGGACGGCGAATCCTGGATTTTGTTCATCCGGAGGACCTTGAGAAAACGCGTCAGGCTGTCAAAGAAATCCTGCGGGGAGAGCTGAAGCCGTACTTTGAGAACCGTTACATCCGCAAGGATGGCTCAACAGCCCATATCATGTGGTCTGCCCGTTGGTCTGAAAAGGAACAGATCCGCGTGGCGGTCGCCCGTGATGTGACCCAGCGCAAGCGGGCCGAGGCTATGCAGGCCGCCATGTATGCCATATCGGACGCAGCGAACAGTTCGGATAGCCTGCCTGCCATGTTCCGGCGAATTCACCAGGTTGTGGAAGGCCTGATGTCAGCGCCTGCTTTTATGGTGGCGCTCGTGGATACGCAGGGCGGTGAGTTGTACTTTCCCTATAATGCCGACCGTCATGAGACGGGAACCCCCGGTTTCTCTCAGGATATCGGTTCTCTCTGTGAACAGGTCATCCGTTCCGCCAGGGCTCTGTTGCTGACGCCCGGAAGCAGCGTGGCTTTCTCGCCTCAGGCGATCGATACCTCGCACGTTGAGGTACGTCACCACTGGCTGGGTGTGCCGCTGAAATCATCCCAGGGTGTGTTCGGCGCGATTGCCGTACAAAGGCAATCAAAGAGTGCGTGTTACACGGACGAAGACAGAGAGCTGTTGGAGTTTGTCGGCATACAGGTTGCCGCCGCGGTGGAGCGTAAGCAAATGCAAGCGCAATTGGAGCATATGGCCAGGTACGACCAGCTGACGGAATTGCCGAACCGTAGCCTGGTCCTGGACCGGATTCAGACAGCGCTTGCGCGTGCAGCCAGGGAAGTCGGCTTTCTGGCGATACTGTACCTCGATCTGGATGACTTCAAGCAGGTCAACGATACTTACGGACACGCCGTCGGAGATCAGGTCTTGCAGGAAATGGCTCGCCGATTGGTGCAGGGGGTTCGGGCCGCAGATACGGTTGGTCGGCTGGGTGGCGATGAGTTCATCGTGCTGCTTGATGGAATTGAACAGCCAAGTGACGCGGACAGTGTTGCTGAAAAATTGCGGGCAACTCTCAGTGAACCCTACGAGTTGCCGATGGCATCCCTGACATTGATTCCAAGTATTGGTGTGGCTGTCTATCCCGAACACGGGGACAACCATGAAGCACTGATTCGCTACGCAGACAGCGCCATGTACCGGATGAAAAAAGGAAGACCGGATCCGGTGTCCTGAACGTTTGCGTGTTACTCCCCGGCTCGTTTCCTGGCTTCGAAGTTTTCAAGCTCAACGTTGATGGCGTTGGTCGAAATCACGATTTCGTACAGCGAATACAGCAATGAGACCGACAGCAATATCAGGCTGATGCCGAACGCAATGGCCCCAGCAAGCTGAGCCCCCACAAACAGAACAAACATGGACATGGTGCAGACAAAAAAGCTGAGCACGCCGTATGCCTGCATCCGTTTGGTCAGCACAATGCGTTTGCGCAGCATGCCGATCTGGCGGACGATAAGGGCATGGTCTTCTTCCGTATCCATTTGCTTAAGCTGGCGGATCAGTTGGGCCAGAACAAGAAAGCGATTAGTGTAGGCCAGCAGTAGCAATGAAATGGCCGGAAAAAGAAGGGCAGGGGTGGTGAGTGTCAACATTGACTCCTTGATTTGTGCAGACGGGGGAATCGGGCTTAATAACTACCAGATGCCACGGGCAATACGCTGGTCATTTCGAACCGGCCTGTTGTAGAGATAAACCCATGCCTGGCCATGGCAGGTGTGGACCTTTTCACGGAGGTAAAGACTTGTCTTTCTGGCCTTTGAATCGTAGTCCTCAAGGCGATCCAGGGTTGCCAGAAGTGGGTCGTTTACCGCGTACACTTCCACCTTTACGCCCTCAGACGGTTTGGCCAGTGCGCCCGGGTAAGGGCCGAGATCATAAAGGGTCAGGCTGGTAAGCGTGTCCGCACCAATATAGCAGGCTTTTTCGAGCAGGTGGTGATTGCTGTAACCGCGCTTCAATGAGCCGTAGACCGCGACAATGTGTTTCATGGGTTCCCACCAGTACCGATAAAACCATCGTAGTTTAGAGCCATACGTGGGTATCAATCCAGATAGCCATTACCTCTGACGTTTTTGGTTGTGCCGGTGTCGTATTGGTTCAACCTGATAACTGAAAACAGGGTCACATTAGAGCTATCGA
>OJDD01000215.1_pt1 | contig 17685 bp, 16 predicted proteins | sample 1592591 | NCBI WGS metagenome assembly OJDD01 (sample SAMN05416809, study PRJEB24817) | seawater metagenome | isolation source: Sea water | place: Canada:Atlantic | collected 2013-07 | reverse complement strand
GACGTTTTTGCGATCCTTATGCTCATCCCGCTTCTGAACGCCAAGATAACCAGCGTCACCCAAAACGCGTTGCTCTTCACCGTGCAACACTTTACTGGTGAGAACGAAGCCATGAATGTTGGCCGCCGTGGTGTCAATGCTGTGGATCAGCCCGATGGTGTCATCAACCCCGATGTGTATCTTCATGCCACAGTGCCACTCGTTTCCTTTCTTGGTCTGGTACTCGGCTTCGGAGAAGGTAATCTGATCCATGACGGCACTGAATCCCGTGCGGTTGACGATGGCCGTATTATCGCTGATTTTGAGACTTTTTCAGAGTCCCCTTAAATTTCTAAAAGAAAGTGATAGATCTAATGGTAACAAGGCTAACCAATAAAAATCAGCTTCTAGAGCCACCTTTTTTTAAATTTTCAACGTCGGATGCCCAAAAAATAAAAGCGAGGGTAGCTATTTTCTTAAGCCAACTTTTTGAGGTGAGAGGCCTCAAAAGAATTATTTCTTTCGTGAGTACTTTACTTCTCACATGCCTGAATCTAACGAGCCTATAATATCTGCTGACAAGTATATCGTTCCACCACTTATCCTTTATTTCCTTGTCTTTAAAAAATTCTGAAAGGAGATTTATTATTTTTGCTTCAGAGCATTTCGAGAAAACGCTATCTTTCGCCGCAGTGATGCTTTCTCCGTGTTGCCTGTAATAGTAAAATGGTTGATTTATAAATGCTGCTCTTTTGCTATGAAAAAGAAACTGGGTTATGTAGAGAGCGTCCTCGTAGCTAATTCCTGGAGCGAATTTTATTTTATTTTTTTTTATAATATCTCTTCGATAAATATTTATACACAATTCAGTCCGATACGAACCAAGCTTTAAGGCAGATCTTACAAACTCCCATCCGGTGGTAACAATTTTATTTCTAAGCGCTCTATTTTTGAGATAACTAGACTTATCATCGAAAACATAATACGGTGTTGCAAGAAAATCTAGGTTGTTTCTATTCGAAAAGTCTATTAATTGTTTAACATTTTCGGCCTTTAAATAATCATCGCTATCCAAAAAAATAATATAACGGCCAGTAGCGATCTCTAAACAACGGTTTCTCGCTACAGACGCACCATTGTTATCTTGATATATTTTATGGCATTTGATGCATTTCGGTGGATCAAAGTTATTGATCAGTTCTCTTGAATTATCTGTTGATCCATCATCAACGATTAGTAATTCGTACTCATCTAAATCCAGATTTGAGACGGAGTCTAGACAGACCTTTAGATATTTTTCAGAATTGTAGACAGGAATTATTATCGAGAGCAGCATTAATGATTTGTCCCCTTAATGTTTCCCACTGTTCCTCAGAAAACGACCCTTTGAATTTTCGCTTGAGTTAGCGATGAACAATTTTTTTAATGAAGAACTTGTGCTGCACACATCAAATCGTTCGGCCGCTATTTTCCGAAACGCTCTCGCTTTCGAATTCAGGCTATCGCAGTCCTTCTGTAATAATTTTATAGCGGCCACGAGACTGCCTGAATCATCGACAGGAAAGCGCAACACGGGCGTGTCTTTGGTGACCTCTTTAAGACCTATGCAGTCTGTCGCGAGGAGTGGAACACCTGCGACAAAAGCCTCCATTGGCAATAATGGGCAGGCTTCCCACCGAGAAGGCATTACTACTGCATCGACTCCGCGTAGAGCCTTATTCATTTCGTCGGTTGCAGGAAAAAAATGGAAAAATGAATCCAGGTTTCGGGCTTTCAGGTTCGCTTGTTCTTCCCTGATGAAACCACCCCACCCGAAACAAGCTATGTGCAATGACCTGTTTTCAGAATCTTTATTCCACTCCTCTACGGCATCAACCAGCGTTCGAAAACCTTTCTGAGCCATAAAACGACCAAAGAAACCGAGCAACAATACATCAGCATCTAGGCCAACCTCATTTCGCAGATTTCGGCGCTCATCAAGCAAAAACGCACTGGTCTCAATACCATTTCTGATAGCCACCACATTGGCTTGCATATCAAGGTGCGGGTAAGTCTTGATCAGATTGTCGCGAGCATCTTCACCTACCGGGTTGATAGTATCTGCAAGGGCAAGGAAGCGCCCGATCAGCCATCGCTTCAATCGTCCTTTCCAACCTTTGAACTGGTTATCCAGAAATACATCATGCGTAGTAATGATATGGGTAGTCCCAGACAAACGGGCAGGGATAGCAGCGAGAATACCTGCGGTGAATCCATGGGAATGAATCAGATCAAAGCGCGCGGTCAACAAATTTTTGAGAAGTGCCCAAAATAGACTAAAGGAGCTATCTTCGGTCGTGACGTGCCCGCGATTATTGTTGAGTGTAGAAAGAACTGAATCCAGGGCCGACGATGCCGGTGTTAAAAATGTAAACGCTATGTCGGCCATACAGGGCTGGCCATACACGTACCTGAAATAGGTTCGTATACCGCCGCTTGGATGGCGTGCGAAAACCAGCACCTTCTTATATTCCCTCATAATTTCAATCCAGGCTGCTCATCAATACCTTATAGAATTACTGCTCAAACGCTTGGACTTCTCAAGCCTATTTCCGATCCGGTTCTTGGCCTGCCAAGCCAATGGATACTTTGCAGTCTCGGGCACGCTGATTGGATCAGCCACCTCCTCGTTCGAAACCTCCCTGCTCACAATCTGCCCGAAAGCAATTGCAAGCCCTCCAAACAGGTACCAGTAGTATTGAGAGAGCCCCCAATAATTGAGACTGTAAACTGCATACATCCAGAATAAAGCGATCAAAGCGCGATTCAGATTCCAGTAAAATCTGTTCGCGGATTCAGAAGTCATAAGTTCCCGGAGTAATTGCTGATTTCGACGGAACTGCTGGTAAATTTTCACAATGAACCGCAGAAAAAGAACGAAACCTATCACGCCTATCTCTATCAACAATTCGCCATACATGTTGTGGCTAGCCTGTGTGCTTCCCCATGTATTGGCCTTTACTTCCGGTGTAGTACCAACACCATGACCCACCACAGGGCGCGTCATGCCTAACTTGAATTCCGCTAGGATTCCGCCGAGTCTGCCTTGCGCAGTCGCCGACCCTGCCGTGTTGGAAGAGACGAGCGACATATAACGATCCTTCTGTACAGGATCCATTACGCTCCATCCGGCAACGCCAATTCCGATAGCTAGTAATATCAAAACGAACTTGTGAGATGACTCCTTAAAAATCATCCAACCAATTACGAGCAATGCTATAAATGCTCCGCGCGACATGGTCAGAATCATTGCATAGAGCAGACAAGGCACCAGAATCAGGTAAAGCAGTTTTGCATACCAACGCCCCGTGAAGAGCAGATAGTGCAGAAATGGCGCCGCGGTAGCGATTACAAAGCCCAGCTCATTTGAGTTAATGACGTCTGTAGGCGCTCCTGCAAGCCTGTCAGCAAACTCGCCGCCCCCAAGATGAGTCGCGCTTCCCCAGTATCCTTCTGTAAGATTCAAATAAAGTGGCTCAAGTACACGAATAACCTGGCAACCAACGAACACCCATAGAAAAAGAACCAGGCGCCCTCTGGAATCAATGATCAGCGCCGTAAAAAACAGAAACACAATCGCCTTGATAAACTCAGGAAGGTTGTGTCGTATTACGCTGCCTTGATACTCAACCAAAGGCCACGACAGCACCATATACCCGAGCAATACCAAAACTGCCTGAAAAATAGGATCCCGGATTTTACCTTTGAGACTCTCGCGCTGCACAAACAGAAGGCCAGCAATAAGTGCTACCAATAGCAGCGTAGGACGAATTACACCGTAGCCAGGTATTCGAGCGGAAAGATGCAGAAAGAAATCGACCAGAAAATACAGGTATATCCAGAAAACGCCATCGGTCACACCGACAGCACTCTGGGTTGAATGCTCTGTAGCTTGCGCTGGCTGAAGCTGGCGAGACATTATGGGTACACCTTTTCCTGCCCACGCAGATAATGGCCAATCAACTCTACCCCAGAAATAGCTTTGCTGAACTGGAACCAGCTATCGCCGCCAGAATGCCTGCGTAAGGCGAACCTATGCTTCATACCAGCCGAGTCTGAGAACGCAGCCACCGCACAACGGAATCCGCTATCTTTCACCCGCTTCATCAAGCCGGCTGAAAAATCGCCGGGCATGCCATTGGGGTAACAGAATGAGCAGGGTTTCCGGCCGAGTTCCAACTCGATCCGCGACCGACATTCATTGATTTCCCGCTGTGCCTGCTCGTCGCTGACCTGACCGAGGGTAGGATGAGTAACCGTATGCCCACCTATTTCGATACCAGCCGCCTGCAGTTCCCGAAGCTGATCCCAGGAGCATGCAGCGAAAGGTTTAGGCGCTTTTTCAGGCAGTTCCAGCCCCCAGGTACCGGCCAGTGCAGCTATTACGTGGTACTTTTCCTCATCAGGTACCGAAAGCAGAAAATCAATGAGGCTCTTCCAGATTCGGTGGGCGTCCGTTTTCAGTTCATTTTCTTTAACAACCAGGGATTGCCATTGAAAAGCGGAGTTGTTCTTGCCGGCGTTATCCAGAAGCCAGGTTATCTTGTCTGGCCATAACCACAGGTCACCACTTACAAAACCAGTTGTGGCAAACAGTGTAGCCGGTACCGAATATTCACGAAGAACAGGCCACGCAATATCGTAAAAGTCCCGATAGCCGTCATCTACTGTAATCACAACGGCATTGCGGGGTAGGCTTTCTCCGGACTCAAGATAGCCACACAATGTCTCGAGAGTCATGGGATGGTAGTAACGCCTGATATACGCCACCTGCTTCCTGAAACTTTTCCTTGAAGCTTCCCCTCCAGCGGGCTCTTCAGTAAAACGGTGATACATCAGGATTCGGGGCTGACCGGACGTCAGGCGCCGTGCAACCTGGTACAGCCCATACTTCCCGGCAGTTCTTACCACTCTGGAACCAGCACTCATCCAACGCTCTCCCCGGTGGTTTTACTACGTTCAGAGCGACCAGTGCACCGGGCCAGCACCGTTCTATACAGTGACTGGTGCGCCTCCAGCATCCTGTCCATGCCAAATTCTCTTTCTGCATTCTGTTTCGCAAGGTCACCTATTCTTTTTCTAAGGTCCGGATCATCGGCAAGGGCCTTGACTGCTTCAGCAAGGGCTTCTGCATTCCCCACCGGATAGACAAAACCGTCTTCACCATCACTAACCGCCTCGGGATTGCCTCCGACCTCGCTACAGACCACCGGCAAACCTGCGCGCTTATATTCTACGATAGCATTCGAGAAACCCTCAGACTCGGAACACAGTATACCGATATCCAGATATTCCAGGCATGCAGCTACGTCATCGCTGCTGCCCAAGAGGTGAAGTCGTTCTTCCACACCCTGATCCCCGGCCTGGCGGAGCAGACCTGCTCGGTCACCAGCGCCGATCACAACGAGGTTCAGATTTGGAACAACTTCACTCAGGGAAGCCAGACAAGCTACTGCGTCTTCAATGCGCTTGATGGGCCTTATATTGGCAACCAGGCCCATCAGCAAGCCCCCCTGTTTCCGAAGGTTTTCAAGCAAGGTAGTTTGAGGGTTTACAACGGAGGATCGTACTTTCGAATCAGGATATCCATTGTAAATAACGTGAATATCTTCTTCCGCAAAGCCCTCTTCCGCCGCTGTCACCGATTTCACGGCTTTACTGTTGGCAATAACGCCTTCGGCAAATCGCCCTGTTGTCCGGAGAATGCGTTTTATTGCCGGCGTATACCAGTACCCCATATCCCGGCGTGACAGCAGTGTATGAATGCCGAACATCCGGAACAGGGGCGGGCAGATAATCGAAGGGTCATTGAAAAACACGTGGGCAAGGCGATAGCCCTGCCGGCGAAAACGGCGAGCGAGCCGTGCCAGTGCCAACCAGGTGGCGGGTGAGGCCAGTGAACGGTGCCCCAGCACCGTATACTCGCAGGGAAAACCCTTCTCCCTTAGCCAGGGGGAGTCTTCGAACACCAGCAGATGCGGTGCAAATTCGGACCCGTCCAGGCCCTCAACCAGAGCACACAGCTGCCCTTCCGTTCCGGCATGAGGGTCGCGGAAATAATCGATCACATACAACAGAGGGGTAACGCCCATCCATGAATCCCTGTTTTCAACAACCACTGGATGTAATGACTCAGCCAGCCGCTTCCCGGCCCAACAGAACTCCGATTGCTCTGGCCGGGTCACTCACCCCAGCAACCAGCAGATATCTCAGTGCCTTCAAGCATCGTTGCTGCTTCAGGTACACCATACCAAGGCGATAATTGAGAACCGCCCTGCGCCGCCTTATGGTGGCGCTTTTGTAAGGGAACCTGGCAGCGGCCCGGCGCAGAATCTCGAAGCCGTTCTGCCATCTCATCATCTCACCGTTCGCACTGATGGTTGCATCGTGTTTCCGGTAAAAGAAGCAGGTATACCCTGAATACACCATGCGGTTTTTTTCTGCCACCCGCAGAAGAAAGTCATGATCTTGGGCCGCCCGGAACGTCTCTTCCAGTGCCCCGGCCTGCTCCACCACACTACGCCTAAACAGACAAAGCCCGGGCGATACTACGTAGCAATCAAGCAGCAACCTGTCTGGATCACTATACTCTGCGTGGTCCTTATCAAACAGGGGGTACAGTTCCTTGTCGTCAATATCAATGGCGTAGCCCTGCCCATAGACAACACCTACAGAGGCGTCTGCATCCATAATTCGTGCGTGGTACTCAAGAGCTCCGGGGGCAAGCAGATCATCGCTATCAATAATAACGATATAGTCGCCCCGAGCTTCTGCCAGCCCGAGATTGATCGATGCTGCCTGGCCTCTATTGGCGTTGCCCGGATGCACCAGCAGGCGCAGCCTGGAATCGCTGTGTTCGGCAAGCCATTCACGGGTACCATCTTCAGACCCGTCATCCACGACAAGATATTCGATATCCGCCAGGCTCTGGTCCAGTACAGAAGCAACTGTTCTGGGGGTCAGATCCTTACGGTTGTAGGCAGGTGTTATAACCGAAACCTTTGGCTTCATGGAATCCCCTTCATTCCGTGAGGAATTGTCCCCGCGCATAGAAATGGGGTCAAGCTATCTGGCTCTGGACGCTAAAAATCATCAATCAGTTCCTACGTATTTTGATTTCGCCTGTTGATAAATTTCCAAGTCTTCATGGTATCTTTTGGAAACCAGATTTCTTAACCTGTCGTTGTAGAAACACTCCATCGCTGGAAACTCTTTGAAAGAGGCAATCTCTCGCGCCGTTAGATTACCAACGTAATCGCTCGGGGAATAGCTGGATTGTGAATAATTGGTCCGCTTGGGCGCACGCACACTACTGGCAACGTCCTTTTGAATATCAATGCCGTATCGATCGTAAATAACTCTTAATGTGGGCCCCAGATCATCGAATAAACCGATGTGATCCATCGGTATATTCCGGATAAAGGCAGCCTGAGGCCGAAAGTGCTTTTCTATTCGAGCATCGTGCATGGTGCACAAGCTCTCGACCATGTGCTCAAAGGAGTGGCCGGCGCATTTCCGCTCCGTTGCCCAGGGTTTGCCAGCTTTTACAGCTTTGACCAGTTTATCAACGTAGGCGCTAACAAGACGTGAGTATGGATCTCGAATAACAGTGAACCTGAAATAACGATCATCCCTCACCAAAGCCAGATTTCTGAGCTGGAGCTCTCTCTCCCGGTATCTGAACTGATGGACCCCCTGTTTTTGAGGATCAAACGCTCGTTCAGTGTTGGAATTCAGTGCAATGAAAGTCGCAAAGAGCGTGCATGCACTTTTCGGAAGGGGAAAATAAATCAGCTTTAGAGGGTGGCTAACCATTCCATCTCTCATCCGGCTGAACGCTTGATCCAGTGGCTTAAACCGTGAACAGAAAATTTCCGCCTCCAGCGGAAATAGCTTTTGAGCCTCTATGACCAGCTCACCAATTGCTGCTTTTGTTCCTGACTGGCAAAAGACTGGACGATCTTTTTTCATTAAAATCTCTTTCCCTGAGGCTTATGACGCATTTTAAACGCATTCTCATCAACTTAAACAAATAACCGGAACCTTTTTGAATATACACTTTACTGTATCATACTCGTCTCGTGCTGGAGAAAAACAGACTGCTTCTCGCGACCACAGCTTAATATAATTCAAGCTCTTTAAGGATGAGGACCGATGTCCACGGCTTCGTACTCGAATTTCAAAACAGACCAGCTCGCCATTTACGTCTTCTCGTTCAATCGCGGTCAGTTTCTTGAGAATTGCCTCAAGTCATTGGATGTATGCGCTTCTGGATTTCCAGTGAAGGTTATAGATGACCAGAGCGATGACCCTTATACCCGTGCCGTGCTTGAAAAATACAGGCAAAAGCTGAATGTAGTTACCGTAGGGGAAGCCGAGATTTCAGAGCATAAAACCGGAGGGCTCTACAACAACATGCGCTTCGCGTTCAATGATGCCCGGGATGCAGGCAAACGTTTTGTACTTTTCCTGCAAGACGACATGCAGCTTGTGCGCCCCATGCTTCCCCAAGATATCATAGGCGCTGAGGCCTTTTTCGAGGCCAACTCTAATGCGGCGGAACTTCACACCTGTTTCATGAAGCGTTTTTTTGCAAGCCGGGACGAGCAACTGACGGAACCAGATGTAAGCGGCGAAGCCTACCTAAGACCTTCTGATTATCCGGGCTTTTCAGGGTTTTCCGCTGTTGGCCTGTTCGATATCAAACGAGTTGAACAGTTATTCGGAGAGCTTCAGCAAGGAGAATATGCCAACAACGAATTTGCCCAGAAGCATAATATACAAATGGGTATTTCCACCCGGCCTTTCATGATGTGGCTGCCTTACCCGATCTCCCATCGTGGAAAGACCCGTAATATCCCTTTGCAACTGGTGGAGTCGGTTGCCGGTTGTGGCTTTTACCCCTACCAAATCATGACTGATGACACTGTTAGCCAACTACTTGAGCGCCCTCAGGAGCGGCGCCCCTATGCCGAGGACTGGCTGCACTGCGAACCGCTGAAACGGACGCCGGTGTGGAGCTTTGCCGGGGGGCTGTCCAATCTGATTGCGCGGGGTGGCCTTAGGGGATGGATCGGCCAAAGGCTTTACCGCATCAGGCACCACCACTGATAGCGTCAGACTGACGGCTCACCGGCTGCCATGGCGCTGAACTCTGCATTATCCCGCACCAGTTCTTCGAAGCGCCCCTCAGCAGCCACCTTGCCATCAGACAACATGTAAATGCGGTCACACTGGCGCACCGTTGAAAGCCTGTGGGCAATCAGCACAATCGTTTTCTGGTTTGCCAGCTTGTCCACGGCTTCCATCACCGCTTTTTCTGTCTGGTTATCCAAGGCACTGGTTGCCTCATCAAGGATCAATACGTCCGGGTCATGATACAGCGCCCTGGCAATGCCTATACGCTGGCGTTGACCACCAGAGAGGCGCACCCCGCGTTCGCCCACTTCTGTATCGTAGCCCTCGGGCAGGCGGGTTGTAATAAACTCATGCAAATTGGCCATTTTGGCCGCGCGAATAACCGAATCCCGGTCGATCTCCTTCAGCTTCATGCCAAACGCTATGTTTGCGGCAATGGTTTCGTCTGCAAGAAAGATATGCTGAGGTACATAACCGATAGATCGCTGCCACTGGCGCACGTTCTCCGGCGTTATTTTTACTCCGTCAACAAACATGTTGCCGGCTGCCGGCGAAAGCAGCCCGAGCATCACATCAACCGTTGTAGTCTTTCCAGATCCGCTGGAACCAACAAGGCCAATGCGTTCCTTGGCATTAATCGTCAGAGACACCCTTTTGAGCGCCAGTTCCGACGCGGCTGGATAACTGTATTGTATATCAACCAACTCGATGGATTTTTTAAGTTCTGAAAAACGAGTTCGGGGCTCCTGAAGACGGCTGTCCGGAACGGTTTCCAGCGACCGTATTTCTGCGATAAGGCCATTTAGCGCCGCACTGTTTGACCTCATTGAAGTGATGTGGCGGAAGATCTGCTGAAGCGCTGGTAACAAACGGTAAGCTGCGAAGGCAAAAGCCGAGAGAACGGGCAGCGCACCAGCCATGGAACCGTATGTCTGTTTAAGATACAACAGCACTCCAACCACGCCACCAAAAACGACTGCTTGCATGAAGTGCCCAGGCAACATATTGACGATGGACGCTTTCACCTCCTCATTCGCCGTTCTGAACGATGGGCGCATAAATCGCTCCAGCATATTTTGCTCAAGGCAGCCTACCTTTACATCTTTGACACCGCCCAGCGTTTCCTGTGTTACCCGAAAACGATCCCGGTTGGCAAAATAACGACGCTGGCCAAAGCGAAAAAGAGGACCACGAACAACCATGTAGATAACAGCGTAGGCTCCACCCAACACCAACGTTGCTGAGACCGCCAGAACCGGATCGATAACCAGGAGCACCACGACCAGAGCAACCACTACGATTATCTGGGCCACCATTTGAATCGCCGGGAGAAGCGATTTGGAAATAACCTGATTCACTTCAGAAAGAATGGTGGTGGAAAGCTTGGACGTATGGCGGCTCAAAAACCATTCATAGGGTTGCGAGAGATAGCCTTTGAGCAAACGACTACCTACTGAGTGCACTCGTATTTTGGAAAATCGCATCTGGACCCACTGATTCAATGCCTTCAGGATCAGGGAAGCAAAAAACACCCCTAGAAAGAGGAAACCCATCGCAATGGTAAACGCTTCAACACTTTCCATACCTGACCAAGCATAAGCCTTAGCCAGCCAGACATTTTCGTTAACCACCGTTGGATCGGACAGGACTGATATAAAAGGAATAATCGAGGCAACACCGCCCGCTTCAAAAAATGCCCCGACCACCATCAGAACAAACATCCAGAACGACGTTCTGCGCTCATCTGAAGAGAGAATACTGAAAAGCTTTCGGAAAGTACTTCGCATTAAACCATCCCTGAATCTTTGCAAATTTATCGCAGTGTGCCAACTGCCTGGCGTCTTACCAATATTCGCCTCGTCAGCTCATTTCTGACCCGAAGCCCCATCATACACCTGCTGGTACAGCTTCCGAAGTTCTGATGCAGGTCGGTAGATTTGATAATACTCAACAGCATGCTTTTGGAACGCTATGAAGTCCAATTTACGAGCCTCAGAATTCGTAAGGTTCTCAACAATTGCTGTGGACAGCGAAGCACTGTCGCCGGGCGCAACAACGGAAGCCGGGGATCCTTCCAATACCTCGCACAAACCCACTAAGTTCGTGCCTAAAATCGGCACCTTCGCTGCCGGGTGGGCCATTACCAAAAGCCCAGAAGCCTCCCAGTGTGACTCGTCTGTCAAGGAATCGCGTAAAGAAGGCATCGATGTTGGAACTAAGCACATCAAAAATAGACATAACTCACAAATTTACATAACCAAGTTTTTCTGAAACACTTTACTACGAACCTGCTGTTAATCCCCTGCTAGCATGTTGCCTCGTATCTGATATGTTCGTGGCAGAATACCTCTCTAAGAGGCCGATCATTAAATGTTTCTCATGCAGGAAATAGGTATGGAAAAGACCGTCAGGCATACCCGTAAGTCACTCAGCTGCATTTTTCTGATACTGGCAAGCGGTACAGCCATCGCACAACCATTTGTGGCCAGCTCTGGCCTGACACAGGAAGGCAAACTCGTTTTGAGCGGCCAATCGTTTGGTAGCGGGCCCAATATTGTTTTGTACGACAATTTTAATGATGCGCGAATCATTGATGGCGAACTCAGACTAGCTCCTCAAGTTGGAAAGTGGCACGAACTGAGCGCTTCTTCCCCTGCGCTTCACGAAGATCAGAGACGTGACTCTAGTCTTGTTGTTCGAGGTCCGTCTTATGCAAAGCTCACATTTGGGGTGGACGATTCCGAAGGCTTCCATGGATTAAAATATTTTCAAGAGGTTTTTTTCAGTTACAGCGTTAGGGATGTAGGAGAATTTCCAGGCGATAATAGCTCTTTAAACTCATTTTCAAACATATCTTCAACGAAAGATGCCTGGATGATGTTCGGCGGTCGAGGAGACAATACGGAGTACGCAGTATCTCAAGGTTTGCCTGCAGGGAACGACTTATATATACCCGCATGGACCGGGGGAGGCTTTAATATCGCTGGAAATAATACCGGTATGAACCCTAGTTTTTGGCAAGGCGAATTGACAAAGAACTGGGATTTTGGAGGCTGGAATATCAATATGTTCCATGCTGAATTGAATCCGGAAGACCCTTACGGACGTGCGGAAGGCTTTTTCTCGTTCATTAACGAGAATCAATATGTCGTCAATATACGGAATGGCAATTTCATGGAGGACTTACGGTCGGAGCGAATGCCTTATCCGTTCTGGGACCGAATCAAGTTTTTTGCGTGGCTGAGAACCGGTGATGCGGAAGTCCATCGACTACTGGATGATGTCTACGTAGCAATTGGCCCCAACGCCAACGCGAGACTGGTGATCACTGACGGAAGAACCCTCGAAAAGTCGACTATGATTTATCATCTTTTCATAGATCAATGGAGTAACGATAAAATAACCGCCTCAATACCGGAGCACATTCTGGAAGATTCAAATAACAATTACTTTGTCACTGTCATTAATAGTAATAACGAACGCTCAACTTCTTTCCCCTTGTGCCTTGACTGTCCTTCTGCACCATCCCTTGAAATTGTCCAGTAGTCATTTCTGCAACTGACTGATTGCGGTCGACAGATTCTCGGCGGTCGCACGGTCCTTTACCAGCAGTTCATGCCTCAATACCTGAACCTTTCTTTGCAGAGCATCGGCTTGGTCTTTGACATCGTAAACCGCTCTGGCTATGTCTACTGAATTATTTGTCGTGAAAATAAAACCTTGATGAAAATAGCTGCGCAAGATCTCTTTATCAGATAGGACTCCAGGTTTTCCTGCAGAAACAGCTTCGTATGCCCCGCAATTGAGACAATTTTCCCGGTTAGTTAGAACAATCACCGCACTACAGGTAAAAAGTTCCCTGACATAATCTTCTTCGGTCAAGAACCCCAACAGCTTTACGTTTTTCGCAACACCGCATTTGAAACGATCCGGGAATCTCCCTGTAATCCGCAGCTCCATGTCCTGCTGGTCAAGCTTGCTAGCGGATTTAATAAGCTCTTCATAAGGTTCATCCGTAGCCCAGGAACAAATGAACAAAAAGGTGAAGGGAGACTCACTGTTCGCAATACACTTGTTGTCGCCATCATCACTGCCTGACATTTGAAGGGTAGGTAATGGATCTGGCTTGATCACAGGATTCCCTCCCCACTCTTCGCATACGTCAGCAAGTGACTGATTGGTAACAATTACGATATCCGCGAAACGAACGATGGTCCGCGCAAAAAAATTAAGTAGTCTAGAGCGACCTTCAAGTGGATATATGCCGGCGTTGTGTTCATCAACAATCAATCTGAAACGAAATACTGGTTTGAGCAAAAGTATAAACATGTTCAGAACAATCGAAGGATTCTGAATAAAAACTCTATTAGGATTTTTTCTGGCCACTAAACAAAAGGTGCGTATTACCAATTCAACGTAACGCGAGAAACCTTTTCTACTTGTGATCATTTCATACAATGATACGCCCAGGAGTAATGACATAGACCTGTTACGCCGCTGAATCTCCCAAGTTATCCATACATCATTATTGGTGTTCAACATCGATTAAGAACTCTCTCGTAAATGAGCATGTATTCTCTAGCCATAATGCTCGCTGTGTATTTAGCACAGAAGGTATAATAAGCCGATTCAGCAATTTCTCTGGCGGACTCTTTATCAGAAATGTACTTTGAAATGGCGCGTGCCAGATCGTCAGCGTTCTTTTCACACAACATACCGAGCTTCCCGTACTCCAGCACAGACGGGATCTCTCCCACTCTCGTGCTGATAACCGGTGTTTTCGCTCTCATTGCTTCAAGCAGTACTATCGGAAGCCCCTCTGATCTGGAGGGTATAATTAGGGCGTCTGCGTTTTCAATCAGGGACGCAGCATCGTCTACATACCCCAGAAAGACAATTGAGTCACCTAGGTTTTCGTTACGGACCATTTCTTCAAGATTTTCCCTTTCAGGTCCATCGCCGGCGATAACGAGATTGGGGCAGGCACCACGATGTTTCAGCTTTGCCAATGCCCTCACCACAAGGTCGAAGCCTTTTTCGCGCGAGAGCCTTCCGACAGAGGCCAAATATCTGTTGTCACCGCAAAATGAGGGTTGGAAAGAATTGCCAACCTCATATTTTTCAGTAAGACCATTCGGGATAAAAGTTACTTTATTTAACCAAAAAAACTTTCTCCTTAATTCTTCCGAAACCACAGCCACGTGATCGGCAAGTGAAAGCAGCGTAATATCAGCCAGCTTGTACCACCATAGTTTTGAAAACCGCTTAACCGCAGTGTAACCATGCACTGTACTTACCACCGGGATTTTTCTGATAAAAGCAGGGAAAGCCAGTAACGAAATATCAAACCGATAGCCATGTGAATGAACCAAGTGGTAATGGTTTTCACGCGCCCACCTGATTAACCTCCTCGTGCTAGAAATAGAGAAACCCGACTGCATTTTCCAACTTTTGATGGGCAACCCTAAGCCAGTAGCTTCTACCTCCAGAGCCTTGGCTTCATGTTTATCGCTTACACTGACGATCAGTGGTTCGATTTTCTGTTTTACTTGCTCCTCGACAAGGGCAAGAAGCATCTTTTCTGCTCCATATAGGCCACCACTATCGATTAAGTGTAAAATCTTCACGTAGATCTCCGTTTCTCAGAGAGAGCGTATGATCGTGCCCCCTTGCTTCCCCCTATCGGTTAGGGGTTAGACGACTCCTCCCCAGTTCTATCATGTTTACGCTTAAGAAGAAGAAACCGCTTTTCCAGCAGGTGATAAGAACCACTTGCGAGCAAAATGCTGACCACCACCCCAGCCAAAAGCTGTAGAATTTCAGGTAGAAAATTGAGTTTTTCACCGGCTTGAATGCCCCACACGTGCCAAAGATATAATGGATAACTTATATGCCCAATGTAAACGACAGTAGGTCGATTGAGCCATCCCCAGAATCGCGCTTGGCTTAGGCGCATCAATTGCAATAACAATACAGCAAGGAGCAATGCGTCAATAGTAAAGGCAGGCCCAAACGCGTAATCATCCCAAGGGATTTTCCGTGACATATATAATAGAAACAATGTTACTAATGGCATCCAGAATTTGAAACTTAGACTATTAACCAGCTTCAAAAAAGACTGCTTTTCAATTAAGAACGCCATTGCACAGCCAATAGCAAGATTATCAAAACGAGTATCAAAGGCGTTGTAGGCGTACGAAGTTCCAAAATCTAACACAGAGAAGCTGTAACTTCTCCAAGCCATAACCAAAAGACTACTGATAATTAGAAGCCAAATAGCGAAGCCCTTACCCCATTTCATAGAAAATATGAATACTAAAGGCCACAGTAAGTAGAATTGCTCCTCGATAGCCAGCGACCAAAGGTGTCCCAGTGAGGAATTTGAATGCCCCTCCAAGGCATTATGGTAATTCATCAGATAAAATAGACTAGGAAAAATAACGTCGTTTATATCTTCGTTATGACGAAATAAATCCCAGCCAATAGACACAAAAAGAAAACCGTAATATGCGGGAAATATCCTGAGCGACCTGCGCATATAAAAATCACGAAGGGAGATAAAACCAGTCCTGTCGTATTCCTTGAGCAATAGCCAGGTAATGAGAAAACCGCTCAGCACAAAAAAGCCAGCAACACCATGGCGAGCAGTGAAGAATGATCCCACGCCGGAATGCGCAAGGACAACAGCCATGACTGCAATCATGCGGAAACCGTCAAGCCCCGGAAGCTGGTTTGACGCCATGACCTTCTGCAATGGTAACAGGCTCACCAAATCATCCTTTCCTTGGATTCCAGATAACCTTCTTCTCACCCTTCAGAAAGACAGCACAAGCCTTACAGGAGGCCACATTCAGCAGCATGAAGTAGTAAGGTATTGAGTAAATAACAGACAAAGGCTGCCCTTTCCCCTCTCGCTTATTTCCGATCCAGGCCAGGGCGACGAAGACCACCTGGCCCACAAATGCCAGGGTATAGATTCCTCTGGCCGGGGCCAGCAGCAGTGTTGCCAGTGCGAATGTCGCCAAAGGTATGAACGCGGTGTAACGGAGCAGTTTGTGAGACATCAATTGCCAAGCGAACACCGGATTACAGAAGGGGTTCATCATGTGCCGCATGTCTTTGAGGGCCCAGAGGGCGCGCAGACTGACCCGCACCCGCATGCTGAATTCGCTGGCGCTGTCATTCAATGCTTCTTCTTTCAGCAATGCCTGCGGCTCGTAGACAACGCGATAGCCTTGTTCAACCACTTTCAGTGGCTGTACAAAGTCTGGCAACTGGTCTGCGCGCAGGGGCTGATAGAGCTCTTTGAGCATGCCGTCGATACCACCATCTACACCTACTACAGAACCGATGCGGGTTTCCTTTTCACGAAGCCAATTTTCGTACTTCATGTAGGCGCTGCAGCCGTCCCCCACCAATGAGCCGTCTTCACTCACATAGACCATTTTGCCGGTCACATAGCCCACTTTGGGATCTGCGAAGTTGCTGCAGAGTTTACTAATGGCCTGGGTATCCCACTGGGAGTTGGCATCGGAGAACAGGATGATTTCGCCATTGGTTTCCGGCACCAGGGTGTTCAGGCCGGCGGTTTTGCCCTGCCGGGGCACTTGGCGAAAGAGGCGGATGGGAAAGCGCGCGGAGTTTGCGACACGTTCTATGATGTCGTCGGTGCCGTCGTTGGATTCGTCCGAGATGACCATGATTTCCAGTCTGTCCGATGGGTAGTCCAGCGCCAGTTTGTTCAGCAATGTGGCTTCGATGTCTTTTGCTTCGTTGAAGGCGGCTATGAGTATGGACACTTTAGGCTGGTGTTCGGCGTTTGTGTTCACGGGATTCGGGCGCAGCGTGGCTACCGCCCTTGCCATCAGCGGGTAACCGAAATAGATGTAGACAAGTACTGCCAGGGACAGCCAGAAAAGTGCGACTAGCATGGTGATGAAAATTCCATTTTCTCTGGGCCGGTGGTTGCCGGCTGTTCCGTTTCCAGCAGCCGCTGGTTTCTTAACACATCGCCCATGGCGGTAAATCGGAAGTGGCCCAGCAACTGGTCCAGCCGCTGCTCGCAAACATCCAGGTTGTTGTAGTGCCGGAAGCGAGAGAACCATTTTACGTCCAGCCTTGGCTGGCCCGGGTCCACTTCCCAGGGATGGAGGTAGAACACGAATGGCTGGCCCTGGCGGTTGATGCTACCCAGACCCCAGCGGCTGAACCAGTATGGGAACAGGCGGAAATATCCACCACCGGCAATTGGCAAAGTGTAACCAGGGAATTTCAGTGTGCTCAGGGGAAACTCCGCAAGTTCATATCCTTTATCAGTAGTCAGGCGATGGGGCCAGCGCGGTGTACCCGGCATACCATATCGGTCGTGGTGGACCGGGAATATCGATGAGTCCCACACAAACCCTTCCTCGGCCAGTACGTCCAGGGCCCAGCGGGACTGGTTAGTGATGGAATAGCTCGCGGCACGGTAACCGGTAATGGGCTCGCCAGTTACTGTCTCTTATACACATCTGACGCTGCCGACGACTC
>OJDD01000210.1_pt1 | contig 17989 bp, 16 predicted proteins | sample 1592591 | NCBI WGS metagenome assembly OJDD01 (sample SAMN05416809, study PRJEB24817) | seawater metagenome | isolation source: Sea water | place: Canada:Atlantic | collected 2013-07 | reverse complement strand
AACGTACGTTTCGCTAAAGCCTCAACCCTTGGTTCATTAACCTTTGAACTTGGAGCGTGCACCGAAAATGGAACCACTTGCACACCTAAATCTTCTAACTGCAATATTTCGTTGTAAACAAATGTTGCCGAAAGTGCAGGCAGTTCAGGTGCTAAATAAGCAACCTTCATGATCGACTATCAAGCCATGCAGCTGCTTGTTTGTCGTTCAATTGAGCCGTTGCTTTCTTTTTCCCTTTTAATAAACATGCCCATTGATACCGCCTAATAAAAGCAGACAAGGTTTTATCCTCAAAACGCGGAACACCTGTCAGGCCACTTTTAATATAACCCCACATCATCGCCAAGCCCCCTATTACTAGGGGTGGCCGAGTCATCCTATAAAGGCCCGATGCCAACATATACACCACACCCGTGCCCATAAAATATTGGCCAAAACCATGCCTTATTCGCCCGGTAATAATATTTTGCTGGCTGGATCCCATTGGACGAAGGTGGGTAAAACGAATATCCGGCTCATCCCAGCTCATCGCAACCCAACCTAGTTGCCGACACCGATGCCCATCTATACCATCCCACATAACCTGTCTTACAAAACCACCAATTTCTTCAAAACACTCACGACGATAAAATTTAGAAGCGCCAATGGCATTCTCATCACCACAGCCCTCACTAACAAACGCCCCCGTTACCTTATCAATGTAGTAAGGCTTACCACTGCAATTACCCAGACGAGGGTTCTCGTTCATTTTTGCGATCAATGTCTCAAAATAGCGAACTGGCATAATTAAATCTAAATCGAGCTTACATAAAAAATCATACTGCTTAAGATCAACTGTTTCTAAGCCTACATAAAAAGCCTCAATTACACCAGGGCCAACACTTCGATGCCCTCTGTTCCCACGACTAACAATACGAATAAAAGAATGTTTATACGCATACTCAGCTAAAATATTGGCAGTCTCATCTGTGGAGCCATCATCCACAATCACCCATAGTGCCGGCAATACACTCTGCCTTACCACGCTATCAAGAGTGTTTCTCATAAAGTCTGCTTCATTACGGCATGGAGATACTAATAAATACGACATATTATTTTTTTATTCATATTATTTACTGGACCAATAGAACAATCTTTCAGGCAAAGCCCCGTTAAAAACAATTTAGGCCTTCGAATATTAGTTTATCAAATTTTATAGTCACGAAACTCACCAAAACTCTCTTTAATAAAACTACTACATTGAGTACAGCATTATAGTGAATATAAGTTCTATTTTTATATATTTAAAACAAAACAAGAAACCACGTAAGCCCGACTAAAATCACCCCAAATAAAACTGCGGCTGAACCAATGTCTTTAGCACGTCCAGATAACTCATGATGCTCCATTCCAATACGATCTACCGTTGCTTCTATTGCTGAGTTTAATAACTCAACAATCAATAACAGCAAAAGACTTCCAATTAATAGTGCTTTTTCAACCGGTGTTTCACCAAAATATAGTCCAATTGGCATCCCAGTAAGTAAAAGAATAATTTCTTGCCTAAATGCTTCTTCATGAGCCCAGCAAGCCAATAGTCCAGCTATTGAATTTTTCCAAGCAGCTGTAAGCCGAGCGATGCCTTTTAAATTTTGTCCGGAAATGACTTATCTCCTTTTCTTACTCCTTCAAACCATCCACTCATATCCATGTTAGGCTTATTTCTCTTTTCAAAAGCCACTTTGTCACCATCGTACCCAAAATAGAACCAGCGTTTTGCTGACAACAACTGACCTTCGAACAAAGTTTCCCCATAATTTGAAGTCGTTTGCTTGTCATAACCCATAAGTGACAAAACTGTTGGGAAGATTTGGTATTGAGAGTACAAGCGATCTTTTCTTACAGGGAAGCGGCTACTAACATCATCACCTAAAATAAACAATGGTACTTCGGCTTGACTAACAGGCATAGCGTAGTCAGTTGAACAGTGGGTTAATGCAGTATTACTTCCTTGATCTAATAAATTCTGACCATGATCTGAAGTATAGATCATTAAAGCTCGTTTAAAACCTACTTTTTCAACATACTCCTTAAAAAAACCGTCTACTGCGTACTTAACAACATTTGAGTAGGTGTTAATTAGCTCTTGCTTTCTTTCGACTGTCTTTTCTTCATAGATACCATCTTGTGTTGGCTTAAAAAACACTTCTTCCTTCGGGTAACGCCACAAATATGGCCAATGAGCACCATCTTTAACAAAGATTATAAAGTTTTTCTGGTTTCCCCCAGTATCCAATAATTTTGCTATTTCATCTAAAAGGTGCCTATCTCTCAAATAATCTTCCGTCCTTGTATTCAGTGTCCTAAATCCGTCAATACTCTGCATATCATATGGTGTTAAAAAATTTTGAAGCTGCCCCTCATCGGCTTGCGCGTCAAAAAGCCAAGTTTTATATCCCGCTCTTTTAGCAAATTGAAAAATTGTAGGTAATGTGTATTTTTTTGTAGAAAAATCTGACCCCACACCTTTAGTATGAGAACTCAATCCTACTCGCAACATTAAATTGCTTATTGCAGAACAATTAGCGACAGAGTTTACAATGCCATAATTTGAGAGCTTAGTATTAGCAATACTCTTTAAAAATGGCGTTGTCTCCTTCTTGAATCCATTAAGCGATAAATACCCCCCCCCTATTGACTCATCAATAATCCATATTATATTTTTATCTGCTGCAGAGAGCTGGTTCGGCTTAATATTCTCATCAAGAACTCTTGGTTTTATTTCCGCCATGTTTGCATGGTAACTCCCAGCAATAAGTGGCATTTTAATTACCGCAGGGTATGAAGGGTACTGAATATAATACACCCACTGTTTCGCTCCATATACAATACTAAAAGTGGATAGTATTATTAGTAGAACTGTAAATGACCGTAATCTTAACAGAATTTTTTTTCTTAAAACCACCAAAACACTTATAAATAGCAAGGTATAAAAAAGGGCTTGTATAATCTCACTGGTGAATGCAAGCATATTGTCAAAATCGCTAGCATTAAGCAAAGCAGTGGCATATTCAGCTTTTGTAAAGCCACGTGAGCTAACAGCTATTTGAATAAACAAGTCACTCCAGACCGCTAAAAATATAACTACCAGTATACCTACCCATAATTTTGATGTTTTAGAAAAAACGCACACCCATATCATTAAAACAGAGCATAAGTAAGAAAATAGAAAAACAAGAGACTTAGCAATGCCCTCTAAATCATAATAAGGTGATGCTAAATACTGTACTTCGTTTATCAAAAAGGACGCATCTGTTATGTTTTGTATGAACATGACCGCCATTAACAGAATCACAAATGAAGCAAGAACTTGAAAAAATAAATTTACCTTTCTTTTCATTAAAACTACCACCCTAAATTACTGATTGATTACAATCGCCCATCAACACCATCCGAAGGAAACAAGTACTTAATATCGTATAAAACATGATTGTCTTTGCCTAACGCCTTAACACCCTTGATACCCAGCTCTTTAAATTGCTCATGTGAGACTGCAATAATCATTGCATCATACTGCCCAGCGGCTGGTTGATCTATTAAATTCAAATTATAAACAGCCTGTGCCTCTTGCTTATCCACCCAAGGATCAAATACATCAACCTTTGCGTTATAGGTATTGGTTAGCTCATCAATCATTTCCACAACACGGGTATTTCTTAAATCAGGGCAATTTTCTTTAAACGTTAAGCCTAGCATTAAAATTTTTGCATCAACGATATTCAATTTCTTGCTAGCCATCAACTTAACCACCTCGCTAACCACAAAGTGCCCCATATTGTCGTTAATACGACGGCCTGCAGAAACAAGCTGAGGGTGATAACCCAATGTTTCAGCTTTATGTACAAGATAGTATGGGTCAACACCAATACAGTGCCCCCCCACTAACCCCGGCCTAAAGGGTAAAAAATTCCATTTAGTACCCGCTGCTTCAAGTACTTCTTCTGTATCAATGCCTACGCGATTAAAAATTAATGCCAGCTCATTAACCAAGGCAATATTAATATCACGCTGGGTGTTTTCAATCACTTTTGCGGCTTCGGCTACTTTAATACTACTTGCCTTATGTGTGCCGGCGGTAATAATGGATTGGTATAACTCATCCACCATTGTGGCAATAGCTGGCGTTGAACCGGATGTTACTTTAAGTATATTAGTTAAGCGGCGTGTTTTATCACCCGGGTTAATCCGTTCTGGGCTATAGCCACAGTAAAAATCAACATTGAAGCGTAAGCCCGATAACTGCTCAAGAATAGGTACACAAACCTCTTCAGTGGCACCAGGGTATACCGTTGATTCATAAATAACCACATCGCCTTTCTTTAAATACTCAGCAAGCAGCTTAGTCGCTGAGATAATAGGCGTAAGGTCTGGAGTTTTACTTGTATTTATGGGGGTTGGCACTGTCACAATGTAAATATTACACGCCGCCAAAGTGGCAGTAGATGCTGTGCAAATTAACTGACTGGCTGATGCTAGTTCCTCTGGCGTTGTTTCCAGCGTTGAGTCGACACCCGCATTAAGTTCCGCTATACGTGTTTCGTTAATATCATAACCTACCGTAGGGAACTGCTTGCCAAACTCTACCGCTAAAGGCAAACCAACGTAGCCCAAACCAATTACCGCAATTTTAAATTCCATTTAACTTTAAACCTTCTTTTTTATTTGAGTATTCTAGCCGGGTTGCCGCACGCTGTTTTTTTATCGGGGACATCCATAAGCACTACTGACATAGCTCCTATTTTGCACGAATCCCCCAAAGTGACCTCACCAAGCACTTGAGCATAAGCACCTAATTCAACATGATCACATAACACCGGAGCCACCTCATCGTTATATCTATTGCCAAGAGTCACTCCCTGACGAAGGGTGCAGTTTTTACCTATGACGGCATTTTTATGAATAAAAATATTGCCAAAATGGTGAATTCTAAGCCCACCCCCTACTTTTACCGTTTTTGGTAAGCTGATACCCGTTAAAATTTCAATAATATGAAAGATAAACCAATAAATTTTAAGTGATATTTTCTTCCAAATACCTTCACTCATATTATCCACATGCAAGCCATGCCGGTACCAAGCAATTGCGATAATAGACACTTCCTTCAACCAGGGTCTGGAAGGATAACGTGCAAGGTCAGACTGCCAGTCTTGCTTAATTTCTTTTTTTATATCTGCTTGCTGCTGAGACATGGTTTACTTTACTTATATTGAATAACTTTATTTTTTGAGCTTATTTTATTTAAAAAATAAGTCAGGATACCTTGCGATTCTGGAAACTTTGAGAGCATACAAAAAAAAGCATAAATAAACCGATCTTTGCGCGATAGCTTCCCAGTGCTAGCTTTCTTAAAAATTCGGTAAATTTGCACAGGGTAAAGTAAAAATAATAGTAAGCCTGCACTACTATTCGTTATTAACACTAATAGCACAATAAAAAATGGTAGCCCCGCCCAAAATAAGGCGCTTTTATACTGCTTTGACCAACCACCCCAATCCAGACCATTCATATAACCAAAACCAACCTTTACGCAACGAGTCCACCATTGTGTAAACTGAGTCATTGCCGAGTCATGTGTACCCATTTCTGCATCCAAGCTAAGCACTTTCCAGCCTGTATTACGTATCCTTAAACACAGTTCTGGCTCCTCACCTGCAATTAATAACGCGTTAAAGCCCCCCATGCTTTCAAATACAGTACGCCGATAGGTTGCTATCCCTCCACATGCATCAACAAAACCCGCAGGCTTGTACCAACCCATATCACATAGTTTCATATATACCGAGGTATTGCGGTGTTTTTCCCTTAAACGCCCAAAAACAACGGCAACAGTCTCTTGCTTATCGAGAACATCGATAGCATCAAGAAGCCAGTTCTTATCCAGCTCACAATCACCGTCAATAAAATGCACAAATTCTAACTCTGCGTTCAACTCTAATAAGTGCTTAAACCCCTCATTGCGTGCACGTGCTGCCGAAAATGGCAAACGCTTATCTAACTCAACAACCTCAATACCGTGCTCTTTGGCAATAGCCACACTATCGTCACTGGAATCAGAGTCAACATAAACCTTTTCGCAACCCCACATATCCATCGATTGAAAGCATAAAGGTAATCGCTTCGCTTCATTTCTTCCAATAATAACAATGCCAATTTTTTCAGTTATATTCTTACTCATCATATTCCTGTAAAAACACCTTATTTCTTAACGGGTAATAACGTAAAGCCACGAAAAAAAACACTATTTAATAAAAAGTCTGTGAATAAACCAGGCGGATGATTATCTTCTTTACGCTGCACTATATTCCTTAACTTCCATGTAGCAAACCCCACCAACCAGCACATATCAGCCATAGCAGCATACAGGGCTCCAAAGTTTTTTAAAAAATAACGCCGCCTTGACTCAAACCAATAAACTGGCATTCTTTTTTGCATTTTTTTATGACTGATACCGGTACTCTGCCCGACTAAGTGCATCACTCGACTGCTCGGCACATACCAACATTCCCAGCCCTTTTTAGCCGCCTGCAAACAAAAGTCTGTCTCTTCAAAATACATAAAATAGGTATCATCTAAAAGCCCCACCTGCTCAAAAACTTCTCGACGAATCATCATGCTCGCACCTGATACCCAATCGGTTTTTATAGGCTCCTTAGGTATTGTTTGCTCACTAACCCATCGTCTTAATAGTTTAGTTAATAAGCCTAAGCTAAAGCCCTTATTCATTTCGCTTTGCCACGTGTGGAACTTAAAAGCAGATGGTAACGCCTGACCGTTTTCATCTTCTATTTGGCTACCAGCAATACCAACAGCGGGGTTATTCTGCATAAACTTCACCAGTTGGCTAACAGCACCCTTACGCACAACGGTATCGGGATTCAGCAAATAGATATACTCTGGCTTTTGATCAGCCTTTAAAAACTCTCGAATAGCCACATTGTTGCCGTACGCAAAACCACCATTACGACCCGATGCTTTAATACTAGCCCAGCCAGACCATTCTTCAGACACTATCGCAGCTGATATTTTCTCGTACGACCCGTCCTGCGAGTCGTTATCAATCACTATTACTTTAACGCCAGTTCCGTCTAGCGAGCGCAAGCAATCTATTGTGAGCCCCATCGTTTTATAGTTAACAATACAAACGCCTACCTGCATAGTCTTTTCACCCCTCATACCAACCAAAATACCCTCTCAAGTGTAGACTATAAATTCAGATATGACGCCGATCAATAGAGGCTTTTGAAACATAAATAAATGAACTTGCAAGACCAAACAGCAGCCAATAATAATAAGGAATATAATCTACCGAGCTCACTGTATAAATAATGAGCGCTGTTGCCGATAAAATTGAAAACAATGCACGCCCTAAACGAAACAATTGCTCATCTTCTTTATACAGGCGTTTATTTAACACAAAAATATTCTTTAATAGCGATATAAAAATAGCAATAAATAAAACTAGCCCTACCCAGCCATATTGCAAAACAACCTGTAAGTAGGAATTAACCACATCTACTATTCCCTCTCCTTGTATCATGCTCTGCATCTCTGGCGTATTAATAAACGTGGTAGAACCAAACCAAGGGTTTCTTTGTACCACAATGCTCGCCATATCAAACAATCGCGCCCTATAATCCACCGTTTCGGCACGAATGGTTCCAACAAAGGGAAGTAAATCTATAAATTTTTGCCCAAAAGGTGTTATTAAGAAAATGGGTAGCGTAATAATAAGCCCCCCTATTAATTTAGAGTACTGTGCTATTTTTTGCCGTCCGGTCCAAATAAACACAAAAAGCAAAAACGCCAACCCCACCCATGGCCCTCTAGAAACCGTACAAACCAAGCCAGTTATTAAAGCAATAAACGGTAACTTCCTTAAGCTTTTATCCTTAACAAAAGCCGATATATACAGATAAACGCCAAACCCAACTGTCAAAATAAAACCGAGCATTATAGGTGTCATAAATGTAACCGCTGCCCTAAGCATCCCTCCGCGCACCTCACCGGTAGTCACTCTTGAAACTGACATTAAGTGCTGTACTAAGTGGTTATAAATATGCCAATGCTTCACAGTTTCAAATACCGCTAAACAAGCCAAAAGACCTGTTGAAATAAGTAAAACTGTTAAACACTTATTTAAGTTTTCCACATTGGTAATTGAACGACTAATAACATAATACGGTAAAAATAGATCTACAAAATGCAAAAATAAAAACCGCACTCCATTTGAAAAAGTGTCATCTCGAAAATCCAGTAAGGAAATAACCACAATAAATAACACTACAAACTTATCAGCTGGTTGGCTAAATAAGCGCTGCTGTTTGCCAGTACTTTGCGCTAAAGCAAAAAAAGCCGGCAATAAAATAACAAGCGCTAAAGCACGTGCATAATTTAATGAAAACAGATAATTAACGATGCCAAAACCAGACAAAATGACATGCATCATTGGTAAAGAGCCTAATAAAAGAATGTATATAAACACTTTAGACTCAGGTTTTTTGGGTAACCATAAAAAACTCGCCATAATAAAGGCAGCATAATAAACCCAAATATTAGGCGATAAAAAAGCTAATGCCTGATTAGCCAACCACACATTCCGCCACGTCACTAACTCCTTTTTCGATATCGTTTCAATCTTCAACAGGCTAACAAACCAGAAAAGAAAGGAGCCAATAAGTAAAATGAAAATAAGGCTTTTTATTGTAATACCCATCTATTTATTCTCTTTAGGAATTGCTTAAACGCTTTATCAGAAAAAACTTGCTATTCAGACCAAACTCACTTTAGGCTTTTATTGGTAATAACATCCATTTTCTTTTTCACCCAATTTCTGAATCGTTTTATGGGTAGCAGCCGCCTGCTTACTATATCTAAAGTTTTTAGCAAACAACCATATTTTCGTAGTGAAAAAAAGAACCTATTTATTCTAGCGATAGTATTTAACCTAAGATTCGTAAACGCATTAACACTAGGCAATTCATAACCGCTTAATTCATACCCGTATTTCAGCATCATATCTTGTAACTTATATTCAATTAGACCTATTTCATACTTTGTCGCCTTATGCTTCCATTGATTCAAAAGTGAAGTATCAGGCGTAGAGTAACTAGAGTTATCACTATAATTCATCATATTCTCGCGATATTTAACTCCAATAAACTCACATATTGTAGAAAGTACCCTTGGCGGGTTTTGCACTAGATCTTCATATTTAATCGTAATAAAGCTGTCTTCAGGTAATGTTAACTCGAAATCATTTAACTCTTTTTCCAATTTAAGCCAAGTATCAGCACTAACCCAGACGTGCCCTCCCCAGCCCATTTGAACGTAAGACCTAGTCACATCACGTGGATCACGTACGATATGAATAAACTTGCAGCCGGGCCAAATGCTTGGCAAATACTGTGCATTCCTATGAACCGTCGCGCCAACTATCGGTTTATTAGCTCGCTCTTGTATTTGAAGCAGAAAATCTCGGACGATCTCAGCATAATCAACAGAGTTTTTTACTTCCAAGTTATCCATCTGAAAAACTCTATCCCCTGCCAAATAGTCTTCATAAAAATCGAGGCTAGGGAACTTCCCATCAGCCTTAATTGCATCTACAGAGTATACAAACTCATGATGAAAACAAATTTCTGGGTGCTGATTCAACATTAGTCTTAGCATCGTTGTTCCCGACCTCTCAGATCCAACTAGAAAGTATGGTATTTCCATATTAAACATCTCTTTTATAAAAAATTATTTAACTTAAGTTTTAAACTAGGACAGGTATTTATTTAATAGCAAGGCCTAGTAACCGTAGTTGTTTTACTGCTTAATTAACCCTAAAAACCTGGTTACTTGTATATAATTTTTGTAAGCAAGTCATACGTTTTTCTCATATATTTTTTTAATCGTTAAGGCAGCTCCTTCAACGTCATACATCTTATTTAGCTTAACTCTAGCCGCTCGCCCATACTTTTCCACTATATGCCGGTTACCATACATATCTTGTATAGCATTACATAAGCCTTTTTGAATATCCGAATTTGCTTTATCTAAATAGCTTTTTAATATATTGCCCGTTGTATTTAGTCCTATAAAGCGTCTATCGTCACCTTTATCAATAGAAATTAATCGACCTGTTATTTCATTATCAATTAACTCAGGTAAGGCAAAAATATCAGTTGCAATGGTGGGCACTCCCAATAAACCTGCCTCAATTGGAACCCAGCCAAGGCTTTCGTCAAATGTTGGGAACACGAGCACATCGCTCGCTTTCATTTCCTCAAAAACAGTATTAATTGGAACACGCCCCTTATATTCAACCCAGTTAGCACTTATCAGCAAACCTTCTAATTTTGCTATATCTGGAAGATGTTCACCGTACACATAGCATGTTTTACTAAACCCACCAATAAATGTTAACTTGATATCTAGCCCTTGCCGAATCAACGCCTCACAAGCATAGAATAGGGGCATAATCCCTTTTCTCACTGCATTAGTGCCAACAAATAATAAATTTAAGGGGCCAGTTGTAGAGTAGGTTTCTTTGGGAGATATTGGCAGCGAAACGCCTCCACGAAAAACATCAATCTTATTGATAATTTTATCGTCATCAGGTTCTGTAAGACTGAGTGTAAGACGGTTTTTTGCTGCTTCTGATAATGCTAAAATTTTTCGACAGCGATTTGAGCTCAATATTTTCTTTCCAAAATTAAGCTGCCATGGTTTAACGTTACCCAAATACCGAGGCAACTCACATTCATAAGATACAATAAAAGGCTTTCTACAAAGGGGCAAAGAGTTCCATGTGTGCATTAAATCCACACCAACATCTATCACCAGCGGCGTTTCTCTATAAAAATTAGTTTGAGCTTTTAATAATTTATATAAGGGCAGTGTATATAAACGTTTAAAATCAAAATCATCATGGCTTAAAGCGTAACTCACACGTTCATACCCATAGCCTGGGTTAATGATGCCAACAACACAGGTTCCTTTCCTAAACGATTTGCTTTTGATTTCCGAAGTTTGCTTAATGTCCATATCGTATTTTATTAGTCAACGTATTAATCCTAAATTAATGAAAGTAAAGCTTACCTAATTACTCTTTAAGAGTACGGAGCGCACCAAAAACTATACCTACACAGTCTAGGAGAAAATTAAAATTTAGATAGAGAGCGATAATTTTTAATATAGAATTGTTTTGCTACCACCTATTATTAAGGTATTTACGTATAGGGTTTTCAATACAATAAAAAGAAATAATTCCAATGACAATAGAAGTGATCAAAAAAACCAAGCCAGCAAAGGGAAACATCTCTTTAAATTTAACGCCATAATAATAAAAAGGCTGCTGCCAAAGATAAATAGAGTACGAATAAATACCAACTAAGCATAGCCATTTATTTGATAGTACTTTCTTGACCTTCTCTGACAAGCTATCTAAATGATTTACAGTAAAGGCTAATAAAAATGGTGATGCTACCCATGTTGCTGAGCTAGGGGCTTCTCTCCAATAACACAAAACTCCCAAAAAAAGAGAAAGTACAGGCATCCAAGAGTGAATATAATAATTAAATTTGTCTTTAATTAAAAAATAACCGGCAGAAATAAATAAATGACTTGCAACAATCTCTGTCTTAAGGTCCCACCCTCCTGAAGTAAGACCTGGGTATTTAAGATAAATATAATGTAAAAAAATAATGCAAGTACCCGTAACTAAAAGAGGAATAAACTCTTTCTGTTTTAGAATAGGGATAAGCGTAAGGACGCTTAAAATAATATAACTATGCTCCTCTACGTTTAATGACCAGATGTGCCCAATAGGAATACCTGTATGAAAAATATGCGCCGTTTCTGGCAGGTAACTCCGAAGAAAAAACACAATATAAAAATAATTCTCATGCTCATTAGACCGTGATAAATCGAAGATATAACTCAGCAAACAAATCAAGGATACATAAATTATAAACACTGGAAGTATTCGGCTAATTCTTCGTTTATAAAATTTAGTCAAAGGGAGTCTTTTAACAAAAAGAATATTACTCCTTAGCATTCCAGATAAGACAAAAAAAATATCTACTCCCATTCGCCCTAAATCAAAAACTTTGATAGATAAAAAGTGGGATAGTAAAACGCATATAATCGCCATACCTCTCCATCCATCGAGATAATCAATCCTGTTTAGTTCAGGGTTTCCATGTTGCGACGCAGTTCGGAGAATCTTCTTTAGTCTTTCCATAACAGCTCAATACTTTCCATAAATAGCTTCAATCTCTGCCTAACTCAAGAAGCTCTAGCATCGAACCTTCCTTAGTCTAACGCTCCCCCTTAAGTTATAAGATGGGTTATACATGCATTCAGTAACTGTCTAGGTGATACACATTAAATTGCTGTATACAAGCGAATTATTGTACGGCTAAAGTCAATTTTCGGCCAGTAATTAAGCAAGCTCAATAAACTTAAACAGTTACAATATTATCAGGCTGTTTTCTGAAAAACCGCTTATAAAATGGCACACCGTAATCATAATAATAATCAAAAAAATGGAGCTCCTTTTTTTCAGGGCTCCAAACAGAGGGGTGGTTAGCTAAATAATGGTGCAATGAGCTGGTTCCACACTTTTGGCCACCAACAATTAAGAAGTTGGGTAACTTTACTTCTTCATTAAATAGCCCGTAATAGCTCTTTCTTAGTCTACGATATAGCGGCCTAATGCTTTCTCTGAGAGACCTGTTTTGGCTGATTTTATTTTCATTATTTTTTTGCCCGCCTAATACATCAAGCTGTTTGTTGATAAGGTCACCCATCTTATTACTTCACTCCCTTGAAATAAAACTTTGAATAAAAATCACCCAACATCCTTTTAGTATTTTCTATTGTATATTCAGACGCTTTTTCATAACCACCTTGTCTAATTTCCTCCTTAAAGCTTTTATTTTTCTGAAGCATTCGAAGCCGTTTGACCACATCATCGCAATCACCATCTGAAGAAACTAGCGAGGTAACATTATCAATCATATATTCATCGCCCCCACCCCCGCTAAAACCAATGACAACACAACCACATTTCATGGCTTCAAGTTGTGGCAGCGGTAAGCCTTCAGGATAGCCTGTAGCAAGAAAAATATCAGCTTGTTGGTACTCATTAATAAGCTCAGCTTCTGTTAAGCCATCAACAATATGAAAGTTAAAATTAAGCCCACTTGATGCAGAAATAATATCTTGTATATGTTCTGGGTGTTTTCTTGATAAGACTAACACCCGACCTTCTATTCTCATGTCCGGTAACGGAAAAAATTTGCTTTGATCTATGCCGTTTGTTATCGCTACAGAGTCTAAACCCATTTTAACTTTAAGCATTTTACATAAATGCTCGCTACAGTTTATTACAGAATCATAGCCTAACTCTAAATAGTTCTTGCCAACATCAACCTTGTCCAATTTATTCTCGTAATAATGCCAGCTCTGGCTTTGATTAAAAAGAATTTTGATACAATTTTTAAAATTCAACCCTAAATAGGGAAGAAACTCAGGGGAAACAACAATATCCTTAGACGAAAGTTCGTAGCCAACATCTTTAATATATTTAAGCTCTATATCATAGCCAAAAAAATTACCCACATAATCCCCCATAATTAATGGGTAAGCCTCATAGCCTAGCTCTTGCAGCATCATGCAGTGTTGATACATCACCTTAATACCCCCTACAGGCTTATGCTTACGAAACACCTTATTTTTGAAATAAGCAATTCCCTGCCCTGATATTACAGACTTAAGGCAGTCTTTTAACTTAAATTCTTTTTTGTGTAAGTCTGGGATTAAGTAATAAATAGTAGCCATCGTAAAAAATCTCTCTTAAGTAAAAATTTATATCTTATTATTTCAAGTTAACCGTGCCACTAAGGGTTGTATTGACACCCTATCATTTAATAATTAATGCCACTAAATTACGCCAACTCGTTAGACTAAAAGGTTTTTTTATACACACTTTACCCCCTTTGGTAATTGCTTTTATTTTTTGCCCTTCACGGTGTAAACGCCAAGCTTCCGATGTAAGCATCCCAGTTATTTGTTTGGCACTCTTACTGGGCAAATCCTCAAAATCTGGAGTATTCGGTGGCGTTCCGCGTTGTAAATCATCCATCCCATTTGACAATCGCTGCTGTTGAAAAAGCTTGGCTATTTCCTCAAAGAAAACTCGCTTATTAGATGCTTGCGTATGTGTAATCGAACTATCATGCAATCTATAAAAATAGGTATTTCTGGGTACATACCTAACTTCTCGGCTTTCCCCTAGTCGTAACTGAAGGTCAATGTCTTGTGAGGTAACAAAAAAATCTCTACACCCTTTAGCTTCCATCAATACTTCACGTTTTGTTAAATAGGTACAAAAGCTTGTTCTTGTTTTCCCTGTTAGCAATTCATTAGAAATGCTTTCTGTCGCTTGGCCGCAATTAAGTTTTGAAATAACAGTGCCATTTGGTTCCATTGTAGAATAGGTTCCACATACCGCGTCGCACTCTTGATGCTCTTCTAAATATTTAAACTGCCAAGACAACCTATCGTTGGGGTACAAATCATCGGCATCACAATTTGCGATATATTTCCCTTCTGCAATTGCTAGGGCCGAATTAAACGCGCCAGCGGCACCCGTTTTAGGGCCAGTTATTACTTTAACTCGAGCATCCTTAAATGATTCAGCTGTTTTTCTACTGCTATCTGTTGAGCCATCATCAACAACAATAAGCTCAAAATTTTTAAAGTTTTGTTGCAGAATTGAGTCTATCGCTTCATAAACATAAGGTTCAGCATTTTTCATTGGCATGATGACCGATACCACAACATTGTTTTTCATTTAGCATCTACCTGATAAAAAAGTAACTATAGTCCAAAGAAAGTCATTGCGTAATGTCCTAGGCCATATACTAAGAAAAAAACCGGCCAGGCTTTAAATTCATCTAGCCAGCTCAATAATTTATATTGATGCATTTTATAAAAAATAAGTGGAATCTCAATCACCGAGTGAAGTGCAATAGCAATCACTGCGCCATAGAGCCCATAAAAATGAAATGCAAGCGGAACCGTTATAAAAAGGAAAACGGCTGTTACTCCAGTTAAAAACATAATAGATTTTGAGTCACCTAAGGCCATAAAACAGACACCCGCCATCGTTGTTCCTAAAAAAATAGTTGAAAGTGATAAAACCTCCAGCATCCACCCTGCTTCTTGATACCTCTCGTCATAAAGAAAGTCGGTCACTAGGTGTCCGCTACTAACTAGTCCTCCAACAACAACCATAACCACTATGTCTAATGGCATTCTCATTTTATAGTAAACGCGTTTCAGGTCTTGCGGTCTATTTCTTACGATATCACTGAGTGCTGAGTACAAAACAGAGGACATTACTTGTCTCACCATTTTATTAAAGGACATCGCCAGAAAAAAAGCAATGGTATAAACCCCTAGCTCATGGGGTGTTATTAATGCGCCGAGTATTAGCCTATCCCCTTGGGCCATTAAAAAAGTAAAAATAGACGCACCAAATACCCATTTCCCAAAATGGAAAATCTCTTGCAGTGCTTGTTTATTCCAGCCCCATCTACTTTTTTCACCAAGTGAAGGATGGTGAGATAAGTATAGCTTAATGAGCGATGAAAAAATTGTTCCTGTGACTAATGCCCAAATATTGCGATGGTAATAAGCTATGCAAATCATCAACAACAACCCTATCACCTGGCTTAATAATTCGATAATAACAACTTGGTTAAATTGTAGGTTTCTATTAAGCAGGGCTAGGTTAATTGAATTAAAACCAGAAATTAACCCCGTTACCGACATGGCCGCCAAAATAAAAGGCAGCTGAGGGTCCGCATAGACTGTATTATCAGGTAATAAATTATTAACACCGAGATAATATAAAAATGCACTTAACGTTAAAATAAATAAAAATATTATTAAGCCACGCAAAATTTGAACAGCCCAAGCTGTATTTATATAACTTTTTTCGCTGGCATTTTTACTTTGGATTACATTCTGATTAATTCCCAAATCAGAAAACATGGCTATTCCGTTTAAAACAACCGTTACTACAGCCATTAGCCCGAACATTTCAGGCACTAATAGGCGGGTAAGTACTAAATTGCCACCTAAGCGGACTGCTTGCGACACAAAATGCCCAACCAAAACCCAACTCCCACCTTTAAATACCTTGTTTTTTAAACTCACTTTACTATCACTTCCATGTATTTAATCGGCGGATCTTTCTATGCGTTACTCGCAGAATCAAGAAATATTCAAAACGCTGCTGCTTCAATCTAGTTACAACTACATTGTTTTATCAATTGCCTCAAGCATTCTTTTTTTAAAGAAAAGGTCATTTTTATAAAAATATTGCTTTGCATTTTCTTTGAGTTTTAACTTTTCAGTCTCAGACATTGACAGAACTCGTTCAATTTTCTTCTCCAAATCTAGCGGATCAAATATAAATTTTGTTGAATAACAGACAGGTTCACTCGATTTAACTTTAACCAAAACCCCTCTATCCGCTTGTACAAGCTCATTCATCGGGTAGCCATCAACCGTTATTACAATAGCTCCACAACTTAATGGTTCACAAATATAGTGGCCGAATCCTTCTGCCTCAGATGTGCACAAATGAACTTCAGATTGGTTTTGTATAACATTTAACTCATCACTGGCAACATAACCATTTATAAGTGTAATATTACCAGCTTCCAGCCCAATTAAATGGTCTGTAAAGCGTGAAATAACTTTTAATTGGGGCCATTCTGGGTGCTTTTTCCATATTTTCATTAAAGGGATCGTCCCCTTAGCTTTACTATTCCCAGCGATATGCACGAATGTATTAGCAACTTGTTTATAAGCGCTATTATATGGGCTAATCGTTGAAAAACTAGTATAAAAAGTTGGCAAGTTCCTTTCATTGAAAAAAGACTCCGCATCTTTCGTTTTACATACAAACAAATCTATTTTGTCAAATAAGGCGTAACTCTCATCCATCAACCATTCTAGGTTAGCAATAAAAATATTCTTCTTAGACATGTTGACTTGTCTTATTTTTATTTGCTCTAAATGAAGCGTTACTGAAATTGGCTTAACTTTTAAAATAGACAAATACGTTAGGAGCCGCAAAAAGTGAAATGACAGTTTTTTAACGACTTGAAGCCTTCTTTTTGAAAGCCCTCTGAGGTTTATTGGGAATGCATTGTACCAAACCCTGTAACCTCCTTTAGTTAGTAATGCTCCTAGCAAATCAGCATCTAAGGTTAGGCCACCATTATTGTGATTAAAAGAAATATTTATAATTTTTTTCATAAAACTAATTAAGTAATCAATGCGTCCTTTACATTCTGGTTAATAGAAAGAAGCGTTAATAGCAAGCCTTGGTATAAAACCGACTAATCCCTTAAAGCCAAGTTGTTAAACTTGGCTTTAAGGGATTAGACCACCTACATTTTATAAACTAAAAACCATCTATTTAGTTCTAAATAATTTTATCGCATTTATAAAGCTCCTGGTTAAACACCTGTTTTATCAAAGGTTAAACAAAATTACCTAATATAAAACCTCTTACTCTACATCATGCATCTTCCCCTAGCATAGACTTGGCAAGTCTTATTCGGAGCAACAGATTTTACAGGCGCCGAATTTGTACTCCCTTTTTTGTTTGTAGAAAACAAAGAGCCCGCTTTATATGTTGTGCTAACAAACCTATTATCACTTACGCTTTCTTGTAGAGGGTTCCTTTGTACACTACTAGTTAGCAGTTCATTTTCTATAGAAGTTTGACTTCTCAGTGCATCTTGTATGGGTGTTTCTTGTACCGGTGTTTCTTGTACCGGTGTTTCTTGTACCGGTGTTTCTTGTACCGGTGTTTCTTGTACCGGTGTTTCTTGTACCGGTGTTTCTTGTACCGGTGTTTCTTGTACCGGTGTTTCTT